>OJCR01000065.1_pt1 | contig 54742 bp, 40 predicted proteins | sample 1591611 | NCBI WGS metagenome assembly OJCR01 (sample SAMN05416815, study PRJEB24817) | seawater metagenome | isolation source: Sea water | place: Canada:Atlantic | collected 2013-07
TACACGTAAGGAGTCGTCGGCAGCGTCAGATGTGTATAAGAGACAGGGCCATATGAGGCAGTGGCAGGTGCTACTTCCCCTTATTCGGTGGCACCGGAAGGAGAGTCGCACTTCTTTATCGCGGAATAATTCAAACGTGTAGCCATTATTAACAAACACTCTGGGCCGAACCTTTTTCAAGGTTCGGCCCCTTTTCTTGTCGATTTCAACAAAAAAACCATGACGATTGCTGTCAGCACACTCAAGGCAATGATTCTATTTCGATTCAAATTCAGCCTGTTCTTATTACTGGGGATCACAAGCGGTCTACTTTCAGCGCAGGAGATAGAGCGAGGCATTCGCCTCAGGTCTTCTGAGGTGTCTCTTCGTTATCTGGAATACGAACATGCGGTTTCTCTTGATGCATCCGGTGTTCCAAAAATGGACTGGAAACAATATCACTCGCGACCAGAGAAAGTGATTACCCGTAAAGTTCCCTCAAAAATAATCGAAAATGAATGGTTTCGGGCGACAGTCATCCCGAGCATGGGGCGAGTTCATTCCTTTGTTCATATGCCTTCAGGGCGTGAGCAACTGTGGATCAACCCTATTGCTGTTCCGTTGGGAGCAAACAATGATACAGGCTTCTGGATGACATGGGGCGGTATCGAACACGTGATGCCTCGCCGCGAACACGGAACTTCTCATGCCTTGTCCTGGGAATGGAAGTTAGTTGAAAACGATGGTGGAACGGTGGGGATCCGCATGTCCAGCGTTGAGCCTGTGACAGGGCTGATCCATCAGATCACCTATCAGGCCAATGAAAATCAACCGTTTTTGGAGGTAAGTATCCGCATTACAAATCTGGGCAAAGAGTCTGTTCGATTCTCGCACTGGACAACGTCGACACTTGCTCCCGGTGGGCAAGGTGACGTGACGGCAAAGACAGAGATCATTGTTCCTGCAGAAAAATTTGTTCCTGACGATCGTGATTTCAATGAATGGATGACTGGAATGGTAGGGGACGTAAAAACGGCTCCCATTCGATTTGTTGGTGCATGGAAGGAAATAGGGGATTTGATGGCCAGTCCCCTGAAACGAGGGTATTACGCCGTATTTTCTCATGAAACCGGAGATGGACTGGTCAGGACTTTTCCGCTGGAGGTCACGCCTGGTTTTGATATATGGGGGTGGGGTTATCCTCCCAGTGAACAACGGCAAAAAGAATACACCCGTGCTTTTCCATCGCTTGGTTACATTGAAATATGGAACGGTAATGTCCATGGTTTCAAAGATCATTCTCTTGCGATCATCGAGCCTGGCGCGATACATGAATGGATTGAGCGAATTGCCGCCATACATACTCAAGGTTCAGATCTATTGATTCGCAATAAAATTGATCAATTAGCAGAATCCATGTTGACCTCGTCATCGAATTTGAATTGATGCGTGCGTCGTGGGCTGATTTCTTTTTGTAAACTGCAGCATCGAACAAAGCCAATGCATTCCAGGTCAATCTACGGTTTGTCAGACCAGTGCGCATATTCCTGTCATCGACAATGAGGAAGTTTTTTTCATCGTCTGAGGCACAGTCAACAGGCCCCATGAAATTATTGATTCCATTTGCCATCTTTCCATCAAATGTTCTCTCGGTTTCCCTTTTCATGAGATAACCGGCTCAGCCATGCCCGCATTTCGCGACATGCCCGCAAAAGAGCCAGCAGCAGTGATCGAATACATCGAACACTTTTCAAGACGCTGGAAAAAGAAAAAGGCCCACGGGAATGCATTGGTCATACCTAAGAGGCCTTCTCGCTGGAATGAATCTGGCGAAAAAGCAATCCTCAAGGAAGGCAACCGGGTTTCTCAGTAACTTCGCGCTTCCTGCCACATGACTCAAGGGCGAGGCGACGGACCAGCGACGACGACGCCTGAAGGTTCCGATGGCCATCTATTGCCCAAGCAAATCCTAGAATACCTCTGGGAGGACGGGAATCGCGAGGAGGATGTAATACGCACGATTGTAATCGGCATGTCGGGGACTACGATGCTCTCTTTTGGTGACGCCTTGTCACCCCGTCAACTGAGGCAAATCGTGTTCCTTCTTGTTGAATGGAGAAAGGCTCCCTCTCCATGATGATGGCATTTATACCAAGCAATTCTTTGTTTTTTACACGCCCAACCCAACACCTGTCCTGATCCTGGTGGGGCGAAAACCAGTTGACCTTCCTTCACTTTATATTCAGTATCCTACCCCCGGATGGGCTGGCGTTCCAGGGCTGCAGGATAGGGTGATAGATGATTTCATGGGTGCTTTTGCAGGTTTCCTGTGCTTTTGTGCGAGTCCTTCCCTGAACCTCAAGACTGAATATTGAAAATTGAAATGACGAAACTCGATGAAATGTATGACAAGCTGACGCTGCCCACCAAGGCGAAAATCGCCTTGGTTGTTCTGGACGGTGTAGGCGATATTGCCATCAAAGAAAATGGATACCTGACCCCTCTGGAAGCGGCAAAGACGCCGATCATGGATAAGCTCAGCCGCGAGGCTATTCAGGGGAGAATGACCCCGGTGGCTCCTGGTGTCACTCCTGGTAGTGGTCCAGGGCACTTGGCCTTGTTTGGTTATGATCCGGTAGACACGCAAGTCGGACGCGGAGTGATCGAGGCACTTGGCCTTGGATTGGAACTCAAGGCAGGGGACGTGGCAGCGCGTGCCAACTTTTGTTCACTGGATGCTGATGGTCTGGTAACCGACCGTCGTGCGGGCCGTATTGAAACCGAGGAGTGCGAACGTCTCTGCGCCATCCTTTCCAAGAAAATCAAGAAGGTTTCCAATACACAAATCATCATTCAACCCGGAAAAGGCCATCGATTCGTCGTCATTTTCCGTGGAACGGGCATGGAAGGTCCACTCAATGATACTGACCCCCAGCGTGAGGGTTTGCCTATTGCCGAATCCACACCTCTGGATCCCTCATCCAAAAAAGCCCAGAAGGCAGCCAAGCTCATCAAAGCTTTTTATGACAAAGCGCTTCCGATCCTGAAAGACGAACGCCCGGCCAATGGTTTCCTAATGCGTGGCATTGCTCATCAACCTGACATTCCTACTTTTGAAGAACGTTACAAACTGAAGGCAGCCTGTCTGGCTGTTTACCCCATGTACAAAGGACTGGCTCAGTTGGTGGGGATGGACAAGGTAGAAGGTCCTCAATCCATCAGTGAGCAGTTCAATCGCTACCTTGAAGAGTATGACAATTATGACTTCTTCTTCATCCATTACAAATACACCGATATGTATGGTGAAGATGGCAATTTCGAAGCCAAGAAGAAGGCTATTGAGGAGCTGGATGAAGCTTTGCCCATCCTGTTGCAGAAACGTCCCGATGTGATTGCCATTACTGGTGATCATTCGACTCCTTGCCCCATGAAAGGTCACTCCTGGCATCCACAGCCCGTGTTGCTGACGTCGGCTTTTTCAGGGTCGGATAAACTGGATCGATTTACTGAAACGGGTGCCAACATCGGTTCCATGGGGGTTTTTGATGCGAAGTTCCTCATTCGGCACATGCAAGCTCATGCCATGATGTTTGATAAATACGGAGCCTGATTTGTCTTGAATATTTAGCATCAAGCGGCGCCCTGCACAGGTGCCGCTTGATCACTTTTTAGAAACATGAAAGCAGTTATTCTTGCCGCTGGAAAAGGCACTCGAATGGGTGATCTGACTCAATCGCTTCCCAAACCGATGTTACCGGTAGAAGGGAAACCCATCCTGGAACACATCATTGAAGGCCTGAAATCTGCGGGTATTCGCGAAATCTGTCTGATTACCGGGTGGAAGGCGGAAGTCATTGAAAGTCACTTTGGAGATGGATCTGCTTTTGGTGTTGAAGTGACCTATCGTCGACAAGAGGTGCAGGATGGCACGGGGCGCGCGGCACTACCTGCCCGAGAGATCGTAGGCAATGATGATTTTCTGCTGACCTATGGAGATATCCTGGTTCGACCCGAGACTTACGCCCGCATGGTGAAACGCTATGGTGAAGATCAGTTTGCCGGATTGCTCACAGTGACTGAAGGTGAAGATGTGACCAAAGGAGGGATTAATTTTTTTGATGACGCTTTCTGTTTGTCCCGGCTCGTCGAAAAACCGACTCACGAGGAACTGGATCAGCTGCGTGCCGAGGGTGTCCTCAAGGATGGCGATCCGGTTTGGTACAATGCGGGTATCTATATTTTTGCAGCTGCGGCATTTGACTACATGGAGCGATTGGGGAAATCTCCTCGCGGTGAATACGAATTGACCGATGCGATCATCGATCTGGTCAAGGATGAGCAAACCATTGCCGGCTTGAAAATTGAAGGTCGATGGGTGGATGTGCGAGATCCTGAAGTGTTGGCATCTTTGAAAGATGAAGCGTCTTAATATGGATCAAGCAAGATCGATTGCTCACTCAGCGATTTGGGTTAAATAAATCATATGCCAATGAAAGAAACATTCAATGAATCAAGTGCGAAACAGCAGGGTGCTCCATGGCTGGGGAAATTTTTTGCTGGAGCCATGATAGGTTTCTTTATCATGGTTTGCCTCGGGCTTGCCGCGATTTATTACTATCAGACAACCTCTCCTCAACCTGAGCCAGTTCCATTCATGGATCCCAATACGATTCAAAAGTGATGGAACGAATGCCTGCTTCAGTGAAAATCGATCCTGACTTGAAAGTCCGTATGTCGTTGATGAAACAACCCTGACAAATGCTATCTTTTTACTACCATTGATCCTGAAATTTCCCTACTACATTGCCTGCTAACATGATGACAAGCTCAGAGATACGACAATCGTTCCTGGATTTCTTTAAATCCAAACAACACAGTATGGTGTCTTCGTCCAGCTTGATGCCGGACGCACCCAACTTGCTATTCACGAACGCCGGGATGAATCAGTTCGTCCCCATTTTTCTTGGGCAGGAGAAATGTCCTTACCAACCTGGACGTGCTGCGGATACCCAAAAATGCATCCGGGCAGGGGGTAAACACAATGACCTTGAAGACGTGGGGATGGATACATACCACCACACCTTCTTTGAGATGTTAGGGAACTGGAGTTTTGGTGATTATTTCAAAAAGGAAGCCATTGAATGGGCCTGGGAATTATTGACTGAGGTCTGGAAATTCCCAAAAGAGCGTGTCTACGCCACGGTTTACAAACCCGATGCAAGCAAGGGAGATCCTGCTGAGTTCGATCAGGATGCTTATGACCTTTGGTTCGATATTTTCAAGGCTGCTGGATTGGATCCTGAAGTTCACATCGTTTATGGGAACAAAAAGGATAATTTCTGGATGATGGGAGATACTGGGCCCTGTGGACCTTGTTCAGAGCTTCACATCGATCTTACGCCCAATGCTGATACCAAGGGAGCCTTGGTGAATACCGACAGCGCCGATTGCATTGAAATCTGGAATCTTGTTTTCATTCAGTTCAATGCCAACCCTGACGGAACTTTTTCAGACCTGCCAGCCAAGCATGTGGATACGGGAATGGGATTTGAGCGCGTAGCCAGTGTGATGCAGAATACACGTGGATTCACTGAATTCAATCACGTCATTTCCAATTATGAAACGGATGTTTTTCGGCCGATTTTTGATCATCTCGAAAAGATGAGTGGAAAGAAATACGCCTCCACATTACCTGAAGCTGGTCATACCACTTACACTGAGCAAGAGAAAATCGACATCGCGTTCCGAGTGATTGCAGACCATATCCGTACCCTTGGGTTCTCCATTGCGGATGGTATTGCTCCGGGAAACACTGATCGCAACTACGTCCTGCGCCGCATTCTTCGTCGAGCGGTGCGTTATGGACGTGCCCTGGATTTTCACGAACCCTTCTTCTTTCAGCTCGTGGATGTGATTGCGGAAACGATGGGAGATGTTTTCCCTGAATTGCGAGAAAGAAAAACCATCATTCAAGATACCATCCGAGGGGAAGAAACGGCCTTTAACAAAACCTTGGATCGCGGGATTCAATTGTTCAGTGAAAAAGCCGACACTCTTTCAAGTGGAGAAGAACTTGGTGGCGCGTTTGCTTTCAAACTTTACGATACCTTTGGGTTTCCATTGGATCTCACTGAATTGATGGCGCGCGAGCGTGGCTTGACGGTGGACTCCCCAGGCTTTGAAACTCACATGGAGGCCCAGCGCCAACGTGCTCGAGCTGCCCAACAGCAGGAGGTCATCTCGGTATCTCAAATCAAAACAACGCAGCCAACCAAATTCCTTGGCTTCGACCAATTGCAGACCGAAGCCAAAGTCCTCGAAGTCGTTCAGGAAAAGGATGCCCTTGCGGTGGTGCTGGATTCGACTGTGTTTTACGCTGAAATGGGCGGACAATTAGGTGACCAAGGCTCGTTGACCAGCGGAGGTCAGTTATGGCAAATCCAAGATACACGCAAGGCAGGGGATGCCTGGTTGCATATGTTGCCGATCAAAGACGGAAGTGATACCGATGAAATTCCTGGTTTGGGACAATCGGTTAAGCTTGAAGTGAATCTTGAGCGACGCAATGCCATTCAACGGCATCACACCGTCACTCATTTATTACATTGGGCCTTGCACGAAGTGGTTGGCAAAGATGTCAGTCAGAAAGGTTCCTACGTTGGACCTGAGAAACTGACATTTGATTTCAATAGTCAACCCCTCACCCCCGAACAAGTGCGAGACGTCGAACAATTGGTCAACCAGCGTATCCTTGAGAACGGGAGCGTCAGTTGGCAGGAAGTCCCATACGAGGAAGTTCAGAAACGTTCCGACATCATGCAGTTTTTCGGGGACAAGTATGGGGACAAGGTGCGTGTCGTTCAGATTGGTGGCGGTCGAGGGAATCTGGATGGATACTCCATGGAACTTTGTGGTGGCACGCATACTTCAGCCACCGGAGAAATTGGTTTGTTTAGGATTGTGGCAGAGTCCGCGATAGCGGCTGGTATTCGGCGTATTGAAGCTTGTGCAGGAATGGAGGCCTATGAGAAGGCGAACCATGAATCCCAATCCCTTCACGCCCTTGCGTCACAATTGAACACGCCCTTGGGTGAACTTGATCGCAAGATTGAATCGATCCTCATTCAACAGAAACAACAGGAAAAACAACTGCGCCTCCTGAGAGAAAAGCAAGCATCTGGAATGGCCGATGAGTTGAAACAAAGTGCCATCCATATTCCTGCATCAGGTGATCTTGGTGAATGTCCTCTCATTCTAGCTAACTTGGGTGAAGTTGAAGGTAATGCCATTCAAACCACAGGTGATGCTATTAAATCAGGCTTCGAAGGTGTGATTGTTTTGGTTGGGAAAAGTGGTGATTCTGCCGTGCTTATGGCGATCACCAGCAAGGAATGGCAGAAAGCCTATCCTGCCGGGAAAATTATCCAAACACTGGCTCCTCTTGTGGACGGAAGAGGAGGGGGTAAGCCTGCTTTTGCTCGCGGTGGAGGTAAAGCGCCTGGTAAGTTGGAGGACCTGATCAAGCAGGCACCTGCGTTGATTGCGAATCTCTCTTAAATGAAGATGTTGGCCTGTTGATAGATCAGGTCAATTCGGAAGCACATGCAACTCTTCCTCAGGGTTTGTATTTTTTAAAGGAGATGCTGATTTCAGTTATGAACGAAGCCGTCCTCCATGAAAGATGCGTAGATAAGAAACCTTTTTTTCAACGGGGCAGGGTCGTTTTGTATGTTTCATAAGCTTTTTGCTCCTCCAGTGCGCATGCTTTGCCTTCAATCCAATGCCGGCATGAGACACATGCCAGGGAAATACTTGTTAGTGGTGGTATTTGATCGACGGGATATCGGCTGTTAATCGAGCAGCTTTTCTCAATTATATTTTTCAGAAGGTATCAAATAGGTCTTGCGTAAATTTTCTGGCAAAAATATCCAAATATTTGCTGAGGTCATTGCTCAATATTCCAGTCATCACAGGGGGAAGGATCAGCTATCTTTTAAATACACAGGCCCCACTCCCGCTAATACGCGTGATTGGATCAGGACTGATTTGAAATCCCCGAGCCTTGAATCCCGTCTTGAATTCACCGAATCAGGAATGGTTTAACTGGTTTTTCCATTAAAAGAAAAAGCAATATGGCAACACTGAGTTGATAGACCACAAGGTTGTTTTTTTGATTGCAAGGTGTCAGTTACCACTGGGTCAAGAACGATCCTGTTGGAAAATCGTGGCACCCTCGCTCATACACTCAGGATATCCAGCGAAGATGCTCAACTGCATCGACAGGGAAAAAACGAAGCCCTACGTTTGCAAAATAAGATTCGCTCATCAGGGTTTGGGCCCGGTGTGGCCTTTGCTCTTCTACATGTGATTTAACAATAGCTTAAAGCATCCAGCCTTTTCGGTATTCCTTGTGGAGCATATTTCTGGCCTTGCCTGCTTTTCGGGTGCTGGCAGTTTCCGGGATGTAGTCGATGTTCTCGCCACTTCGATAAGAAACGCTACCCAAGAGGACCGTCTCCGTCAGGGCTCCTGCATAGTCAAAGTTGCATGTTGTATTTCCACTGCTGCGAATGGCTTCGGTCCATTCCTTGTGATGACCGATGGAATTGGGGATGAACTCATCAGGGCGTTCGAAATCCTTGTAAGTTGATTCTGGCAACAGGCGGTGTTCGCCGTAGTTGGAAATGATCATGCCTTTCTCGCCCACGAATAATTGGCCGCTTCCAAAGTTCAATGGCTTGCCGTTTGAATCCTTCAGTGCCTTGACGATATCGGGAGTCCGGTTGCCATACCAGGTCAAGTGAACAGGTGATCTCTTTTCAATGGCTGGGTGGTAATAATCCACCTGTAAATGTCTTGGGGTAGTCACCGATTCTACCTCGGGGCCTTTTGTTTCAATTCTTGTGGGCTGGCGTAAGTTAAGCGCCCAATGAGCAAGGTCCATGTAATGGCAGCCAAAGTCACCGAGTCTTCCGTTGCCGTAATCCCAGAAATTACGCCAGGTAAATGGATGAACGCCTTCACTGTAGGGACGTTCGGTTGCCGGTCCAAGCCAGAGATCCCAATCCAGATTGGAAGGAGCTTGAGTGCTGGTGGTGAATTTTCCATCCGAATAAGAACTGCCTATATTGACCCATACATGAACGCGTTCCACTTTGCCAATGGCTCCTGATTGTACCAGTTCGACTACACGACGGTAGTTATTCCCCGCATGAATTTGCGTTCCCATTTGCGTGACCAAGCCTTTTTGTTTGGCAAGATCACTGAGCACTCGAGCCTCATGAACGGTATGTGTCAGGGGTTTTTCGCAATATACGTGTTTGCCCATGCGCATTGCCATGGCTGCAGCGGGTGCGTGGGTGTGGTCGGGTGTTCCAACCAGAACGGCGTCGATGCGGTCTGCTTCCTTTTCCAGCATGATCCGAAAGTCTTTATATTGGCGTGCGTCAGGTAATTTTTTCGCGGTGGCATCAAGCATGTTGGAATCCACATCTGACATCGCGACAATGGCTTCATGCGATGCTCCAGCGACATTCGCTGCAGCGCGTCCGCCCGTCCCGATGGCGGCTATCTGGATTTTGTCATTCGGGGATTGAGCTTTGGCAATCCATGGAAAGGAAAGACCGGAAACACTGGATCCAACCAGAATGGAAGATTGCTTGAGAAACGACCTGCGCGATTTGGAATACCTAGAGTTCATAGAAATACCATGTGCTACCAACGTCGAAAACAAAAGTTCAAAATGCTCAATGAAATCACCTCGCGTAACGGGATGTATTTTGCACTATCAAGGGTCAGTGCAATTCTTTTACAAATGACTTGCTCCGTGATGTATCCGTTCAAATAATGCAGAGCAAGGCGAGGCACGGATGAAAAAAATTTCATATTTGCAAAAACGTGACACTCCAAGGGCAGTCGCAACTCCTCATTTCCAATCAAATAAGGTGCTTTGGCCACGTTGCACTTGCGTTGATGAGCCATGAGCTTCTAATATGTTTCCACTGGGCTTGCTTCGGCTGGCCTTTGAACATTGAACCTGAATTTGAAAGTTTAGATAATGAACGCAGCTCCCATTCGTGTGGCGGTGACCGGTGCCGCCGGTCAGATCGGTTATTCACTATTGTTCCGGATAGCATCCGGCGCGATGTTCGGCCCCCACCAGCCTGTGATCCTTCACCTGCTTGAAATCGAGCCAGCACTTCCTGCATTGCAAGGTGTTTGCATGGAATTGGATGATTGCGCTTTTCCGTTGCTGAAAGGCATTGTGCCTACTGCTGATTTGAATGAAGGATTCAAAGGTGTCAACTGGGCGCTTCTAGTGGGCAGTGTTCCCCGTAAGCAGGGTATGGAGCGACAGGATCTTCTGGGGATCAATGGCAAAATTTTCATTGGTCAGGGGCAGGCTATCCAGAACAATGCTGCTTCAGACGTCCGCACTTTAGTGGTTGGGAATCCATGCAACACCAATTGTCTGATTGCCATGAACAATGCACCCGATGTTCCTCGTGATCGTTGGTTCGCCATGACTCGTCTGGATGAAAACCGTGCCAAATCCCAATTGGCCAAAAAAGCAGGTGTCGATGTGACCGAGGTCAGTCGTCTGGGTGTCTGGGGGAATCACTCAGCCACTCAATATCCTGATTTTACCAATGCTCGCATTGGGGCCAAGGCCGTGACTGATGTCATCAGTGATTCTGACTGGCTCGAAGGTGAATTCCTTAGTACGGTGCAGCAGCGTGGAGCTGCCATCATCAAAGCGCGAGGGGCCTCGAGCGCTGCCAGCGCAGCCAATGCTGTTGTTGATACCGTTGCCTCAATCATCAATCCTACCATGAATGGTGATTGGCACAGTGTCTGCCTTTGCTCTGACGGAAGTTACGGTATTGAAGAAGGATTGATAACATCCTTCCCGGTTCGCAGTCGTGATCAGAAGCTGGACATCGTGAGTGGGTTGGAAATCAATGCATTCAGCCAGAGCAAGATTGATGCGACCATCCATGAATTAAAAGAAGAGAAAGCCATGGTTGCTAACCTTCTACCTGGTGCTTAAGTGATGTCAGGCTCTGAAGAATCCTGTTCTGAACTGGCCAAGCATCTGGACTATACCCTGCTCAAGCCAGATGCAACGCTGCAGGAGATCAAAGCTCGTTGTCAGGAAGCTGCCGAGTTGGGGCTCTACGGTGTTACAGTGCACAGCTCGCGCGTTGTAGCCGCGGCTCTTGTTCTAGAAGACAGTTCCGTCAATGTCACTTGCGTGATCGGGTTTCCATTTGGAGCGATGGATTCTGACATCAAGCGCTATGAGACAGAGGCGGCCGTTGATTTAGGGGCGCATGAAATTGCGCTAGTGGTGAATCCCGCTACGCTCAAAGACAATCAGCCCAAAGTTTTTTTCCGAGAACTGAGAGACGTGGTCGAGGCTGCGGATGTCAGACAGGTCAAAGCCGTTTTTTGTCAGGGGCTTTTCTCCGAGAAAGAAGCGTGCGAAGCCATCGAGCTGGCGCGTGAGGCAGGGGTGCATACCATTGAATTGCTGGGCGGAGTCAGGCCCGAGCCGCTGGTGCCGGAGGACTTCATTAAATTGCGTGATCAATGCCCCGAGGGAATGCAGTTCAAGGTGACGGGGCCTCTGCTCAGGCAAAGTGAAGTCCTGGGATTCCTCCAATCTGGTGTGCACTGGGTGGGAACACCCGAGGCACGCCTGGTCCTCGAAGGTGACGAGATCGACGAGCCCGATCAAAAGCCGTTCAGAGATTAGTAGTGATTGCCCTGGGAGGGCGTCTCACAGGCGCATGCAAATTCTTAATATGACGTAGAGGAAACTTCATTGAGCCAGAGTGGATTGCCTCCGACATGTATCTTTTGGTTTTCATGATCTGTTTGTGTCAGGGGGATGGGGTCGGACGCCATGTTAAACAAGCGCTTGAATGTTTTTGATGGAAAGGGGCCTTCATTCATCCGAGAGATGATTCATGCGAAGGGGGCCTCAGCGGCATGAGAATTCAATGCAATGTCCTTCAATGCCACAAATATTACTCAAATAAGCATCTCCGGCATGACTTGCCAAAACTGTGCACGTCATGCCACCGAGGCGCTCAACGCTGTGTCGGGCGTGGAGCGGGTCCGGTTGCAACTGGAGCCTGGGTCAGCCGAGGTTTTCTGGGCAACAGATCAGGAATCAGACATTTCCAAACTCGAGAAAGCCTTGGAAGATGAGGGGTTCCAATGTGCTCAAATCGCTCCAGCCGAAGCCTATCCAAATTCCAGATCAGGGAAAAGCAGGTTTTCAGGTTGGGGTTTGAATCTTTTCCTGGGCGTCCCTGTTCTTATTCTCATGATGTTGGGGGAATGGGGGATGGAGTTGGGAACTTCCTCCAATTACCGCACCTTCTCTTTTTTGTTCGCATCCTTAATTTTATTTGTTGCCGGTAGCCGATTTTATCGAGGTGCCTGGCAGCAACTGAAAAAAGGACGGTCCAACATGGATACGCTGGTTTCGATCGGCGCCAGCTCCGCCTACTTGTTCAGTATCTGGGGATGGATCTCGGGGAAAATGGTGCATCTTTATTTCATGGAAACAGTGGGCATCCTGACACTCATCAGTCTGGGGCATTGGATGGAGGCAAAAGTCAGTGCCAAGGCCTCCAGCACTTTGAAATCCTTGATGCAACTGGCACCTCAGCGAGCCCGCAGGCAACAATCGAATGGAGCCTTTGAAGAGATCGATGTGTCTGAGTTGTATCAAGGCGATTTGATGGAGATTCGCCCGGGAGACCAGATACCCACGGACGGGAATATTATTGAAGGCAAGAGTTCCGTAGACGAATCCATGCTGACAGGCGAATCCATGCCTGTGGACAAAAGCGCAGGGAACAAGGTCTATGGTGCCACCCAGAACGGTCAAGGAAGACTTCTTGTTCGCGTTGTCGGGTTGGGGGAAGATACCGCTCTCGCCAGGATTATTCAGGTGGTTGAGCACGCACAGAACAGCCGCGCCAATATCCAGCGCATTGGGGACAAGGTCAGTTCGGTCTTTGTTCCTGTGGTTGTCATGCTTGCCTTGATCACGCTATTCGGTTGGTTTTTCTGGCCGTCCGGAATGCAGCATATTTCAGAACTGATTCAACCCTTGCTTTGGTCAACCCACGCGACGGAATCGGTTTTGGCTGCTGCCGTTCTCCACAGTGTTGCCGTCTTGATTGTTGCTTGTCCGTGTGCCATGGGACTCGCCACGCCTGCAGCCATCATGGCCGGAACCAATGCCGCTGCTGCTCGCGGTATTCTGATTCGAGATGGTGAAGCATTGGAAAAAAGTGGAACCATTACCTGTCTGGCGTTTGATAAAACAGGGACATTAACCCTGGGGAAACCCGAAGTCGCCGCCTTTGAATCGTTCAATGAATCAGTTGATTTTGATCACGTGAAAAAAATGACGGCTTCACTGTCCGCAAAATCCAATCATCCATTGAGCCGAGCCATTGCGAGCATGGAATGGGCCGAAGGAGGCGCAGACATCGATTGGAATGACTGGACTGAACATTCCGGTTTGGGGATTCAAGCTTCACGACCCAGTGATGATGAATCGGCTCAGGATGACCTTGTTCGATTGGGTTCTTTAAACTGGTTGAGGGATCAGGGAGTTGCACTTGGCGCGTCTGATGCATTTCAAAAACGATGGATGGAGCAGGGGGCAACGGTCGTTGGGTTCTCAGTTAATCAAAATTTGATGGCGCTGGTTGCATTGAAAGATTTGATTAAACCCAAGGCATTCAAAGTCCTTGAGCGATTGCGTTCCAAAGGCTGGGCGATTCACATGGTCACGGGAGATCATAAGCGAACAGCTTCAACCATTGCCAGTGAGCTAGGAATCGAAGACTCGCACATCCATGCAGAAGTGAAGCCAGAACAAAAAGCGATCATCATTCGGGATTTGCAGGATAGAGGGGAACGAGTTGCTTTTATTGGAGACGGAATCAATGATGCACCTGCTCTTGAACAGGCCGATTTGGGCATCGCAGTTTCACGGGCCAGTGACATTGCACGTGAAGCATCCGACATGGTTTTACTTAAGGCCGACATCGACGCCATTCCTGAGGCGTTGAATTTGGCGAAGTCCACATTGAGGACGATCAAGCAGAATTTGTTTTGGGCTTTCTTCTACAATGCCGCCGCCATTCCTCTCGCCATGTTTGGCTTTATGAGTCCTTTGTTATGTGCGGCTGCAATGGGGTTCTCTGATGTGTTGGTCATTGGAAATTCCTTACGCCTGCGATGGCTAAAAAAATAAAAAGAGGCCGACAAAACTGTCGGCCTCCGTGCAGTGATTTGTGATTTGTAATCCGAAAGATCAGTAACCGCCCATGCCACCCATGTCGGGACCATGATGTCCACCTGCAGGTGCAGCAGCTTCTTTCTCAGGGATCTCAGTGATCAACGCTTCGGTGGTCAACAACAGACCAGCGATTGAACCAGCATTTTGAAGTGCGGTGCGAGTCACTTTCTTGGGATCGACAACACCCGCTTTAACCAAGTCGGTGTATTCACCTGTTGCAACGTTGTAACCGTTGTTTGCCTTGACGCGCTTGACTTCCTGAACGATCAGTGAGCCTTCTTCGCCAGCATTGGCAGACAATGCGCGCAATGGTTCTTCAACGGCACGTTTGACGATGCTGATACCGATGTTTTCGTCGTCGTTGGCACCTTCACATTTTTCAATGGCAGGAAGTGTGCGGAGCAATGCCACGCCACCACCAGGAACGATACCTTCTTCGACAGCTGCGCGGGTCGCATGCAATGCGTCTTCCACACGAGCTTTCTTTTCTTTCATCTCGGTTTCAGTTGCGGCGCCAACGTTGATCACGGCAACACCACCAGCCAATTTGGCCAGGCGCTCTTGCAATTTTTCGCGATCGTAGTCAGAGGTGGTTTCTTCGATCTGGCGGCGGATTTGGTTTACGCGGCCCTGGATGTCAGAGGATTTACCAGCACCTTCAACGATGGTGGTGTTTTCCTTGTCGACAACAACGGATTTTGCGCTTCCCAAGTCGTCGATTGCAATGCTTTCCAACTTGATACCCAAGTCTTCAGTGATGCAACGTCCACCTGTCAAGATGGCGATGTCTTCGAGCATTGCCTTGCGACGGTCACCAAAACCAGGAGCTTTAACAGCACAGATGTTCAAAGTGCCACGGAGTTTGTTGACAACAAGAGTTGCCAAGGCTTCGCCTTCGATGTCTTCCGCAATGATCATGAGAGGTTTGCCAACTTTGGCTACCTTTTCAAGAATCGGGAGCAGGTCCTTCAAGTTGCTGACCTTCTTTTCGTAGATCAGAATGTAAGGGTCGCTCAAGCGGGTTTCCATGGAATCGCTGTCGGTCACGAAGTAAGGAGAGAGATAACCTTTATCGAACTGCATACCTTCAACCACGTCCAGAGTGGTTTCGATGGATTTTGCTTCTTCAACAGTGATGGTTCCGTCTTTACCGACTTTATCCATTGCGTCGGCAATGATTTCGCCGATGGTCCCGTCCCAGTTAGCGGAAACGGTTGCCACTTGCTTGATCTCGTCCTTGTCTTTGACTTTCTTAGCGATTTTTGCCAATTGTGCCACAGCTGAGTCAACCGCTTTGTTGATGCCTCGCTGGATGCCGATTGGGTTGGCTCCAGAGGTGACGTATTTCAAACCTTCACGGTAAATAGCTTCAGCCAGAACGGTTGCAGTGGTCGTTCCGTCACCTGCTGCATCACTGGTTTTGCTTGCAACTTCACGCACCATCTGTGCACCCATGTTTTCGTATGGATCTTCCAAATCGATTTCCTTGGCAACCGTGACACCATCTTTGGTGACGGTAGGAGAACCGAATTTTTTGTCCAATACGACGTTGCGACCTTTTGGTCCGAGTGTGGCTTTCACAGCCCTGGCAAGCTTGGCGACACCTGCCAGTAGTGCATGCCTTGCTTCTTCATCAAATACGAGTTGTTTTGCTGCCATATAAATTTTCCTTCTTCTATTTTATAATGAATTCGTTAAATTTCGGATCAACCGAGAATGGCAAGAATATCATCCGAGTTGAGGATTTTATATTCATTACCGTCCACTTTGATTTCAGTTCCACCGTATTTACTGATAAGTACTTTATCACCAACTTTGACTTCAAAGGCAACTTTGCTTCCGTCGTCGTTTGATTTGCCGGATCCCAAAGCAACAACTTTGGCTTCGGTTGGTTTTTCCTTAGCGGAGTCAGGGATGATGATTCCACCCTGTTTCACTTCTTGCTCTTCCACTGCTGCCACGAGAACGCGGTCGCCGAGAGGTTTTACTTTTAGTGCCATATTATTATTATGTTTTGTTTTTGTTTGCGGGAATTTTAACTTCCGACACTCGCCGGAAATCTTTTAAAAAGCATATCTGAGTGATCAGTCTTTCTTTTCGTCAACTACTTCAGCATCAATGATTGGTCCGTCATCCTTTTCGTCGCCCTCTTGTTGTGGGGCTTCTGCACCGGCGTCCGGTCCAGGTGCTGCACCTTCGGGTTGTGGTGCATCTCCTCCTGCAGCAGCTGCCTGCTGATATAACTCGGCTGAAACTTTCTGCCAGATTTCATTCAACTTTTCTGAAGTTGTTTTGATCGTCTCATCGTCGTCACCCTTGAGGGCTTCCTGAACAGATTTGACAGCGTCTTCCAGTTCCTGCTTGTGCTCTGCAGAAACCTTGTCTCCATTTTCTGAAAGGAATTTTTCCGACTGATAAACTGAGTTATCAGCTTTGTTGCGTGTTTCAACAGCCTCACGCCTTTTACGGTCATCGTCAGCATTGGTTTCCGCATCGGCTTTCATTTTATCCACTTCTTCCTGTGACAAGCCGCTGCTGGCTGTGATGGTGATTTTCTGCTCCTTGCCGGTGCCGAGGTCCTTGGCACTGACATTCAATATCCCGTTCGCATCAATATCGAAGGTAACTTCGATTTGAGGCGTTCCTCGAGGGGCTGGTGGGATGTCTGTCAGCTGGAAGCGACCTACAGATTTGTTGTCTTTTGCAAACTGACGCTCACCTTGCAGGACATGTACTTCCACGCCAGGTTGATTATCAGCAGCCGTCGAGAATATCTCTGACTTGCGAGAGGGGATGGTCGTGTTCCGCTCAATCAATCGGGTGAATACACCCCCAAGCGTCTCGATCCCCAGAGACAGGGGAGTCACATCGAGAAGGAGCACGTCCTTGACATCTCCTTTGAGCACTCCACCTTGAATCGCTGCGCCGATGGCAACCACCTCATCTGGATTGACACCTTGATGCGGCTTTTTGTTGACCATGGTGTGCGCGGTCTCAACCACCTTGGGCATGCGCGTCATGCCACCCACCAGAACAAGTTCGTTGACTTCGCTGGTGCTGAGCCCTGCGTCTTCCAGACAGGATTTAGTGGGTTGAATCGTGCGCTCGAACAATGAATCGCACAATTGCTCGAGCTTGGAGCGTGTCAACTTGAGGCTGATGTGTTTGGGACCAGAAGCATCTGCTGTTACGAAAGGAAGGTTGATTTCGTATTCCTGAGAGCTGGAAAGAGCGATTTTGGCCTTTTCAGCCTCTTCCTTGATGCGTTGCAAAGCGTCAGACTGGCCGCGTAGGTCGATTCCTGAGTCTGCCTTGAATGTGTCAAGGATCCAGTCCATGAGGGTGTTGTCCCAGTCATCGCCGCCAAGGTGAGTGTCACCATTGGTTGCCTTGACTTCGAATACACCATCCCCGATTTCCAGTACAGAGATATCGAAAGTGCCACCACCGAGATCGTAAACAGCGATTTTTTCGTCACTTTTCTTGTCCAATCCATAAGCAAGGGAAGCAGCGGTTGGTTCGTTGATGATACGCAGGACTTCAAGACCTGCGATCTTTCCTGCATCTTTGGTGGCTTGACGTTGTGTGTCGTTGAAATAGGCAGGGACGGTGATGACCGCCTGAGTGATTTTCTCACCCAGTCGACTTTCGGCGTCTGACTTGAGTTTTGAAAGGATCATTGCAGAAACTTCAGGGGGACTGAATTGTTTGGTTTCCCCTTCCTGCTCAACCTCTACAGCGACGTCACCATTTGCTGCCTTCACTACATTGTAGGGGACACGTTTGAGTTCTTCTTGAACTTCATCAAATTTGCGTCCCATGAAGCGCTTGATCGAGTAAACAGTGTTTCTTGAATTTGTCACTGCCTGTCGCTTTGCTGCATCGCCTACCAATCGTTCGCCAGACTTGGTAAATGCCACAACGGAAGGCGTCGTGCGCTTGCCCTCTGAGTTTTCGAGAACCAATGGATCGCCGCCGTCCATGACGCACATGCAGGAATTTGTGGTGCCTAGATCTATACCTAATACTTTTGCCATGCTAAAATCTTTCTGTTTCTTGATTACCAACAAGCACTAAAGATGCCATTATAAATTAAAGGCATAAATTATACGGGTAGAGTAGTTAAGGGGGATTTAAAGTAAAGATTGTGCTCGCTGTGAGGTACGTTTCGAGACACTGTGTCGCGATGAAGTGTGCCTTAATGTGTGACAGTGTGGCTCATTTACTTTCGCAGTTTCCGTATATGGAACATTTCAGGATGAGGTTTTCTGGTGGGGTTCCCGTTGGCAACAAAAACATTATTTTTAAGCAGATGATACACTCTGTCAAATGCCTTGCTGGTATAGTGTAGGTCTTATTGTTTCTCATCGCTTTAGTCATTGGCTTTGCGAGCTTCAGGTCAGTGATTGAGAAAACATCAAGTTGATGGACCCACTTCCCTCGCAGACCAAAGGCCATGCCCCAGAAAATGAATGCATCAAATCATCCATTGTTGCCCAACCTTTTTTTCGTAATCTTTTTAATTAAAATTCCCGTTGACAAATGGCTTGCACAAATAAAAGTTTAAAACGAACGTTTGATTGATTTTAATGAGCGACATCGATACCAAAACAGCCATCCTTGATGCTGCTGAGACACTTTTTGTGGAACAAGGGTTTGAAGGGGCTTCTTTGCGCTCGGTGACTTCGATGGCGAATGTCAACATCGCAGCCATCCATTATCATTTCGGTTCCAAAGATGCACTGGTTAAAGCCGTTTTGGAACGACGACTGAGCCCGATCAACCAGAAAAGACTGGATCTGTTGAATGCTCTGGAACTTTCCTGTGCGGACCGGAATCTACAATTGGAAGACATATTGCGCGCGCTGTTCGAGCCCGCGTTGAAAATGACCGGGTTTGGGGGTGGCAGCCACAGTAACATTGCCCGTTTGATAGGGCGTTTATTCTCGGAACCTTCTCATTCTTTACAGCTTTACTTGAAAGCGCGTTTTCAAGAGGTATTCGATCGTTTCAGTGCGGCACTTCGCTCTGTTCTTCCCGATCTACCTGATGTCGATTTTTTCTGGCGTATTCACTTCATGATGGGAGCGATGTCTCACACTTTGTGCGATCAGGAAAGGCCCAGACTACTTTCTGGGGGGATTTGCAATCCTCAATGTTTTGAAGAGACTTGTGATCAATTGATTGCCTTTGTGGCCGGAGGCCTGAGGGCACAATGCGTGGGCATCAAGCGAGAGGATGTTGAATGAGCTGGGTTAATATCGCTTCGAGTATCATTTTAATTATTGGATTCACAGGCTGCCGGTCTGGAAAAGATATCGACCCGAATGCTTCTCCCGTAATACCCCCTGGTCAGTGGGGAATGAATTCTGCCCCAATCGACGACCGTCTGCTCGCTTTTACCGAATTAAAGACCGGTGAACTCGATCTGCTGATCGAAACGGCTTTCGAGCGTAATCCGGATCTGCGATCCATGGCCGCGAGAGTGCAATCAACGGCTGCAAATGCCCGTATCGCACGAGCCGATTTATTTCCTAACATTGGATTTGGCCTTCTTGGAAACCAGACCCAGCAAAACTTCATCGGTCTTCCGATTCCGGGCGCGGAGAGTGATGTGCTGACTGCACGGTTCAAATCATTCGGGTTCAATATGAATGCATCCTGGGAGCTTGATATCTGGGGGCGCCTTCGTCGTGGAAAGAATGCGGCCAAAGCGGAATATATTTCAGCCGAAAACGACTTCATCTATTATCAGCTATCGCTTGCCGCGCAGGTCGCCAAGACCTGGGCTCAGGCTTCCTCCGCTCAAAGTCAGTTGGAACTTTCCGTCGAAACCTCGAATAATTTTCAAACAACATCTGATCGAATTCGTGAGAGATTCCTGCAAGGCTTGAGTCCGTCTTTGGAATATCGTCTGGCGCTCAACAGTAGTGAGGCTGCTCAGGCCTTGTTGCAGCAGCGCCAGGAACAAAAGGAAGCGAGTGTCAGGTTGCTACAAGTTTTGATTGGTCAATACCCAGATGGTAAGCTCCATACCGTATCGGCATTACCCTTTCCCAACGAGCCTGTTCCTGCAGGTCTTCCCTCTGAATTGCTTCAGCGCCGGCCCGATTTAATCGCCGCACAGTGGCGCTTGAAGGCAGCGGATCACCGTTTGTGGGCTGCGAGAAAAGCGCTTTTTCCACGCCTCAGTTTGACCAGCTCCACCGGAACGAGTACCCCGGGAATGAAGGATCTGCTGAACACCGATTTCACAGTCTGGAGTGTTGCGGGAAACCTCACCCAACCTCTTTTCCAAGGCGGGCGCCTGATGGCTGGTATTGATTTTTCCAAGGCGAATGTTCAGCAGGCACTATCGGATTACCATTCCAGCCTGTTGCGTGCGTTCAATGAAGTCGAAACAGGATTGCAGACCGATCATTGGCTGAGAAAGCGACACGATCACTTGCGAAAAGCTGCCGAACAGTCTCGAGCAGCCCTGGCACTTGCGGAGGATCGATATGAAAGCGGCCTCGCCGACCTCTTTACCGTGCTGGAATCTCAACGGCGGCAATTGAATGATGCAACCCAACTAATCGAGGTGCGGCGACTTCTGTATGCTAATCGCATTGATCTGATGCTGGCCCTGGGCGGCGCTTTCCAGTCCACGAAATATCAGTCCGCTGCATCCATCTCTGATCCAAATCTTAATTTATCCCCCAATTGAATTTTTTCATGAAGCGCAAATCCATATTGCTTCCGATCCTGGTTCTCCTCGTATGCGGTGTTTTGACCGTCCTTCTGACTAAATTTGGACGGCAGGTGCAGCCCGTAAAGATGGAGCCTTACACTCCCTTTGTGGAGGCGAAGGTTGTCACATTAACTCCCAAAAAACTGATGGTGAAGAGTCAGGGAACCGTTGTGGCTTCAACGCGCATTCCGCTCATCTCGGAACTGGACGGTGCGGTGACAGAAGTTTCACATGCATTTCGAGAAGGTGGTGTCTTTCAGAAAGGGGAGGTATTGCTGAGGATTGATGATACCGATTACAAGGCGGCTCTGGCTCAAGCGCGCGCGCAACTGGCAAACGCCAATATCCAAATGGAAACCGTCCAGGCGGAAGCACGGCTTGCTCAAGAGGATTGGAAAGAAATGGAATCCATGCAGTTGGGGGATCCTTCACCTTTGCTGTTCAGAGAACCTCAACTCGCTGGGGCCAGAATGGGGATGGCATCGGCAGAAGCATCCCTGGTCAAAGCCGAAAAGGACCTGAAACGCACATTGGTGAGGGCTCCATTTGCCGGTCGTGTTGTGAGTAAAATGGCCGATGCAGGACAATTTGTACGCCGTGGACAGGAATTGGCTCGGGTCTTTGATGTGAGTCGAGTAGAGGTTAAATTACCTATTCCAGTCAGTGAGCTTGCTTTTTTGGATCCTTCGCTGAGTTCCATTCAATTAACGGGGTCATCAAATCCCGTGCGGGTAGATCTGGAGGCAGAATACGCCGGCCAGAAGCGGCAGTGGACAGGGTATATCCATCGAACCTCTGGAGAAATTGACCCAAGATCACGAATGATTTCCCTGATTGCAGAGGTGGCCGATCCTTACGGAGTGAATGCCACGTCCACAATGGCGAAATCTCCATTGTCGGTAGGGATGTTCGTCAAAGCGGACATACACGGGCGGCTCCTCCCCGAAACTTTTTCTTTGCCCAGGGCCGCCTTACTCGAGGGAGGGCAGGTGATTGTCCTGGATGAGTCCAATCGTATTACTTTCAGGGATGTCTCCATTGTCCGTTACGAAGCCAGTGATGCGGTGATAGAGTCTGGCCTCAATGAGGGAGATCGTGTTTGTATCTCGCGGATTGAAATTCCCAAAGAAGGCAGTCAGGTCAAACCTCTTGAACCCATGAATGAGGAGCAGCCATGAACGGAGTCATCCATTGGTTTGCCCGCAACAGCGTTGCTGCCAACCTCCTTGTCATAGGTATAGTTGTCGCTGGCTTCACTGGGCTGAGTTCGGCCAAGCGTGAAGTGTTTCCAACGGTGAGCACCGACATGATCTCGGTGAAGGTGGAATATCTAGGGGCTGCCCCCGCTGAGGTGGAAGAGGGTGTCTGCATCAAGGTTGAAGAGTCAATTGAAAGCATAGAGGGCATCAAGAAAATCACTTCTACCGCCGCTGAAGGCCTCGGGACAGTCATGGCAGAACTGCTGCCAGGGACGGACATGTCGGAGGCTCTGGATGAAATCAAGGCTGCAGTCGACGCCATTGATACTTTTCCTGAACTAGCAGAAAAGCCTTTGATTGAAGAAGTGTTTGTCGAAAAACAAGTCATTAATGTGGCCATTGCTGGTGATCTTGACGAGTTTACCTTGAAGCGAATCGGGGAGCGTGTGCGTGATGATCTTGCTGCCATTCCCGGCATCACTCAGGTGAAGCTAGCCAATGTGCGTCCCTACGAAATTGCAATCGAAGTCTCTGAAAATTCACTCCTAAAGTACGGGATCAGCTTTGGCATGGTGGCGGATGCGGTTCGGCTTTCCTCATTGGATATGCCTGGGGGAGTTGTCAAAACGGACGGCGGCGAAATCCTGTTGAGAACCAAAGGGCAATCCTACCGAGGAGCAGATTTTGAGAAAATAGTGCTTCTCACCAGGCCTGATGGCACGCGTTTATTGCTGAGGGATGTAGCGAATGTGGTTGATGGATTCATGGAAACCGATCAGGAGGCGACTTTTGATGGCATGCCCTCTGCGATGGTGCAGGTCTACCGTGTGGGAGATCAGAATGCGCTGGAAATATCGGCACGAGTGCAAGAATACGTGGCGGCAAACAAAAAGCTCTTGCCTCCCGGCGTTCTGATGACCACCTGGCAGGATGATGCTTCCTACCTTCGAAGCCGTCAGGACCTGCTGGTTAAAAATGGCTTGTACGGACTGACCCTGGTTTTTATCACGCTGGCGTTGTTTTTGCGACTGGGCTTAGCTGGTTGGGTTAGTTTTGGATTATTTGTCTCCTTTTTGGGGACTTTATGGGTGATGCCGATCATGGATGTGAGCATTAATCTTCTCTCTCTCTTCGCATTTATCTTGGTCCTTGGTATTGTTGTTGATGATGCGATTGTGGTCAGTGAAAACATCCACGCGCATCAGGAAAAAAACGAACATGCCCTTGAGGCCTCGATCCTGGGTGCACAGGAGGTCAGCAAGCCGGTCATTTTTGCTGTGCTTACCACTGTGGCAGCCTTTTTGCCATTGCTCATGGTGTCGGGAAATACCGGGAAAATAATGAGGGGTATACCGATGGTTGTCATTCCGACGCTCCTCTTCTCGTTGATCGAATCGCTACTGGTACTGCCATGTCACTTGAGTCACCGGGTCAAAGTTGCGGATGAAGGTGTAAGCAAAAACAATCGATGGAGCCTGCTGAGGCTTTGGCATCGCCTGCAAACGGCTTTCGCAGCAAGGATGGACAGTTTTATTCAACGGTATTACGCCCCTTTCCTCGAAAGGGCTCTGGCATTGCGCTACCTCTCGATTTGTGTCGCTGTGGGTATATTTTTTATTACTGTTGGTTTAATGATGGGGGGATGGGTCAAATTTCAATTTTTCCCCCCGGTTGAAGGTGACAATGTGGCGGCCATTTTGACACTTCCACAGGGGACACCTGCTTCCGTTACTCGAGATGCGATCAATAAACTTGAGGGCAGTGTCCTTCAAATGCGGAAGGAAATCGATCAGGATAGAACTGAAGAAGAGGGGAGCGTTTTCCGTCATGTACTTGCTTCGGTTGGAATACAGCCATACAGCAAAATGCAGCAAGAAGGGGCTGGTAAGTTTATCCCGGATATTTCAAGTCCTCACCTGGGTGAAGTACACGTCGAGTTGACAGCATCAGAGTTACGGGAAGGTTTCAGCAGTAACGATCTTGCCAACATGTGGCGCACCAACACGCCCCATATCCCAGGGGTGGAGGAGTTGACTTTTACTGCATCTATTTTTTCCTCAGGTGAACCCGTCAATGTTCAATTTACCGGGCGCGATTTTGATCGTCTCAGGGAGGCGGCTGCTCGATTAAAGGAGCATTTGATTACCTACCCTGGGATTCAGGATATTTCTGATTCGTTCAGGGAAGGTAAGCGGGAGATCAAGATGGAGATCAAACCTGATGCCGAGAATTTAGGGCTTACCCAATCAGATCTTGGCATACAGGTGCGTCAGGCTTTTTACGGAGAGGAGGCGCAACGCATCCAGCGTGGTCGCGACGAGGTCAGGGTCATGGTGCGCTACCCGGAAGCGCAGCGACGTTCCATTGGTAATCTGGAAACCATGAGGATTCGCCTGCCTGATGGTAAGGAGATACCCTACGAAGAAGTTGCCGATGTGGAATGGGGGCGAGGTTACTCCACCATCCAGCGAGTCGATCGAAAGCGCGCTATCAATGTCACAGCAGATGTTGATATAGCCAAAGGGAATACAACCGAGATCATCAATGATCTGGATGCCAATTTTCTACCCCAGCTCATGGAAGAATTCCCAGAGCTGGCATATACATGGGAAGGAGAGCGTCGGGAGCAACAAGACACCATTATGGGCATCTTGGAAGGCTATCCCCTGGCACTCGTGATCATCTACGCTTTGCTGGCTATTCCTTTCAGATCTTATCTGCAACCTCTCATTGTGATGTCAGCCATCCCCTTTGGTCTGGTAGGTGCTGTGTGGGGCCATATCATCATGCAGCTTGATCTAACGATCCTTTCCATGTTCGGGATTGTGGCTTTATCGGGAGTGGTTGTGAATGACAACCTGGTGCTTGTGGTTTACATCAATCGTCAACGTGAATTAGGTCTGTCTCTTCTGGAAGCAGTGAAAAAAGCTGGTATGGCAAGGTTCAGGCCCATCCTTCTGACATCCCTCACTACCTTTGTAGGCTTGGTTCCACTCATTCTGGAGAAGAGCGTTCAAGCCCAATTTTTGATTCCCATGGCCATTTCACTTGCCTTTGGAGTTATGTTTGCCACAGCGATTTCTTTAATCCTGGTTCCTGCCGGATATCTGTTTCTTGAAGATCTCAAGACGTTATTTTCCAAGGCAACGCTACAAGGAAAATAATGATTGGTGGGGAGCTTGACGCATGACGGCGTTGTATTCGTATGACTCTCCGGGGATTTTATTTGCGGATTCTTGTGTTTCGTGGAATGAATAGCACCTGATGCTACCTGAATTGACCATGCGCGTCCTGCGCACTGCCGATCCCAAAGCCCTGTGGAAATTTGCCTGGCTTTTTGGAGTCAAGGGCATGTTGTCGGTTGATCGTTTCAAGCGTCGCGCGAAAAAGGGCATTTATTTCCCCCCATTCCTTTACCTAAGCATTTTGAATAGTTGTAATTTGCGCTGTCAGGGATGCTGGGTTGATGTTGAAGCGCCGCGAGAAAGTATTGATCTTCAACAGCTTCATCGCCTCATTAATGATGCCAAATCGCATGGCAACAGTTTTTTCGGTATTCTTGGAGGAGAGCCCTTCATGCACCCGCAGTTGCTCGATTTACTTGAGCAGCAGCCAAACACTTATTTCCAAATATTTACCAATGGTCAGCTAATCACTGACAAAGTTGCTTCAAAGCTGCGTGAATTGGGTAATGCTACACCACTCATCAGTATCGAAGGCAGGGAAATGGTGAGTGACCAGAGGCGCGGTAAGAAAAATGTCTTTAACCGGACCCTGAAAGGTCTGGACACTGCAATCCGGCACAAACTGCTGACCGGTGTGGCGACCAGTGTCTGCAAATCAAACATCAAGGATTTGCTGACTGAATCTTGGCTGGATGAATTGATCGATCGAGGGGTGCACTACGTGTGGTTTCACTCCTACAGGCCAGTAGGCCCAATGATGCATGATGATCTGGGGCTCACCCGTGAAGAATTGGTGGAAACCAGACGGTTCATCACCGAAATGCGTGCCAAGAAACCCATTGCAATCGTGGATGCCTATTACGATCATGAAGGGAACGCGTTGTGTCCCATGGCAACAGGTATCAGTCATCACGTGAATCCGAAGGGGGGTATTGAACCCTGCCCGATCATTCAATTTGCGAATGAGTCTATAGATGACGAGCGTGGTATCTACCGGACTTTGACCGAGTCCAAGTTTCTCAAGGATTTCAGGGAAGCCACTGCAAATGAAACCCGTGGTTGCATCATGCTGGAGCGACCTGATCTGGTTGAAAACCTGATTGAGCGAAATGGAGCCAAGGATGTGACCATCCGGCAAACTGCTCTTCAAGAGTTGCAATCCATGAAACCTAGATTCAGTCAGTGGTTGCCAGGGGATGAAATCCCTGAGAAGCACTGGATGTATCGTCTTGCCAAGCGCTTTTTTTATACTGATTTTGGGGCTTACAAAAATATTCAAAATGTGAAACCCTTGCACGACTCTGATGGTCACGACAAGGGAAGCTTCAAAGGGAACGCCACCACGGATTTGATTGAGAAGGATTGATTTTTAGGAACGGATCGGAAAAAAACATGGAATCAGTAAATAAAACTCTCGGGACTGCCCCACTCAAGCTGCCTAAGATGGCCACTGCGCAAAGAATCCGTCCACCCAAGGAAAACCTCCCGCAAACTCCAGAAGAGCGCACCCGTTTCCTACAATACATAAGGAACTATGTCGCTGAATACAATCCAGTGCCGCCGATGCCCATGGCCGATGTCAAGGTGCATGCTGACAAAGTGGTGGAGATGCTGGGATGTGACCCGATATATCGCGATTACATTGGTGTGCTCATCAACAATGAAATGTGGCGTGATTCACTGGCCGCCATTCCTTATGAACGAAGGTTGCTGCTTCTCCCTAAATGTCTCCGGGTTGAGAGCAAATGTCCGGCTCCATTTGATGAGTTTGGTTTGCTTTGCAAGCAATGCGGTTTGTGCTCCATTCAGGATCTTCAAAACGAGGCTGAGCGTCTCGGGTATGCCGTATTGGTGGCTGAAGGTTCAGCCATCGTCATGTCCTTGATCCAGACGGGTAAAATTGAGGCAATCGTGGGTGTCAGTTGTCTCAGCGTGCTCGAGCGGGCCTTTCCTTACATGGAAGCAGCCGCTGTTCCCGGCGTTGCCGTTCCACTGCTTCAGGATGATTGCATCGACACGACCGTCGATTTGGATTGGATCTGGGATTATATCCATTTAACCAGTGAGGACAGGAGTCTTCGGCTGGATCTCGTAGGATTACGCGAGGAAGTTGATTTTTGTTTTACGCCTGCTTCATTGGATCTGATCATGGGTGCTGGAAGAGGGGAGACGGAGCAGCTTGGGAGAGAATGGCTCATGCGAGCCGGTAAACGATGGCGTCCCTTTCTGGCTGCATCAGTCGTTCATTCCATGACCGATACGAAAGACAAAAGCCTGTCTGAGGATCTCAAGAAAATCTGTGTAGCCGTTGAATGTTTCCACAAAGCCTCATTGATTCATGATGATATTGAAGACAATGACGATAAGCGTTACGGCGAACAGACACTCCATGCATCCCACGGAATTGCGCTTGCACTGAATGTAGGAGATTTACTCATTGGTGAAGGTTATCGGCTGATTGCTGACACCCGCCTGTCTCCAGAACAAAAAAATCTCATGCTTCAAATCGCTTCCGAAGGTCACCGACAACTTTGCCGAGGCCAGGGAGCAGAACTCAGCTGGATGCGATCACCGGTGCCAATGAAAGCCGTTGAGGTGCTGGATATTTTTCGAAGCAAAACGGCACCTGCATTTGAAGTTGCGCTTCAGATGGGGGCTGTTTTCGCGGGCGTGGATGTGCATGCAGAAGTTAAGGATACCATACACGCTTACAGTGAAGCATTGGGAATCGCTTATCAGATCAGGGATGATCTCTCCGATCACGGTGAGGGAGGAGATACAAACGATCTTGAACAGATGAGACCCAATCTTCCGATGGCCATCGCCTACGAGAAGGCCAGAGATGAGTCAAAAGAAATGTTGGAAACAGCCTGGAAACGTGAATTGAACGGCACAGTTTCCCACAAGGATATTGAATCTCTATGCGCAGATTTAAAAGCGATTGATCGATCCGAAAAACTGCTTGAGGCCTACAAAGAAGAAGCCATTCGATCCATTGCAGAGCTGGATAATCCAAGTCTCAAGGGGTTGTTGCGTCGTTTAATCGGGAAGATCTTCCATGATACGGAAATCAAGGGCTGGTGTGGTGAGGTGGTGGAGGATCAGCTACACGCTCCGCAACCCTGATTGAATTCTTCAATGAGCACCTCAGGATCCATTTGCTTCTCTGCATTTCGATCCTCATTTGTCTTGGCCATTTTATTTCGTCTGCTTCCGATCATCTCTGCAGATAATGCAAAACACAGCGTTGATGATCTCAAGGATACGAATTTTTTTACTCAAATCGAGGTCTCAAATACTCCATTACGATTTTCAAGATTATTTCCTGATTCTTTACGGTTCGATAAGCCGGTATGGATGTCTCAACTGCCAAACACCCGAGACCAATTCGTTGTTCTTGAGCATCGCACAGGCAAGGCATTCAGGTTGTTTTTAAATCCGGACGGTACATACAACAAAGAATCCTTTGGTGATTACAGTGACTCCGTGAGTGATGGCCCATGGGAAGGGTTGATGTGTCTGGCATTTCACCCTGAATTTACCCGGAACCGGCGATATTTCCTGAAACATGAAACCATTCGAAAGGGCCAGCGCTGGACGGTTCTTGTAGAGCGTCTAGCTCATACGGATCGATCATGTGATTCCGGAAAACCTTCCAAAGAACTTCTGGCTATCAAGCAACCTGCAGACAATCATAATGGTGGAACATTGATGTTTGGTTTGGATAACTATCTCTATTTTGCCATGGGCGACGGTGGACCGCAGGAAGATCCAAATGGATACGCACAGAGTATGTCTTCATTACTTGGTAAAATGTGTCGAATCGATGTAGATCAACCCAGCAATGGACGGCGCTATGGCATCCCGCAAGATAACCCATTTGCGGACTCAGCTGACCATAAGGTGCGAGAGGAAATCTGGGCGACTGGACTGCGTGAACCCTGGAGGTTTTCCTTTGATCGAGTCACGGGTGATCTATGGGTTGGAGATGTGGGGCAGGGGAAATACGAAGAAGCTGTCATCGTGAAAAAAGGGGAGAATCATGGCTGGAACGTCTTCGAGAGCTTTGAGCCTTTTTCGAATCAATATCGAGCTGAAGGCAGTGACTTCGCCTGGCCTGTGTTCGTTTACTCACGTCACCTGGGGAATTCAATCACTGGTGGATATGTCTATCGTGGTAATGAGGCTTCTCCGTTCTATGGTGCTTATTTGTGTGCGGATTTCACGACACGAAGGACCTTTGCTATCCGGCAAAAAAAAGGTCGCACAATCAGTGCCAAGCAGGTTGGTCTCGCGCCTTCTCCTCCTGCTTCCTTTGCTGAGGGGCTGGACGGGCAGATTTATTTGGTCGGTTATGACGGGTTAATTTACGCTGTTGATCTGGATTGATTTCATTTGCGATCGTTCGATCGCTCAATGTTTTTCTCATAAACGGATCCGGCTTTCGCTATCTTTTTCTTTAATCCGGTTTCACTGATCCCGCAGGTGATAGAGGCCTGCAAACAAAGCAACATCCCATCCTGCAATCGTTTCCATGATGTTGGGCATTCAGCCAGCGCAATCCGTGGGACGGGAATATTGAAAGGCCCGGGTTTGTCGTCGAAGGCGACTCCAGTCGCGGATTTCTTCTATGGTTTGTCGTCTCGGTAATTTTATCCACCGTCTATACCCAAAAAGGCTTTTCAATAAAAAATGAACAAACCACAGGGTGGATCTCCTCTCTTGCAGCCACTACTGAGGTGTTCACAACGGTGACACCATCCACGTCCGCAACCCCATGAAAAACCTTGAAGATTACTGTCTTGCTGGAAAAGGGGCTTTACACGGAGAATGGCTCAGCATATCCAATCGAAATGCGGCGAAACTTTCCGGTAGCGAGGCGTTCCTTGAAGTCAGGGCTCATCATGCCTGTAGTGACGATGGCAACGACAATGATTGAGTGTTCTGGTTTTCCTGCATGTGGCAGGTATGGCGCAGGGCAGTTTGAGCGAAGTTATCTAATTCCCTTTGCTTCCAGAGTCTTGATTTCCGAGTCCCACATTGCTCGTTGATCATCGCTGATGTTTGGATTGGGAAGGAGGCTGCGTCTGCTGCAATGGACCAGAGCTTGAAGTGTCTGATAATGTCTTGTCGTTTCAATGGCTGCTGGAAGATGATCCCGGACCACTTCTCGGATGGCGTTGAATGTCAAATGATCGGCCTTGTGCATCATTTTTTTGGCAACTAATTCAGACCGAAGGGACGCCATGGCGGCAGGTGAATGACCTTTTAACATACCCATCAATTCCTCTGACTCCTCCTTGCTGAGTGAGTCTTCAATGACTGGTTTTACGATCCACTTTATAAATGCCTGCTGATCTTCCTTGTCCGGGTCCAGGACCGGAATGATTAAATCTCCAACTCGACCCGGGCGGCGTAGATCCGGCGAGAGGAGATGAATTCGAGCTGTGATCAAAAGCCAGAAAACCTGCCCTTTCAATTTCGGATCAGACATCATCGCTTGAATTTTACCGGTTAAGCGTCTTTCTGTTTCATGAGCATTGGCACCGATAGCGCCGAATTGAGTGTCGGCTTCATCAACAAAGATCAGCACTTTGGAAAGAGCTTCCAGCACGCGCTTCAAGCGTTCGAAAATGACATCGGTCTGACCGAACCACTGGCTACGAAGGTTTTTCAAGACCAGGACCACCATATCCAGTTCTGCAGCCACTGCTTCAAAGATAAATGTTTTACCACTGCCTATTGGTCCGCAGACAGCAGCTCCGGGGAGAGCAGCCGATCCCTTGATTTCAAATCTTGGGATCAACTCCTCACCTAGAAAGTGTTTGAGCTTTTTGAAACCGACCACGTCCTTCAGCCGGTGTTCAGGCTTTTTGAATTCGACTACCGAACCGCCCAGTTGATTCTGAATAAAGGACTCAACCTTTGCGACCACTTCGGCAGGTTGAAGTTTTTCCCTTGCATGGGCTGCTCCTTTCAAAAGCTGAAATAGAGCTTGCAGCGAAAGGCCTGCGGTCAAGGTGGCAAGTTGAGCCTGAGTACCCCACAGTTTCAGTTCTTCTTTCTCGTTCAAGTGCCGATTGAACCACGAAATGAAATGCTTGCGCGAGGGTTCGTCAGGAGACGGGATTTCGGTTTCAAGCAGGTAGGGTAGATTTGCGACGCGGTGATGGATCTGACTTCTGGATTCGGCCAGCATGATGACGGAATCCTCAGATCTAAGGAAACCCTGGTCGCTGAACCAGTCCTGACAGATGGCCACGCGCTGTCGCCCGACATCGTTGAGCTGTGCCATGGGGGATTCTGGCAGTAATAAATCCGCCCCCTCTATCAGGATTAGTAAATTGGGTTCAAGCAGCGGTTTACCATTACTGATGGACCGGGAGCAAAGGCACATCTGTCTGAGCAGCTCCAGCGCCAGTGTGGGTTTACCCACAGCTTTCTGAAGGTGCTGGTCGAATTCAGTCTCAATATCATGCAGGTCTTTTATGTCGCGCCCCTTGTTCAGCATGCGTTGAATAGCCAACTCCTCGCAGTTCGAACCCGTGCGCCATTCTACCCATGCGCGCTTCATGAGTTCGGCATGTGCTTCATGAAGAAATCGAATCGGACCGTTGAGTTCATGAATAATCAGGATGAAATTCGGTACATCCCAATGATGCACCAGAAAAGGAAGCAGGGGGACGTAATCTTCGATTTCATCTTCTTTTTTGAAGAACAGATCGTGGATATTGCCTGTTAGCAATAAGGTGCGTGCCTGACCTGAATTCAGGATTTTGCCGGCTTGTTTCAGGAATGATGATGAAGAATAACTCATGGCAAAGTGGCATTATTTTAAATGGGACACTCTTGGCTCCCAGCGATCTGGATTGAATACCTCATTTCGGAGGGCATTCCTTTGATCCTCAAAAACTTCAAATTCACGAGTGTCGTGAGGCTCAAAGACTGGAGAGGTCTGATCATAGACAATGGATGCACCGGGAAACTCTGTGTGGCCCTCGGTTTTCCAGTCCCAGTATTGAGAAAGGCCTATCAATCGATCCCCGACATAAATGGCCTCATTGAGTTCGTGCGTGACAATGATCAGGGTGTAAGGCGGTGCTTTGCCTGCTTTTTTTGCCTCCTGATTCTCGGCATAAAGCAACAGCAGTGCTTTCTGAAGTTCCTCCCGTGTTGCTTCATCCAATGCCCCGAAGGGCTCGTCCAGCAGGATGATTTCTGGCTTCATCACCAGGGCCTGAGCGATTGCAACACGCTGCCTCATTCCCCCAGACATTTCATGCGGGTATTGATGGATGGCATCACCCAGTTTGACTCGGTCAAGAAAATCGGCAGCTTGCTTGAGGTGTTTCTTTCTCAGGTTCCTCCAAGCGCCCCATCGAAAGGTCCGGAAACCAATGGAGGTTTCGTCGAGTTTTAAACCCAATGCCACATTCTCTAAGGCTGTAAGAAAAGGGAAAAGAGAGTAATGCTGATAAACGATTCCGCGGTCCCTTCCCGGGCCCCTTACCTTGGTTCCTGTATCAGCAGGATCTTGCGAAAGGGTCAGGATTTCTCCCATGCGAGGCAGGTGCGTTCCGACGATGGCTCTCAGTAAAGTAGATTTTCCGCATCCACTGGGGCCGACCAGGCTGACGAATTGACCACGCTCTATGCTAAGGTTGATATCATGAAGCACCTTTTTAGTTCCGAACCAGTGAGAAACGGATTGGCAATCAAGGGAGAGCTTGGGGGATGTTTCAGTTTCCATGGAAATTCCTAATGTTGTTCCTCGAACCAGGGTGAAATTTTTCTCTGAAGGGTTTTCAGCAGGTAATCCATGGTGAAACCGAACCCAGCGAGAAGCACAAGATATGGATACACCACGCCCATGTTGAGTAATTTGGATTGGATGCGAATCCGATAGCCGAACCCTACATCCCCAAACAGCATTTCCGCTGCTATGAGATAAACCATCGCAGGTCCTATCATCAGTCGAAGAGAATCGATCAACTTGGGAAGAACGTAAGGAAAGATGATTGTCCAGATCACTTCCATGTGGGATGCCCCCAGCGTATAGGCCTTGTATTGCAATTCTTCCGGAAACTCCTTGACCGCCTGATAGACGCTGATCGCCATGGAGGGAAGAATTCCGAAGACAATCATTGTGATATACATCTCCATGCCGAGTCCAACCAATGCCATGAAGACGGCAATGACTGCCGTCGCAGGTACCTTCGCAAAAAATGACAGAGGAGGGTGGAAAAATGCTTCTATGGGAGCCATGCAACCCATCCCTATACCAAGGATGCAGGACCCTAGAACCGCGATACACAAGCCGGAGAAAAGTCGGATGACAGTTGCCTTGGCATCGTCTGTCAACCAGCGATCCTCCGTGCGTTCATTCCATTTAACGGACCTTTCCACCCCCTCTGCCAACTGGCTCCAACTCGGGATAGTCGTGTCATTGGGGTTTTCGAGATGTTGTCGGTCAGAAAGCCAGGAGTATCCAATCAAGAGAAAGGCAACAGACAGGATGCTCAGCAGGATTTTTGTGACGGGTTTAATAGGGCTACGTATCATAGTTAATGACAACCATAAAAACGAAATATCACCCATTTGGCGATGATAAAATCCGAGGTGGTTTGTAGTGGGTAGCTTCATTGTTGGAGCTTTTCCGGAAAATGAAAGTGTGGGTCCTGATACAGGGTTTACCAAATGGGATGGACCAGGGCCCTGGCCTGATGATTCAAAGTTTCATTGCAAATTCGGATAGAAATCCTGAATATTGAAATATGATGAACCCGTTTTCGCGAAACCTGTTTATCCTGGGGCTGGTCGGACTCGTCTTGTTGCTCATCACTGACGTCTCAGCTCAAGACAAGGATCAACCGAATATTATTTACCTCATGTTGGATGAATGGGGTTATTTTGAATCCGGGCACATGGGTCACAAGGTGTTGCTCACACCCAATATTGATCAATTTGCTGGTGAGGGAATGCGATTTAATAATGCCATGGCAGGTGCACCTGTCTGTGGGCCCACGCGATGCACCCTTTTGACGGGCTTGCATTCGGGCCATACATCCATGCGGGTCAATAACGGTTTTGCCCCCATTAGAAAAGAGGAACCCACACTGGCCAGCATGCTTAAAAATCAAGGGTATGCGACTGGTGGTTTTGGTAAGTGGGGGATTGGAGGGCGTGGAACGTCCGGCGTTCCTGAGAAACATGGGTTTGACCATTTTTTCGGATACTATGATCAGGTGCATGCCCATACCTTTTATCCGCAATATTTGATTCACAACAGTGAGGAAGTGCCTCTTGAAGGAAATCCTGGAACCAGTTTCTATGATGGGGAAACCCATGCTCAGGACAAAATTTTCAATCAGTCTATTCAGTTCATCAAGCGCAATAAGGATAAGCCGTTTTTCTGCTATCTTCCCTGGACGCCTCCACACGGTTTATGGGGCATTGATGCGAATGAGCCTTCCTGGCATTTGTTCAAAAATAAAACTTGGGCCGCAGGGCAAAGGACGGAGGATGACGCCAAAGTGTATGCTGCTTTCTTGCACATGGTGGATCGGCAAGTTGGCGAAATCATCGCGCTCCTGAAGCAATTAAAGATCGATGACACCACGGTTTTCTTTCTATGTGGAGACAATGGAGGTCAGGATTATTTCAAGGATGATGAACATCCGCATGGATTCTTTGGTCCCAATCTTAACCCTCTCACTGGCGAGCGTTTTCGGGCTGGTAAAGGTTCATTGTACGAAGGTGGTTTGAAAGTTCCATTTCTAGTTCGTTGGCCGGGTAAAATCAAAGCAGATTCCAGCTCAGACCATTTACTTTATTTTCCAGATGTGATGCCTACCCTGGCAGCATTGACGCATTCAGATTGTCCGAAGACTGATGGTGTATCCTTCTTGCCTTCTCTCCTTGGTAGGGGGCGTCAGCAACAACACAAATACTTTTATTGGGAATACCAGGGGCAAACAGCCGTGCGCATGAATCAATGGAAAGCTTATAAAGGCCGAAAGGGTGACTGGGAACTCTATGATCTCTCAAGGGATATTGAGGAGAGAAGTAATTTAGCTGTGATGGAATTACCCATTTTGAGCCGCCTCATTGAAATTGCAGAGGTGGCTCACGAGCCGGTTGATCCAGGCGAAATTTATAGCCGCACTTTGATTGAAAAGGACCGTCGTCAAGCTCCTCATTGACGCAATTCGAGAAAGTAACTCTGCAGATATAAACAAAAAAAAAGAGAGGCAGGGGTTTCCTGCCTCTCTGTTGAAACGAGCAAGCACTATTTAGAACTAAAATTTTGTATATAAGTAGGGTCAAAACGTAATTCAGCTTTGTTATCCTTCTCAGTTTTACCGTAGCTCAGGATGGGGGCGCGTCCTGTGATTTCATGGTCGACGCAGAAGGAGACGACTCGGTCCATGATCTGAGGTAGTTCCTGTCCATTGAACAGCGCAATGGCCTCGCCCGGGCTGGTCAGAAACTTGGTTTGGCGCACCACGTTGTTCATGGCGGCTAAATCGAGGCCAGAGAATTTTTCACCCAAAGCAGTCAGAGTAGCATCGCGCGTCTCGGGTTGATTCATGCGTGCAGCGACCGTGTAAAAAGTTTCCGCAATGGCAGACGCAAATGCCTCTCCACCCTCTTTATTTAATGAATCTTGAGCCATGATGACAGAGTCGATGATTTCTGCTGGAATTCCCGTCGAGTCAAACAAGACTTTCACATCGGAACGTTTTGAAAGGGTTTCCAATACAAATGGATTCCAGACCATGATGGCTTCGACATCGGCCTGTTTCTGCTGCATTGCAGCTGAAGCGGCGCTTGGGTCCATATTGCTGAATGAAAAATCCTTCTCTTTATGGCCTGCATTCTCAAGGCTGCGGACGAAACAGTATTCAGAAACACTTTTTTCCAGTCCGTAAACTTTTTTACCTTTCAAATCTTCAATTGAATTGATTGAGTCAACGACGATACAGGCATCGGCTCCATGACTGGTCGAAGTTGGTAGGATCATTGTCGAGCGTCGTCCGATGGAAGGATTGAGTGAATCCATGTTAGTGAGACAGGCTGCATCGACCTGGCCTGCACCATACATTGTGATGCAGGTGTCGTAATCCGCTTCACGCAATACAATATCCACTTTCCATTTCTCTTCAATGGGTCCGAGTTCTCCTTCTTTACCATTGATGAATCCATCCACATGAGCGACACCGAAGATGCTCCATGAAGGGTATTCGCTCCAGGCCAGAGAAAAAGTAGGGAAACCGGATTCTTTATTGGAAACGGTTTCATTCTCGGATGAAGGAGTGCCGGCCTCTTCGCCGGAACCGGATGTTGATTGCTCGCTGCCGCAACCTGACAATCCAACGGTCAGGCAGAGAGCTGAAAATAACTGTAAATGTTTAATTATGTCTTTTTTCATGTTCGATCTTTCAAATAATGCTTGTTTCGGGAGTTGCGAGGTGACCTTATTCTGGCAGAGATGTATCTTTCTTTTCACTGACCCCAGAGGATTTTGATTTATTTTCAGTTTCTGAGGCCAGCCCGATCAATGCATCAAATTCTGTGTTTGATTGGTTCTGGCGAGCGAATTCAAGGAACTCGGCTTCCTGAGCTTTAGTATCGGTTCCTGCAAGCTCCTTGGTGATCTTGGCTTCTGCCCGCAATTCCTGGCGCATGTTTCTTAGATTCTGGAGTTCTTCCGCCGTTCCATCCTGCGCAATACCTGTCAAGGTTTCAGCCAGCTCATTTTCCTGTTTGGCAGTGATCACATCAGCCACGGTATCGGCGGCTTCGGATTTAACCTTGTCAACTTCCCTCAATAATTGCTGAAGCTGGACTTTGTGATCACTGATGTTTTTGTGATACTCACTGACATCCTGCTCAAGTTCGATGATGCGTTCCTGTTTTTCGGCCAGAGTGGATGAGAAATCGTTGAATGCTGTCAGACAGCGTTTGTAATCCTCATTTGAATGAATTTCATCTTCCGGTTTACCCGAATCTTTGAGCCGCTGGACGGTTTGCTTCGCTTTGGCCAATGCACCTGACTTAAGTCTCTCCAGATTGGCGACTTCGTTCGTCAAATGTTTGATTTTGGCCAGTTTCTTTTCCTCTTGTGCGATGAGACCTGCGACTGCCTGCTTGTATTGATGAATACGCGCAATCTTGTCTTTGACGATCTCATCGTACTTAGCCTTGATAACATGAGGGTTTGTATCGATCACTCTGCGCGCTGCATCAATCTGACCGGTTAACAAGTATCCAACCGCTTTGAACCATCTTGTGACTGCTTTGAACATAATCTTACTTTATATTGTTATTAAACTCAGATATTTCCGGGTAAATCCTTCTCGGGACCTAAACTCCAGTCCTTCATTCTTGCTTCCACCTTACTTGCCACTTCCAGACTGGCATCCAGTTCCTGTCTCATTTTTTGTAAATCGGTGGTTGAGGCTTCGACATGGCCAAGTTTTTGTAATGAAACAAGCGAATGACTCAATTGTTTCACACAACATTGTATTTCATGGATAATTTGGTCGCGCTGTTCGAGCACGGGTTGCTTGGCTGCATCAGAGCTGAGTTTTTCTGCTGTTTCCCATAAATGATGGGTTTGTTCCAATAGACGCACACTATGCGAAAACAGAGATTCGACCTGCAATCTCACATCCACCATGATGGACCACTGAGCGGAGGGCGCATTTTTTTCCAGACTTTCAAAATTGTCTACCAAGGCTCTTAAATCTCGCAATGCTTCCTCCGGCCTTGGATCTTGATCCGATTGAATCAGGACTTGCTCCAGCTGATCCAATTCTTCCTGATGCGCGAGGTTTTGCTCGTGTTCAATTTCTGTCAGGATTTTTTGTGCCGTGGATTTGCCGGCAAGGAGCAGTTTGGATACAAAAGCTCCCGCTCCGATAAGCATGCCGGCGATACCTCCAAAAAGAAACAAACTGGTGTTTTTAAAATTAAATGCCCATGCTGAGATCATACCCATGAATCCAATCATCGCAGGCGCCAGGACGATAGGGTTGGCAGCCAGACGCATCAAGACTCGCTTCTGGACATCATCTTTTGCTGAGTCTTTAGGCTTCTGAGTATTGATTTTCGGTCTTTTCCCGCTCATTCGCTGATATAATCTAGCATATTGTCTCAAGCATGGGAAGAACCAGCTGGTAACTCCAGGGCACCTCCACTGTAAAGAGTTATGATTGAGAGAAGTAGCTGTCATCTTCAATAAGGTTGCTGGCCAACACTGAAAATAACGGATTGGAATTGTCCGTTTTGATTGCCCGAAGGGGCTGCTTTTGTTCGGATACGCCAATCAGGAATTCCGTTTTTTTCCAATAAGCTCGCCACGGCTTCAGCCCTTGCTTTCGCGAGTTGCTTGTTCGCGTCGGCGTTTCCCTCGGCTCTCGTCTGTCCGGTCACTTCCAAATAAAAATTGGGAAATGATTGAAGGCGCTTAGCCAGAGTTGCAATTTCACGCTGACTGGAGCGGCTGACATTGGACGACCCCCTGACAAAGCCGATTGCATTTACCTGAAGTTCGCCGACCGGCATCAGGCTTTCCCATTGGTTATCATTTAATGGAATTGCGGCGATTACATTGCTGCTGCCAGGGGTTTCTACTTTTGCTTGAAGATCTTTAATCAGGTTGAGATCCTGTCCCGGGTGAAATTGGCTGGATTGAAGACTCCTCATGACCTGATCATAATAGAGGGTGTGGTATTGCCCGTTGAGTGGGTCGGAAGGAATGCTTTTCGTTTTTATTAAAACACCCATGATATTTCCTATTATGTCCTCAAGGTAGGTTTGAGACATCGCAGTCGATTGCTGCTCAATTCCAAAATGAGCGTAGTTGTCGACTGTGTTTTTCCATTGAATCCCATCGGCCACCGCATTTGCCAACTGCGAGTCGAGGTTTTCCGAATCCAGCAGATTGGCATCCTGTGTGATCAATTTCTGGATGCCATCCGTTTCATTCTGATAATGGAACAACGCCCGGAAGTAGCCCTCAGTGATTGTTTCGATCAGGGAGGGGTTGTCTTTTAAAAATGAGCGTTCAGCCACGAGTACATCCACGATGTATCCCTTCAACTGTGAACTGTCCAGCAGCACCTTGTAGCCTGATTCTTTCAATGCCTTGGCAACATGTGGTTCCCACATGATGAAAGCTTTCTTGTCGCTGGGGTTCGAACGTTTGAGGTCTTTGAGTACATTGGAAGAACCTTCTTCTGCGCTCAACCATTTGTCTGACAAATTGGGAAGACTGAAATGAGCCAGAATGACGCGTGCAAGAAATTCGCTTGGTGAGTCTGGTGTCAAGACAAGGCGAGTTGATGGCTGATTGAGGTCTTGTATGGATTTGAAGGTCGACTCATGCGCAACGAGTGCATCACCACCCTGAGTTTCGTCCAATACCAAAATAATCGACCCGGGAAAGGATCCGTTGCGTGTGCCGGCATTCAAATACGAATCGATCGTGAAGACTGCCAGTTGAGTTTTGCGTTCTTCCAGACCTTTCAGACGGCCTGAATAATCTGCGCCATCGTCAATGACATTGAGCTTGATCTGCTTGTCGGAGAGCCACTTCACAAGGAAAGGAGACCTCAAGACTGCATAGCCACTGAAAGAATCGGCAGCGATATTAATTTCGTGTTCGTAACGACTGCTGGAGCCCGTGTCCTCAGTCAGCTTATTGGTGAAATATGGGTGGACGAGGAATTTGTAGGCGACGGCCAATATGAAAAAGATGAAACACCAAGCTACCGTTGCGATCAGGCACCCTTTTGACTTTCGTTCGCTCATCACTTTTTAATAAGTGCTTTCACAACAACAAGCAATACAACGAATCCTACAAATACGATTGACAGATAGTTTGATTCACTCCGTGATTTTGTGGGGGTATTGCTTTGAACCGTTTGACCTTTAGGGGCTCGGTACGTCGTTGGAGCCGAGCCAATGGGTTCGTTGCCCGAATTCGATAACGAGGCAATGGCTGTGGAAGCAAACTCAACAGGCAATGGCTTGAGTATGTCAAACGCATCCTCGCCAGCAAGGTTTCCCTGTTGACTTCCAACTTCTGCGAATACTTCAGCAATGGCTTGTTTGAGTGTGCTTGAATCATTTGCCCTGCGATAAGTATGCACTTGCGTTGCCAGTGTATGATCCTGTTTCATGGCCACACCAATGACATCAACCCTCAATCCGCGGGACAACACTTCTGGGGTATGCGCTTCCACGAGGTCTCGGTCATTGGCTTCACCATCTGTCACGATCAATAGACGATATGTTCCATAGCCGAACTGGGTTTTCCTTTCCTCGAGCAATCGATCTGCTCCAATTTTTATGTATTCACCGAGAGGTGTGCCGCGACTGGGTTGAATGGATTGAATCGCAGACAATAAAATGCTGTCGTCTCTTTGCCCGAGCGGGAATACCCAGGGATCACTGATGTCGGCGGCGCTGAAGACAACGAGGCCTACATGGGTGGACTGAGGAATATTGCCCAATACTTCGATCAATGCCTCTTTGGCGGCATCCATTTTATTTTGGCTGCTGCCGGGCATGTTTTGTTTCATCGATCCCGATGCATCCAACACAATGACGACTTGATCAATCGACGATTGCCCCAGCGCACTGGAAAAAGCACTCAACATGAATGTCAAGGCTGCTCCTGCCAGCAAGGGGCTCATTACAATCTTTTTCATAAAGTTATGGGTTTTGATTTGGGCTGATTCAGTTTCATGAACAAGCTACAAGGGGGGTGCTTCAGGTGTTTTTCTTCCTGAAATCCCAGTTTTAAAACGGATATATTTCGATTAAAAATCGAAATCAGACGCATTGGTTGCTTCTGCGGGAACTCGGATAATTCTAAACTCAACACGCATGTTTTGTTTGGCTTCGTTGAGATTCGAGGGTTTGGCGATAAAGGGTTCACGGATGCCAACCCCAACTGGTTGAATCTGGCTTGCGTCCATTTTGACCCCTTTGTCAGAAGCATACTTGCTCACTGCACCCAGAACTTGTTCGGCGCGCTGTTTGGAGAGATTGAGGGCCGCCTGCATCGTTTCCCTTGGATTAAACTCCTGCGCTCCATCAAATGCACCTGATTCAATCAGCTTGGCCAGATTTTTGGTGGCTTCCAGATCCAGGGGGCGACCCTTTAACGCGTAGGAATAGTTACCACGTGAGCCAGATCGCTTCATCACACCTTTTTGCAGTCCTGCTTTAACCAGGTCGAGTAGCGTCTTGGTTGGGTCGGAATGTCCGCGTATTGCGACCACTGCATTGCCGAATCGTTGTGAGGTTTCGATGACTCGCTGGAATTCGGCGCCATATTGTACCGCGCTGAATTCAGTCTGGTTGGGCTCGAAATTAATCGTAAAACTCAAGATCGTCTTATCGTCCAGCTCGCCACCTGAACTGAGCATTTCGATTTCCTCCCGAACCGCTTCCGCACGGAAACGCTCCTGACGCTCAATTTTTGTTTTTGAAAGGTATTTTAAGAATGTGTCGGATTGGTAATTTAATCCTGAGGGGAACAACCCCATTTTCTCTTTGGCGTATCCCTGATTCACCGCCAGCATGAGAGCGGATTCCTGAAAGGCTTCAAATCCACTCAAATTGCCCTTCTGAGTGAAGAAAACGACGTTACCTGGATATCCCACAAAAGAACAATCAGAGATCAGGCCATGAGCTTCTTCCAGGACAGGGATGACTTCACTGCCGTAAATTTTCTGCGTCATATTTAACACCTGATCGTATTTTGACGAGCCACCTGCCTCGTATTGACGTTTCATATCGACCAACTCCTCGGTAGCTCTTAAATACCCCGCTACAAATTTGGTGATCAATTCCTTGTTGGAATCATAGAAATCCTTCCTGCAAACATAAACGTCAGCAATGGATCTTGATAACTCAGCCGTTGAGACAAGAACATGTGCGCCCTTTATAGTACCCTCAGCGCCCGTTCCAATATTTTCAAGTCCCCCGCATAATCCGAGCATATCGGGTGTGATTGCGAAGCAGGCGTCGATTTGTGTGTTCTTTTTCAGTAATTCTGCGGGTGAATCTGGTGAAGCAGTGAGGTCTTTGGTCCACCGAATTGTGACATCTGACCATGACAATTGAGCGGTGTTGAGGATGTCGTCGAGCATACCAACGTGGGGGCCGCCCTGTTGGATGGCGATTGTTTTTCCCTTGAGATCAGACAGGGTCTTGATTTCCTCGCGCGCTACGAGATGATCGCCTGCTGACCATGTCATTTGCATAATGACAACGCCTTTGGTGCGGGGGTCTGCCCCGATGATTTCAGAGGCCATCCCCATCATCCGAAAGGTGCCTCGCAAGAAAGGAGTCTTACCAGCCAGATAATCTTTGACCTGTTGAGCAAAGTCATCTCCGGGTTTCATGTCAAAGTTCAGCCCCTGCTTGTCGAATATGGAATCATCGGCAGTTTGAAGTCCCCCGTTGGCATGGAAAGTGGCCACATCGCCGCCCCAGGTGATGTAGGGTAGCTGAATTGGGCCTGAGGCATTCACTTGTCCTATGGACTGATTTCCGACAGCCGATTTAAAAGAGTCACCCTGCCCATGTAGCGAAATCAATGGAGTTGACCAGAAGACCACTGAAAATAATAGTAAAGTTGAAAGGGTGCGTTGGATTAAATGTTTTCTTAATATTCCAAGTTTCATAATAGGTTCTCGTTTGTAATTAAATATATTCATAATTACATCCTAGATCTTTCGCTTAATTGTATCGAAACAAGCAAGATGTGCCATTACATAATATGCCTTATTTTGTAGCACACCCAGTTTAAGGCGCCAATGGATTTTCTGTCTGGTATGATGATGACTGTCATCTGCATGATTTGAAATTCGAACAATATTTCAACTTTTTGATCACTTTTCTGTCATGAACCTTCTCGCCACTTGCACATCGACACACGCTTAATCTAACCTAAACCGCAGGATAAGCGCGTATTGTTCACTGGGACTGATGATATTTGGTCCGAAATGGCCTGCGATGACGATTGTGTCATCATGCTCAGCATTAATCGTCCTGCTGCGTTCAGGTTGCAGTTTAACTGCAGCTGCTGCAACCAATCGATAAATGCAGACGCTTTGTTTCATTGAGTTGAGTGGTGGAATGCCGGATGATTGGTGGGCATGATACATCAATTGCTGAAGCCAATTAAACATGAAAGCTGATTTCCTATCGGGAGTAATCGAGGGGTTCTACGGTCCACCTTGGACCACAACTGAGCGTTCAATGGTCCTGAATTGGATGCAGGCGTTTCAACTGAACACTTACCTTTACGCTCCCAAAGATGATCTGAAGCAGCGCCTCCTATGGCGCGTCCCCTATACAAGTCAGGAAACTTCAGAATTGAAGGTTTTGATCGACAATTGTCATGCGCATGGTGTGCGATTTGTGTTTGCCATCAGTCCTGGTCTGGATATGGCCTATGCTCAAGCATCCGAACTTGAAACATTGCAGGGTCGTCTGGAGCAAGTGCATGAGCTGGGTGTCCGTGATTTTGCCATCTTGTTTGATGACATCCCTGACTCCATGCGAGCCGAGGACCGTCGACGCTTTGGAACATTTGCATTGGCTCAGAGTCATGTGGCCAACCATCTTTATCGATACCTCACCGGGCGAGCATCTTCCCGTGCAAGGTTTTTCTTTTGTCCGACGCCTTACTGCGGTCGTATGCGGCGGGCAGGATTGGGAGGGGAAAGGTATCTTGAGGAAATTGGGGAGACCTTGGACCCCGGCATCGATGTTTTTTGGACAGGACCTGAAATTATTTCTTCTCAAATATCAGTCAATCATATTGAGTCACTTGCGAAAACCCTCCGCCGTTCACCGCTGCTCTGGGATAATTTGCATGCCAATGATTATGATGGTCAGCGTTTTTATTGCGGACCTTATTCAGGGCGACCGCTGGAGCTTCGATCAGAAATCCAGGGCATACTGCATAATCCGAATAACGAGGCGCTACTAAACTTCGTTCCCTGGAAAACTTTATCGGACTTCATTCATGCCAAAGCGACATGGAATCCCAGAGAATCATATCTCAATGCGATGAAGGATTGGCACGCGAGTTTTGAATCCGCTGGTTCACCCATAGATTTGGAAGACCTGGTTTTACTGGGAGATTGTTTTTATCTGCCGGAAGAGGAGGGGAGCGAAGCAGCTCAACTCTTCCATAACGCCGAGCAATGGCTCAAAGCTCCCCTGGATAAAAAGCAGGGTTTTTATCGACCCTTCCAGGAGCCAGCGACCAGACTTCGCAATATCTGCGGTGAGATTGTTAATCTTGAAGATCGCCATTTATTTTCTGCCCTGCACCGTAAAACCTGGGATCTACGAGAAGAAATGGAATTACTCCTCACCCTTGCGAAGCAAATGAAGAGTGATCCGACCAGCCAGTTGCGATCGGATTATCATCTTTCGGGAACTTATCGCGGGGGGATGGTTTCCAAATTGCGCGGCCTGATTGAGCAGCGGTCCGATGGTAGCTTCATTCCAGTAAAATAGTCCTGTCATGTTCAAGGTGCATCACAATATGGAAAAACCTGAGCTGGCATGATAAAATACAAAATGTTAACTTTTCACTGTCAACCATCGATAAATCATCAACAGACAAGTTCAATTTACGTTACGGATGCTGCGTTCGTTCGATGAACGCATCGGTCGACAGGGTGATCTTTCACCTCCAGGGATGGACAAATCAAAAAATGCCAATAACAAGTAGCCCCGCAACCGCAAGAATCGGCGCAAAACAATGAGTGCTTTCAAGGTCAGAAAAGGCAAGATGGAAGATCTTCAGGCGGCCTACTATATTTGCCTTAAAACGGGTAATCATGGTGCTGATGGGGAAAGGATGTATCAGGACGATCCCGATGCTTTGGGGCGTATCTTCGTTGGGCCTTACCTGGCCTTTGAGCCGGAACACAGTTTGATACTTGAGGATAACGAGGGAATATGCGGTTACGCGTTTGCAGCTTTTGATTCCAAAGGTTTTTACGAACGCTATGAAAAAGAATGGCGTCCCAAATTATGCGCCGAATTTCCAATGTCTGAAGCTGACCAAACGCAGTGGACTCCCGTGCAGCAAGTACATTCCTGGTATCATGAACCTGATTATCATTGTCCCGAACCCTATGAACAGTATCCCTCCCATCTGCATATCGATTTTCTGGAGCATGCGCGTGGCCATGGATTTGGCCGGATGTTGATGGAGGACCTCATGCGCCAATTGAAACAGGAGGGATCGCCTGGTGCGCATTTGGGCGTGAGTATTCGAAACACCCCGGCGCTTGGGTTCTATCCCAAACTTGGATTCAAGGAGCTGGATCGAGTTGGGGGGCCTGATGATGGTTGCATCTACCTAGGAAAAAAATTGTGAAAACCCTAACTCAGTTTCTCGATCATCACCTGGTGCCACCCTTGACGGCCTTGAGTAAGAACCCTTATCTATCAGCCATTCGGGCGGGCATGGTCGCGATTGTGCCACTCACCATCATAGGCGGGTTATTCCTCGTGATCTCTGAGATGCCCTGGCCGGCCTGGCAATCCTGGGTGACTCCTTACAAGGGGTTGCTGGAAGTTCCGGTGGCGGCCACCTTTGGCTTGCTGGCCGTGTTTGTCTGTTTTGCGATTGCTCATGATCTGGCCAGAAATTTGAAACTTGAGGCCCACTTGAGTGCGAGTATGGCAACGCTCATTTTTCTCATGGTGCAATTGCAGCGTGGTGAGGCTATCGATGGTGAGCTCGGAGCATTGGTTCTCAATATGGACGGCCTGGCTTCGGGGGGGTTGTTCACTGCCATACTGGTGGCGCTGGTTTCTGTGCGTGTACAGAAAGCGCTCAATGATTATAACCTCGTGATCAAATTGCCCAAAAGTGTCCCTGAAGTGGTTTACGAATCCTTTCTAAGTCTTGTTCCGATGCTTTGTTTGATGGTTGGATTCTTCGTCCTTCGGTTCGTCATGAATGTGGACATCAATCAAACGCTGCAAACCGTCTTTTCGCCTTTGCTCGTTGCCTTGAATACCCTGCCGGGAATCCTGGTTTTTACCTTTTTGTTGACCATGCTGTGGTCGATTGGAATCAATGGCGACAACACACTCGACGCAGTGGTCGCTCCCATTTTCCTGATGTTTCTGGCTGCCAATGTGGAAGCAGCTCAGGCCGATGAGCCTCTTCCTTACATCACTGCCCTCGGGTTCATTACAAGTTTCGTGAATGTAGGAGGCACCGGAGCAACCATTGCTTTGGCCCTGGTGATGGTTAATTCAAAAGATGCGGGCTATCGCCAAATCAGCCGTGTTTCATTGCCTACGCAAATTTTTCAAATCAACGAGCCTATTTTCTTTGGGTTTCCGATTGTTTTGAATCCTGTGTTCATGATTCCCTATATATTCAGTGCCATGTCGTTAACAACTATTACATACTTGCTCATGGACTTCGGTATGATCAGTAAACCGGTGATTCATGTGCCCTGGACAACGCCACCGGTGATTGGGCACTTTCTTGTCTCCGGAGGCGATTGGCGAGCTGCTCTTTGGGGAGCGGTCTCGATTCCCATGTGCATGGCCATTTACTACCCCTTTGCCAAAACAGCAGAACGCCAGCGATTGAAAACTTTGGAGCATCAGAAAACACCAGTAGATAATGGTAACCCCATGAAATAAATCGACCATGTAGCGCCCATTACCCCGAGTTAATGAGTGTCTTTCAACTTGAAGCAAAAGCCGTCGTTCTCTGGGGAGCTATTCACCCGATCCATGAAACCACATTTATAATGCTCCATCTCAAGGTTGCCATGTCATTGAAAACAATTGTAAAGACTCAATAAACTTCCTCAGCACACCATATGAAACAATGCTATTTATCATACATGTTGGCCTGTTGCTTCGCAGTCACTGGTCATCACCTGGCAGTCGCTCAATCACCCAATCATGCTGCTGATCCATCGGAACCCTCCTCGGGTCTGATACTGAAGCGTCTGGGGGCACGGATGGAAGTTGGTTTGAGCTTCGAACAACATATGGCTTATCTGCGGCATTTTGATCGCATCGACGTGGATCACGATGGTCATCATTCAACCGCTGAATACATCGAAAAAGGAGCTTACCTTACGCCTCAAGCTAGACGTGGGATTTTTCAGGCAGCTGACGAGAATGGGGATGCCAAGGTTTCACTTGCTGAATATGTGTTGAACCGGGCTATCTCCGATGAAGCCAAAGGTATTTTGCTGAGTATGGATGAGGACCGGGACATGGCCGTCACTTGGAGCGAATTTCAGGCCCATACTGACCTGGGTCCATCAGAACTCTCAAAGAAAGAGGTCTTTGATCAATTGGATACCAATGGTGACAGGTCTCTGATTGTACCGGAATTCCTGAGAGTATGGGGTCGATGGGCAAGGCAAGGCCAAGCACCGGCCAATGTTCGATTGGACTTAAAACGGGAGCAAGAGCTGGATCGTTTTTGGCAGGAAGTTTCAAGTACTGTTCAGGAGGGAGATTTTGAGGGCTACGCCGCTACTTGTCATGGCGAAGGTGTCCTGGTCTCCGGTGCTTCGAGCACGAGCTACCCATTGGCGCATGCACTTGTTCGCTGGGAAAAAGGATTTGAGGATACTCAATCCGGTGCCATGCAAGCTTCGGTTGACTTTAAATTCAGTCACCGTATGGGGGATGCGACCACCGCTCATGAACGCGGTATTTTTCGCTACGAAACTAAAAAAAATCAGGAAACGACTGTTGACTGGATTCACTTTGAAGCACTCCTTGTGAAAAAAGCGAGTGGGTGGAAAGTGCTCATGGAGTATCAGAAATCCGCTGCTGGTGAGCATGAATGGCAGGCACTTCAGCCTTAACAGTCCCGGATGGGAGCGTTCTCTGATGAAAATGAACCACAACATCTTTCGAAAACCCAAATCAGGCGTTTCAGTCATCCCCATCTGCGACTGGGCGTCCATGACGCTTGTTCTGTTTCTCTGCTTTGGTTTCCTGCAAGGCAATGCGCTTGAGAGGAAGCATGTTCTTTTTATCGCAGTCGACGACCTCACCGACACACTGGGATGTTATGGTGATCTTTTGGCGCATACGCCACATATCGATGCCCTGGCTTCATCTGGTGTGATGTTTACACGCGCCTACAATCAATTGCCCTTGTGCAATCCAACACGTGCTTCCGTGATGACTGGCAGGCGTCCGGATGAAATCAAGGTCTATGATTTGGATCGCCATTTTCGGGATTCGATGCCTGATGTGCTCACCCTGCCGCAGGCCTTTCTGAAAAATGGATGGAGAGCTGCGCGTTCAGGGAAGATTTATCATTACAACGTTCCTGCAAGCATCGGAACGAGTGGGCATGATGATCCCTCAAGCTGGCAGGAGGTTTTCAATCCGAGCGGTCGTGACAAGTCAGAGGAAGAGTTGATCTTCAATGCGGAACCCCATCGCGAGATTAGCGCGGCCCTGAGCTGGCTTTCGGCCGAAGGAAAGGATGAAGAACAAACCGATGGGATGGTTGCCAGTGAAGCCATCCGGTATATGGAAAACCACAAGGATCAACCATTTTTTCTTGGGGTGGGGTTTTTTAGACCTCACACACCTTTTGTTGCCCCCAGAAAGTATTTTGATTTATATCCTCTGGAGGAGATACGGCTACCATATTCACCTGCAGGCGATCGACTCGATATTCCCATACCCGCCTTTGCTCATAATTGCCCTGTTCCAAACTATGGTCTGGATGAATTAACATTGAGAAAAGCTGTTCAGGCTTACTACGCATGTGTTTCGTTCGTTGATGCACAAGTCGGTAGATTGATGGAGGCGCTCGAAAGGCTTCAGATTGAAGATGAGACCATTGTCGTTCTCTGGAGTGACCATGGTTATCACCTGGGTGAGCATGGAGGAATCTGGCAGAAACGAACCTTGTTTGAAAAATCAGCGAAAGCGCCCTTAATCATTCGTGCTCCAGAGCTTTCAGGAAATGGGAGGCCCTGTCATCGGATTGTAGAATTCGTTGACATATTTCCCACCCTGGTTGACCTGGTAAAACTCAAGCATGACCAGAAGTTATCCGGGCGCACACTGGTTCCATTGTTGAAAAACCCTTCCCTGGAATGGAATGGCAATGCCGTAACTCAGATATTGCGCCCAGCTGATGACCGACTTGATCAACCAGTGATGGGTATCAGTATACGCACGCACCGTTGGCGTTATACTGAATGGGGAGAAGGGGGGCGATTTGGTAATGAACTCTATGACTACCAATCAGACCCTGCTGAATTTACCAATTTGGCTGTTCAGCCTGATAAGAAAATGAACACACTCATTCGTGGCTTGCAGCAAATGCTTCATCAGAAAGCCAGTCCGGCAACTCCGGTGACTCCCTTTAATCCGAAGCGACTCTAGACCATGTGTTCAATTCAAAGTGTTGTTACACATTTCTTTTCTACCGAGAGTATACTGACAGGGGCCTGTTCGCTTTTGCGATAAGGTATTTGCTCTTGTGTCTTGACATCACTTGGCATGACCGGAAGTCTAATCATACCCCTGAGAGGACTCACGTGATGCATCTATTCCATTGGAATGATTGATCAGGATGCACGCACTTTTGTCCTGCCTAATTATTTAGTTCAACATTTGTCCTAGTGAAAAGAACACTCAAAGGTGAAATACCGCGTCAGGCAGTTTATCGACTGTCTGTTTATATGCGTTGTCTGATGCGGCTCAAGGCCAATGGGCTTGAAACCGTTTCCAGTCAAGCGCTCTCAAGTGCTGCTGGAGTCAAGCCTACCCAACTTCGAAAGGACCTTACCTACTTTGGGCAATTCGGTACACGAGGTCTTGGTTATGATGTCAATCAGCTGACAGACATGATCGCTGAAGTTCTTGGAACGAATACCCTGCAACCGGTTGTGCTCATTGGTGTTGGTAATTTGGGAAAAGCATTGATTTCCTATCGCGGATTTGAACGGGAGGGTTTTGAAATTGTTTCTGCATTTGATGCTGATCCCAATGTGGTGACTGCCTGTGTGAAATGGACAATACCTGTTCGTTCAATGGATGAACTACCTACCATTGTATCAAAGCATCAGGTTCGAATGGCCATTTTGTGTGTTCCCATTGAAGCCGCGCAATCTACGGTAAACAGTCTTATTCAGACGGGAATTACCGGGGTGTTGAATTTTGCGCCCATGGTGCTCCACGTTCCTGATGGGGTGACTGTCAATAACGTCAATCTTGCGATCGAACTCGAAAATCTAAGCTACTTCATTCAGGAACACGCACCTGAATCCAACGAAGAATCACCTCCCGAGATTGAAAGTCAAACAACGCCGCCAGCCTGAACCAAGGGGCATGACGCCTGCATTGTTGCAAAAAAGTTTTTTCACTTGGTAACATAGTGCAAACCGACAGGTTCTTCATTGATCTAACGCGAACTGCCGCGCCCTGAAAAAACTAACGGGTTTTCAAACCTTGCAGTGCCTGCCTTTGACCCGCATGAGCATTCAATTCACGGTTGGCGTAGATTACTATTATGGCAATAAAAATCAACAAAGCTGAGCTTTGGGCAACATGAATCACCTCCTGCTCATCACAATTGCAGCCGTGGTGCTGGTTGGTTGTGAGACTACACAAGTCAATGTTGAGACTAAGAAAGTCTCCGCCAAAAAGCCTATACGTGTCTTATTCATTGGAAATAGTTTTACCTACTGGCATGAAGGCCTTTGGGAACAATTAAAAATCCTATCCGACTCAATGGATCCTAAACTGGGCTACAGGACTTCCCGTGTCGTCAAAGGGGGCGCTTCACTTGAAGTCATGTGGAAGGAAACCAAAGCTTTAGAGGTTATTGCAAAAGGAGGTTGGGACGTAGTCGTCTTGCAGGAGGACATCCCTGAAACTACAATGGATTCCTTTCGGACCTATTCTCGCATGTTTGTCAAAGCTGTGCGCGAAGTGGGAGCACGCCCCATATTGTTCATGGCATGGGAATACGACAGGCTTGGATGGATCTCAATGCATGAGATAGCGGAAGCCCACAAAGACATGAGTCGCGAACTGAACGTGGATGTTGCACCCGTTGGACTCGCTTGGAGTCGTTCCAGAACTTTAAAGCCGGATCTGGATATGTACAGCGAAGACAGAGAGCATCCAAGTTTTGCTGGGATGTATCTGTCCTTAATAGTCATTGAATCAATTATTTCATCTGCCGATCCGTTATCACGAAACCCTGAAAAACTGCCTATTCGAGGTTTTAATCGTCTCGGTTCAGACAACGCAAAGCACTTGCGTCAGATGGCATCGAAAACTATCCAGATGTGGCAGTCGCGTCTTGAACCTCTTGAAGAATTGAGAGCAGAACAAAAATAAAGCGGCCAAAGACTCAGCTTTTATAAGCGACCACAACGCCTGTCTGGTCGCTAAGAAATTCAAGGCTCTTCAAATTAAAAAATACGCCTGTTTCTATTGAAATAGGCGTATTTTTTAGTCTGCTGTCGATAGTAGAACAGGGGTAAATCCCATCTAATACCTGAAAAATCTACCACCGAGTCTACAGTAAAATGTCAACTGAGCTTAACTAAATGTAAAACAAGATTTACATTTAGTGTGTGGACCTTAAGTTGATCTGTGTCCTCTTTAGGATAAAAAGCCATGAATAAAGAAATAATAACAGATATGTGTGATTCGACGGCACAAACTAAGAAAAATACAAAACGCCTTTTCTTTTGGAGCGTGGTTTGGGTTTTGGCAACTGCTGGGGTTACTTTTGGCTCAAAAAATCTTTGGGATTTCAATACATGGCTCACCATTATCGCTGTTCTGATTCACATCGGCCTAGGTTTAGGAATGATTAGGGTGTTTAAACAATATTTACAAGGGCTGGATGAATTACAGAGAAAGATTCAACTCGATGCGATGGCATTAAGCCTAGGGATTGGATTAGTGCTCGGCTCCAGCTACGAAATGCTTGAGGACATTAAGCTCATACCTTTTGATCCTGAAATACCTCATCTTCTTATTTTGATGAGTCTTACCTATGTTGTTGGAACTGTCCTAGGTAATAGGAAATACCAATGAAAAATCGTTTGAAATTACTTCGTGCAGAACGAGATTGGACTCAGGCTAATTTGGCTGATCAATTGGGTGTTTCAAGGCAAACGGTTAATGCGATAGAAAAAGGAAAATTTGATCCCAGTTTACCTTTGGCTTTCAAGGTTGCTCGATTGTTTGATTTGTCGATTGAAGATATTTTTCAAGACGCTCCAACAACTCCAGCATGACAGCTGAAGGGAAGTAAGCGATCTCTCACCTCACCCACCTCGGATCAATGATTTGATTACAGACTGAGTCAAGCGTTTGAACGCTGTTTGCCATCCAATGCAAACGAATAAATCAGACAAAAAAAGTACAGAACTTTTCGGCGTGATCAACAACAGTGTACTCTCTTAAGCTTACACTGACATTTTGGATTGTTCAATGTTCATAGGCCCAGGAGCTTGGTGATGAGAACTCCTTCGAAGTGGCTTCCAAAACTGTTCAGTTTATTGCTATCAGAGGCATGATGTTTTGCCTTAGAAACGAGCAGCGCGTCTTGGTTGACTGTGACGTAGTGGACCCCCACGAATCATTTTACCCAACGCTTTATGAGTCAACAGTAAAGTGGTAGAAGCAGCGCGTTTGGGATCTCACTTTTTGGAATTGCAGATATCCTGACCGACCGTCTGATACCAGCTCATGAAAGCTTCGGAGCTGGCCATTGAATTCAAAATGGGAATTCCGCCAAGGCTTTCAATACGTTCTCCATCCTCTGGCTCGAAAACTCGAGCAAAGACAGGTGCAGCTCCGTCCACATATTTGAGCACTCCAGCGGCTTCCTCTGTGCGGCGCATTGAAGCAAGAATGACGCGTGATTTGCGAGCGTGCAATTGGTCCAGTAAGGCCCTATCGGCTCCGTCGCCGCGGATGGCGGTGACTTTTCCCTTGGCTTGCAACTTTGCGACTACAGCAGGATCTTCATCAACCACCACCACCAGATCGCCTCTTTCAATGAAGGGTTGAATCACATAATCACCCGCACTTCCGAAACCCAGGACAAGGACATGATTTTTCCAATTTGAATTCACAGCATGGCGATTTCTGAAGGGATGAAATCTGAGCAGCCAATGTGTGACGCGATCATTGGACAGTATAGGAGTGATGGTCATTGTCATGACCGAAAGAAGCGCGATTTGGCTGATCCGTTCAACGGGAAGGCCGCTTTCTGACAGGTGACCGGCAAGCCCCAGCACCAGGGCGAATTCACTCGTCTGGGCCAGTAATATTCCTCCTTCAATGGCATGACGCGCTGTCAAACCTGCGCGTTCAGCGATGAGTGCCACCAGAATCGGTGTCATAATAACAACAATCCCTGCAAAAACGGCGGCTTGCAGCCAGTAATAGATGGATAGTGGGATACCTGCATAGAGCCCCAGCGCGGTAAAAAACAACGCAAAGAAAAAATCTGAAAGGGACGTCATGACTCCTTTTGCCAACCCTTGAATAGGGAAAGAGCTCAGACTCAAGCCTCCAAAAAAGGCGCCTACGATCAAGGGTAAATCGAAGTAAAAAGAAGCACTCACAAAAAGGAACATGGTGGACAGTAAAATCAACAAAAATGATTCCTCATCCGAATCAAATTTCCGTAGAAAAAATGTCCAGAAATATTGGCGAACGAACCAAGCGATTGCTCCCAGGACAATCGTGCCGCCCAAGCCCTTGATGGTTGCCAGCAAACCAAGGTTGGATTTGACCAGAATGACCACCAGCAAAATCATCAACAGGTCTTGGATCAACAACACACCAATCACCATGCGAGCAAAGGGCTCATACATCTTGCGTCCTTGAATCAGGAGTCGAATCGCAAGCAGTGTCGAACTTGTCCCCATGGCGACAGCTGGATAGCAAGCCTCTCGCGGCGTAAACCCCAAACCGAACGCAACAAGCCACCCAATACCTACAAGAATGCTAAATTGGAGGAGGCTTACTCGCCAGACAATGGACCATTGATGTTTGAATCGACTGGGGTTGAGCTCCATTCCTGAGGCGAACACAAGGAAGATCAATCCCATTTCCAGTAGTTGCTCCAAATGAGTCGTTTTTACGGACCAGTCCAATTGCCCTGCGATCAAGCCGCCTGATATCCAGAACGGAATGGCAGGAAGTTTCAGTTTGCGGGCAAGCCCTAAACCTGTCTCTTATACACATCTGACGCTGCCGACGACTCCTTACGTGT
>OJCR01000066.1_pt1 | contig 53733 bp, 51 predicted proteins | sample 1591611 | NCBI WGS metagenome assembly OJCR01 (sample SAMN05416815, study PRJEB24817) | seawater metagenome | isolation source: Sea water | place: Canada:Atlantic | collected 2013-07
TAGAGTCGCCTGGAGCGCGAGTCCGTTTTCCGTAATCTGAATGACCTCTACTCCTTCCGAATGGTTGCGGCCGCGGCATACTGGCCACCTTTTTCGTCGGACTTGGCCGCCGCATCGGCCTGAGCCGAGAAGTCCCATCCCTTCTCGATGAAGGCGTTCATTTTTTTGCGTCATGAAAAATGAAGATAGCCCGGAAATCTTTGACGCCGAGACCTAAGCCAAGACCGGCCGACCCCATTTTCATAAAAGTGCGCTTGCCTCGATCGTCTTCAACCACTCCCGCGCCCCCAGCAAATGATGCAAAAATAAGATTTACGCCGATGTTAGAAAACACGGCATATCCTTCGGCGTTGCGGATGGTTTTTTTGTAACGCGGGCTTTGTTCGTAAAGCGTCTCGAGAACTTTGGCCCGCATTTGCATCATCTTATCGCGCTTCTTTTCCGCCTTGGTTTTTGCAAACACAACACCCGGCGCAACTAACAGGCCAATGGCTAAAAATAAGGGAAGACGAAGCTTAAGCATCATAGCCCGACCTTACGCCCCGTCCGGAGGAACTCAACTGGATTGCCGCTTTCCGGTCCGGATCAAAACACCCGCATGAGCAGGAGCGTGCGGTCGTCGTGATTGGGCGCGAGCACACAGAAATTACGCACGTATCGATCAACTTTTTTGACCACGTCATCGAGGGAACTGTCGATGTGACGCTGCAAAGACGTGGCTAGCCGCACGCGGTCAAATTCCTCACCTTGGGGGTTGGTCGCTTCGGTGATTCCGTCGGTGTAAAGCGCTAGTAAATCCCCCGAGATCAGCTGCACTTCGTGCTCTTCGAGGATCTCGTCGAAAAGTTCGCCCTCGTCCAGCCCGACCGCGAGTCCACCGCCGGGTAACTGATCCACTTCACCCTCAGGGTGCAATAAGATCGGGGGTTCGTGGCCGGCGCGGCAGAAACGCATTTTCTTAGTCTTTAAATCTAGAATACCGTAAAAGAGCGCCACGAACATTCCCGGGCGCATGTCCGGTTGCAACACGCGGTTGACACGACGCAGCACGGCCGCGGGGCTGGTTTCACCTTCGGCGCAGAGTCGCATGGTCGCCCGGCATTCCGTCATCACCAGCGCGGCGCCGGTCCCCTTGCCCGAAACGTCGGCAATCACAAATCCTAGGTGGTCGTCGTCGACTTTGAGGACATCGTAATAATCGCCGCCAATGAGCATCGATGGGTGGGACAAGGCTTCGATTTCAACCACATCGTTTTCCGGAAACTCTTGCGGTAAAAGGTGGGACTGGATCTCGGCCGCCGTGCGCATATCTCGTTCTCGCACCTCACGTTCGCGATCCTCGGATTCCTTGCGCTCGGTGATGTCCGTGATGAGACCTTCGTGGTGGGTGACGACGTCATTTTCATCGCGGCGCACAACCGTATGGTCGGCCACCCAGCGAATGGATTTGTCACCGCATACGATGCGATACTCTTGATTGTATTCGTCGTGTCCGGCGGAAGCGTGAGCTTCGAGTTCGAGGGTCACGCGATTTGTATCGCCCGGATGGGTGATCGCGATAAATCCACGATTCGTGGCGGTAAAATACTCCGGCTCGTAGCCGTATTGGCGAACGCTGGCTGACACAAACTCCACCGGCCAGTTTTCTGCTGCCCGCCACAGCACCACTACTGATGGGGAGCGGTTAACGATACGTTCCATCTCTTCCCGGCGAGCGAGTGCTGCCTTGAGTTTTTGTTCAGCTTCAAGCCGGGCGGTGATGTCTCGGCCCACTCCCAGAAATGCGGTGCGTCCGTTGCGATCGGAGTAAGTCTTCGCGCTCATCGCGTGCCAAATCCACGACCCGTCGGCGTGCAAGACCCGGTATTCGATGAAGCCTGAACTGGAACCTTTGGTCAGGGTGTCTTGGAAAAAATGGGTCCACGCTTCGACGTGTTCCGGGTGGACAAAATCGATGTAACGCTCGCCCAGCAGGCTCTCGGTTTCGTAGCCGAGTTTGGTGGTGATGGCAGAGGAGACCCACTTCACCCGCCCCTCCGGAGTGATGGCGTGGAGAATCTCGCTAGCGGTGTTGAGGTAGGTGCGCCAACGCGACTCCTTGCTCTCGAGTTTATGGATCGCTTTTTTGCGCTCCGAAATATCCTGAAGCATGCCAAAGTGGTGCGTCACATAGCCGGTGTCATCGCGTAAAACCACAATCGTGAGATTGGTCCACACCATGGATCCATCGGGCTGCACATAACGCTTCTCCATCGAGAAGGTGTTTCGCTTCCCATTGTAAAGTTCGTCGGTGAGGAGCTCCTGTTTGGTCCGATCATCAGGGTGGGTGACGCGTAATACATTGTGCACGTCGGCCGCCTCTTCTTCGGTCAAACCAACGATGTCGCAGAAGCGTTGATTAACGTGATTGATGGACGGCTCGCCGTCGGCGTCGAACTCGCGCCACGTGATACCGATCGGCGCGTGATCGTAAAATGCGGCTAACTCCTCCTGCTTGGTGGCAAGCATTTTGACCTGCTTCTGCAGCTCAGAGTGTTCTTCGCGCAACTGGTTTTCCGTGTCTTTGACTCGGGTAACATCAGTGCGGAGCGCGAGGTAATAGCGGGGCTTCCCATCATCTCCCAATAAGGGCGTGATCGTGCTGGAAACCCAATAATGACTGCCGTCCTTCGCCCGATTACAAAACGTGCCCCGCCACACTTTGCCGGTATTTATGGTCTCCCACATGATGGCGAAAAACTCCGGCGGATGATACTCGCTGCGAATGATCCGGTGGGTTTGGCCAATCAGCTCGGAACGATCATAGCCCGAGATTCGGCAAAAATGGTCGTTCACGTGGACGATGACCCCATCGGCATTCGTCACGGCCATGATGGCGTGTTCGTCGGCTGCATGTTGCAACCAGCCGAGCAACTCGGGGTCGTTCAGGGGGAGATCTGCAAAAGAGGGAACCGGGGAGGACATGCGGAAGAGAAGTGGTGGCACCGCAATGGGTGCGGTGCGAGTCGTAACCCGACAAATTTGTCAGTGAATCGTTCACCCTGCTAAATGGCGCTCAGGCTCGCAATTTCTAGTCGGGTGCACATACTTTTCTAACATGGAAACCATTGCTGCTGTTGCCGAGATCGCCGAAGCCCAATTGATCCGCTCGGTGCTCGAGGGAAACGGGATCCAAGCGGACATTCCCAATGAGCGGACCGCCGAAATTGCCCCACCCTATTTGTGGGCCTCGGGTGGTATTGTGGTGCAAGTCGCCGAGGCCGATGTGGCGGCAGCCAAAGCGATTCTGGCCAGCACGTCTCAGGGCGCGGCCGAGGCCATCGATCGCGAACAAAACGAGAGCGACGCCTGAATCCCGGCCATTCGGTCGCCGGGGATAGTGGCATAAGACGGGTTGCGTGGTCGCCCCGGAGCGGGCATGACCTGAGTTTCTCGATTCATGGATTCCCCTGCTCCCTCATCTCGCCGCGCTTGGCGCTGGATTCCCAGCCTCTACTTCGCCCAAGGCATTCCCAATGTCGCGGTCGCCACCCTCGCGGTGGTGATGTATAAGAATCTCGGCGTCTCCAACACCGACGTCGCGCTCTACACCAGCTGGCTCTACCTGCCCTGGGTGATCAAGCCGCTCTGGTCGCCTTTCGTCGATCTACGCGGCACGAAACGGGCATGGATCGTGGGGCTGCAATTCGTGATCGGCGTCGCGCTCGGGTTGATCGCGCTCACGGTGCCCGCACCGTTCTATTTCCAAGCAACCTTGGCGGTGTTTTGGCTCATTGCCTTCAGTTCGGCGACCCATGACATCGCGGCGGACGGGTTTTACCTGCTGGCGTTACCGAAGACCCAGCAGGCCGCATTCGTCGGCGTGCGCAGCACATTCTTTCGACTGTCGATGATCGCTGGACAGGGCGGATTGGTTTTTCTGGCCGGTAGTTTAGCAACCTCCACGGGAGACATCGCGCATGCTTGGGCGGTGGTTTTCGGCCTGCTCGCCGGGTTCTTTTTTCTCGCTGGGTGGTATCACTCGCGCGCCCTACCTCGATTGAGCGAAGACGCACCGCCAACGGAGCGAGGAAATCCTTGGCAAGGCTGGTGGACGGTCTTCAGCGCATTTTTCCGCCGCCGCGACATCCTCACCGTGCTCGGATTCCTGATGCTATATCGTATCGCCGAAGCCCAACTACTGAAGCTGGTGATCCCCTTCATGCTGGATGAGCGGGAAGTCGGCGGACTGGCGCTCACCACCGAACAGATCGGTATTTTCTACGGCACGCTTGGGGTTGTCGCATTGACCGTCGGCGGACTGGCCGGAGGCTGGTTGGTATCACGTTTTGGGCTGCGCAAAATGCTCTGGTGGATGGTCGCAGCGATACATGTGCCCAACGTCGTTTTCGTCGGTCTGGCCCTCACCCAACCCGAGAGTCTGACCGTCATCGGCGGAGCACTGGTGATGGAGCAACTCGGTTACGGCTTCGGTTTCACCGCCTACATGGTGTATATGATGATGGTCGCCTCAGATGGTCCGCACAAAACCGCGCACTACGCCATCTGCACCGGATTCATGGCGCTGGGCGTCATGCTGCCGGGAATGTTCTCGGGTTGGATCCAAGAACAGCTGGGCTACCAGAACTTCTTCATCTGGGTGGTCATCTGCGCCGTGCCTTCGATCGCCGCCTGCGCGTTTATCAAAATTCACCAAGATTTCGGGCGTCAGGAAACCACGGATTGAGAGACGCTAAGCACCACGACTCCACGAGGTTTTAGCCATTAATGACTTAGCTACCGCTACGCGATGTTTTCATCAGGTTCTCCAGAGGCAATTCGGACGCTCCTTTAAGCCGCGCGGACTGCCCAGCGGTCCGTCCCTACCTCTCACGGGGCAAACGGGTGGAGATCCACCCTAGCGGCGGACGAGGCGGAAACCGGATTTGGTGAGGGCACGCTTCAGGGCGGAGACGTGGGCGTGGTCTCTGGTTTCCACCGTGCAAGAGGCGTGGACCGCACTCACGTCGGGGCCGCTGAAGGCGCGATCGTGGGCGATGTCTTTGATGCTGGCCCCAGCTTTGGCGATGGTCTGGCTAAGCGCGGCGAGGCCGCCGGGACGATCACTGATGGTCACGGTAAATCGACAAAGCCGACCATCGGCCACAAGGCCTTTTTCGATCACCCGACTCAGGACCGAAGGATAGATATTGCCGCCACACACGGCTAATACTACGCGACGGTTTTTGAGGTGAGGTAATTTGCCGGCCAGCATCGCGGCCAGCGGCGCGGCGGCAGCGCCCTCGACGACCGTTTTTTCGAGTTCGACATAGCGGAGGATAGCGAGAGCAATCCATTTTTCGGATACCGTGACTACTTCGTCGACGAGGTCGCGGGCGTGAGCAAAGGCATTAGGTCCTACGCACGAAACCGCGAGACCGTCAGCCAGGGTGGCGCGGGGCGGAATCGAGACGGGCGCACCTTTCTTGAGGGCCGCAACATAACTGCCGGTGGCGCTTGATTCGACGCCGATAATCTTGATGCCCTAGCGGATTTTTTTTGCGGCAATCGCAAGGCCGGCGATGAGACCAGCTCCACCGATGGGTGCGACAATCGCATCAACTTTAGGAACTTGTTTGAGGATCTCGAGTGCCATGGTGCCTTGGCCCGCGATAATAGCGTCGTCATCGAACCCGTGAATATAGGCGAGGTTGTCCCGTTCGGCCCGCGCGTCGGCTTCTTCTTTGGCCCCGGCGAAGTTTTCGCCGTGCAGCACGATCTTGGCCCCGAGACGACGGCAAGTCGTGACTTTGATCAGGGGGGCGGTCAGGGGCATCACTACCGTCACGGGAATTTTCAACAACTAACCGTGGTAGGCCAATCCGAGAGCGTGGTTTCCAGCCGAGGCTGCTATAACCCCGCGCCGACGTTGGGTAGGGGTGAGTTGGAGGAGCGCATTACGGGCGCCGCGCTCTTTGAAGGATCCCGTGCATTGCTCGTTGTCGAGTTTGCAGAATACCTGAGCACCGGTGAGTTCGGACAGGGGAATGGATTCGAGACAGGGGGTGAATACGACCCCACCTGCGATGCGGCGTGCGGCCGCGCGGATCGTCGCAAGGGTTACCGGCATATCCGCCAAGCTAGCCCGTTATGTTCGCAAGTCGCCAAAAAAAGAGGCGGCCCCCGGAAACCGAGGACCGCCTACCTACCTATTGCCTACACAAACCTACCATTTGTATGACAAAATTGGGTTACTCGCCGCGATTGCGGCGACCTTCGCCACCGCCACCTTCGCCACGCTCGCCACCACGGCCGCCGCGGCCACCTTGGCCCATGCGGTCACTCATGGCTTTGCTGGCCTTGCCCCATTCGGCGTCGCTCAGTTTACCGTCACCATCGGTGTCGAAACGCTTCATGGCTTGCTCGTTGTTTTGGATGCCCTCACGCATTGCGGCGCGTTCGGATTTATCGAGTTTGCCATCACTATTGGCATCAAATTCCGCCATCGGATTGGGTCCGCGACCTTGGCCACCACGTCCGCCTTGTCCGCCCTGTCCGCTACGTCCTCCTTGACCGCCTTCACCACGACCACCGGCTTCGCCCCGCATGGATTCCATGTGTTTGCGAACGGCTTCGCGTTCGGTTTGATCGAGCTGACCGTCACCGTTAGCATCAAATTGTTTCATCATCGCTGCACGATCTGGGCCGGCAGGTTTCTTTTCATCGGCCGCTGAGACGAAGCTAGCGGTGCAAAAGGTGAGTGTGGCCAAGGCCATGGTGGTTTTGAGAAGGGAATTTTTCATTTTTTTAGAGGGTTGAGATTCGTTACTTACTCGGACAAAGACGGTGGGATACCGGTGTAGGTTACACCGGCGTTTCTTTTTTTTTATTCCCCTATGTTTCAAGTCACTTTCGCCGAGCAGGCCATGACCGAGCTCAATAAGCTGAATAAGTTGCTCCAACTCATAGCGTTGGATCCGGTGAGCTCTCTTCGGCAGACTGACCTGGAACACCCCCGAGAACCGTTGGGAAAATTTGCCCGGGGCGGGAGCGATCTGTATCGCCTGCGGAGCGGTGACTTACGGTTCTACTTTGAATTGCGCGGCGAAGACACCTTACACGTGCTCTATATCCTGCATGAACACTCGCTGGAGGACTTTTTGCTGCGCAATAAATTGCCCGTTTCCGAACAACAGTTGGTCGAACAACACTCGAAGTTTTGGAAATACCTTGAGGGTTTGACCAAACGCTAACCCGCTTTCGCTCGACCCACCCCATGTCTGACGACTCTTCCCGCGATTTCGACGGTCCGTTCTCGATCGAGAACGCGAGCCGGATCTACTTTCTGCCAAACTTGATGACGGCGGGGAATCTGTTCTGTGGATTCGTGGCGGTGATCAAGTGTATCCAGGCTCACTACTTCATGAGGGAAGTGGACATGATCACGCCTGAGGCCAGTGAGTTGTTCACCCAGGCAGTCTGGTTGATTTTCGGGGCGATGGCATTCGACTCATTGGATGGACGCCTTGCCCGCATGGGTGGTCGTGAATCGTTATTTGGGGGGGAGTTCGACTCTCTGACGGACATGGTTTCGTTCGGTTTGGCTCCGGCGTTAATGATGTTCTTCCTCATCCTATCGCCCACTCAAGGTTACCCGATTTTCCAAAAAATCGGCTGGTTCATCGGTTTCATCTATCTGCTATGTGCCGGGGTGCGACTGGCACGCTTCAATGTCATTAGCCACCCCTTGATCAACAGGGGAGAGAAACCGGACAATAAAGACTTTGTGGGTCTGCCGGTTCCAGCGGCGGCGGGCACCGTAGCGGCATTGGTGTTGTTTTTGCTAAACCTCGCCGAGCACGACCGGGAGCTGCAGCGCTGGGCACTCGCCCTGCCCCCTCTGTTGTTACTCATCGCAGTGATTATGGTGAGCAAGATCCGCTATCCCTCGGGCAAACAGATCGATTTGCAGACAAAAACGCCGCTGCCGTCGTTCGTTATCTTCCTCGCCGTGGCTGGTGCCGTGGTCGTCTTCAAGGAAATCGGCATGCTCGTGGTGATGCTCAGCTACATTTTCTGGGGTATTTTTCGGGCGTTACGTAAACCATCAGCCGCATCGAAAAACCTGTGAGGAAGTTGCGCATGACCCCCCAACAAGTTTTTGCCCGTGAATAACCTCCGGTTTATTCGCATTTCTTCGGAAGTTAGTCCCAAAGCTTAACAATCGACATTTTTAGTGGTAAAAGAGCCGTTTGGGATGGGCTTATTACAGTTTTTCCTGAGCATAATATGACTGCTTTAATTACTTATTGAATCAGATATCTTTTAGGCTTTGTTAACTTCTACAAGCCTGACCCCTTTTTTTAGCTCCCGCTCTACTCCATGAAACTCAACATCAACCGCGACCACTTTAGTAACGGACTCGCCCAGGTTCTCAACGTCGTCGGCTCGAAAGCCACGATGCCCATTCTCAGCAACGTGCTGATCGAGGCCGAGGGAGATCACATCACCCTCACCACGACTAATCTGGACCTCGGTATCCGTTGTAAGATCAAAGCGAACGTCAAAGAGGGCGGCTCTGTCACCCTTCCCGTCAAACGCCTGACTACGATCGTGCGAGAGCTCCCCAACGTGGATGTGAACCTGACCTCTTCGGCGAGTCATCAGGTCAAATTGACATCGGGCGGTTCAAACTTCCGCATTATGGGCATTGGCAAGGACGAGTTCCCGCCATTGCCGGAGTTCGGTGATGATCGCACCTTCACCCTCGAGCAGAGTGAACTCACCGCGATGCTCAAGAGCGTGGCTTACGCCCAATCGACCGATGAGACGCGTTACATCCTCAATGGCGTCTATTTCAACTTTAAGGACGGTAAACTATCGCTCGTTGCCACAGATGGTCGCCGTCTCGCGCTAACCTCCAAAGAGATGGAAGTGCCCGATGACGCCGCTGGAGCCATCATTCTGCCCGCTAAGACGGTCAGTGAGCTCCAACGTATGCTCGACAAGGGGGAGAAGCTAAAAGTGTCGTTTAACGAGCGCCGAGCCGCCTTTCAGATTTCGACCGATAAGGATTCCAGTGGTTTGGTCGATTCGATCTACCTCTATTCAAAGGTCGTCGAAGGTAATTATCCAAATTACCAACAGGTTATTCCCAAAGAGACTCACCAGCGTATCAAGCTGGAGCGGGAGCTTCTTCAACAGTGTATTCACCGGGCTGCGCTCGTTTGCAGTGAGAAGTCGAATTCTGTGAAATTGAAGCTCACGTCCAATTTACTCGAGATCACCGCACAGAGCCCCGATTTCGGTGAAGCCCATGAATCAATGGCGATCAGTTACAGTGGACCAGATTTGCAAGTCGCTTTCAATCCACAATTTATGCTTGATCCGTTGAAGGCGTTGTCAAAAGACGAAATCTTCTTCGAGGTAAAAGACGAAGTGAGTCCAGGCGTGTTTAAGACCCTCGAGAGCTTCATCTGCGTGATCATGCCGGTGCGTCTCAGCTGAAGTCTCAGCGCCTCTTTCTAGCGTCAAATTAGGTTTTGGCAGGCGGTGTTAACTGCCCTGCTTTTTCGCGACCCCGTCTCATGGACCCTACTTATCCACTCGTTATTGCCATGCTGGTATCCTTGGTGCTTTTCCAAGTGAACCAACGGCAGGCCTCGCCGGTCTTGGCTATCTTCAACCGTTGGCTGCGGTGGTTAATTTTTGGGTTCGGACTCGCCAAGATTGTGATCGATTTAGGGCTGAGTGATCGGCCGTATTTCGCTTTGGCGGCGGTATTTTTGCTCACTTATGCGCTGATTGAGACGATTTATCGGTGGTTGGAAATCAACGCAGTGAGCATGAGCCCGATACCGCTCTTCCCGCGCTTTGCGCTGAATTCTAGTGGCGACGAGTGGCCGATTCAGCCGCGAGTGCTTAAGGAGCGGGATTGGTTGCGCAAAGAAGGTTTTAAGGCCGTGCAATCGCTGCGCGCTGAAATCGCGCCGAGTATTTATCTGCGTATGTCGATTTATCACGACGCTTCAGATAAACTGCGGGTGCAGGTGCTATTCTTACCACAGCCCACCGGTAATATCGTGGTTTGCGCGAGTCTGGCCTCGCAGCGCACCGATGGCACGCGGGTCGTCACCGACAATCTCTACCTACCCTTTGCAGGCTTCTACCCCGAGAACTGGTTGGTGGATCGCAGCCCCTGGCGCCGTAGTCTCAAAACTCTGGTTCAGCGTCATCGTAAACGCCTGAACCGGGATACGGAGCCGCTACAGATGTGGGAGATCGAACCTCTGGCGGACCTCAACGCTCAACAACACGCGTTGGAACAAGTGAATACAGAATTGGGATTTCTTTTTCCGCACCATGAGCGGGAAGAAAATGGCAAAATGACAACCGAAGCCCGATACCGGGTTTGGAAAGAAGCATGGTTGCTCAACTACTTCGGACGCAGCGCGCGTTATTTCTAGATGACGGAACCGACACGGTAGAAGTCAGTATCAGCAGGCCGTTGCCACGCCCCTCGAAGTGACGCCTTTTGGAAGAGAGCGTGTCTACCCCCTACGACGACTCTGTTTGCATGAACCCCACAAACTCTTCCCGGAACCGCGGAGACCCACCTAAGCCGGCGATGGAAACGCCCGCCCCCTCGAACCAGACACGTTTGGCCGTCTTAGTTGGTGTGGCTGCCGTAACGCTCACCCTCGTTTCGTTTGTTACCACGAAAATCGCCGCCAACACGGCTGACGAAACGCGCTTCCAAGCCCTGGCGGAGCAGTTGAGTTTTGATTTCAACGAACGTTTGCGTAGCACCGCGCGAGCCCTGCAAACCGGCGCGGTAATGGTCGCAAACAGCGATGATATGGATCGTCAGATGTGGGTCGATTTTCTCGCGGCGAGTGGGTTGCGATCGGAAAATGGCACCGCGGGGATAGGATATGTTGATCGGGTAGCTCGAGGTGACTTGGAAGCATTTGAGGCCGAGGTGCGGTCCAATGGCTTGCCTGATTATAAAGCGGAGCGTGCCGGCGATCATGATCCTCTTTATCTGGTCAAATACATCGAACATTTCGCCGATAACCAAGGGGCATTGGGTATTGATATTGCCAATGGTGTAACGCGACGATCAGCCGCAGAGCTCGCGACCAAGGAAATCCGGGTTTCGATGTCGAAGCGGATCCGGGTCATTGTGGGCGAGACAGAAACACCCGGGTTTCTATTATTTTTTCCTGCGTTCAAACGCGGTTTGCCGATCGATACCGCGGAGGCTCGCGAAGAGAATTTGAAAGGCTGGGTGTATGGTGCCGTGCGGGTGGATGCACTAGTCGCTCCGTTGGAAGAACTCTACCTGAGTGAAATCGGATTTACGGTTCACGAAGGCGGGCGAGATGAACCGGGCCGGCCGCTGTGGAGTGGTGGCACGCCTTCCGGTTCGTTAAAATATATGGGCGTCGAAGAAGTGGATGTCTTTGGCCAGACATGGACGGTGCGCACGTTCCCTCGGGAGGAGCTCGTGCGCGACCCGGCTCACCGCTATGCTTGGCTCGCCCTCGCCTTTGGGCTGATCGGTTCGGGTGGTGCGGTGATGTTAACCTTGCGACTCACCGATAGCCGACTGCGGGCGATGTTGGCCGCGGAACGCGCGTCCGAGGATGTTAAGATTCAAGAGTCGCGGTTACGTTCGGTTTTCGAGGCTTCGCCAGTTGGATTGGGTTTACGCGAGTATGACCGCCAAGGAGAGCTGTTAGTGAATCCAGCCTATACCCGCCTGACGAGTATTACCGCCAAAGATTCTCATGATGAGACGGTCTTTCGCCAGACCCTTCACCCCGAAGATTTGAGCATCTGAGAAGAAGTGGTGAATTCGATTAACACGGGATCGGTCCAGCAACGTAAAGTGGAGTTTCGCTTCATTCACCCCGGAGGAAATATTGTCTGGGTCGAGTATCTCCATCGCCGCTTTAGTGACCCCACCACGGGCACCCGACAAGATGTGATGGCGATGGTCGACATCACCGCTCTCAAAGATCAGGCCGATGATCTTATCGAATCCAAGGAGTTGGCCGAGCAGGCAAATTTGGCGAAGAGTCATTTCCTCGCGATGATGAGCCATGAAATCCGCACGCCGATGAATGGCGTCATCGGCATGGCGTCACTCTTGCTCGAAACCGGTCTCAATAGAGAACAAAAAGAGTGTGCTGAAACCATCGCCAAAAGCGGCGGGGATCTCGTCACGATCATCAATGATATCCTCGACTTCAGCAAAGTTGAAGCCGACCAACTTGATATCGAATCCACCGAATTTGGACTCGTGCAATGTATCGAGAGTGCGATCGATCTCAATACAGTGCGCGCGGCCGAGACCGGTCTGGAACTCCTGTTGGATAGTGATGTAGGGCTGCCCGAAATCGTGACAGGCGATTCCACCCGACTGAGCCAAGTCTTGATCAACCTCATCTCCAACGGCGTCAAATTCACCGATTCGGGAGAGGTACTACTTACGGTGAGAGTGACGGCGCATATGGATTAGAGAGTGGTGATCCGGTTCGAAGTGAGTGATACCGGAATTGGTATTGAACAAAAAGATATCGACCGCTTATTCGAGTCGTTCACCCAGGCGGACGCATCGATCAGCCGGCGATTTGGTGGCACCGGGTTGGGGCTGGCGATCAGTAAGCGGTTAGTCGAGCTCATGGGCGGCGACCTGACTTGCGAAAGCACCCTGGGCGAAGGCACCATGTTTGGCTTTAGTTTAAGCCTAGAAACTCCGCCCGATATGGAGCCTGTGCTCAAGCCCTTGCCCGCCGCGCGGGTGTTGGTTTTGGGCGAACCAAGTAACGGCACGAGAATCTTGGCGAACATCTGTCGGAGTTACAATATGCAGACCCGCGAGTGTGCGAATGAAGCGGAAGCACTGGAAGCCGCAGACGAAATCGAACAAGTGGATTTTGTGCTCGTCAATATAGCGGACGGCGCGGGGGCCGGGGTCGAGGTGGCGCTTCGGCTGGCGGTCGAACCGCAGTTGGAAGGTGCTAGGTTTATCGTGACCGTTCCGGCCAACCAAGCGCCCCAGAGTGAAACGGATTCAACCGTCGTGGCGATGTTGCGCAAACCCGTGCGTCACTCTTCGGTCCGATCAATTCTGGCGAGACAGCTGAAAGTAAGCGACTCGCGATCATCGTTAGAAATCTCGAAAGAGCCCCAAAACCCCCTAGCTCCGGTTGAAGAGGAAACCCCGTTGCAGATTCTGGTCGCTGAAGATAACGCGGTGAACCAACGAATATTTGCCCAAATGTTGGGGTTATTGAAAAAGGAATTCAGACTGGTTTCCGATGGTTCCCAAGTGGTCCCAGCGCTCCACGAACGACCGGCGGACATCATCCTGATGGACGTGCAAATGCCGGTGTTAGATGGGCTCGATGCTACCCGCGCGGTGCGCGAAGCGTTTGGTGATTTGGCTCGCCCTTGGATCATTGCGGTGACGGCGAACGCGATGCACGGAGACGAACAAAAGTGCCTCGAAGCAGGCATGAACGACTATATATCCAAACCCCTAAAAGTGGAGCAAGTAGCCGCCGCCATCGAGTGTGGTCGCACGGCCCTACGCAGTCAGACCATTCCGCCGACGAGCTGAATCACTTTCACGCCTTCACCAAAGTCACCACGCATTCGAGATGGCGGGTTTGAGGAAACAGGTCGAAGGGTTGCACATCATTGATGCTATAGTTCGCCGTTTTGAAGTGCACCAAATCGCGCATTTGAGTGGCGGGGTCACAGCTGATGTAGATCACTGCTTTCGGTCCGAACTCGAAGAGCTGATTCAAAAACACCTCGTCGCAGCCTTTGCGGGGCGGATCGATCACGATGACCGTGTTCGTCGGATTGAACTCCAGGCCGGCGAATATAGCGGAGGCGTCACCGGCGCGGAACGTGGCGTTGGTGATGCCATTGGCTTTGGCATTCTCAGTGGCAAACTTCACCGAGGTTTCGCTGATCTCTACGCCCGTCACTTGCTCGAATTCTCGAGCCAAGGATAAGGCGAACAGTCCACTCCCACAATAGGCATCGACCAGGTGGGTGGCGCCCGTGGCGACGGCGCGTTGACGCACGTAGTCAGTGAAGGTCGGGAGGATAAAGGGATTATTTTGGAAGAAGTCTCTCGCGAGAAAATGCAGGCGTAGCGGATCGTGCCCCTCCCCTTGTTCCACCACTTCGTGGATCACGGCGTCGTGCTGGGTGACCACACCTTCTTCAGCATCACGCAGCAACAGAGTCGCGCCTTTCTTGAATTCGCTTCTGGCCAAACGCTCCCGGGTTTCGTCCCGGACCTCGGTGAGCTTGGCATTGATGGCTGGTGTCGCGATCGGACATTGCGGCAGATCGATAATGGTTGAACGGGTGCCCTGTTTTAAAAAGCCAATCGGGTAAGATTTTTGGCCACCAGCATCGACCCAAGGCTGCGTCTGAAAATGCGGAGTGATTTTGGAGCGGTAGGCGAATTGTTCGGGCGAGCCGATTACGGGGTTCACGGGATGCTCGATCTCCGCCATGTGGAGGAGGAGTTCTACGACTTGTTGGCGTTTCCAGGTCAATTGGCCGTCGTAACTCAAGTGTTGATACTGACAGCCGCCGCATTGACCGAACAGGTCACACTGAGGTTTAACGCGATCCGGTGATGGGGTCAGGACTTCGACCAGATCGGCTTCGGAGAAGTTCTTTTGGTTTCGAAATATGCGAGCGCGCACGCGCTCCCCGGGAAGGCAGAACGGAATCATCACGACCCACCCTCCGTCGCTCGACTCTGTCGAGCTTTGGCGGGCAAGCGCGGTCGAGGCAGTGGCCTCGATCGAAGAATCAAGCTCACCAGTATCAAGTATCAAGGGGTCGGACTCAGGGGCAGGCTCTGGGAGCGGCACCCGACCGAGGCCAACGCCGCGATTGGTCAGCGTTGTAATGGTGAGCTCGATCTCCGTGTGATACGGAAACGGGAAGTCTCGGGGTGCGCGGTCTTTCTTTCTTCGGCCCATGGGACTCACGAGAAGACACGATTCGACGGAAAAGCAGAGTTTTCTTTTCGTGCTATTTTCGATGTATCGTGGGCTGATCACGTCATGGAGCCCGAAGTCATCACCAGTCTGCAGAACCCGCGGGTAAAACAATTGGTCAAATTACGAGACCGACGTCCGCGTGATACCGCCCAACAGTTTTTGGTTGAAGGCTACCGTCAAATCCGACGTGCGCTGGATAAGGGGTTCCCACCTACGGAGCTCTATATCTGCATCGAGTGGTATCCGGGTGAGCAGGGCAACGAGGCGTCGTTGGTTGCTGAAGCGGAGGAGGCCGGTGCGCAGGTCTTTATGCTCAATAAGCCCGCATTCTCCAAGGTCGCGTATCGTGAGCGTCCCGACGGCCTGTTGGCGGTGTTACCACAATGGCGCAATGAGCTCGAAGATCTTAAGCTTTCCCCGACTCCACTTTTATTGGTGGTCGAGGCGATCGAGAAGCCGGGCAACTTGGGCACGATTCTGCGCAGTGCCGATGCGGCGGGCGTTGATGGGTTGATCGTGTGTGATCCGGTGACGGATTTGTTTAATCCCAACGTGGTGCGGGCTTCGACGGGCGTTTTGTTTTCGGTGCCGGTAGTCATCGCCGATAGCGAAGCCGTGCGGGCATGGTTGGGTTCAAAAAAGATTCGATCCGTTGCCACGACTCCGGCGGCCACCGACCTCTACACCGAAGTGGATTTGAATGGCCCGCTCGCGATCGTGATGGGCAGCGAACAATACGGTTTGAGCGACGCTTGGTTGGCGGAAGCGGACCAGACGGTGCGCATTCCGATGGCCGGTCAGGCCGATTCGTTGAACGTCGCGATGGCTACGATCATCACCCTGTTCGAAGCGGTGCGCCAGCGGAGTTAAATTGATACGTAAAACCGCGCCTTGCGCCGATCCGGAGGGGGGGGGCAGTCGGAGGCATGTTCACACTTCAACGACTGCTTGTCGCCATTCTGGCGGCGGTAGCTGGCGCTTCGCTATACGCTCAAACCGACTGGCTCGAAGCCGCCAAATCCGCCCGCCAACTTCCAACTGAAACCTTCATTGGTTCACCGGATGTGAGGCAACCTCGGCTCTCACCCGACGGCTCCAAAATCGCGCTCCTCTTTCCTCACGAAGGCAAGATGGCGTTGGGTCTGTTTGATCGAAAAAAAGGGTCAGCCGAGATGATCCTACAGGCCACAGATGAGAGCCTGTTTTCCTTTTTCTGGAAAGGTAACGAACGGCTGGTGTTTACCGCTGATTACCAAGGCAATGAATCGTTCTTCGTAGGCTCTACCGACCTAAAAGGAAAGCGAGTCATCCGTATTGTGGAGACACAGCGTTATGAACGACTGACTGGGGGGGGGCAGGTGGTATTCAGAGTAGTCTGCGGCACGATGAAGATCGTATCCTGGTATCGGGGGCCTTTCGTTCGACCGGTCTTTTTGATCGGTCTTCCCTCCCAGATGGTGCCGTGGTGGCCCGGGTCAATGTGCGCAATCGCGGGATTTCACCGATCTATAGAATTGATAGGCGAGTGCGTCACTCGAACCTGATAACCGATCAACAAGGGCGCCTTCGCTTCCGAGTTATTTTCGGAAAAATGGAGGGCGCTATGGTAAACACCTGGCAGCACCGGCCAGACGACAAGAGTGGTTGGGCCCACGTGGCTCAATTCCCGATGAATCCCTATGCTGAGATGTGGACGCCCCTCTTTTTCAATCGAGATGGTAGGTTTCTTTATGTCCTCTCCCGCGAAGAGAACGACCGTGGGGCTGTTCACGTGTTCGATACCGACACGCTCACGTTAGGCCCTGCCCTATTTGTGCCTCCGGAGGGCGAGGTGGTAAGTGTAATCGCATCAAGAGACGGCTACACCGTGCGCGGGGTGGTTTATGAGTCCGACAAAGCTCACTATCACTGGTTTGAAGAAGGGGCAGATCGGGCAAAATTACAGGCCAGTATTGAAGCCGCATTCCCGGGCATGGAGATCACCTTTGTGAGTTTTTCGGATGATGAAAAAGTAGCCCTGATTCACGTAGGCTCCGATCGCGAAGCAGGGGTGTATTTTGTGTTGGATCGCAGCGCCGGCTCATTGGTTCAATTTAAACGCGTGCGCGAAGTGCCGACCCCGTTGATGCGGCCGATGGAGCCCATCCAGTTTATCTCGCGTGACGGACTTACCATCCACGGTTACCTCACGCGACCTTGGACCGCTGAGTCCGGCCAACCTGTGCCGATGATCGTCAATCCACATGGTGGACCCTTTGGGGTGCGCGACAGCTGGGGCTTTAATTCCGAGGTGCAATTTCTCGCCTCGCGTGGCTATGCAGTGCTGCAGATCAATTATCGTGGATCGGGCGGTTATGGTCAGGATTATGTGGAAAAAGGAGCCCGACAATGGGGGCGTGAAATGCAGCATGATCTGACCGACGGAGTGAAGTGGGCGATTGCTGAAGGCATTGCAGATGAGGATCGCGTGGCGATTTACGGAGCGAGTTATGGTGGTTATGCGACGCTCGCGGGTCTCACTCTCACGCCTGAACTTTATGCCTGCGGCATCAATTATGTCGGCGCTTCAGATTTGGAGATTACGTTCAAGAACCGAGGAGCAGACGCGTTCATGAATTCCAAGGATTATGATGGTCGTGATATTTGGGTAGGAGCGACTCAGGAATATCGTGATGCAACCTCACCGGTTAACCTTGTGGCGAACATTCAGGTGCCCTCGTTTCATGCTTATGGACAAAAGGACCCTCGTGTCGTGATCGATCATTGGGAACGCCTTGAGCCGGAGCTGAAGAAGCATGGCAAAATATACGAATCGATGGTAGAAAAGAAGCAGGGTCACGGATTCCGCGACGCGGAAACCTCAGTCGGTTTCTACGGTCGAGTTGAGCCCTTTTTCGCCAAATACCTGACTCCTGAAGTCGACATCCAAATTGGCGAAAGTGAAGTGATGCAAATGCCAGCCAGGTAGAAGGAAGTTAGGCCTTCGCCGCCTTGAGCTCTTCGATGAGTTCGGCGGTGCCCTGCTCCATCGTGACCTTTGGCGTGTAGTCGAGGTCGCGTTTGGCGGCAGTGAGGTCGAACCAATGATCTTTGGCGAGCTCAGCGGCGATGAAGCGCGTCATGGGTGGTTCACCGTTTAGGCGCAACGTTTTCCAGACCGTCTCGGCGATCGCGCCGAGGCGTGATGCGGTTTTCAGCGAAATGGATTTGGTGAGCGGTGGCTCACCCAGCGAAGTCAGGAGGGTATTGATCCAGTCCCACAAATTCACGGGTTCATTATTGGTGATGAAATAGGCCTGCCCCGCCGGTGATTTCCTCCCCAAATCAGAGTGGTCTTCCCGTTTACCATCAGCAGTTTCTGAGGAACTATAACCAATATGGTTAAAGTCAGCCAGGGCCTGTTCGGCGTCGAGGTGCGCTTGGGTGGCGTTGGTGATGTGCACCATGTCTACGCGGTTCTTTCCCTCTCCTACGATGCGGAGGCGACCAGCGCGTGCTCTCGCCAAAATGCGGGGCACGAGGTGCGGGTCCCCGGTTCCCCAAATGAGATGCGGGCGGAGCGCGGTGGTGAGAAACCCTTCACGATTGGCGGCAATCACCGCCGCTTCTGCTTGGGCTTTGGTGAGCGGGTAAGGACTGGGGCAATCAGTGGTAAGGGGAAGTGATTCATTGGCGTCAGCAAGGTCATGGCCGTTGTAGACTACGCTCGGAGTGCTGGTGTGCACGAAGCGTTCCGCCCCACCTGCTTGAGCGGCCTTTAGTAGGGTTTCGGTCGCCACCACATTATCGCGATGAAAGTCGGCGTAGCGACCCCAGACGCCAACTCGGGCGGCGACGTGGAAAACAGTAGCAGCTCCCACCACGGCTTCTTCGCATACGGAGGGTTTATGTAGTGGGCCTACCACTACGCGGATGCCTCGAGCGACGAGTTGCGGTTGGGGGGAGCGTGATACGACCGTCACGGGACGTCCGGCCTCGAGGAGGCGGGCGACGAGATGTGAGCCGAGAAAACCGGTGCCGCCGGTAACCAATACGGAGGATGTCGGATCAACTCTCATCGCTTGGGATCGACTTCAAATCCAACCCCTTTGGTTTCTGCCCATGCGGTGAGCGTGAGGCGGTGGATCTTAGCGTTGTGGCGCACGTCGACCGGGAAACCGGGATGGAAATAGAACAGATTAATCCGACCTGCGAGGGGGTGCGTGCGCGTTTGGGTGCGAAGGAGTCGGCCGAGGGCCCGGCATTTCGAACTGTTGTTTACGACGCTCGGATCGACCGGTTCGATCACGAGGGCGGCGCGTTGATTGGGGTATTTGCCGTGACCGATCAACGCGGTGCGGATGACTTCGGGGTGATCATTGAAGATCGGCTCCACCTGTTCGGAGTAGAGGGTCCTCGATTTGGTTTCAACGCGTTCGGCGGCGCGGCCACAGAACCAGAGACGTCCTTGGTCATCGAGATAACCGCAGTCTCCCATGCGGTGCCAGACCGTCGCTGCTGCGGCAGCGACGGAAGTATCAAGTATCAAGTTACAAGTATCAGGTGACGGACTCCCGGCGGACTCCGCGGGAGTAATACTAGATGTTGTTTTATCCGCTATTTTGGCTTGGGCGGTGGCTTTGGGCAGGGCGTCGTAAGTTTTGGTGACCGTGGGGCCTTGCACGATGATCTCGCCAATCTCTCTGGTTGGGAGTTCCTCAACGTCATAGATTGAGGCGATGGCTCGGTCGCTTAGACGAATAATTTTTACTTCGTTGGGCGAGATGACTTGGCCGACGCAGGTGCCTTCTCCTTGTAGGGTTTGGGCTGCCGTTTCAGTCAAAACGGTCGAGGCCGAAACCGCGCTGACGGGTAACACTTCGGTCGCACCGTAGGGGCTGTGTAATTCGCCGGAACTGAGAATGGGCGTCATCAGTTCCCAGAGTGCGGGGGGCACGGGTGCTCCGGCGGAGAGCACGCGCTGCATGGAAGGCAGTTCAATTTTTTCGCGGGTGCAGTGTTGGGCGATTTTTAGCCAGAGCGTGGGTGAGCCGAAGGAATTGGTTATGCGCTCCTGCGTGATCGCCTGCACAATCTTGGCGGGATCGACCATGGCGGGTTTGCTGGGGTCGATTTCGGGCACGACGGTGGTCATGCCGAGGGCGGGATTGAATAGCGCGAAGATCGGCAACATGGGCAGATCGATTTCTCCGGGTTTAATGCCGAAGGTTTCGCGAATGAGCTCAACCTGGGCGCTGAACATGCCGTGTTCGTAGCAGACGCCTTTTGGTGCTCCGGTGGAGCCCGAGGTAAACAAAATGGCCGCGAGCTCATCGGTCGCCGAGTCGGCCACCGTGAGCTTGATGGGGGTGGTTGCGTTCGTGGGACAGCGGGCGGTCGAACTGCTACTCGCGCCGACTCGGATACTGACCGAGGAAAAGGCGCGGCGAAACACGTGACTGAATATCCGGGCGAGCGGGATGCCGAGGAGTGCCTTGGGTTGCGAACGTTCAACGCACTTGAGGAAGGTCTTCCGGCCCATGCCGGGATCGATCACGACGGGAACGGCCCCGATAGCGAAGAGGGCAAATACGCTGGCGATTAGCGGCAGGCCTTGGCGCACCATGACAAGAACGCGGTCTCCGCGTTGCACCCCGGCGGTGGTTAGACGGTGTTGCCAAGCCGCGGCTTCAGCTTCGAGCTCCGCGAAATTCAGCGTGAGGTAGTGGATGTCCCCGGTGGAGGTGCGACCGCGGGGAACCTTGAGCGCCGCCGTCTCAGCTTGCACCGCCGCCATCAAAGGCAGGTGCTGCGCGATGTTGGCGGATAGGGAATCGGAACTCATCGGCCGGTGGTGGTGTTCGCCAATAAACAGAATTCGATGGCGGGCGTTCCTCCTTCGCCGAGGCTTCGGCGGACAAGAAAGCCCGACCCACTTGGGGGGAGGGTTATATCCACGGGGTCCCCATTGGACTTAGGTGGTGTCCGCTCCGTTTTTGTAGGCGGGCAGCGACTCGATCAGTTCACATTGCCAAGGCAAGAGGAGCTCACTGAGCGTCTCGGGGCTGTGGGCGATTTGCGCGAGCTGCGCTCGGTTGGCGATGAGCGTGGCCTCGAGTTTGAGTTTCGCGGACAGGACGTCGCGATCAGCTTTGAGGCGATCTTGAAATTTGAGTTCACGCGGCGAGAGCGACCGGTGTTCACGGTTGCGCACCCGGCGGGGCAGCGTGGTGGGATCGGTCTCGAGTCCCGTTGCGACGGCCTTAGTAAGCGAAGGAGCGAGTCGAGGGTGACGGCGGCCGAGGTTGACGCTGGCCACGATGGCGTTGGCGTCATTGTTCTCCTCGGCGTTAGCGGCCATTCTAAGGAGGAGCGAGTTGTTGCAGACCTTGAACGGAGGGGTGTCGAGGCGTTCGGCTTGGGCTTCGCGCCAGTGCCAGATGGATTGGAGGACGCTGAGACAACGGCCGCGCAGTTTCTCGGACTTGCCGATGCGCCAGGCGTTTTCGTCACCGGAAGGGAAACCCACGAGGCCGGCTTCGATTTGGCGGCGGCATTGTTGGTCAAGCCAATCCACGCGTCCGAGCTTCTTGAGCTCCTTGTTGAGCAGATCGCGCAGCTCGAAGAGATGCCAAACGTCGAGGGAGGCGTAATCGAGGAGCTTTTTGGTGAGCGGGCGCCGGGACCAGTTGGCCTTTTGGGACTCTTTGGACATCACGAGGCCGAAGTAGTCCTCCATGAGGCCGGCCAGACCTACCTTCTTCCGATTGAGGAGTTGGGCGGCGAGCATCGTATCGAACATGCTCTTGGCTTCGAATTTGTTCAGGTCGTGCATCAGCCGCAGATCGAAGTCACTCCCGTGCATCAGGAGGTGTTTGTCGGCGAGCTTGGCGTAAAGTGGGGCGAAATCTATGGGCGCGAGGGCATCGACGAGGAACACCTTACCATCCACCAGAAATTGCAGGAGGCAGATCTTGGTGCGGTAGCAGTTCATGTTGTCCGCTTCGGTATCCAGCGCGACTTCGTCAACGCGGTCGAGGGCTTCGAGCAAGGGAGTGAGTGATCCGGGCTGGTCAAGCAGCTTGTAGGTAGGCGGTTCGGGCTTCACTTTGACACCGAGCAAACGACGAGCAACTGGCGGAAGAAAACGTTTAATCATGCGCGTGGACTCCCGTCAGCCCAGGCGGTCAAAAACGTATCGATCAGATCGGGTAGTTTGGTGCTGTAGCCGCCTTCTAGGACGGCGGCGGTGGGTCGACCGAGTTCCGGCAACCATGTGCCGAGCGTAGTGAAATCCTGTTTTTCCAATGTCATCTCAGTAATAGGATCGCCGTAAAAGGCGTCGAATCCGGCAGAGACGAGCACAAGGTCAGGGTTGAAGGCAATCACACGATCAAACGATTTACGCTGAACCGCGAGGTGTTCGGTCCGCGGAGTGTGCGGCGGCACGGGCCAATTGGCGCAATTTCCGAAGCTCGTCAGCCCGGTGCCAGGGTAGCCGGGAGACTGGTGCACCGAGGAAAACAGGATGCCTTCGCGCCCAGCGAGGATCGCTTCGGTGCCATTACCGTGGTGAGCGTCGAAGTCCCACACGGCGACCCGGTTGATTCCGGGCTGCATCTGGGCGTGAAGCGCAGCGATGGCGATGTGGTTGAGGTAGCAGAAGCCCATCGCCTGGTCGCTGGTCGCATGATGGCCGGGGGGGCGCATGAGAGAAATGGCTGGACCCCTGCCCGCGATCGCCGCCTCGGCGGCCGCGATCGCGCAACCGGCAGCGCGGTAGGCGTGTCGGGCAATGTCCTCGAATCCAGGTGTGTCGGCGTCGAAATCACCCGGCTGCTCGAGGCGATAGAGGTGCGTATTATCATGGGCAAGAGCTGCTTGAGCAGATGTCGCGGCCTCCGGTTGCTCCCAAACCCACTCGGGATGTCGCGAGCGCAGCAGTGGCGTGGCGAGGCGCAACCGATCGGGTTGTTCGGGGCGAGCGGAGGAGCCGTATTCGAGACAGCGGGAGTCGTGAAATAGGACCATGAGCACGAAAGACTGGATGGGCAGAGGTGCGCCGCAATATTTCGGATAAAAACTCAGGTGCCGCTGGAGAGAACCGCCGGGTTCGTCTAGAATATGGCCGTGCAATGGGGTTTTGAATCAATCGATACGTGGTGGTGGTGGGCCCAATGCGCCACGACTTGGGCCCTGGTGGGCTTAATGTGGGTGGTCCAGGTGGTGATTTATCCCCAAATGGCCCGGATGGTGCCGGAGGGGTTCGCCTCGTGGCATCACGCCTATGCGGGCCGGATCAGTCGGGTTGTCGTGCCGTTGATGGGGGCCGAGGCGATACTGGTGGCCGTATGGGTCTATGCGTCGCCCACGATTTTGATGGGATGGATTTCGGCCGTTCTTGTGCTTATTATCTGGTTATCAACAATATGCATTCAGATTCCGCTCCATCGGCGATTAGCTTCGGGATGGAATGTAGCGACGATCGAGCGACTTGTGGCGACGAATTGGATTCGCACCCTGGCTTGGACGCTGCGAGGCGGGATCGTCTTGGCAGCGACGATCATCGGGTAATTTGAGGGCCGTGGCTATATACTGAACGTTTTTTGCAATCCGTGCATTGTCCCGGCGCAGGTAATGCTTCACGATAGCCCTGTATGACTTCTGCTAAGCGCCCGCCTTCTCCCGAAGAGTTACGTCAAGCCATCTCCCTGCGATTGGAGTTGATCGGTTGTCCCTCGAGTTCGGGGGCTGGAGTTGGAGGCCTTACCTCCTTGGCCAATCCAATTTTCTCCCGGCATCGGGAAATGACCCGCCAGATGGTCGAGCGGTATGCACCGGTTGATGGTCGGATTCAGCATTTTCTTACCCAATATCTCGCGAAGATTGGTCCTGCCGCGAACCTGCCACTTCGCACGCTGGTGCTCGATCAACCCGGTCTTGCTCGCGAACTCTCGCTGCCGTCCAGCGGAGATGCGGCCGAATCCCCTCTCCTCAAGAGCTACCGGTTGCGCAATGGCGTCCTACATAACCCGCGCAGTGATCGCCGGACGACCAAGGGCGTATTTCACATCGCTGAAGGCGGTCTGCCCGTGCCCGACGACAAGAAGGCGGTGCCCGTCGAGGCCTATGGCAAGCTGCTCGAGATCGCGATGCAGCCGCCCGAAGATCTGACTCGCCTCCCTTATTCGGCGGATTGGTCGGAGCCCGCCCATAGCATGGTTTCCTTACTCCTGCGGCCGATGGTCGTGCCAGAGGTTCCCGGAGTCACCCCATCGAAGTCGCTCGAAATTCGGTTTTTTGCCCCCGGTTCGTTGGTCGCTAATCTCGATTTTGTAGAGTCGATTTTCGGCAATGCTGGCGATCCCTACCTGCCAGAGAACGATGCCGCATTCGATATCGACGGATGGACCGGACACACCGGTTGCGTGATCTTGGCCCCGCATCTCGTGAACGTCTCCAAGGTGGCCCTCGGCTTGCCCCACTGGGATCTCGCGACGCCTCGCCAACGCCGCGACGGCATGTGCTGGAAGTCAGAAGATGAAATCTACAACGAAGGCTCGGCCTTCAAGATTTGCGCCCGCGATGCTCGCGGTGTGGTGGTGACTCTCATCGCCGACAACTATTTCGGCTACTGCAAGAAAGAGGTGAAAACGCAGATCGGTTATGCCGCCAACCTGTTTGGTATAGCAGAAGAAGAACACGCCGGTGGCGCCCGCGTTTACCCATCTTACGATTTGGGAGAGGAGTTTGCAGGCAACCTGCACGTGCAGTCGCGCGGTCACACCTTTGTCGAAGTGAAAGAGCGCTACGGTGATCTCATCGAGGTGCAGCCGGAGGGTTACGCGATCGATAAGAAGTATCCGACAATTTACTACGTTCCGGAGGATGTGGCCTTCGATCTCGCGGTCCAAACCGTTCGATGGAAGACGGGCGACCAGGAGCAGCTCCTACCCCTGCGGGCGGGAATCACTTACGTGCGACCGTCTGGCTATCGGGTTCACCTAGATCGCCCACCCGCACACAACAGTTGGAACCTCGTCGGCACGGTCGCTGAAGGCACCTTGTGCCATAAACCATCTACCGTGTCGGGTGGAGGTAAGTCTGAGATCTCAAAGGCGATCTCGGATGCGATTTTGCCGGGTCCTGTTTTCGTAGCGGATTTCGAGCGCGACATGACTCGCGTGCAGGAGCTGTTCGACCATCCCTACTCTGAGCGATTCGCTGATGTTTCGCGACGCGGCGCGGATAAGCGTCCCCTGCTCAGCTACGAGCGATCACTCGGTTCGGTGATCAAACTCCTCACGCCCTCATCGGAATTCTCCGACGAGTTTAACGACTGGCTTCGTGTCATCCCGCAATACCTCAAGGAAATCGTTTTTGTGGTGAAACGCCACTTCCGCTCTGATTGGGGCGACGATTGGCGCAATCATTTCTCGGTTGATATCATTAATGGCACCCCGGGCAACGAACTGAAGTGTGACACGCGCAAACTCACCGCGAGTTACTTGCGGGTTGGGTTCCGCGACGACGGGTCTTGGCGGGTGTTTGGCCTCCGCGAGGATTTCCATCCGGCGGCCAAGATTCAGATGGAAGACGATATCACCGCATCGGTGGTGGTCCCATCCAATCAACTCTCGGGATTGCGCGCCGGAGATGATCGCGCGTCGCAGAAATTCGTAGCGAATTGCGAAACCCGCCTGTTCCAGCGTCCCGATGATGCGATTCATCGCGGTTATGATAAACAGGCCGAGCGCGACCTCGCGGGTCCCGGCAATTTCATCTCCAACTTTGAAGCCCTTAGTCGCCAAGATGCGCAGGAGTTGGTGGCCGATGCAGTCGGTTTCGATAAGTGGACGGAACCGGTCCAGACGTTGATCAAACAGTCTGCTGCGGCCCCAGACGGGATATCTTATTTCGTTTCGCCGGCCCACCCTCGGATCGTTGATGGCAAGCCCACCAAGAATCCGCGCTATCTGCAGATGCGTCCGGATCTGGAAGATCCTCGTGGGGTTTATCTCGCGGAAATGGCGACCCGGTTGCACCGGCGCCTTGAGGCCGATGCGCCCGTATACACTCCGGTCGATGCCGTCGTTCCCGGCCGCCGCAACAACCCGCCGGAACCAGAGTCTGGTGTCCGCTCCCTCGCGGTGTTTAACCCGATTCACTATTTCGAACTACCCGAGTTGTTTATCGAGTATATCAGTTCGATGACCGGTAAGTCGCCTTCCACGACCGGTGCGGGATCTGAAGGTGCCCTGACCAAGGGCCCGTTCAATTGCCTGCCTGCCGTTTATGACCTCAATGCGGCGCTCGTCTCGATGCTGCTGACTGAGCACCCGGCTTTCGTTTCGGCTGCGGGATATGTTGGGCCCAAAGTGCGGACCGATCACGATGTGAGTCTACTCGTGCCCGAGGTTTGGTGTCGCATGAAACCGGAAGAACGTGACCCCCAAGCCATGATCGAAAACGGCCTCCTTGAGCGTTGCCGTGATTTCGACTTCGAAGGCAAGACGGTGCTCGCCAGCCGGTTGGGCTATCGGATCACCCGCAAGTTTGCCCGCACCTTCTTTGGCCGGGTCTTTAACCACCCGCACGTCGTATTTACGGACGAAATGCTCAGTCCCGAAAAACAAGGCATGGAGCTCTTTGTCGAAGGCATGGACAACATCGTCGCGACTCACGAGCGCGTGGCGCAGGCCTACTTCGACGACGGCACGATCAGTGAAGCCTGTCCTCCGCTCGAGGCGCTCCTTCACATCATGGCCAAGGGTGACTGGAACGGTCACGGGCTTGATGCCCCAGAAGTGCGTGAGATGTTCAGCCGCGACGCTCTGATCGCGAGTGATTGGTATAAGGCGCGAGTCGCCGCCAAGCAGGAGTGGGATATCGGCCTGTGGAATCGGCACATCAAGTCGCTCCAACTCACGCTCGAAAACCCGACGGCCGAAGACCTTTCGAAACGCCTCGGTTTGGCGGATCGATTGAAGAAGGCAAAGGCCGAACGCGAACGCGTAGGCAGTGTTGAATACGGCGAATCGTTGGTCGGCACGCTTGGTCGTCAGCCCGTTTAAGTTTGGCTCCAAAGTTCAGCTGCTTCTCATGCGATTTGTTCGAACATTCCTAGTCGTTACTGGTTTGGTGTCGTTCCTGAATGCGGGGCCGCGTGGCGTGTTGGAATTCGAGGACGGCAACCGAGTAACAGGGGAATTGTCGAAAACGACAGCAGACCACTGGGTCTTTCAATCCGCTCGTTTTGAGGAACTGCGGCCAGCGCGGGCGGATGCAGTATTTCGTCCGGAGCATGCCACGGCGGCGATACCCCAGGAAGCGACGCCGGTCCTTCACAGTCAAACGGTCAAGGACTCGAAAAAATCGTCCGATCCTACTCACTCCTGGTGGCGACCCCATTCTCTGCGTGGCAATATCTACGGTCTAATCTCGAGTGACGCTGGTGATTCGAAGGAAGAGGGTGGGCTGGAGTTGCGTGCCGTCTGGGCCCCACTTGGCTATGACGAGTTTCGGCTTGATGCTCGCTGGCTCGACAAGAGGAAAAATGATACGCAGGGGGATTTACGCACCTCCTTGGATGCCTATTGGCGGGTTGATGTTGAAGAACACTGGTTTACTTACTTGGGCAGTGATTTGGAGTGGGATGATTTCAAAGTCGCAGGGTTAAAACCACGATACTTTCTTCAACGATATCAGGTTGGATTTGGTTACAATCTGGTTAAGTCAGACCGAGTAATGTCGCGCGTGGGAGCGACGTGGAATTTTTTCCGTTTCGAGTCTGACGCGATTGGTGTTCAGTTTAACACGGATGCCCCGTCACTTTTGATCGAGAACGAAATCGATCTGCCCGAGGGCTTCAAACTTCACCAAATCGGACAAATCTACTTTTGGGCTGATTCAGGAGCGGGTTGGGGGCGGACAACGAAATCGAAGTTACGAAAGCGATAGGCTCCTATTGGCATGTTGGCACGCGCCACGAATGGCGAAAGAACGGGACGGACGTTACCGAGTTTCCCTTTTCTAAATGGCGCCTTTTTCTCGGTCTGAGTTACTAGCGCCCCACCTGCCCGACGTTCAGTTATCTCCGTCGTCGTTCTTTTTGTTTTGATCGACGAAGATGCGGACCTCCGCGTCGCGACGGCCCAAGATCTTGGTTGCTCGCATCAAAGCGTCGCGGGTGGAGAGCGTCGGATTGGACAGGATCTCACGGAAAAAATTCTCTTCACCGACGAGCTCAATGGTGCCGGCATTTTCCAGCACTCGGGTGACTTCGCGACCCGCGCCGGAGATGACGAGGTGCCGTCCAGATTTTTGCAGAAAGCCGTGTAGTTCGCTGATGGCGGCCGCTGCGGTGGCATCGAGGTTACGCGCATTTTTTAGGCGCAGGATGATCACCTTCAGGCTCGGATCACGAATGATCTGACGGATCTGCTGATCGAAGATATCGGTGGATCCGAAGAACAGATCACCCTCGGCGTGCATGATCGAAATGCCTGGCACGGACCGTCGCGCTCGTGTTCCCAGTTCGGCGAGATGCCCATCGTCGTTGAAATTGTATTCCACCAGCTCAGGTGAACCGGCCTTGCGGAGAAAGAGGATGATCGAAGTAAATGCGCCGAGGTAGATGGCGAGGTCGATCTGCAGGAGGAGGGCCGACCCACAGGTCACCAAAAACACGATAGTATCCGAACGCGTTGTGCGCAGCGCCATCTTGATGTTGTGGCGATTGAAGAGCGAGTAAGCGATGCCCATGACCACGATGGCTAGTGCGGCGGTGGGGATGTATTGGATACCACGGCCGACGGTGAACATCAGCACGAGAACGAAGAGGCCGGCAAATACACTGGCGAGTGGTGATCGGGCGCCGGACGAGTCGCTGAGCACGGACCGAGTTAATGAGCCGGAGGAGTTCATGCCGCCGAAGACGGCGGCAGCGACATTGGAGATGCCCATCGCATACATCTCTTGATTTACGTCGATACGACGACCGGATTTGGAAGCGAGGGTTTTACCGATGGACGTGCCCTCGAGGACCGAGACAAACGCGAGCGCGAGGGCGGGCCCGGCCAGAGCACCGATCAGGTCGAAGTCGAACTCACCGCGCATGAATCCGAGGTCACCCAGCGAAAACCCGCTGAGGTATACCAAGTGCCAGCCCATGTATTCGAATCCGAATCCGAGAGCTACACCCACGAGCAGAGTCATAACCACATTCGGCAATTTGGGAAACCACTTCAGGATGGCCCAATTGGCGAGTAGGGTTCCTACCGCGATGCCGACTTCCGGTAGGTGGGTTTGCCCCAGCGCCTTCGCGGTTCCGGTTACGATACCCAAAAAGGTGGAGGCAGTGCCGATATTAAAACCGAGAACGTTCTGGATCTGGTTGACGAAAATCAGGGCGGCCGCGGCGGTGATGTATCCGGTGACGACGGTGCGCGAGATGTAGTTGATCAGCAGCGAAGCGCGGAGGAGAGAGCCGATCAACATGAAGAAACCAACCATCAACACGAAAAGTGGCACGGCGGCCATGCGTTGATCCGGAGGCAGCCCGGTGGCGGCGAGTCCGGTGAGCATGAGGATCGCAGTGGCGTTGGTGGGGCCCAACACGATGAAACGAGAACCGCTGAAAAAGGGTCCGGTGGCAGAGCCGATGGCGCTACTCATCAAACCAAACTGCGGAGGCAACCCAGCGATCAGGGAGTAGGCGATGCTCTGGGGAAAGGCGAGGAGCGCGACGTTTACGCCGGCCTTGGCATCGGCCGCGAGCGTGGCCTTGGGCGGCTTGCGCAGGAAACGTCGACCCGGGAACCAATCGAGGGTGATGGCGCGGACCACTCCCCTACTCCAGTAACGCAGAATCCGTCCCCAATGCCGCTTGCGCTTCGGCGGCTCGGTTGAGTCCGGAAGGTTTGAAGGATTCTGTTTATCGGTATCGGTCACTGGCTGAAACTGACCGTGTCGCGAAATGCCTGTCCACGTCAACGCACGTGCACCGTAAACCGTTTAGTGATGTAGGATTTATAAGATCTTTAAATCTATGAGTGGTCGAATGTTGGGTTGTGCTAACGCAAACCGACTTCTATTTCTACGCTATGATTCAACGAGTTGGATGCGTAGTGCTGCTGGTTTTCGGGGTGATAGCGGGAAGCCTTCGCGCCCAGAACGGTAACCCATTGGATATTCCGGCAGAGTGGGCGGAGAAGTATCCGGGGATTAAGTGATCGGCCGAATTGAAAAACAAACCGCGGCTGGAGCGAAGAGACCACCCGCCCTACCCGGACGAATTGCGCCAGCGTGGCATCAAAGGCGTGGTGAGAGTGGCGGTTGTGGTCTCGCCCAAAGGGAAAGAGGAGGAGGTTCGCGTGATAGAGGCAGACCACCCGGATTTGGTCGACCTAGCGGTTAGTTCTATCCATGCATCCAGATTCACCGCTGGACGAGAAAATGGACGGGCCATTTATTCTCAACTCGCGACGCGAGTGAATGTCGGAGGAAACGACGAATACGAGGTGGCGCCGAAAGTTCGATCACAGGTCAAGCCCGAATATCCTTATTACTTAAGAAGGGCCGGGCTGAGCGGGCGTGTGAAGGTGGAGTTTATCGTTAATACCGAGGGCAGAGTTGAAGCGGCGTATGCCGTTGAAACCAGCCATCCAGCATTCCGATAAGCTGCCATCGATGCCGTTGAGCGATGGCGATTCGAACCCGGAACGGTTGAGGGAAAGCCGGTCAATGTCCGTCTGGATGTCCCGATGATTTTTTCCAAACAGCCCGTTATTCCGACGGTGCACCGAAACTCCACGGAAGATACTCTTGTTCGAGCAGAAGTGATTGTGGGCCGAAGAGGCACCGTTGAGCTGACTCGTGTGCTTGAACAAACGGCGCCGGAGTATGGTTATGCGGCAACTCAAGCCCTGTCCGAATGGCAATTTGAACCCCCTCGAAGCGAAGGCAAAGTTGTGGATACGCGGTTGATCATTCCTTTGGTTTTCAAAGGCACCGGCGGTTAGTTTTTAAAGCGATCTAACTCCTCACAAATGATCTGTTTCGCCGGGATAGAAAATTCCGTCGATGAGGGTGCCGATACAGTGGGTGGTGTATTCGAAGGGGTCGCCGTTATAGAGGGCGAGGTCGGCGTCTTTGCCGGGTTCGATGGTGCCGATGCGATCGGAGAGGCCTAGAATCTTCGCCGGTGTGGTGGTGATGCTCGCCATGGCTTGTTCCCAGGTCAGTCCGCGGGCGACGAGCACGGCGGCCTCAAAGAGGACATTGCGGCTTTTCGGCGCGTAGGCTTCGTAGCCGGTCTGAATGGCGAAGGGGATGCCGGCGGCTTGGAGCTTCGAGGCGGTGGCCATGCTGGCATTTTCCATTTCGCCGGCGGCGCGGGCCATCGTGGGGTGAAGGATTACGGGAAACCCACTTGCTTTGATCTCATCGAGCACGAGATGGGCTTCGGCGCCGCCATCGAGCACGACATCGAGTTCAAACTCTCGGGCGATGCGGAGTGCGCCCAGAATGTCGACGGCGCGCTGCGCGTTGATTAGGAGGCGTTGTTCGCCGGAGAGCGCGCGGGTGAGTGCTTCGAGGTGGAGATTACGGCCGGGTTTTTTGTCTGCTTCGGCTGTCGCGCGTTTGGCGGTGTATTCCTGCGCCTTGATCAGGTCGGCGCGCAACATGGCGAGAGCTTTAGGTCGGGTGCCGGGCGCTTTACCCTTGGTCGCGTTGTCACTGGGGATGCCGGATTGGCCGAGCGTGACGGTCACCATTTTTTGCGGTGCGATCACGTCTTGGTCTGCCGTGCGGGCGTGGAGTTTGGCGACCATGGTGGTGCCGGAAATGAGAGCGCGGGGGGCGTGGCCGGTGTTGATCGTAGTGATGCCGAGCGAACGGGTGAATGGCACGAGTGGCTCACGGGCGTTGTAGGCATCGATGGCGCGTAGGTCGGCTTGAAGGGGCGCCGACTTGTCGAGTTGGTCTTGGTCGTGGGGCTGGTTGAGTTGGCCGGAGAGGCCGAGCACGGAGTGGGCATCGATCAGTCCGGGCGTGACCACGGCGGCTTTGATGATGCGACCGATGCGGGGCGCGATGGTGGAGTCGGCGGGACCGACGCGCACGATTTTGCCATCCGAGATCACGATGATGGCATCCTTGATCGGAGGTCCTGCCATGGTGTGCAGGGTGTCGGCGCGCACGAGCAGGGTTTGCCCCGAGAGGCTCAGGACAGAGCTGGCGAAGAGCGCGAGGAAAAGAGAGCGGATAAAAGAGATCATGGGGAAAGGGCTCAGTGGTTATGCGCGAAGTCGATCTGCGTGGTGTAGCAGCAGAGGTAGGGCTGGGTGGGAGCGCTGGCACCGAGTCCGCCAACGGCGAAGAGGTGATCATCCGGGGCTGTGAGGTCGAAGACCTGTTGGCCTTCGATGAACGTCTGCTCGACGACGGTGTAGACGCTGAGGGGGTCGCCGTTGAGGATAATGAAGTCGGCGTCTTTGCCGGGTTCGAGCGAGCCGATGCGGTCGTCGAGTTCGAGGATCTTGGCGTTGTTGAGTGTGAGGGCTTTGAGCGCACCCTCGCGGGTCATGCCGCCGCGGACAGCGAGGGCGGCGGTCCGCAGAAAGAAACGAGAGTCGGTGATGTAATCGTCGGTATGGAAGCCAACGAGCACGCCGGCTTTTTCGAGCACGGCTCCCGTGCGCCAGGCGACGTCCCGGGCTTCGAGTTTGCTACCGGGGCTGTCGAGCACGATGAGGGAACAGGCGACACCGGCCGCGGCGATTTCATCGGCGACCTTCCAGCCATCGCTCACGTGTTGCAGCACAACGTTAAAGCCGAATTCACGTTTGAGTCGAAGGACGGTGAGAATGTCGTCGTGGCGATGGGTGTGGTGTTGAATGGTGCGGCGGCCGGCGAGGATTTCCCCGAGGGTCTCGAGACCGAGGTCACGGGCGGGCAGTTTTTCTGGATCATCTCCGGCGGCGGCGATCTTTTTTTGGTATTCCTGCGCGGCGATGAAGGCTTCGCGCACGAGAGCGGCGGACTTGGCGCGGCTGCCAGGGAACTTGGCATACTTGGCTTGTTTGAGCGCGTTGGTGCCGTTGGCCATTTTGACTCCGCCGGCCATGCGGCCGTCAGGAAGGGTGATCAGCATGCCTTCGACCGTGTTGGTATCACGGAGTTTGGCGTAGACGGTTTGGCCGGAGATGAGGTGACCAGAGCCCGGCATGAGGTTGGCGGTGGTGATGCCGCCGGCTTGAGCTCGCTGGATGGTGGCGTCGCGGGCGTCGATGCCGTCGAGAGCACGCAGCCCAGGTTGAATGGGTTCGGAGTTGTCCGCGTTGAAGCCGGGCCAGCCGCCGATGTGGGAATGGGAATCGACGAGGCCGGGCATGATTGTTTTGCCGGTCACGTCGACCTGGGTCGCGTTGATTGGGATCGAAACATCTGTGGTGGATCCGATTGCGGTTATTCGGCCATCTTCGACGACGAGAATTCCTTCGGGAATCGGATCGCCCGTGATGGGGATCAACTTTGCGCCGACGTAGGCGGTGGGTTCGCCGAGGGCGGAGGCAGCACAGAGCAGGCTGCCAAGCAGATAGCCAAATCGAGGGGTTAGCATGGGGCGGACTTTAGGGTTTGGCGGAGCCGAAGCAATTCGATGTGCGATTAAATCGATCATGGATGGTGGTCGAATTCTCGACGTCGGGTGCGGGGATCGTATGGTGTCACTCATGCCTGATATCCCTGCCCCACCCTCGCTTGGCCAAGTCGCGATTACGGTGAGTGATGTCACGGCGGCGAAGACATTTTATAAGGACATTCTGGGACTAGAATTTTTGTTCGATGCGGGGCCGAACTTGGCGTTTCTCCAAGCGGGAGACGTGCGGGTGATGTTGACGATACCGCAGGGTCACGGAGAGCCCGGCAAAAACTCCGTGTTGTATTTCAAGGTAGCCGGGATTGCAGATCGGTATGCGGCGATAATCTCGGCCGGGGCGACGGCGGAGCGGGAGCCAGGACTGACCGCGAAAATGCCGGACCATGATTTGTGGATGGGGTTTGTGCGGGATCCCGATGGGAATCTGGTGGGCTTGATGGAAGAGGTGCGTCCGCCGGCCGCATCAACGGAGTAACCCCATGAAGAGTATTTTAATCACGATCTTGGTACTCGGTTCCGCGGTGGTGGGACTTTGGTGGTATGCCGATAAACGCACCGCAGAGATCGAAGCGCAGAAAGAGACGCGTCGGGTGGCGGAGGAAAATGCGGTGCGTGAGGAGCGTCTGGAGCTGTTTGGCGAGGCGGCGTTGAATCCGGAGATCGTATGGTCCGAGCTGAGTGGCCTGGGCATTTTGATCTTGGAGGAAGGCACGGGGGCGAAGCCGTTGCCGGGTGCAGAGGTGACGTTTAGCTACAAGGTGACGCTCAAGGATGGCACTGAGGTGGATCGCACGGGAGAGCCGACCGATGCGCGCATCGGGCAGATGATTTCCGGGGTCTCGGCGGGTTTGATGAAGACCAAGGGAGGTGGCCGTTCCTTGCTTTTTATCCCCGCCAAGCTCGCTTACGGACGGCAAGCGTATGGACCGATTCCGAAGAACTCGGCGCTCCTTTTCGAGATTGAGCTGATGAAGCCTTAGGGCGTTGAGACGGCGCGCTCGGCGAGCACTCCCTACCCCGCCTTCCTGTCTACTATTTCTCCGACTGCTACACGATAGTGGTAGGGCGCTTTCGCCGAAAGCGCTGTTTTAACCTTGGGGTGTCGGACGGGAATCTCGACCCACGTCAATCCGCTTTATTGAAGGGGTATTGGGGACTCGCTCTAAGTGCGGCGGCGGCGGGATCGCCAGATGAGAAAACACCCGCCGAGGGCGAAGAGCGACCAAGTTCCGGGTTCCGGCACGGGTTGGAAATTTGAAAGCGTGACGCTCAAGCTGTTGTAGGTGACGTTGAAGGAACCGAGTCCGTCCGTGGTCCAAAACCGGGTGCCACTGGTGGCATTGCTGGTGAGTCCCAGCATGTTGACCCCGAGCTGGCCGCCGCCTTCGAGGTTGAGGCCGTCGAGGATGAGCTTGTTGCTGGCGGCGGCGCCGTAGACGCGGTTGCGGGAATTATTGTCGAGGACGACTTTGCCGGAGCCTTTGAGCGTAACGTTGCCGCCGGAGTCTACCGTGAGCGTGCCATCGATGGTGTAGGTGCCGGAGGAAAGCAGAGAGAGGTTGGTGTTGTTGTTGAGCGTGAGGCTGCTGGCCCCAGAGACGAGGTTGAGGGTGCCTCCGAGGGTATTACTGCCAGCGGTTGTGTTGATGGTGGAGCCGGTGGCGGTCGTAAGACTGCCGGAGTTGAAGGAGCCGGCGGCGAGTTGAAGCGTGGCGTTGGGGCCGACGTCGAGGGTGCCTTGGGTCACGGAAGTGCTTCCGGAGAGCCGAACGGTGGAGCCGGTCTGGGCTTGGATGGTGCCGCCGTTATTGTTGAACGATCCGGTGGTAAGCACGAGAATTCCGCCATTCACCGCGCGGTAGTTTCCGGTGTTTCTGAATGCGATGGCAGCCGGGTCGAGGGTGAGCGTGGCGTTATTTAGGTTGGCCTCAACGGTGCCTTGGTTGGTGAAGGCTAGGGAGTTGGAGCCCAACAGGCCGGAGCCTCGAATCGTATTGTCGGTGTTGGTTAGGTGATTGGACGGAGACACACCGTAGATGCGATTGTTGACGTGGTTGGACAACTCGATCACCCCGCCACCCGTCAAGGTGGCGGCGCTCGCGTTGATGATGATGTCGGTGACATTTCCGACTGATTGCACCTTGAACGTGCCGGCATTGTTAATCGTATTGGCGAGAGAGCCGTTGCTCGCGTTAGGCACGCGGAATTCGGTTCCAGAGGAAAGAGTGAGCCCATCGAGTGTAGATGCCGTGCGGCTTTCGAAGAATCCCGTGCCGGTGGAAGTCAGGGTGCCGCCGATGATTTTTGCGACGCTGAGTAATTCGATTTCGCTCCCGGTAGCGGCCGAGATGGTTCCCCCGGTGTTGGTGAAGGTGCCATTGCCGAGCTGAAGTAGTCCGCCGGTCGCAGCGTTTAACGTGCCGGTATTGGTGAGCCCACCTGATCCGGGATCGAGCTTGAGGGCATTGCTGTATAGGGCGGTGATAGTTCCCTGATTGTTTATGGTCGCGGAATTCACCCCGATCTGACCGGCGCCCTCGATCGTGATCTTGTTAACGAGGGTATTGGTGGTGGGTGAACCGTAGATGCGGTTGTTAGTATTGTTGGAAATAGAGATTTTACCCGAACCGTCGAACGTGGTGGTGGCTGAGTTGATAATAAGATTGGTGGTGTTGCCGACGGAATTCAGGTGGAGGGTTCCGTTTACCGTGAGCGTGTCCGCAACCTGGAGGGAGACCGCGTTGTTTAGGGTGACGTTGGAGCCGGTATCAATGGTGACGCCGCCGGACAAGATGGTTGTGCCGGTGGCCTTGATCGTGCCCGTGCCGGTGGTTTTGAGGGTGCCGTCTTTGATCGTGATGCCGCTGAGTTGGACCTGTCCGCCGGTGTCGGCGAGGATGGTGCCGCTGCTGTTGTTGATGGCGCCGTTGATGAGTTGGAGGAGACCGCCGTTCGCGGCCTTGAGGGTGCCGCTGTTAATGGAGTCGGCGCTGGCCGGAAGGATCAAAAGTCAGGGCGTTGAAATAGAGGGCGGAAATCGTGCCCTGGTTGTTTACGATCAGGCTATTGTTGGAAAGTTTACCGGCGCCTTGGATGGTGGTTTGGTTGATGAAAGTAGCCGCACCCGAACCGGTGATCCGATTGTTTGAATTGTTACCCAGATCGATCGAGCCCGTGCCGCTCGCCGTGGTGGTGCCGTCGGTGAACTGTAAGCTCGTGGTGTTGCCGACGGAATTAAGGGCGAGGGAGGATCCCGCATTGAGCACGATCGAAGCGGTAGCGCTTTGGGCGTCCAGGCTGAGGCTCTGGTTGTTGGCGATGGAGACCGTGTCGTTGGTACCGATGGTGAGATCGAGCGGTAGCGGCTACATCTACACTGACGGTTACAGTAGACGCGTTGAGCGGATCGATTTGGACGTGGTTATTTCCGCCGGGCAGACTGTCGGTGTCCCAATTGCCGGAAGTGCTCCAAGTGCCCGATCCACCGAGCCACTTAATATCCAAGGTTACGGCGGAAACCGAAGGCACCGTCGCAAGTGCTAGGCAAATCGCCGTAACTTTGCGAAACGTCATGGGGAGAAACGCGACCCACGACAGCGGGTCACAGACAAAAACTATCTGCGATTTGGTAGCCGGGTCAATGCGATGTCCGAACCTACTTGTTCGGAACGGGTTTCACTCCTCGATCAGGAGGTGGGCTTCCCCGAAATCTTGGTTGAAGGGCAGGCGCACTCCCCTGCTCCACCGCAGCCTTGGCTCGTGCGGTGGCGGTTCTTCCACCAACGCCTCGCTAGATAGCCGACGGCGGCGATGACCACGAGGATGGCGGCGAGAGATTGGATGTCGGAGTTCATCGGAGTGGTTGGGCTAGAATCCGAGAGCGGTGCCCGCTTGGTAAATGATCAGGCAGAGCAGCCAGGCGAAGCCGGTTTGATAACCGACCTGAAAAAGAGGCCAACGCCATGAGTTGGTTTCGCGTTTTACGACGGCGAGCGTGCTCACACATTGCATGGCGAAAACATAGAAGATCATCAGGGTAAGGCAAACCAGCGGGGTAAAGAGTGGCCGACCATCGGGCCAGGTGGCGGTGCGCAGGGCCTGGAGCAGCGGCTCGGTGTCCGCGTCGTCTTCCTCCACGTTGAAGACCACACTGGTGGCACTCACAAAAACTTCGCGGGCGGCGAAGGAACTGATGAGACCGATACCAATTTCCCAATTAAAGCCGAGTGGTTTGATGACCGGTTCGATCAGTTTGCCTGCTTGGCCAGCGTAACTTTGAGCGACCTGTTCAGCGGCGCTTGTAGCGTCGTCAGACTTTGGATACGTAGTCAGGGCCCACAATACGATCGAGATGGCGAGGATGATGGTGCCTGCCCGTTTTAGAAACAGGCCACCCCGTTGCATCATTTGCAGCGCGACGTCTTTCACTCCTGGGCGGCGATACGGCGGCAGCTCCATGATCATGAGCGGTGGTTCACCCTTAAGGAGGGTGCGCTTAAACAGCCACGCGAAGCCGAATGCCCCACCCGTGCCTAAGCCATACATGAGGATCATGAGACCAACCTTGGTGATCAACGGCACTTCGCCAGTCGGCAGTAACGCGGCAATCATGAGCAGATAGACCGGCAGACGGGCTGAGCAGCTCATGAAGGGGGCCACGAGGATGGTGACCAAACGATCCTTGGGGTCCTCGATGGTGCGCGTCGCCATGATGCCGGGGATGGCACAGGCGTAGGAGCTTAGGAGAGGGATGAACGATTTTCCGTTCAAACCCACGCGACTCATCAATCGATCCATGATGAAGGCAGCTCGGGCCATGTAGCCGGTGCTTTCCAGCAACCCGATGAAGAAAAACAGAATGAGAATCTGGGGGAGAAAGATGACCACGCCTCCTACTCCCGCGATGATTCCATCCGTGATCAGATCGCGCAGGTCTCCCGCGGGCATGGCACCTTTGACTCCGTCCGCCAGAGCCGTGGTGGCGGACTCGATTAACCCCATGGGATATTCGGCCAAGGTGAAGATACTCAGGAAGAGCGCCGTCATGATGCCGCCGAGGACAGCCCAGCCCCAGAAGCCATGGGTCACCACTGCATCGATTTTGTCGGAGGTGCTTTGATCGACGGTTTGATCGGAAGACTGCACGCAGTCCTGCACCAATTTCCCAATAGCGTCGTAGCGGGCTCCCACGAGGGTTCCAGACCAGTCGGTGTTCTCGTCGCTCCAGCGTTTTTTCCAGCTCTCCAGGATGGAGGAGGTGCGCGGGCTGAGAGGTTGTGATCCGGCGACCCTAAGTTGGTCTTGGTCGGTAAGGAGTAAAAGTGCCTCGGCTCGGGCGATGAGGGGGGGCCGTTGGTCGTTGTCCTGCAGGGAGGCCTGAATTTCGGCGACAGCTGACGAAATGGCGGCGGGAACGTCCCAACGGTGGTGGGGTAATGGCAGGTCCGTCCGGCTCATGGCGAGTTTCAGCTCGATGAGCCCCTTTCCTCGCGATGCTTCTGCCGCGATAACGGGGATCCCGAGTTCCTGCTCGAGTTGACCGGTGCGGACTTTGAGTCCGGCTTTGTCGGCCAAGTCCATCATATTGACGACTAGGATGACGGGGCGGCCGAGATCGAGAATTTGGTGAACGAGGTAGAGGTTTCGTTCGAGATTTGAACCATCTACGATGCACACGATGCGATCGGGCATCTCGGTGTCGTTGGTGCGGCGACCGAGGAGGACGTCACGGGTCACGGCTTCGTCGGGAGATCGAGCGGCGAGGGAGTAGGCCCCCGGCAGATCAATCACGGTCATGGGCTGACCGTGTTGGGAGTAGGCGGTGCCGATCTTCCGCTCGACGGTTACACCGGGGTAATTTCCGACCTTCTGCTTTAGGCCCGTGAGCGCGTTAAAGAGGGTAGATTTTCCGCAATTGGGATTACCAACAAAAGCATACACCGGATTTTTCTTCCCGGGGACGACATGAGACGGAAGGCTCACGACGTTGGGATCGGCTCAACCATGATGTGGTCGGCTTCCGATTTGCGGAGGGTGAGATTGTAACCGCGCACCTTGATCTCGAGCGGGTCACCCATGGGAGCGGTGCGTAGGAGCTTCAGGGATGTTCCGGGTAGGAGCCCCATCTCGCGGAGGCGTAGAAACGCCGAGCCGGAGTGCGGGAATTCAACCAATTTGGCGGAGGAGCCGATCGGCAGGACCGACAATGCGATGGGTTCAGCCATGGCAGGGTGTGAACGGGGGCTCGATGGCCTCAGGCGGAGACCGGTGGGTGGCTGGGGCGCACCATAATCTGGCGAGCCGCGTCGTGGCTGAGGGCGATGCGGGTGCCATTCACCTGGCAGATGATGGTGGATTTTCCGGAAACTTTTTTTACCGCGGTGGATTCACCAAAACCGAGCTCACGCACGCGCTGGCGGAAGGTGCCCTCTCCTTTGAGTTCAACGACCATACCCATGGCTCCAGCGTTTAGCTGGCAAAGCGGAAGGAGAGAATTGGGAATTGAATCTGGCACGAGCGGAGGGAGATTCGATTGAGACTCAGTTTCAATGTCAATGCCCTCTCGTCTCAACTGGACACAAAAAAACGCTCCCTCTAAGGGATGCGTTTTGGAAAATGGAGGAATAGCTCTTAAGAAGAAGGGCTAACCGTGATTACGTTACCGGGGACACTTACCACTACCGAACCTTGTAGGCCGTCGATGGCGGCTTTAATTAGTGCAAGTTCGACAGCAGATAAGGAGCGATTTAGGTTATTGCCCAAAGCGACGTTAGGAAGGGTCAGATCGGTTAGGGCACCACCATTACTGGAGATTACCGCACCGATGCTGGTTCCGGTTCCGGCGCCTTGTGTAGCTACGATGGCTGGCTGTCCCGGGCCGGAAATGCTACCGTTCGTGACCGAGAAGGTCACGGTTCCGTAGGACAACTGGATGGTAAAAGAGGTGGTGGTGATAACATCTGTTTCTACTGTCTCTGTAACTGGATCTACCACTACTTCTCCCTGTGTTTCTACCACAGCAACAGCCGCTACTTCTGCTGTCACTATTGCCACTTCGGCAGCTACGGTTGAGGCGGCTTCGACTGCAACAGTGTTAGCGGTAACAGCATTGCCAGCGGCAGTAGCAACAATAGCACCGGCAGTGGCTCCAGAAGAAGACCCTGTCGATGTGGCGGCGGTTACAGCGGCGACGGCCAAAACAATGGTCGGGTTAGTGGATGCGGTGACAGCGGCGACAGCACCGGTCGATGATCCACTCGCAGAGGCTACGGCTACGGCTTGAACGACGGCTTGAACGTTGGCTACGCCGGAGGCGGCCGCGGTGGCGACTGCGCCAGAAGCTGAACCGGACGATGCGGATTGAGCGACAGCTGCGACGGATTCAGCAGTGGCTCCAGGCGCGGAAGCAGCAGCAGCCACAGCACCTGAAGAGGCACCGGTAGATGCTGAAGTGGCGGCAGCTTCAACGGCAGCGGCGACGACAACTACTGCTTGAGTAGCGGCTTGTGAGACGGCTGCAACATCAGCGGTTGGGGTTTTGTGCGACGATGATCGACACGGCTTGTTGAACGGCTTGGGTATCATTAATAGATACACCGGCATTTGTTAGCGCTGCAATAATAGCGGCCGGACTATCGCCTCAAGCTATCGCGTCGTTAAGAATAGTTTCTTGGGCTGGGGTTAATTCAGCACCGTAAACGGTGGTGCTGATGAGCAACCCGGATAATAAAACCGCGGTAAGTTTGCTGAGGAATTTCATAGTGATCAGGATTGGAAAATTGGAGAACTAACAGAAGTGGTTGAAGAGATAATTTGAGGTAAGCACATCTTTCGAAAGGGATTTGCAATAATATTTTTTGCAGTGCCAGAATGTAAAGAAGAGGAAAAGCAAATACCCAGCCATACAGGTGGCTAGATTACTTGTTTTGGCCCAGCTGGCGGTTATCGCCGCTTCTTTTTGATGAGCAGTTGGGCGACGGAGAAGCGAACTACGCTTTCTAGTCTTTCGATCTCAGCAGGGTCGATTTTGGAGTTCTTGGCGTCTTGTAGCTCGGCTTGGGCGCTTTGCATCGCCTCCTCGACCGCATTTTCGTCGATGGAGTTCTCTTCGATGGCGTGTTCGGCCAGCACGGAGACCTTGTCGCCTTGCACTTGGACGAAGCCGTCGCCGATGACGAGAGTCTCGATAACGGAGCCTTTGGCTACTCGAAGTTCGCCGTCCGTGACTTGGGAAAGCAGCGGAAGGTGACCCGGCAGCACGCCAATTTCACCTTCGACGGTGGGAATCACCACGTTGTCGACGGTGTCCGAGTAGACCCGGGCTTCAGGAGTGACGATTTCGAGAGTGAGCATTTCAGTAGCGAGTAGTGGGTAGCGAGTAGTGGGTAGTGAGTAGTGAGTAGCGGGTAGGTGCTTAAAGCTTCAAGGTGTTGAGATGCTCGCTACTCGCTACTCGATGGTCGCTACTTCAAACAATTATTTCTTGGAGGCTTCTATGACCTCGTCGATGCCACCCTTCATGTAGAAGTCACCTTCGGGAACCTCATCGAGCTCGCCGTTGAGGATCATCTTGAAGCCCCGGATGGTGTCCTTGACGCCGACATACTTACCGGGGCTGCCGGTGAAGACTTCAGCAACGTGGAAGGGTTGGGAAAGGAAGCGTTGGATCTTACGAGCGCGGTAGACCATGAGCTTATCTTCAGGGGAGAGCTCATCGAGACCGAGAATTGCGATGATGTCTTGGAGATCTTTGTAGCGTTGGAGCACGCGTTGGACCTCGCGAGCGATGCCGTAATGTTCTTCACCAACGATACCAGGCTCGAGCGCCTTGGAAACGGATGAGAGCGGATCGACCGCTGGATAGATACCGAGCTCGGCGATGGAACGCTCCAACACGATGGTGGAGTCCAAGTGAGCAAAGGTATTGGCGGGCGCAGGATCGGTGAGATCATCGGCCGGCACGTAGACCGCTTGGAACGAGGTGATCGAACCCTTCTTGGTCGAAGTGATGCGCTCTTGGAGCAGCCCCATTTCGTTGGCCAGGGTGGGTTGGTAACCCACCGCGGAAGGCGAGCGACCCAACAAAGCGGACACTTCGGAACCGGCTTGCGAGAAACGGAAAATGTTATCGACGAAGAGCAACACGTCTTGGTTTTGTTCGTCGCGGAAATATTCGGTCATCGCGAGAGCGGAAAGGGCGACGCGCATCCGAGCACCTGGTGGCTCGTTCATCTGACCGTAAACGAGGGCGACCTTGGATTTGCTGAGATCCTTTTGATCGATCACGCCCGCATCGGACATTTCGTGGTAGAGATCATTACCTTCACGGGAACGCTCCCCCACCCCGGCGAACACGGAGTAACCACCGTGGCCTTTCGCGATGTTGTTGATGAGCTCCATGATGACCACGGTCTTGCCCACGCCAGCACCACCGAAGGCGCCGACTTTACCACCCTTGGTGAAGGGGGCGATGAGATCGATGACCTTGATGCCCGTCTCGAGGATGTCGGACTTGGTGTCTTGGTCGACCAACGCAGGGGCTGGACGGTGAATGGGGTAACGCTTCTCGTGGGGCACGTCGCCGCGGCCGTCTACGGGTGTGCCAGTCACGTCGAAGATGCGACCGAGGACGCCGTCACCAACCGGGACGGTGATAGGTGAGCCGGTATCCGTGACTTCCATACCGCGCTTCAGGCCTTCTGAGGAAGACATGGCGATGGAACGTGCGACGCCGTTGCCCATGTGCTGCTGCACCTCGAGGGTGAGGTTCTCAGTCTTACCGTGCACCTCGAAGGTGACGACAAGAGCTTGGTAGATAGGAGGCATGCTGTTCGAGGAGAACTGCACGTCGACGACGGGGCCGATGACTTGGGTGATTTTGCCGGTATTGCTCATGACGGGCGGGCGCTGAAGTGGATGGGTTTGTTAAAAAGGTTAAGCGGCCTGTCCGGCTGCAATTTCGAGAATTTCCTGCGTGATGGCGGCCTGACGGGCTTTGTTGTATTCGAGGGTCAGGTCGTCGAGCAGGCTGTTGGCGTTGTCCTTGGCGGTCTTCATCGCGACCATACGGGCGCTGTGTTCAGAGGCCTTGGCGGACAAGGAAAGTTGGTAGAGGAAGCGGTTCACGTAGAACGGCAGCAACGCCTCGAGCACGGTTTGGGCGTCGGGCTCGAAGATCATCAGACGATCATCGACGGCCTTGCGGGGGGACTCATCGGCATTGTCGTCAGCAAGGTTGGCCACGAATTCGACCAAGTTGTTCAGCGGCAGAATTGGACGGTGCACGGACTCTTGGATGAGCGTGTTTTTAAACTGCGGATAGATGACCTCGATGGTGTCGATTTCGCCCTTGAGGAATTGATCCATCATGAAGTCGCCGACGACTTTGATTTCCTTGAAAGGCACTTTGTCGTGCACCCCAAAATTGGCGACAACGTTGCGGCCGGAGCGGGCGAGGAATTGCGCGCCCTTTCTGCCGATGACGACAAACTTGGCGTCGTCTTTGATCGCGGCCGCCAGCTTGAACAGATTCGCGTTGAGTGGTCCGCAGAGACCCTTGTCGGTTGTGACTAACAGGATGCCGCGGGTCTTCACTTCGCGGGGCTGCAGAAACGGGTGCAGGGTGCCGTCGACCTTGGGGGCCAAGGCAGCGAGCATGTCGGACAAGAGTTCAGCGTAGGGGCGACCCGCGAGAGCGGAGGCCTGCGCCTTCTTCATCTTGGACGCAGCGACCAGCTCCATCGCCTTGGTGATTTGGCGAGTGTTTTTGACCGACTTGATGCGTCGGCGGATGTCGCGGGTGGAAGCCATTTGGATTTACGAGGTCAGATTTACGAATTCAGATTTAGTCAGCGGATTTGATTCAAATCGTAATTCGTAAATCGTAATTCTAAAATTGAATTAGCTTTGCGCGGAGGCCCACTCATCGCAGGCGGTCTTCAGCTCGGCTTCGATTTCGTCGGTGACTTTGGCAGTCTCGCGAATCTTCACGAGGAGGTCAGCCTTACGGGTCACGAGGAATTCGCGGAGGTTGGCGGCGGATGCGGTCACTTTCTCGGTGTCGATCGTCGCGTAATAGTCTTTCTGGAGGGCCCAGAGTGTGGCCACCTGTTCCTCGATCGGAATCGGGTTGAAGGCGGGTTGCTTGAAGAGCTCCACGATGCGGTTACCGCGATCGAGTTGAGCTTTGGTCTTGGCATCGAGGTCGGAACCGAACTGGGCGAAGGCTGCGAGCTCACGGAACTGGGCGAGCTCACCTTTGAGTTTACCACCGACTTGTTTGGTCGCCTTGATCTGAGCGGCCGAACCCACGCGGGAAACGGACAGTCCCACCGAAACGGCTGGTCGAATGCCTTGATTGAAGAGATCGGTCTCGAGGAAGATCTGACCGTCGGTGATCGAAATCACGTTGGTTGGAATGTAGGCCGATACGTCACCCGCTTGAGTTTCGATGATTGGCAGAGCGGTCAACGAACCCTTGCCGTCGAGACGAGCGGAGCGCTCGAGCAGGCGGCTGTGCAGGTAGAAAACGTCTCCCGGATAAGCCTCACGACCGGAAGGACGCTTGAGGATGAGGGAGATTTGGCGGTACGCCACGGCGTGTTTGGAGAGATCATCATAAACGATGAGGGCATCCATGCCGTTTTCCATGAACCACTCGCCGATCGCTGCACCGGAGAACGGAGCGAGGTATTGATTGGCGGGATTGTCGGCCGCAGGAGCGGCGACGATCACGGTGTATTCGAGGGCGCCGGCTTCTTCCAAAGCAGCGAGCGTGCGCACGATGTTGGAGTTCTTTTGGCCGACCGCGACGTAGATGGAGTAAACCGGACGGAAGTCTTTGTTACCTGATTCCAAGCCGACCTTGTTGATCTTGGCTTGGTTGATGATCGTATCGATCGCGATGGTGGTCTTACCGGTGCCGCGGTCACCAATGATGAGCTCACGTTGGCCACGACCGATTGGAATCATGGAGTCGATCGCCATGATGCCGGTGAGGAGTGGTTGGGAAACCGACTTACGGGCGATGATACCAGGAGCGATTCGCTCAACCGGGTAAGTTTCCTTTGAGTCGATCGGGCCTTTGCCGTCGACCGGATTACCGAGCGCGTCGAGGGTGCGACCGAGGAGCGCCTTGCCGACGGGAACGGATAACAGTCTGCCGGTGGTGAGGACTTCGTCACCCTCACGGAGCTCCGAGACATCACCGAGGACCACGCAACCGACTTCGTCTTCCTCAAGATTGAGGGCGATGCCGATCGTGCCGCCGGGAAATTGGACCATCTCGTTATACATGACGTCCGAGAGGCCGTCGATTTTGGCAACACCGTCAGCGACGGTGCGGATGGTGCCGGTGTTCTTTTTGACCGCCTTATTGGAAAGGTTGGCGATCTGAGATTCGATTTGTTCGAGGACGGTGCTCATGGCGGTGTTGGTCGCGAGAGGGTTGAAGGAGGCGGTTAGTTAAAGGGAGAAAACTCAGAGTGAGTTTGCGAGGGAGTCGAGTTGGCCGGCGACGGTTGATTCGTAGACGTCATCGGCGATGCGCACGCGCAGACCAGCGATGAGCGAATCATTCTGACGGGCGATGGCGGCGATCGGACGGTGGTATTTTTGCGAGAGGGCTCCTGCAATGGAACCGAGAATCGTGTCGGAAATGCTGCCGGCGTGTTCTACCACGGCGTTGAATTTGGCCAACTCGATGCTGATGCGACGGTGGTAAGCCTTGAGCATTCCCATCGGTGAAGCGGGAGGATGCTTCTCGAGGTAGGCCAGCACTCCGGCGACTTTCTCGCCATCGACGGCGCCGTCAGCATCAAGGCTGAGGGCGGTGAGCTGTTTGACGAGCTGTTGGTCGGATTTAGTGAGAGTGGCCACTGTTATGAAAAAGCTGAAACGCTGAAAATTAGAAAACTGAAATCAGGATGCAGTTAGGCGACGGTGAGTTGTTTGGCGGCCGCGTCGTTGTAGCGGGCGCGCTCTTCGTCGGTGAGTTCATTAGCGAGAACTTGGCGGGTGGTGTCGACCACAAGGCGGGCAATCTCACCGCGAGCTTCGGCGATCATCTTGCGATGCTCGAGCTCGGTGGAGTGCTGGGCCTTGGTGATGAGGTCCTGCGCTTTGACGGTGGCTTCCTGAGTTTGTTTTTCGAGGAAGGCTTTGGCGGAAATGCGAGCCTCGTCGATGAGCTTGGTGGCATCACCTTGGGCGACCTTGATGATGGCGGCGCTTTCTACAGCGGCGGCATCGAGCTTCAACTTCATCTCTTCGGCGTGCTTGATGCCGGCGTCGATCTTGGCTTGGCGTTCTTCCATCGCGCCGGTGACCGGTTTGATGAGTTTGAAGTAAACGACAGCGAAGAAGATCAGAAAACCGACCAGCTGGAAGAGGATGTAACGTCCTTCGATGCCGAAGTCACCCAGGCCGAATTTCTCCAGCGTGCTTTGGGCTACTTGAGCGTCGGCGGCGGCGAGGATGAGATTGGTCATCATAACGAAAGGAAGTTGAAGAAACTTAAAAGAGGGGGAGCCACGCCGATCGATCTAGGAACGATCGGCGGAGCAAAGTAAAAACTGCTTACTTCGCGAGGAAGAGAGCGAGGATACCGAGACCTTCAGCCAAAGCCATACCGATGATGGCTTGAACGAGGATCTTTCCGGATGCGCCGGGATTGCGGCCGACAGCTTCAGCGGCTTTGAAGCCAATGAGGCCCACGCCGATAGCGGCGCCGAGCAGACCAAGACCTGAGGCAATGTTGCCAGTAATTTCAGCTAGGATCATAATGATGTATTATTTGATGTGGTTGCAGTAACCGTCGTGCACGCTCTGGGCATGCTCCCGACGGAAAAGTGATTAGTGCGCTTCGGCGGCACCTTCCTCGTGTTCATGGTCGTCGCCATGGTTGCAGATCAGGCCGATGTAGACGGCGCTGAGTAGGGTGAACACGGTGGCCTGAATCAGGCCTACGAGCATCTCCATGAAGTAGAAGACGAAAAAGAAGTAGGTGCCGTGCAGGAGGTTTTCACCGCCAAAGACATTACCGAAGAGGCGCACGGAAAGCGTGAAGGGCCGGATCATGATCGAGAAGACTTCGATGCAGCCAACGACGAGGAAGACCAGCGTCAGAATTGGGTAAAGCCATCCGGGGGTTTCGCCCTTATCGGCTTTGTTGCCGAAGAGATCGAGAAAGAGAACCTTGGGTCCGGCGAATTTGAAAACGATGATGAACCAGGCACCGAAGGAAAGCAGGGCCAGTGCGATGGTGCCGTTGAAGTCCGAGGTGAAGGGGCGAATCAGCGGAGTGAAATGGTCTCCGCCGTGACCGTCCGTGCCGTGCCAGCCGATCGTGCCAACGCCAGGGATGAGCCCCATCCAGTTGTTCAGCAGAATGAAAATGAACATCGTAGCCAACAGCGGGAACGCGGCGGGGAATGCCTTCTTGCCCACGATGGGTTCGAAGAGTTCACGCAGAGCTTCGAGAAGGGTCTCGATCAGCGCCTGTCCCTTGGTCGGGTTGACCGAAGGTTTGCCGACCATCCAGATCAGCACGACTAACATCAGGCCCGAAAACACCCAACCGGTGAGGATGGAGTTCGTGACGGCATTGTTCAGGAACAAAGGCTCGGCCCGCGGTGATACACCGCCCCCGTCACCAGCAGCGAACGCCGAGGTGGCAATCGCGAAAAGCGGTAGAAATTGGAGGAGTTTTGTAACGCGGGACATGAAGACGCAGTGATACTTATGAAGACTGGAAAGGAAGTTCGTAGGGCACCGCTCTCTCCCCCGTCAACCTTTGAAAACTAATCTCAGCTGGGTGGGCGCATTCATTAGCTTTCAGAGCTCAGGCCACAGTCTGTGCTAATCCCATCTTATGGGTGCCGTGACCGGCCTCAATTAATGATTATTCAGGCTCGGCGAGCTATCCAAGATTGGTGGCTGTCGGCGCGCGCTTCGAAAACGGTCCGTTGCTCGAAGGGCCACTCAGCGTCAGGGGTGACGTTCCATTCCGGGTGGTCGGATACGACGGCCAGCGCTTCGGCAAAGTATGGGTCGTGATCCGTGCGGAAGCAGAGCTCCGTCCCAGTCCTGGTAAACGTGGCCAGGGCGTGCAGGAAATCGGGTTTGATGAGGCGGTTCTTTCCATGCTTCCGCTTCGGCCAAGGGTCGGGGAAAAGGATGAAGATACGGCCGTTGAAGCGAACCTCGGAGGGTAACGCTTCGAAAAAGTGCTCCGCCGAGGCCCTGAGCCAACTCACGTTCGTTACCCCGGCGCGATCGGTTTTTCGGGCGGCCTTTTCGAGCCGTTCTTTGATGATATCGATCGCGATACTGTGCTCTGCAGGGTTCTTTTCGGCGTAAGCGGCGAGGTAATGGCCGTGCCCGCAACCGATTTCGAGAGTCAGTTGCGGATGATCGAGGGGCAAATCCGCCAATGTTACGCGTAGTTCAGCGATACGTTGGGCGTTGATGGCTTGAGCCTCTTCAATTGGCGGCATGTTTGGCGGAAAAAAGCGCCGTGGCGCTACGACGCAAGCTCAACTCGAACCCAGCACGAGGCCAGCTGGGCCCGATCCGATGCTCTTAGGCCGATGGACCCGTTGGCAGTGACAGCACAAAACAGGCCCCCTGCCCCGGCTGGCTCTCGACGCTCACCTGACCGCCGTGGAGCTGCACAATGTGTTTCACAATGCTCAAACCGAGACCGGTGCCTCCCTTTTCGCGCGAGCGTCCTTTTTCCACCCGGTAAAATCGTTCGAAGATATGAGGCAGATCCACCGCCGGGATGCCCGGGCCGTCGTCGGAGACTCGGATTTGAATTTCGGTTTGCTGCAAATGGGCGCTAATTTCGATGGTCGACCCTGCCGTCGTATACTTTAAAGCATTTTCAATCAGATTGTTGAGGACCTGAGAGATCTTTAGGGGGTCGACCACGACGGTGGTGATGGTCTCGTCGATACTGAACTTGAGGTGATGTAATTCTGCGTTGGGTCGGCTTTTAAAGTCCTCCAGCACCGTCTCGATCAATGGTCTCAGTTCGATCGATTCCTGCTTCAGCCCGGGACTTGCTGATTCAAGCCGCGAGAGGGTCAAAAGATCATCCAGGAGGGAATTAAGTCGCTCGGTGTGCCGCTGCGCTGTCTTGAGGAAATTGAGGCGGTCCTTTTCGTCCATCGTTTCGTGGTCATCCACGAGGGTCTCGATATAGCCCTTGATCACGGCGAGCGGGGTGCGGAGCTCGTGGGAGACGTTGGCGACGAATTCTTGGCGAACGCGTTCGAGGGCTTTTTGGCGCGTTACGTCGTGCAAAACGAACAACGCCCACTTCCCATCACCGCCGTCGAGCGCCAAGGTGGTTGTCCCCGTGACCTCCACCCAGCGCGTTTCGTTCGATTCGACAAACTCCACTTCAAAACGGGGCTCCGCCCCCCCTGCTCTCACGCGTTCCACGTAGTTCAAAAACTCCACGCTGTGTAATACGACCTCAAGACGCTGCTCCAATATATCCGTCGCTTCAGGAAATATTTCCTGCAAGGACTTATTTGCCAACATGATATGATTGTGACCATCTACGATTAGCACCGCCTCTTTGAGACTCCCCAGGGTGGCTTCGAGCTGAGCCAACTGGGAGACCTGCGTTTTTTCCAATGAACTAACTTCGGTGATTAAGCCGTTGGCTGCGGTGCAAAATTCATCCCAGTCCCGACCCGATGCGCCCGGATGCTCATGACGCAAAAAGGGTTGGCGATGCTCCAGGGCATTTTTGACCGTGCGCAGCGCCTTATGATGGCCCGCCAGCTTGGAGCGCATGACCACGAGGGCCACGATCAGAATAAAGATGAGAGTCTCCAGCATGTTTAAGGGCGAACACTACGTCAGACTCGAAGCCGACAACTATGTTGTCGACTCGTGGACCCTGCGTTCGGCCATTCGATACCCTACCCCTCGAATCGTTTCAATCCATTCGGCTTCCCCGCCGAGTTTTTCTCGTAAACGCCGCACGTGAGTATCGACCGTTCGGGTCTCTATCTCGGTCTCGTAGTTCCACACGTTCAGCAACAGATGCTCCCGCGTTTGCACCCGCCCCCGTCGCTCCATCAAAAGGTGCAGCAGCTTAAATTCGGTGGCCGTGAGGTCGACAATTTCTCCTCCGATTTGAACCTCGTGGCGGTCGACATCCAGTTCGATTGATCCTACGATTAGCTTCACCGCCTTTGATTCGGTCTTTTCGGAGGTGCGTCGCAATATATTCTGAACTCGAAGAACTAACTCTTTTGTGCTAAATGGTTTACATATATAGTCGTCTGCTCCAGACTCCAGACCTTGAACTCGATCGTTCTCCTCAACCTTAGCAGTGAGAAAAATCACCGGGACGTGTTTCAGCGCAGGATCCGCCCGCAGCAGACGACAGATTTGGATCCCATTAATCTCCGGCATCATCACGTCGAGAATCACCAGATCAGGCATCATGGAACGGGCCGCCCCAATACTCTGGGTGGGATCGTTTACGGTCTCTGTATCAAACCCTTTGGTTTTCAGATGATAGGCCACCAAATCGGCGACGTCGGACTCATCATCAACAACGAGAATTTTCTTTCGTGAGCTGTCTGCCATTTGCCAAACCGTAGCCATTGCTTCGCCGTCATGACAGGCCAAACTGTAGCCGTTTCACAATTGTTACAGTGAGCGCAAACCTGCTGCGTTAAAATTACGAAGAGGTTGACTTGGCGCGACGTGCTGCCTCGATATATATCAGTAAGATGCTGATATCAGACGGGTTAACTCCACTTATCCGACTCGCTTGGCCAAGGTTTATGGGCAAAGTCTCGGAGAGCTTTGTCGCGCTCTCTGTCCGCAATCCCTTGATTTCCTGGTAGTTCAATCCCGACGGGATCTTCACTTTTTCGATGTGCTTGAGCTTCTCGACCTGGCGTTGTTCGCGCTCCAAATAACCGCGATAGTTCACTCGATATTCGATCTCTTGTTGGGTCTCAATGGGGAGTCCAATGTAGTCGTCCGGCATGGTTGGAGTAGCCCCTTTTCCCTGGGAGGCACGTCGGAAATGATCGCCGTAAGTCCCCTGCTCTCCCCCGGGTCGCTTGGCTTCAATCCACTCAATCCATTTGGTCGTTTCGGTTACCTTAGCCTGCATGCGGGTGAGCCGCTCAGGACCCACTAAACCGTGAGTAGCCGCGTGACGAAGTAGCCGGTTTTCGGCGCTACCGTGATTAAACAGCAACCGATGCTCCGCCCGGCTGGTAAACATACGATAGGGCTCCTTGGTGCCCTTGGTCACCAGATCGTCGATGAGCACTCCGATATAGGCTTCGTGACGTCCAATAATCATAGGTTCGTTGCCTCGGGCCTTATTTACGGCGTTTACCCCCGCTACAAGACCTTGGGCCGCGGCTTCTTCATATCCGGAGGTGCCGTTGATTTGGCCGGCGAAAAACAGATTTTCTGCCTTTTTTGACTCCAAGGACGGAAATAACTGCGTCGGAGGCGCAAAATCATATTCGACGGCGTAAGCGGGTCGCAGCAGCTCAGCCCGCTCGAGCCCGGGAATTGAGCGCACCATGGCAATCTGCACATCAAACGGTAGCGACGTCGAAAGTCCGTTGATGTAGTATTCGTTGGTCGTTCGTCCCTCGGGCTCTAAAAACAGCAGATGGCGCGGTTTATCGGCGAACCGCACGAATTTGTCCTCGATACTTGGGCAGTAGCGCGGACCGGTGCTTTTAATCTCACCCGAATACATGGGAGATTTCGTGAGGTTCTGTTTCACGATTTCTGCCGTTTCGGACGTGGTGTAGGTCATCCAGCAAGAGACTTGATTGGTGCCGGGCTCCCAGCCGAGCCGTTCCTCGCCGGATTGTTCCACGTGGAACAACGCCGAATCTTGGCGGGTTTCATGGAATGCAAAGCGGGTAGGATTTTCGTCGCCGCGCTGTTCCTTCATGACCGAGAAGTCTATACTGCGGCCGAGTAGGCGAGGGGGCGTGCCGGTTTTGAGGCGTTCCAGCTCGATACCAACTTCCTCGAAACTGGCTGATAGAGTCTTGGCGGTGAAGTCACCCATGCGTCCGCCTTCGTTCTTGTTTTGTCCGATGTGCATCAACGCACGAAGGAATGTGCCCGTGGTGACGACCACCGTGGTGCCGGCAAATTCGATATCCAGATTGGTCCGGACTCCGGTGACTTTGCCGTCCTCGAAGATCAAGCCCGTGACGGTGGCTTGAAACAACTGCAGGTTGGGCTGCAGCTCTAGCGTGTGCTTCATCCGGTATTGGTAAGCCTTCTTGTCGGACTGCACGCGAGGGGCTTGGACGGCGAGTCCCTTGGACTCATTGAGGAGTCGGAACTGGATTCCGGTCACGTCGGCATTGATCGCCATCTCGCCTCCAAGAGCATCAATCTCCCTGACAATGTGACCCTTGGCTTGGCCCCCGATCGCAGGATTACAGCTCATGGCAGCCACCGTATCAATGTTGCCCGTGAGGAGTAGGGTAGAGGCACCCATGCGGGCCGACGCAAGCGCGGCTTCGCAGCCCGCATGCCCTGCGCCGCAAATGATCACATCGTATGGTAAAGTGTTGAATAACATTTATTTACCTATACAAAATGTGGAAAAAAGTCGATCAAGCATGGCCTCGTTGTCGATGCGCCCACCAATCTCGCCAAAGGCATCGAGAGTGGCCCGGAGGTCGCTGGCCAGGAGCTCCATTGGCCCGTAATGAGTGAGGTGCTGAATGGCAGATTCCAGGGCACTGGTGGCGCGACGTAGGGCATCCGCGTGGCGGGCGTTGATTGCGATTTGATCGCTGGAATCGGCGGCGGAAAAGTTGTCGGCTAATGTGATCACTCGCTTATCGAGATTGGCCATACCGTCGTGGGTGAGGGCTGAGATGGAGATCGTATCAAAGCCGGCAGCTATCGCTCGCGGTGAGTTGTTGGCTAATAGGTCTACCTTGTTGAGCACCACTAACGTTGTCGCCGGATCGAGCTGTGCAGATACTTCGGGGGCTGTCTCTTATACACATCTGACGCTGCCGACGACTCCTTACGTGTAGA
>OJCR01000068.1_pt1 | contig 52155 bp, 35 predicted proteins | sample 1591611 | NCBI WGS metagenome assembly OJCR01 (sample SAMN05416815, study PRJEB24817) | seawater metagenome | isolation source: Sea water | place: Canada:Atlantic | collected 2013-07
AAGTCATTAGCTTCACTCGAGCCGCTCAAATGTGAGTAAACGAAACTCCAGGGCCGTCGATCCGGGGATTTCAGGGCAGGTAAGCACCACTTCCGCAGGGCCGGCAGGAAGATTGATCGCGCCCAAACTGAGAGTGCGGAAATTCTTTACGTAGGATTCCTGACGCGGAAAACGATCGTGCTCAGCGCCCAATTCAGGTGGATCCCACGCGTGATCGATCCGGGTGCTGATACGGGCCGATCCGATCTGGAGTTCAAGGCGTGAGCCGACATCTTCGGCGGGGCAGGTGTAGTAAACCTCGACGGCGAATCGTCCGCGGGTCGGGACGTCGATCGCCCAGGTGAGGCGATCGGTGAGCGAGGTCCAACTCCGAACGTAGGAATCGTTGGGGTATTTGTTGGAGCGTTCGAGTGTGCCGTGAAGCGTGGCATCGCGGGCTGGGAGCGGAGTGAATTGGGCACCGGGATACCCGACGGTGATCGCGGGTTTTGAGGACGCTGCTGAAGCGAGAATATTTTCGCGCCATTGCTCGAGATCGGCGCGGAGATCAGCCGCGACGTCCGGAAATTTTTCTGTTACCGCTTGATACTGCAACGGGTCGGTCGCGAGGTCGAATAGCTCCCCTTCATGGTCGATTAACCAGCGGGAGTCGCGGGACGAGAAACGTCCATTCCAGTGGTTGTAGATGCGGCGATTTTGCACTTCGTCGGAGGGCATCTCCTTGGTCACGGCGGAGGCGAGGCTGAGTCCATCTAAAGGGTTTTTAGGCGAATGGGAAATCCCGGCCAACTCGACCAGCGAAGGAAGTAGGTCGATCGCCCCAGCGATTGATTCCACGTGAGTGCCCGGCTTAATTGCAGCGGGCCAACGCATGAAGAGAGGGGAGCGCACGCCCCCTTCATCGGTGGAGCCTTTGCGGCCTTTCATGTCTCCGTTCCAACGCGCGCCATTAGGGCCATTGTCGGTGAAATATAGGACAATCGTATTTTCGGCAATTTCGAGTTGCTCGAGGGCGATGAGGAGACGGCCGACGTTGTGATCAATGTTCTCGACCATCGCGAGGGCGGCACGGGTGTGGTCGGGTTTTTCGCTCTTGGCGAAGCGATGCTCACGCGGCACTTCACGATCATTCCAGCTTTCCCAGAAGGCGTCGGGAACTTGCATCGGGGAGTGGGGCGTATTGAACGCCAAGTAAGCGAGGAAGGGTTTGGCTTCGGCGGTGCTTTGGCGGGCGAAGTCTATGGTGTGCGAGGTGATGTCATCGGTCAGGAAACCGGTGCCGGTTACGACGCGACCGTTGTGGTCCATCATGGCGTCGAAGTAGTTGCCCCAATGGCCGGAGGTGAAGCCATAGAACTCGTCGAAACCACGGGCATTGGGATGGAACGGGCCTTGGCTGCCGTTGTGCCATTTCCCAAAACTTCCGGTGGCATAGCCGGCGGCTTTGAAAACATCCGCGATGGTTTCCTCTCGCACCGCTAAACGTTCGAGGCCTTCGCTCACTCCGCGGACTCCCCCTAGAAGGTGATAGCGGCCGGTGAGAAATTCGGCGCGAGTGGGGGCACAAACAGGTTGAACGTAGAAGCGATCAAATTGAGCGCCGTCGCGGGCGAGTTGATCGAGGTGCGGGGTGTGAATCGACGGGTGGCCGTGAATGCCCATGTCTCCCCAACCTTGGTCGTCGGCGAGCATCACAATGATGTTGGGCGGCGAGTCGTCTGCAGCGGAGGAGAGGTGGCTCCATCCCAAAGTCAGGCCTAGCAGGAATACGATACGAGTGAGGCGGAGAGGGGTGGGCCGGTTCATCAACGACCATGCTGAAACAAGCGGTTCGATTTGAGCGAGGGGAATTGCCGAAACCGTTAAACTGAAAACTGGAGTTGGCAGGGTGTCTGGGTGTGTCCGTTGTAGTCGTTGTGCCAACCTCGAATCTTCATGGGTTCCCTAGTGAACCCTCACCGGGGTTACCGCGGATGGTGGGATGGATCATGATTTGCGCGGTGTTATGGGGATCGGCCTTTCCGGCGATTAAACATGTCTTCACCCACTGGACGGAAAATGGGACAGAAATCGACTTCGCGATGCGTTCACTTTTCTCGGGAGTGAGGTTCATGGTCGCGGGGGCAGCTCTGTTGCTTTGGGCGAAGGCTCCCATTCAGGAATGGCGGGCGACGTCGCTGAAATGGGTATTCGGGCTAGCGGCGAGTCAGACGGTCGGACAATACGTGCTCTTTTATTGGGGACTGGAACTTTCCAATGCTGCCTTGGCTTCGCTGTTGGTGGCGAGCGGGAGTTTTTGGTGGGTTCTGCTCGCTGCGCGATTTGGTCACAGCGCGCCATTATCGTGGCGGCAGTGGATGGTATTGGGCGCAGGTGCGATGGGGGTCACCTTGGCGGTCTATAGCCCTGGCGTCTCGGCGGGTAATCCTCGGTTGGGTGCGATCGCGCTACTGGGAGCGAGTTTCTTCGGCGCCGTGGGGTTGTTGTGCTTTCAGCGGGTGAAACCTACCATGGGAGCCCGGGCGGGCACCGGGTTTGCCCTTCTGCTGGGAGGAGTGGTTCTCACGGCATTGGGAACGCCAGCAATTATACGCGGAGACTTAGGCGCATTCGACGGCTTTGTCGTATCATGGACACTCTGGCTGGCATTTGTGTCAGCCGCCGCGTTTGCGCTTTGGAATCATCTTTCAACCCTGATGTCGGCCCACCAATTGGCCACATATCGGTTTCTCATCCCGTTGTGTGGAGTATTAGAATCCTTGGTGTTATTAGACGGCGAAGAACTTACGCCATACATGATGATGGGCGGAGCCGTGGTGCTCATCGCGATGACCCTCGTGAGTCGAGAGAAGCCGGCGCGATGACTAACCGATCAAGGTAGTCGGTGAACTAGGAGAGAGGCTCGATGGGACCGGCTTTGGCCCAAGCGATGGCGCCGGCTAGATCGTTGGGGGCGAACGTCATGAACTGACCCACCATGAACTTGGAACCCAGTTGCATCGCCCATTTGAACCAAGCCTGAGCGCCAACCACGGCGACGCGGTTGAAATCCTGACGATGTTGTAAACTAAAGCTGGCATCGTCCCACATGGCGCCCAAGTCCCAGCCTTCGAACATTTCGTCGAGATGGAGGATGATATTCACTTTTCCATGTTTTTCGATGATATCTTCGATGTGCGGTTGGAAGCGGGTTTCATAGTCAGACGCGCTTAAGATTCCGGTCGCTCGGGCGATCAAGGTTTCGTTTTCTGATTCGGGGCAGATGTCGATCATGGTCTTATTTCAGTTGGGGTTGCTGGATAGGCTCAGATCGCGGGGGGGGCGATCGGGGAAGTGAGCCTTTAGACTAAGCTCACTCAGAGGTAGGCGTATGGGGGGAAATACGTCTGCTTTAGAGAATAGCAGGATATTGATATGTTTGGCGGAAGTCGTCAATCGCTGTCGTGGGCCGGAGGAAATCTATGGTGGCCCGGGATTTCGGCGAAGAAAGAGGAGGTTTTCTCGGGAGGAGATGCTCCATTTTCATGGACCTAATTTGATTTTAACCTGCTAAAGGGTTTGTTAGATCTGATCGACCCCATGTTCCCCGCCATGAAAACCCTCCGACTCGGTATTCTCGTTTTATTGTTAACTGCCCCGCTGATTGGTTCCGCTCAATCGACCGATGAATGGTCGGCAGGGATCCTAAAAGCGATTCAACGTAAACAACCCTTTCCGGCGATAGGGGGACAGTCTTTTAGCGCCTCAGAGCGCGAAGCCTATGAGGTTCAAAAAGTAGTGGTGGAGAAGTTGGTCGCGGGCGGTGACGTCATTGTTGGCCATAAAGCAGGACTGACCAACGAGAGTGCGCAGGCAAAGTTTGACGTGTTCGAGCCCGTGGCAGGTTCACTGTTGAAATCGAACATGAAGAACACAGCGACGTTTGTGAGTATGCGCCAATTTAAGGGTATGGTCGTTGAGATGGAGATCGGGTTTGAACTTAAATTGTCAATTCGGTCGGTGCCACGAGACATCGAAGACCTGAAGTCGAAAGTCCGTCAAGTCGTGCCAATCGTGGAATTGCCCAACGTCTATTTTGATCCAGCGGATGAGGTGACCGGGCTGGATGTGATCGCGAGTAATGTAGCTGCAGCGACCGTGATCAAAGGTCGTCCGAAACCGCTGAGCACAATCGATCTCAATGAGATCGAAGCGACGCTGACGTTAAACAAGGAAGTGGTCTCGGAAGGAGTTGGCTCGGATGCGATGGGAGACCAGTGGGAGGCTCTCCTCTGGCTCGTGGAACAACGTCTACGCGATGGTTATGAAGTGAAACGTAACGACCTGCTGATCACGGGTGCGCTAGGCAAAGTGATCCCGGCCGAAGCCGGTCGCTATGTGGCGGACTTTGGTAAGCTGGGCCGAGTGACGTTTTCGCTGCGATGAAGGTTTCGCCGATCAAGTAGATCTGAGGTCTAGTCGGCATCGGATTGCTAACTGGGCTCTTGTTTCAGGCTGCGTGGCCACACGCGATATTTATCGGTGCGACCCTAGTTTAGATTGGTGGCCCGATGGGAATTATTGTCAGTGTCGTTGTTCTGGCGGCGCTTATTATGCGGAAGAAATTGTCCGATCCCATGAAGCGAGTGATATTGATTTTCGTATCATACGTCGGATTTGCAGTTATATCGATCTCCGCCGGATTAGGAGTTAATCATATCAAAGGGCAGCAAATGCGGGCGTATGTTGAAGCGGTTTCGCCGTTAGTTGATCAGCACTTTGAAAAGACCGGGGAATACCCTGCGACCCTCGAACTGATAGATGCGCCAGCGCGCCCTTTTGTGTTGGGGAATAGTCTTCGTTATTACGGCAGGGACCAGACTTTCGAATTCGTTTATGTGGATAGCCGATCCCTCATGGGTGGCGTGCAGTTAACTTCTAAGAATAGAAAATGGACTCACTGGAGTTGATTCCCCGAGCGTCTACCAACCGCGCAGGATATCTAGGTCCCGTTTCATTGTCGCGTAGACGTCTTGAAGGGGAAGGGTGAGCTCTCGTCTACCCTTGCCGGCGCCACCTAAATCATACTCGTAGTGCAGGCTGATGGGGACGTTGATTTTTGCGTCATCGACCATCTTGAAGTAGCGCGGGAAATCCACCCAGCCCTCGTCTAGGGGAGTATTGAGCAAATCGGGTAATCCAGTTTTCTCATCCTCGATCCATTTGAAGTCTTTGACGACAAGCGATGAGATTTTAGGGGCGGCGATCTCGAACTCGCGTTGCCAAGATGCTCCGCGCTCAGCGACGGCGTGACGGATGTCGAATTGTATGCCTAATACGGAGGGATCCACATCCTGTAGAATTTGCCAATATTCCCACAACGACGAGCCGATGTGTTTTGCCCCAGCATGGTTTTGAAATGCACCGTTGAGGCCGCGTTCCTCGAGTCTCTTCACGAGAGAGGGCAGCGAATGGCGGATCTCTTTGAGTTGATCGGCCGGATGGGTGCCCGGAGTGGGACGAAAGTATCCCATGCGCAGGTGTTTGATTCCGGCCTCAGCTATCGCATCGAGGGTCGAGTCGAAGTGCGGATCGTCAGCCGATGCAAAGGCGGTGGTGCACATCAGTGGAGGTAAGTTGTGATCGCGCAGCGCCTTTACTGCACGTGGCAGATCGCGCGTGGCGTTAGCAGGTTCAACATGCCCTTTGGGCCGAACGGTGAGATCGACACCGTCAAAGCCAAGAGCCGCCGCCTGTTTCGCCATCGCGGCATAGTCTAAGAACTGCAAATGCTTGGAGAAGATATGCACCGAACGGCGATGAGCACCACCATGATGGGCTGCGCTGAGTGTTTTGGGTAGCATGGCCGCACCCAGGGCGACCGAGGAGTTTTGCAGAAATGTGCGGCGTTTCATAATCGGGCGTCTGTCTTTTTGAGGTCTAGAATGTGAGTGAGTAGATTGGGCACATCGAAAATGTATCCGCGAGCGAGGCCCGTTGTGTCTTCGCCGGGGAAGTCGCGGATTTTCGGGTGCAAGGATTGAGCCAAGGGCCCTAGGTGGTCGATAACGGTTAGGGCTGCCATTAACTCAAAATGGTTTGATTTTGGCGTAATCCAATCGGCCAGATGTTCGAGCCCGGCGGAGGCGTCACGATCGTTACCATGACGAACCAGAAGGTCGGCCGCTGCTACACTCACATCCACCGCGGGATCGTTGAGCAGATTGCGGAGATCAGGCAGATGAGGTGTCACTTCGGACGAAGCACTGATGGTCAAGCCACGAAGGGTCCAGTAACGCACCAGCGAGTCGTTGTCGTGCAACTGAGCCTGGATCGTGGCGGGGAGAATGGGGACGCCGCGGGTCGCGCGGCCCGCGATTGGCTGCACCCGACCAAAGTCGTAGTTTCCAGTCTGACGCGCCCAATCGTAGGGAGATCCCGTGCCGACCCGCCGGTCCATTTCCGCTTCAGGGAGGAACGCGAGATCCACGGTGCTCTCCATGTGTTGGAATAGGGCAGTCGCCAACCGATCACGGGTGGCGGTGTGTTGAGGGGTCGCGGCAAGATTGTTGATCTCGTGAGGGTCGTACGCGAGATCGTAGAGTTCTTCCGCCGGGCTCGGGAGCCAGAATGCGGACTGCACGGCATTGGTTTTGCCGGCCTTGAATTGCTCGAACCATATGAGGGTGGTCGGCGTGACCATCTGGTAGCTCACATGCACGCCAGCCGGGAATTCAGGACGAAAGTTACGCACGTAAACGTAGCGGCCATCGGTGACAGAGCGGACTGTATCCATACGCTCATCCGTCCGACCGCGAAAGCCGAACATGTATTTCTGGGGGCGTGTGATGTGTTCGCCGAGAAACGCGTGTCCCTGCATCCACGCGGGAGGTTTTACGCCCACAAGGCTTAAAGCGGTCGGAGCAAGATCGATGAATCCGACCAAACGATCGGTGCTGCCGCCGGGCATGTAATCGGCGGGGCGCAGGTGGGCGAATTTCTCGGGCACGTAAACAATCAGAGGCACCCGAAGGCCGCGGTTCTTCGGGTTGCGCTTGTAGCTAGGCATACCCGATCCGTGGTCACCGTAGTAGAAAATAATGGTGTCCTCGGTGATCCCGGCGGCATCCAAATCAGCGAGGTGTTTGCCAGCGATGGCGTCGGTTTGAGAAACGATGTCGTAGTATTGGGCCCAATCCTGACGGATCGCGGGATCATCTGGATGAAACGGAGGCAGGGTGACTTGCGCTGGATCGTGAATCGCCTCGTGCGGTCGCGTGCGAATTTTGCTCTCATGACTTACGGTGGCGTTGAAGATCGCGAAGAAGGGTTTGCCGTCTGGGCGATTGCGCCAGTGCGCTTTGGCGGAAGATTCATCCCAGAGGTCAGCCGGCAGGATGAGGTTGTAGTCTTCCTTCGAATTGTTGGTGCAGTAGTAGCCCGCATCTCGGAGGAAGGTGGGGTAGGCGGGTTTACCTGCTGGTGCGGTCACTTTGGACCGCATATTGTGTCCACCGGTGGACGGCGGGTAGAGCCCGCTAATGAGAGCGGTCCGAGCCGGGGCACATACCGAGGCGGTCGACCAGGCGAAATCATAGCGCAGACCCCGGGTGGCGAGGGCGTCGAGATGGGGTGTCGTGGCAAACTCGTCACCGTAGCAACCCATCTCTGGGCCATGATCTTCGCTGGTGATCCAGAGAATGTTAGGCCGATCAACGGCCGCACAAATCGAAAGATTTAGCGCAAACAGGATGAATGCGAAGATGCTTCTTGAAGGGGTAAACATAGGGATGGCGGCGAAACCGATAAACTGGCGGAAAGTCTTTAAGGAAGAGAAGGTCAAAGCCCGGCGGTTTGTTCAAACTAAAGATCAGTCGGAGGTGATCTGGTAACTAGACTGAGGAATATGCTTGCCAGCACCACGCCAGATTCGAGAACGTCCGCCCTCTTCTGGATATGCCCTCATCGTCTAGCGGTTAGGACAGATCCCTCTCACGGATCAGACCGGGGTTCGATTCCCCGTGAGGGTACCAGCTACATATGGGAGCGAAAAAAAGGGAACGTATAGGGAACAGATTGCCCCCACTTCTCTTGCTTAGCCCGACCAGACGATGCCGCATCGACACTAAGGCCAGCTCGGAAGTCATCCCAAACTTCAGCGCCGACGCGGCAAGGTTTTGAATACCGACGCTAAGTGAGACGGATCGGGCCGGTTCGATCTTTCGCCTCCCGTGCTGCCCGGCGTGCTACACTGCTGTACTTCGTTTCCGTCTTATCGTAGAGTGCCTACGCGAATGGAGGGAAGTTGAACGGGTTCCCAGACTAACTCTCTCAATGGCTCAGTTTTCGTAACCCCGACCAGTAATCGGAGGCAGGACGGCTAGGGGAAGCGAAGCCCGGAGGGGATTGACGGATACTCTCGTCTAGGACGTCAATTCTTACTGTCGGCAAAGAGTCCTAGCTGGTAGGCCATACTTACGGCGGATGGCGCATTACGGACTTCAAGTTTTTCGTAGATGTGACCGACGTGAGAGTCCACCGTGTTGTAGCCAATCTTCAATTTATCGGCGATTTGCTTTTTGACGAAACCATCGGCTAACAGCTTAAGAATTTCCATTTCGCGCGGGGAAAGTTCGATTTTGATTTCCTGGGTGGGCAGGCGCTTTTTAAGATCTTGAAGGATGAATTTGGCGACATCAGGATCGAGAGAGGCGCCATCGGAGTTTACCGTGCGAATGCCGGTCAGGATTTCCTGCACCGTAGCGGACTTTAGTAGGTAACCCGTGGCACCGAGGGATATAGCCTTGAGAACGTCCACTTCTTTATCGGATTGAGTGAGGACGATAATTTTCGACTTGGGCGAATAGTCTTTTATGTAGGGAATTGCCTCAAGGCCCATCATTCCGGCTAAACGGAGATCCAGGAGGATTATGTCCGGTTGAGGGGTCGATACATCCAGTAGGTAGCGGAGGCCGATTTCACAGGTCGCGAATGAATCGATGAGCCGGAGATCGCTGACATCGGTGAGAGCGAGCTTAATCACTTCGCGGTATTCGCGATTGTCTTCAATGATTATGACGCGGGTGAATTCAGAATTTGGCATGGAAATCTAAGGAAAAGTTAACGAGAAATTACCGGGCGTTTTGGCGAATCGTAGAAACCCAGAGGAAACTTCGGTCGGATCAAGAACGACCGAGCTTCATATTCAAGATGATTGAGGTGCCTCCGCCAGAGGAGGGAATCACGGAGAGTTTACCGCCAACTAGCCGGGCTCGGCGTTTTAATGAAGGGGGTTCGGGGTTCGGAGCTTCCTTCGCAATACCATCACCATTGTCTGTGATCGTAAGTTCGAGTTGCGACGTGCCCAGCGTGAGTTTTGACCGAACCACGGTCGCATTGGAGTGGCGGAGGATGTTGATCAATGCCCCCTTATAAAAAAGGAAAAGATCGATGCGTTTGCGGGGGCGAATTTGTTCGAAACGTTCCTCTCCTTCAATTTCTAGAGAATGATCGAGGTCGGACATGAGTCGTCGAGAGATCTGTCTCATCTCGAGCGGGAGATTCTGATAGAGTCCGGGTGTCTCCAGCATATTGGTGCTGTGTTTTACGGCTAGGCTTGTTCGCCCTACTAAAGCCCGAATTCGCTCTAGATTCTCCCCGGATTTCTCCGGCGAGTGCTTGGATGCCTGAGCGAGGTCGCCGAGAAGAGCAATGGCGTGCAAGTTTGCACCGAGCTCGTCGTGAAGGTCAGCTGCGATTCTTTCTCTGGTTGTGAAAATGGCGCGTTGTCGTAAGATGCGATCAACGAGGAAAATGATAATCGCGAGAACGCCGAGAGTCGAAGCGATGCCGACCCACAGCCGCAGTTTGGCCTTCTGATTTTCGTAGCGATACTGAATCGACTGCTCGATTATGGGGAGCTGGTATTCTAGGTCGTGACGTCTCGCGAGCTGCGAGATCCAGTTTCGCGCGGTCAGGATTTCACCGAAAATATTGTGTCCGTCGGTGAGACGAGTCAGGGGGCGATTGGGGTCGTGATTGTCGTAGCTGGCGCTAAACTGTCGGCCTCGGGCGACATTTTGGGTGCCGGAAAACACCTCGATTTCAGCGAAACCAAGTCGACTGCCTCGCACGATTTTCCCCGCTCTGGTCCATCCCTCAAACCTGAAGGGCTCAACACACCTCAGGCGCACAAAGCGATACAATTTAGGGTCGAGCCGCTTCGATACGATGGGGGATATTTGGAAGAGGTTACGGTGCTGGAAATCCCAGAGCGTTTCGGCATCTGAGAAGTTCGGCTGATTGGCACCCTCGAAAACGATGTGCGGTGGCACAGCGTAGTTGGGTTGCTGCGCATGAGGAACGGTATCTCCTTGTTCGATCATGTGGATACGCAAAGAGGTTATTCTTGTAGGAGCCTTGAAATCAATCGTGAGGCTTGGGTGTTCGCCGATATTTATGCCACTGAGGTAGGGGTTACTCTTCTGGCCTTCGGCTGCATCCATGACGTAGGGCAGGAAACCATCGACCAGGTTTTGGGAATTGTAGGCTCCGATACCCGTGCTTTGATTTGATGAAGCGGACACTTCTTGATGAAGAGCCACGTTTTCCGAGTCGCTGAATATCATGGCTTCGGAAAATTGCATGATATGTCTACCGTCGTGAAATCGAGTGGAAAGGAGGTCCGCTTCGATTCGAATCCAAGAGGCCATAACGCCGTTGCCTGAAATTAGCAGCGGAGCGATGCGAGGGAGCATTGATGCGTCGGCTTTAACCGAGGCAATAAGATGTTGTTCATCGTTTTCTCGGGTGCCGCCAATTATCCGAAATTCCCGAGGGAAGCCATCGTCGCGGTAGCCATTTTCGTTGTCTTGCCAGATGGCGGGAATCAGGGCAATTTCATCGATGGGATAGACTCGATCGAGATCGATTTGAACCCACTGCCTGACCCGTTCGTGCTCCTGAGGCAACGTGCGGAAACAGATGGTTCCTACCCCACCGCTAAGGTTGAAGTTGGCGAGGTGATCCAGTTTGGATTTGGTTTGATCCCGGAGTTGTTCGAGCTGTTCCAGCGAGAGCTGGTTGAGGTCCTTAGGGAAAATATCCGAGCCGATATCGTGGTCTGAAGGCCATGCGATATTGAATAAAATCAGATACGCGCAAAAGAAAACAGTTCGTCGGATCATTTGTTGAGGGGAGGGAACTGCGGGGAATCGTCGTCGTAAGTCGGTGAGGGCGCGCAATGGGTTGATCAGGATACACGTCGAATTGGACTTGAGGATGACTTAGGCAATGGGCCGGTTAGGGGGATGAAGATGACAATTGAGGAATGAAGGAGTCAAATCGCACGCTGCGGTGGTGCGGATGGAGTGCTCCTGAGCACGAGGGGTAGAAATCCGATGTCTCAAAGAGTGCCTGATGGAATGGGTTTCACGCATCCCGTGAACACGGGATTATTAAATCAAGGGGCGATGGTATCTTATGATGACGCTGAAAGCATTCTGTTCGCAAGAAATCCTCATACCCCAAACCTCTAATTTATCATACTCCAGATATTGTCCGGCGTGTATCGCCGTTTATTCGATCCAACGACTTAGGGCCTCTGCCTTTGATTCGCACCTATCCGACCGGTTTCAAGAGAGACCAACTTCAGACCACACCAAACGATCAAACCAAAACTAGATGAAACCCCAAACTCCTAAATTTGTTCTCCCAATCGGACGGACACTAGCGCTGTTGATGATTGCGCCATTGATCCCCGTTTTGTTGCCCGCGCAGCAGAGCGCCGCCGACGACAACGTCGACGAAGAAACCACCATCGAACTCTCTCCCTTTGAAGTCGATGCTAGCCAAGATCAAGGTTACTACTCCGCCCAAACGATGGCTGGCGGCCGCCTTAAGACCAATCTAAAGGACGTGGCAACTTCAGTACAGGTTGTCACAGCACAGTTCATGGAGGACATTGGCGCTAGCTCTCTCGATGAGGTTCTCGCTTATACAACGGCGACCGAAGCGGTTGGCTCCATGAGCGACTACCTTCAAGTAGAGGATACAGCGAGCAACGGTGACTTGGACCAATCGAGGGCGAGGCAAGACCCGGACTCGGCTCTTCGGGTGCGTGGTCTCGCTAGTCCTACGAGAACGACGAACTACTTCGAGTCGGCAATCCCGTTCAACAGATACGCTTCAGGTCGCATCGACATTAACCGTGGCGCGAACTCGTTTCTCTTTGGGTTGGGATCACCTGGTGGGATCGTGAATACGACCCTCGATCAAGCTAATCTGAATAGAGATTCCGTTAGGATCACCCATCGAATTTCGACTGAAAATTTCGAGGACAACTACTCGAACGAAGTTTCGCTAAGCCTTAATAAAGTCCTCATCGAGGATAAGTTGGCTGTGCGAATCGCTGCTTTGGAGACAAAAAATGAATTCATGCAGAAGCCTGCATTCAAAGACGAATCAAGGCAATTTATCGCTTTGAAGTTTAAGCCGTTTGCAGAGCGTAACATCAATATAAGCGCAAACTATGAAACGGGAGATACTACAGGAGTACCGGTAGATCGATTGGGGCCTTTGGAGACGCTGTCCCTTTTTGTCGATGATCCTTATGGCACCGTTTGGCCCAGCTCCATCGATGGCGCTATACCGAATCGGGCCGGTCGCCGCATTAATGATCCATTCAACGCTATGCGAGATGGCGTGTCTTCAGGCCATGCTGGTTTGGATGTGAATGGAGCCAGGTTATCGAACACGATTTACAACCAATTTCTCAAGCGGAATGGCTGGGCTTCGGTATTCGACGGTTCGACGGGTCGCACGGACGGTCTCCCGGATCTTGGTATTTACACTGGCTGGCGAGGCGGTGTGGGTGATCGCTTCGGGCGGGGAAATTCATATTATAACCCCTTCAACGCTCGTCGTGCAGGTGGCGCTAACGAATCTGTGTTATCGAACAATTTAAATTATAGCGATCTCCAGACTAATGTGCTTCCCCAATACGTAGGCTTCAACAATCAGGGGTTGTTGGATTACGATGTATTCGATTTCAGCAGGCATCTCATTTCCGGTTCGATCGATAACCTGAGCACGGAGTTCGACCGTACGATGCTATTTATTGATGCGTCTACTGCTGACGGGAATTTCGGAATAGAACTTGCCTATAGTGGCGAGGAATCTTCCCGGACTAGTTTTGTCGCGGTCGGCGCTCCGGAGATCGATATCGATATGAACTACACCAATCCGGCCGGACCAGAAGGAGCCGGAGTGCATCCAGACACGGGTTTGCCTCTGGGGGAGCGTAATCCTAACTTTGGGCGCCTCTACATCTATGCCCCTTCATCCACTAGGACAGTGAATGCGGACGAACGTGAAGCCATGCGTGCAACGGCATTCGCGAGATATGATTTTGCCGAAAAGTTTCAAGGAGGCATTTTGTCAAAGCTAGGAAATCACAGCTTGTCCGTCCTTTTTGACGAAGCTGAGGTATCCACGGAACGTTTCGCGGACAGGCCATATGTATTTGGAAATAGTCCCGAATTTCACTTGGGCGAACAGGCGACTATCTTCCAACGGGCTTGGTCAGGCATCTTCTATATTTCCGATCCCATTATGCAAGCCTTCGAGAATCCCAATTTCTCATTGTCCGACTTCCATACGACAGGTTTGCCTGCTAATGCGGTTCTGGATTTCCCAGAAGATTACGAAATCCCATTGAGCTATCTCAGTTTTGGCGATCCGCTTGTTGATGAGAGTAGGACTTCAGTGACGGGTGACGAGAGGCCTGCAACCGGCTCTTATACTCCTAGATTTCAGCCCAGTTCGGGGACCTTAACTAAAACGGAGACCTCTTCCCAGGCCGTGAACTTGCAGAGTTTCTTTCTAGGAGGACATCTCGTTTCCAATTTGGGTTATAGAGAGGACCAAGTTACGCTAACTCGCAATAATCAGGCTCCTCGTTATGCCATTCCTGATGCAGACGGAAAACTCCCGGATAATAGAATCTCAGGTGGTGCTGACATAGTTAACCTTCCGATCCTCACCCCGGATCTGTTCAGATTGGAGAACGGCACAATCGACAAGCAACCAAAAAGCGACACGTTTGGCTACGGCTTTGTCTTGAAAGCGCCTGATAGTTGGTTGCCTGAGGGGTTAGGCCTGAGTGCTCACTACGGCTCATCCTCAAACTTCACTCCAAATCCCGGAGCCTTCAACTTCTATGGCGAGTCTGTGCCGGGCGCCAGCGGAGACACCAAGGATTACGGAATTACTATTAACTTGGGCGGCGACAAGTTGGTGGCACGCATTAACCGCTACGAAGCCTCGGTAAAGAATGGCCAATTCGGTGGAGTCGGTACCGCTGCTGCGGTTTTCTCGAATGTGCAGACCCGCTTCTATAATTTTATGTATCGAGACATATCGAGTTGGGATTACGACTTTGATGGTGTGTTTGACGATCCAACCGTCGACCCGGATGGCGACGGTAGAGTCGGTAATGCTACCAATACACTCACGCTCGCCCAAGCCCATGGTATTTGGAATGCCCTTGATGGCTTCTGGACGGATTTCGCGAAGGAAGTGGGAGAATTTGAGATTGTCCCAGGTACCCTCGGTGCACGAGGCCGGGTCCTTTCAAATGCCAACAATTTGGGCGAAGTTTTGTCTGATACGATGGATCAAGATGCGGAAGGAACGGAGCTTTCGTTGACGTGGAACCCAACGAGGCAACTCCGAATGTCGGTGAGTGCTTCTAAGACGGACGTCCAGCGTGCCAATGTCGCTCCCAATTTCTCTCGGATGTTAGAGGATTGGACCCGGGCGTTTTCTGAGGTTGAGTTTGGTTCAACCTTTACCGGAAATGGCAATGGCATACTGACAAGAGCATTGGGACCTGTTCCTTGGGGAGGTGGCACATTTGCCGGCACTCCGTTGCGTGATGGCAGACAAGGTCAGGCTCTATTCAAGGCGCTCGCCTTCGAAGGCACGACCAGTCCAGAGGTGGCGAGGCACAGCTTTCGAGCCCTGGGTAATTACATGTTTACCGAGGGTCTTCTTAATGGATTCAAAATGGGTGGCGCCTTCCGTTGGACTGATGCTAGGGCAATTGGATACGGCTCTTCGGTTCTCAATTATTTACCTGATGAGGTGAATGTAGAGGTTCCCGTTGTAGATGTCACTAAACCGTTCTTCAGCAAAGCGGATGGTAAGACGGACGTATGGCTCGGATACAGCCGGAAGGTGTTCAATGATAAAGCGAGATGGAGTATTCAGATGAACATTCGAAATCTGTTTGCTGATTCTAAACCTATTGTAATCCAACGCCAACCGGATGGCTCTCCTGGCCGCACTTCGATTCCTTCGCATCGTCAGTTCATCCTTACGAATACGTTAAGTTTCTAAGCAACCGTCCTGTCAGTGTCTTTGACGGAATAGCAGTCGCTATTTGATTTGGCTTTTCTCGATTGATTGGCTCCGGGCCGTAAATACGGCCCGGAGCTCAATTGTCTACGTCTACGATTACCATCAGATGAAACGTCCCACCCAGAACCGGCCGGAGCGGTTGCAGCACTGAGTCATGGCGAAAGCAGTTCGTGGGCGGATGATCCGGTAGGAACTTAAATTGAAATTTTGATATGATTCACAAGTTTGTATTTTCGGTCATTCTGACCGTGGGTGTGACGCTAGGTGTCACTGCGCAAACGCGGGAGGAAGCGAGGTGGGGGAAAGACCGGATGCAGGTTTTGAGTGCGCCCGCCGGAAGTGCCGCGCTTTTTGACGACGGAAACTATGGTATGTTTATCCACTGGGGGTTGTATTCCAGCCTCGCGGGAAAGTGGGATGGCAAAACGTATTACGGGATTGGCGAATGGATCATGAATCCGCGGGTTGCGGGCATACCCGTGAAGGAATACCAGAAAACCGCCGCCCAGTTTAATCCCGCCGAATTTGACGCTCGAGCCATCGCGCGTTTGGCGAAATCGGCGGGTATGAAGTGGATCATCATCACTTCAAAACACCACGAGGGATTCGCGATGTTTGATTCCGCCCATCCGTTCAATATCGTGGATGCAACTCCGTTTAAACGCGACCCCATGCGGGAACTAGCCGAAGCCTGTCGCGAGTTTGATCTTGGGTTTGGGTTTTACTATTCCCACAACCAAGACTGGACGGCGCCCGGCGGGACCGATGGTCCCACGACCAATCCTGATGGATCAACGGCAACCTTTGAGCAGTATTATCGGGAAAAGTGTTTTCCTCAAGTGCAGGAGATCTGTGAGAACTATGGTGAGTTGAATTACATCTGGTTCGATACTCCAGATGGCATGCCGGAGGAATTCGTGCGGGAGATGGCGGCCTACGTCCGTGAGGCGCAACCTTCAGCCATGTTGTGCAGCCGGATCGGCTACGGGTTGGGGGACTACGTCAGCTTGGGCGACATGTCGGTGCCCACGAAAAACGAAACGGGATTGTGGGAGACCTGCGATACCACCAACGACTCGTGGTCGTATGCTTGGTATGATAACAATTGGAAGGATGCGAAAAAGATCCTCGGACGCTTAGTCGCCACGGTGGCCCGGGGCGGCACGTATTTGCTCAACATCGGACCGGATGGTCTTGGACGTGTGCCGAAGGAGGCAGCGATGTATTTGGAGGAGTCTGGTGAGTGGATACAGCGTTATTCGGATGTGGTGTATGGCGCCGGCAGTTCCCCTTGGGGACGCGCGCTCCCGTGGGGGGATGTGACGATGCAGGATAATACGCTCAATCTAGTGGTTTTCGATTGGCCGCGAGATGGACGTTTGTTGTTGCCCGGACTTACGACCCAAATCTCTTCTGCCAATCTGCTGGTATCCGGAAAAGAAGTTCCGATCGAGTGGAGTAGAACGGGAGACTGGGTTGAGCTAACGTTGCCCCATTTGGCCGCGGAGAAACTTGCTAGTGTGGTGCGAGTGGAGTTGGTCTCCGACTGTGAAGTCGACCAAACGCTGGGAGTGCACCCGAATGCTGGATCGCGTTTAATGGTGGATTTCGCCGAAGTGCGCAGCGCAAAAACAGAGGAGCAGCGTTGGATGGAAAAGTTTGGCGAGTGGGTTCATGTCAACCAAGTAAGTGACTGGGAAACGGATGGAGAAGCGGTGTGGACCGTCGATGTTATGGAACCTGGTTTCTACCACTTGGGACTGAACTACAGTGGAGAGGGTCGATTGGTTTGGCGAATCGAGACCAACGAAGGTAGTATGATTCAGAACCAGCAAAACTCCTCGCACGTTTACCACGAATACCCGATGGGACAGATCGAATTTAAGACGATTGGAAAACACACCATTCAGGTCTCCTTAGTCGAGGGCGATCCCATGAAGTCCAGTTTGCAATACTTGAGCTTTATGCCGGTCAACTAGCTCCCATTTGGACGCGGTGCTTATCCGAGTTGGCCACCCGACTCGCAGTCATATTTTATAAATCTGTGATATCTCCTAAGCGCCCAAGTCCGCAATTCGAGGAGAATCCCAGTTCCGGTCAGCCTATGGGGACGTTGCCAGCAGTTTGGCGCGCATGCCCAGATCCAGGCGATCTGTTTTGTGCGCAGTTCCGAAATATTCTCAACTCACGTCCAATGATTGCGTATGCATTTATGGCACAGCAACCGGGAGGGTGGAGTTGCAGGGTTCAGTCGAAAACGACGGTTTTGTTTTCGTAGACTAGGATGCGGTTTTCGAGCTGCCAGCGAACGGCTTGGGAGAGGGTCATCTTCTCCAGATCTCGGCCTTTTTGAATGAAGGCGTCTATGCTGTGTCGGTGAGTCACGTTGGCGACTCCTTGGTGAATGATGGGGCCTTGGTCTAATTCGGCGGTCACGTAGTGGGCGGTGGCGCCAATTATTTTAACACCTTTGCGGAAGGCTTGATGGTAAGGGCGGGCGCCGACGAATGCGGGCAAAAATGAGTGATGGATGTTGATGACCGGCTTCGCGAATTTATCGAGAAAATCGGCGGAGATCACCTGCATGTAACGAGCTAGCACCACGAGCTCGATATCGTTGTCGCGGAGGAGCGCCAGTTGTTGGGTTTCGGCTTCTGCCTTCGTTTCCTTGGAAACGGAAATGTGATGAAATGGGATGCCGTAGTGCTCGCTGGAGGCGCGGAGGTCCTCGTGGTTCGAAACGATCAAACTGATGTCGCAGTCGAATTCGCCCGCTTTCCAGCGCAGGATAAGGTCGTGGAAACAGTGGTCGAATTTGGAAACGAAGAGCGCAATCTTGGGTTTCCGATGTGAAACGGCTACGGTGGATTTCATGCCTAAGGATTCGGCAAACTGATGAAAGGCCAGAGCGACAGATTCGGAGGGGAGGTCACCCTCGTTGCTCCACTCCACCCGTTGGAAGAAGATGCCTTCTTCCTGATCCCGATGCTGGTCAGCATGAATGATGTTCCCGGAATTCTCGAAAATCCAGCCGGAGACTTTTGCGACGATCCCTTTGTGGTCGGGACCGTAGAGTAGAGCTACAAGGTTGTTGGGGGCGTCAGAAGTCATGGCGTTGGTGGAAGAATCAACCAGCATCGGCGGCGAAGCTCAAGGATTGGCCGCGCAAATTTTTAAGAAGCGATCAGAGTGAGAAGGTGACGCTGTCACCCGTTCTCCGGCGGAGGGGAGTAAATTTCGCTCATTCCAGACTCCCGTGAACTACCGAGGTGAACGCATCGGCCACGATCCCGTTGATAGAGAATAAGTATCTTTCATGGTTCTCGAATCCATCCCTATCCCATGAAACTCACTTGTATCCTCTCTGTTTTACTTTCGATTGCGACTGCGCCGTTAATGGCGGAACAGGCTTCCGCCGGTTCCCCTCATCCTCCGATGGGCTGGAATAGCTGGAATTGGCACGGTAAAAAGCACATCAATGAGACCGTCGTGCGCGAGACGATTGATGCAATGGTGTCCAGTGGGTTACGTGACGCAGGTTACCTTAATGTGATCATCGATGGTGGGTGGCGCGGGACTGAGCTGGGCCCAAATGGGGAACTCACCGTGAACGTCGAACGATTCCCGGGGGGAATAAAGCCGTTGGCGGATTATGCCCATGCTCACGGTATGAAGCTAGGTCTGCACACGGTGCCGGGCACCCACGACTGCGGCGGCGATGCGGTCGGAGGTTACGGACACGAGGAAGTGCACGTCGCACAGTTCGCGGAGTGGGGAATCGATTTTGTAAAATTGGACCGTTGCGTTTTCAAGGAAGGGGATGGCTGGAACGAGGAACTCATCGAAGAGGTGTACCGTAAGTGGGCTCGGCTCATGGCGAAGAGCGAGCATCCCATGACTCTAAGTATTAGCGCCTACGAATACCGTGATTGGTATCCGGAGATTGGAGCGATGGCCCGCACGACGTTGGACATTGTGGCTAGGGGCAAAGGTGGAGCGGTGTTCGAGCGGGAAACCCCGCAACGCAATCACATCAGCGTGATGCAAGTGGCCGATCTAAATAATGCGCATGCGGCTAGTGCAGGTAACGGCTACTGGAACGATCCGGATATGTTGGTAACAGGAGAACAAGGCCTGACCGACGCAGAACAAGAAGCGCATTTCGCCCTATGGTGTGTGATGAGTTCCCCGCTGATGCTGGGTAACGATCCTCGTAGTATGACCGCTTTCGAGCAGGACCTGATTACCAATAAAGTGGCGATCGCCATCAACCAAGACCCTACGGAGCAAGGCAGACGGATCGCAAAATCGGGTATGGCGGAGATATGGGTGAAAAACTTGAGCGACAATCAACTCGCCATTTTACTGCTTAACCGCGGCACCGAGCGAATGGAAGATTTCCAGTTCGATGCCGGAGCGATGCTATCGGGTAGTGAATTTCAAGTGACTGATGTCTTCGGAAAATATTCCACGAATTTCGGAGGTCTTCTCGAAGCGGAACTCGGTCCGCGTTCGTCGAAATTTTACTTGGTAGACGGGCGCTGAGGTGGGTTGCGGCAAACAGGTTGACGGCCGCGGCCGTCCAAGCCCCCCGCCTATTGCGGACGAAAGATAGGGACGGACCGCTGGGCCGTCCGTGGCGGATTAGTGCGCTTAGGGCTGCGGAAACCGGCAGCTTGAAGCAGGACGGCCCAGCGGTCCGTCCCTACCTCAGATGAGGATCTTAACGACTAGCGGCTAACCTCAGCCGTTTAGGACCCAGCCCTTGCGATATTCTTTGCGCAACAGACGGTTGGCTTCGGGGCTATTAGTGACCTCCATCTTTTCGGCATTATATTCGAGTTTCTTGCCTACGTCGAAGGCGACAGATCCAAGTAGCAGCTGCTCGATCATGACGCCTGAATAATCAAAGTTACAGGAGGTTTTGAGATCCGTTTTGCAGGCGTTGGTCCATTCTTCGCCGAAATTGTCCACGGTCTTTTCGGGAATTTCGATCTTACCGGTATCCAGGTAGGTCAGATCGGCATTCTTGCCGTAGGGAATCACCATCCGGGTGGTGAAGTCGGCAATGATATAACCCTTGTTGCCCTTGAATAAGGCCCCGTGGCCGATCTTCTCCAAGTCGATGTGCTTGAACGGAGATTTTGGCATATTACCGCCCTGATGCCAGGAGACCCGGATGTCACCCCGCCAGTCATTGGCCGGATTCATACAGCTTGAGCTCATGCGGGAGGGGGATACGTCTGGATTATAGGCCTCGCCACTGGCTTCAGCGGCGAAGGGGTAATCCGCATCGAGGGGATTGAAGGCCAGGTCCATGGTGTGGCTGCCCATGTCGCCGAGTTGCCAGTTGCCAAATTCCCGATACATATTCCAGGACAGGCAATTCGAACCAGTCGGCCACTTCGACTTGTCTGAATCGAAATAAGATAATTCGTATTTCTTGGTCCGGTGGTTCCACGCGACAAAATACTCCTCGCTGAAGGGCCGCATCTGGGAGGGGCCGACCCAGAGATCCCAATCGATATACTCGGGAGCAGCGCCGGTTCCCGCCGGATAGCGGGTCTTGTCGTGGGTTCGATTGCCCCAAGCGTGCACGTCTTGAAGGTCGCCGATGGCACCTTCGTGGATGAGGGCTCGGATGTTATCGAAATTGGAATGAAAGTGGCGCTGGGTGCCGCATTGAGTGGCGAGCTTACCCTTATTCTTCAGGTAGGTTTCCCGGACCACGCGGGCTTCTTGCACCGTGTTGGCCAGCGGCTTTTCCCCGTAAACGTGCAGTCCACGGTTCATCGCCCAAATGGAAATAAAAGCGTGGTGATGGTCTGGGGTGCAGCAGACCACCGCGTCGAGATCTTTTTGGTCCAGACACTTGCGCCAATCCTGGTATCTTTTGGCTTTAGGAAAATTTTGGCCGGCGGCAGCCAAAGCGTTGGAATTGATGTCGCAGAGCGCTACCACGTTTTCCTTTTCCAACATAGAAAAGTGAGCGGTAGCCCGTCCCCAGCAGCCAATTAACGCGATGTTGAGTTTGTTCGAAGGGCGGTTGGCCCCGAATAACGTGCCGGTCGGGAGGATCATCAGACCCGCTCCAGCGGTGGCGGTGCGGGTAAGGAAGTTTCGACGAGAGACGGATACAGCAGGGGTGTTCATATCAGAAGGCGATGTTGAGGGGGGGGATTAAGAGGACGTTTTAAAAGCTGCCGAATTCAACCGCCGAGCTCAGCTGAACGCGACGGTATTTCGCTTAAAATTGAGTATTTTTAGTCTCGAGTTTGTTCAGCCGAAGGGGGGCGTTCAAACCGCTGGGGTGATATCTAATCCCCGCATGGTCCCTGTGGCGGAGGCGAAAGTATCCGATTCGATGCCCATGCTCTGTAGCATGCTTACAAACAGATTGGGCAACGGGTAGTTTTGTTTGCGGTCAAATTTTAGATGTTGGCCGTGCTTGATTCGACCACCAGCCAACAGAATGGGCATGTTGCTGGTGGTGTGTTTGTTGGCGTCGCCGAAGTTGCTGCCATACATGACGAGCGTGTTGTCGAGCAGGGACGACCCATTTTCGTCGGACGATTGCAGCTGATCGAGGAATCCATTTAGCAGGCTCATGTGCGACTGATCGATCGACTCGAGTTGGGCGAGTTTATCGGGATTCTTCCCGTGATGTGAAAGGTTGTGGTAACCGTCGGATATGTTCTCACCGGGCACCGATATAGTGGGGGAGTTATTACTATCCAACAGCAGGGTGATGCAACGGGTGGAATCCGACTCGAATGCCAGATGAGCCATGTGATACATCAGTCGCGCCTTTTCTAAGTAGGCACTCGGAGACTGCGGATCGATCGGCATGGGCACGTGGGTTTGCGGCTTGGGGGTTCGGTGCCACTCCCGTGCTTTGACCATGCGCGTTTCCAAATCGCGCACTGCGGTCTGGTATTGATCCATCCGCTCGCGATCTTCTGCTCCCAGCCGATGGTGAAGGGCGCGCGATTGGTCCGCCACAGTGTCCATGATGCTTTCGCCCAGTTCCAGTTTGCGCATCTGACGGGTGACTTCGGTTTCGGATCCCTGAAGGAAAAGCTGACGATAGACGTTGGACGCTTCGCCTTCGCAAGGGATCAGCACCCCGGATCGTGTCCACGAAAGACTGCGTCGCCCTTGTTTCGGGTTAACTCCCAGCGTGAGAGACGGGAAGCGCGTTTTATCACCAATCGTTTCGGCGATGTATTGATCGAGAGAAATGGAGTTATGGAACCCACCACTGGCCGGATGGGGCGCGGCGGTTAAGAATGAAACGTCAGAGGAATGAGACCCGTCGACACCGGGGTGAGATACGCCACTGAAAACTGAAAAATCCTGGCGATGTTTGGCCAAGATTTCGAGGTAGGCCGGAAGTTGAAAATCGCGGCCCGCGGCGGTGGGAAAAAAGTGTTCGGTAAGCAACCCGAGATTGTTGCAGATCCCGATCATCCGCTGGGGACGTTGGGTGGTTTGGGCGACTGGTTTTGCGCCGTGGCCAAAAATGGGTGTCATGGCGTTCAGCAGCGGTAGACCCAAAGCGACGCCCATGCCGCGCAACATTTGTCGCCGACTGATATGGTTTTCCGAGGTCGAGATATACATGGGGGCAGAGAGAGGACTACTTGGTTTTGAAAAGGGTGCTCTGGACGACTTCGAGAATCAAGGACCGGACGCCAAATTCGGTGTCTTCAGTTCGATCCAGAATCTGTTCAACTTCCTTGCGGTCCGCAAAACTCACCGGTGCGCCAGTGCCATACACGATCAGTTGTTTCACGAGATTTCGCGCGATGGCTCGATCGTCTTGTAACAAGAGGGTTTTAAATTCGGCGATATCGGCAAAGGCGCCTCGCTCCATGAGCGTGCCACTACTGTCTACGGGTTGGGCCGAATGGAAGGCGAAGGCATGACCATTTTTCCCGAATCCAGAGATCGGTTCGATTGCCTCATCGACGGCCCGGTAATGCTCCCGCCAACCGCCCATGACATCGAAGCTTTCCAGGGCAAATCCGGCGGGGTCGATCTTGATGTGACAGGTGCTGCAAGAGGGGGATTGTTTGTGGAGCTCAAGTTGCTCGCGGATGGTGGTGGCGCCACGCGTGTCGGGTTCGATGGCTTCGAGACCGGAAGGTGGCGGTGAAATCTCGATCCCGAGGATTCTTTCCGCGATCCACACGCCGCGTAGGACCGGCGACGTGGTCGTGCCGTTTGCGGTTACGGTTAGCACACTGGCCTGGGTCAATAGCCCGCCTCTTACCGAGTCTTCCGGCAACGTGACCCGCTGGAGATCAACTCCGGATACATCAGGGAGTCCGTAGTGTTGGGCGAGCCGTTCGTTGAGGAAGGTGAAATCGGAATCGATGAGATTTCGAACCGGCACGTTGTGATCGATCAATTCTCGAAAAAATAATCGCGTCTCCCGCAAAGCCGACTCGGTGAGGAGTTCATCGAGATAATAGTCGGTATACAGGCTAGCGTCGGGGGCGTTTAATTTGATGTCCCGGAGATCCAGCCAACAATCGAGAAAGGCGTGGGTAAATCGATCGGATCGAGGATCGTTAAGCATGCGCTCGGCCTGAGACTGGAGGTTGTTATTCTGATGCAGCGCGGTTTGGCGCTCGAGTCGTTTGTCGGGTGGACCGTTCCAGAGGAAATAGGCGAGTCGTAAAGCGAGTTCCTGATCGCTCAAGGGACCGGGCTGCGACTCAAGGTAGAGGGTGTCGGTTGAGCACAGGATGGCGGAGTAGGCCGCGATCATGGCACCGGTGAAAGACTCGCCGAGATCTTTCGCGCGATGAAAGATGGCGAGGTAGGGGGCAGCTTCGGAAGGATCCGTCAGTCGCCGATGGGAGGCACGCTGCAGAAAACGCCAAAGTAAACGTTTGGCGTCTGTCGCGGGGGCTTCGCTCAGCACGTCGATTTGGGAGTCATCTGAGATCTGAAAGGGAAGGGCGTCAAAGAGAGCCTGATAGCTGGGGGGCGGCCAAGTCTCGTGCAAAGGTCCCTCGACCTCGAGCCAGTTGAAGGCGACTCCTGGCACGCCGGCCTCGGTGGCATTGGGGTTTCCCTTCCAGCCGGGACGCGTGCGGATGAGTCGAGCGGCATCCGGACGAATGCCTTCTCCTGCTTTCAGGTTGACGAGATGTTCCGTCATGGCCGGGTCAGGCAGCGCGTCGTAGGTTGCCAGCCAGCGGCTATCATTGCTCGCGGTCAGGGCATAAAGGGTAACGGGCTCGCTACGTTCCGCCCGGTAAGCGAAATTACGATTGGGTCGCCACCAAGCGGCGTCGCCGTCACTCAGCCCATTGTCAGGTCCTCCACTCATGCCGTTGAGTCCGCCGAGGAACGAGTAGGATTTGAGTCGAATCCGATAGCGACCATCGATGGGGCGGGTGACGCGCTTGAAGTCGTATTTTGTGGTGGCGGAATAGGTGCCTGAAAACGTTCCGAGTGCCTCCTCTTCGCGCAGTATCGAATCTGAATCGCCGACGGAAATGGGTTCAGTTTTACGAATCACTCCCAGCTGCGGTTTCCCTGAAAGTAGGGGCACCAAGGCACGCGTGGCGGAGTGTTGGAGGCCCTGCCGATACCACACGTAGGGTAATGTGCCGGGTTCGTCTCGCATGTAGTATTTTTCCGTCGTAGTGGGATGCGCTGCCAAATCAGTCGCGATTCGCAGCGCGTGATCGGCGGTCTCGAGATACTTGCCCATATGCACGTGGGAGACATCGAGCCGGTTGCCGATTTTTTTGAAGAGATGAGCGGTGCCGTCCTCGGGCAACCTATCGGCAATTTGCAACCAAGGGGCATCGAGAAGGTGTCGCAGCTTGTTCTCGTATTCGAATCGATTCAGCCGGCGCACCACGGCGCGGCCCTGCTGTTTGTGTCGCAGTTGATCGGTTGCGTGCATCGGGCTGCCGATACCAGAGAGGAAGTCTTCGAGTTCGGAGGAAGCGGGCCGAGGTTTTGCCTTGGGCGGCATCTCGCCATGATCGGCGCGATCGTGGATTTTGACCCAGGTTTCAAACACATGGGGATCGGTGAGATCGAAACTCAGCGCTTCCATGTCGAGTTCCCCTTTCATCTCCACCGAGTCGTGGCAGTTCAGGCAGTGGTTGTCCAAAAACCCGTAGATCCGTTCGGGAATCTCCTGGGCCGACAGCACGGTTGAGCTTAACGCGCCAACCAGCGTGAGCCGAACAAAGGAGAAGGAGGGGGAAGGGCGAACTGAGGGCATCGTCGGGTCCAGACCGGTTAGGTCATGCCGAGGCTAAGGAGCACGATGGTCTGGGACAAGAAGAGCTTGGCGGGGCGTCTGTTCTCGAATCGTTGAGAGGGGCTGTCTACGTGAGGTATTTTTCGCGCAGCTGCGCGGCGCCGTCGGCGCGCCCCGTAGTTTCCAAGCGGTCGAGGTAGCGTTTGAAAGCCTCAGTGCTGCCGGGTTCTCCTGGCTTCGTGAGTCGGGCGTGGTGGGGCCCCCCTTCTTGCATGACTGTCCAGAGCGGATCGGTTACGTCGGAGCTGTGAGTCGCCATTTTTTGCATTTGGGCGTCATGCCAGCGGGCCAACCGCCACGCGCCTTCCCGGCAAACATCGGGGTTCTGGGGGGCGAGGTCGTTCTGTTCGTGGGGATCGGCTGCGAGATCGTAGAGCATCTCTTGGGGGAAGAGATGGAATCCGTCGTGGTAGGTGCGCAGGTAGATCCAGTTGTCCCAACGAACGCTGCGTTGGCAAACGTGGGCGCATTGGCTAATTACGACTTCGTCGCGTCCTGTCGCGGGGGAGTCTTCCCGGAGCGTGGGGGCATAACTTTGGCCGTCCCAAATCGGACACGTTTCACCGTCGAGCATTTCCATAAGAGTCGGGGCAAGATCGAGGTTGTAATGAAGCGCCGTGTTTTCGCCGATGCTGCTGCCTGGCCATTTGATGATTAGAGGGATGCGGCAGGTGCCCACATCGGCGGTGCCATGTTCGCCGTAAATCCCCAACTCACCTTGGTTTTCACCGTGATCCGCTGAAATGATAATGACAGTTTCATCGTAAATGCCGGCTGCCTTCAATTGGGCAACAATCCGTCCGACTTGATCGTCCACGTAACGAATACCGGTATCATACCCGTCGATCATGCGACGGAGTTCGTCGGATGAGGTGAGGCTCCAAGGATGACGAGGAAAGTCCTGCTCAGACGTGCTACTCGGCGCGGCGCCATACATGCCCACATCCAATGCGGTGTGAGGTCCGGTCATTTTCTGATGCCGGGCCAAAACGTCAGGTTCCTCGAGCCACGCGGGCAGGGGATCGTCGGCAAATGGGTTGGGGTAGTTCTCGGGAGCTCGATAGGGGGTATGCGGATCCCAGTAATTGATGTGGAGGAACCAATCATCTTTGGCCGCGTTGGTCTGCATCCAACGATCTACGACCGGAGCGACGACTTCGGCAGATTCCATGCCTTCCTGGCCCGTGTTGTGGATCTCGTTGAAGCCGGCGTAAAACCAGTGAGCGGCATGGCGCTGACCAAACGGTGAAATCATCGCGGTGTGCATCCCCAATTTCTGGAGCTGTCGCGCCAACCCTTGTTCGACGAACGTGTCGGTGAATCCGCGTGAAGCGCCTTCGTTCTTGGGGTTGGCGGCGGTGCCACCATGGCCAACGACGCCCGTTTGGATTCCGAATCTCCCGCTATACATGGCGGTGCGTGACGGCAAGCAAGGCGCGTCACTCGCGTAACATTGGCGAAACTTCATCGCATGAGCGCTGATCGCATCTATGTTGGGCGATGTATTTCGGTGGTATCCGTAGCAACCCAGATGATCGGGGCGGCATGAATCGATATCAATGTAGAGAATTCGCATAGTGCTCGATGGGAGTGCTCGAGGAGAGGGCGTTGTCTCGTTCTTAAATGAAATCAGAATCGATCGAGACAGACAGGGCTGACCGCCACCCTCATCGACTCAGTTTTTATAAAAATCGGCGGGATTGATTGTGAGGGTAGACGCCACGGGCGTGCCATTTTCCAATGCAGGAATGAAGGTGAGTTCCGTAATCAGACTCCGGACTGTATCCGGCACGATTTGATTGTTATCCCGGATTTTTAGTAGCTTCCCCTTCGCATCTAAATCCACCTGGATGGAGAAATTAAATGACTGGTGGTCGCGAGTGGACAAAAGAGAGGGAGGAGCCAACGACCATGCCGGCCGAGCAGGAACCGTCTCCCGGCGATGTTCCCCAATATGACTGAGCTGGAGAAACTCCCTCGCCTCGTCGTAGGTGAGCTGGTAATGTTTCTCGGAGAGATTAGTCGCGATCTCCTCACCGTAGCTGAAGAGGTAAATCTTGGTGTCCTTGACCTCGAATCCGGCGGGGAAACCATCGCGCGAGAATCGCACCTTGCGGGGTTTGGGTCCGACATTGGTCAGGTGTCGATAGAAGCTCGTATCGCTGATTTTACCGTCCCGTCCGACGCGGATCGAAATGAATACATAACACTCCGCCAATGGGGTGGGTGACGAAATGCGGAAGGTTATATCTAGTGAGTCGGGATCGTATCCGCCCGCAGCTCCTAGATCTCCGAATTGAGTCGATTCCATGAGGGAGTCCATCGCCGACATGCTATCACTGAGCTCTGCCATATTCGTTTCGATCGATGCCATTTCGGCTTCAGCCGGACCGCGAATATCAGGATCATCCGAATTAGCGGCCGTACTGATTTCGGAAGCGCGACTCTCTAGCTGGCTTTGGCTGGCCGACATCATACTTTCCTGACCTTGAAGATAACTTTGAGTGCTCGCTTGATCGGCGAAGTCACGCAATTCCTGAGTGCTAAAGGGGTCTGCTGAAAAATCGGCAATCGTCGCTTTCACAGCGCTTACCTTGGTGATCATGCGCCAGTGTAATCCGCTGGTTTTACGCAGCGAAATATAGTCCGGAGTGGGCGACTGAATCCGCGCGGAGTCACCACGTATTCGCTCCACGGTGACGAGATCCTCGCCCTGTTGGATGAAAAGTTCGGCGCCAACGAACAGGTGGTGCTCTCGGAGCTCAGCGATTCGAGAATTTACGGAATGAGGTTCAGCGCTCAGGCTGCACTGCAGGAGCACGAATACGGAAGCGATTCGAATGAGTGGAAGGAAAGATCGAGCGGACATGTTGCGGTTAGGGGTAGGTCACAGGAGATACTCTGTATTTCACTCCGGGAATCTAGGAGAAAGTGAGCCTGACGTAATGATTTCGCTGAATGTGGTGAGTGGATTCGCCAGGAGGGAGAAGCGATTAGTTTGGTATTTTGGGCGCGAAAGGTGGCGATTTACCTTATTGTAGTTGAACGGTTTAGCATATTGCCGAACGTTTCAGGGGAAGCGTCGTTGCTGAACCGATGGGTTGTTAGACCTCCTGTCAGTCCACATGTTGCGCCGCAATAGCCCCGTCGTGTCGCTTATTTATTTTTTTACCTGCTCATGCCCCGCCAATCCGTCTTCTTTCTGATTGATACTCAAGGTGCGAATTGCGTGAGCTGTTACTCGGGCAATCCTGAATTACGGACTCCCAATATCGACCGACTTGCGTCTGAAGGCGTGAGATTTGATCGGGCCTATACCTGTTCCCCGGTTTGCGGTCCGGCGCGATCTGCAATTATGACAGGTCTGTATCCGCATGCGAATGGTGTTATGGGTAACGATCAGGCACCTCACGCGGATCTGCCTTCCATCGGCCAACGTCTCCGCAAGGAGGGATTTGCCACGGGTTACGTGGGCAAATGGCATCTTGATGGTTCGGATTATTTTGGCGACGGACGATGCGCAGAGGGGTGGGACCCGGAATGCTGGTTCGATGGTCGCAACTACCTAGATTCATTACCCGATGATCATGCCCGGTCGATTTCCCGTCTCGTGCACAATGCTGACGATGTAAAAGCAAACGGGATCACCGAGGATTTCACCCATGCTCACCGGATTGCTGATCGTGCTCGAGCATTCATTGAGGCGCATCGTGATGAGGATTTCTTCTTGGTCGTATCCATCGACGAACCGCATCACCCATTCATCTGCCCCGAACCGTTTGTAAGTTCATTTGATGATTTCGAGTTTTCGTTGGGCGCGACCGGAGATGATGATCTTTCGAAGAAACCGCGATCCCAGCAAGAGTGGGCAGCCCACTTTAGCGCCGGGCACGAGAAACTGGAACGCCGAGAAGGTGGACTGGTTTACAAGAACCCTAATTATTTCGCGTGTAACAGCTACAGTGATTACGAACTCGGTCGAGTGATCGAAGCGATCGATTCACACGCGCCATCCTCCATGGTGGTCTATACCAGTGACCACGGGGATATGTTCCATCGCCATAAACTGAATGGCAAGGGACCCGCGGCCTATGAGGAAATCAGTCGCATTCCCTTTATTGTCCGTTGGCCGGAGGGGGCACCCGCCGGGGCGGTATCGGAATCGCCGGTGTCTCACATCGACCTGGTCCCAACGTTTCTGGATTTCTTTGCGGTCGATCGTCCCCCGTTACTGCATGGGAAGTCGCTCTTACCGCAGTGCAGCGACCCGCAGCACAAGACCAACGATAAGGTGTTCATCGAGTTTAATCGCTTCGAACTCGATCACGATGGATTTGGTGGGTTCGCCCCGATCCGGGCGGTGTTCGATGGCCGTTACAAACTCGTGATCAATCTACTCGATAGCGATGAGTTCTACGACCTGCAGGAAGATCCTGAAGAAGTGAATAACCAGATTGAAAACGAGGCGCTAGCCGGGATCCGAGATGGATTGCATGACGCCATTCTGGCGTGGCAAGGCGAGACCCGGGACGCATTTCGCACCACGATTTGGGGCCGGAGAAGTTGGCGCGACATCGAGCAATCGACTTGGGGAGGCCCGACGCGCCCGCGCCCATTTGACGACAAATATTTCCCCCGCAGTTTGCTCTACGAAACGGGTGCAGTCGTCGACAAATTTGTTTATGAAAAGTGTTAGCGTAGGCGATCATGGCCATCGAAATACCTCAGTATTTGAGGATGGGGAACAGCGCTTAATGGGATTGCATGATAATGAGTGCTGAAACGTTTAGAAGTCCGTTGCATTTTCGAGGAAATAGTGTCAATTAAAACTGTCTATGGCCAAGAAACGAAGTTCTGCCAGTGTGCGCGCAATTGCTGAGAAAGCAGGATTGTCGTTGGGTGCTGTCTCGATGGCTATGCGGGACGATCCCTCGATCCCAGAGACGACGCGCAATCGGGTTAAGGCGATCGCCAAGGAACTAGGCTATCGGCGCAACGCCCGGGTATCTGAGCTCATGGCTCTGTTGAAGCAACAGTCACTCCGCAATGGTCAGGAAACATTGGCGTTTGTCATTCCGGTGAATCGATCGAAATCCGGGATGGAGCAATACATTGATACGTCCCTTAACCATGCCAAGAAGCGCGCCGAAGAGCGGGGCTATAGTTTGGAAGTTTTTGAAATGGATGAGCAGGGGATCACGCCCCATCGATTGGAGAAAATCATCGAAGCGCGGGGAATCCGCGCGGCTGTTTTTGGACCTCATCGTGATGTCACCGGAGCGGTGCCAATCAATTCTAGCAAGCTCGCGATGGTGGCGATTGGTTATTCCGTGGTGGAGCCACCCATGCATCGCGTGGTCATCAATCATTACCGCAATATTCACATGGCGATGGCCCAACTGCTGGCGCGAGGATATGAGCGAATCGGTTTGTTGATCGAGCCCGAATCAGATGCCCGGGCCAGAGATTTGATCACGGCTGGTTTCTGGGATGTGGGGAGACGTTTGCCTAAGTCGAATCGGATAGAACCCTACGTCGGTCCGCCCGATCAAAAAGCGGTGGATCGTTGGCGTAGTCGCACCACACCCGATGCGGTCATCGGGTGTGGTGCGCATTGGCACAAACTGCTTTCAGCCCAAGGTGAACTCGACCCGGAGACACTGGGTTACGTCTATATCGATCACTTCGATCGCGAAGGCTTCAATGTTGCCGGCATTCAATATCAAAACGGAATGTTGACTGAAGTTGCGGTTGATCAAGTGGTCGCCGCTTTACAGGTGAACGAATTCGGAGTGCCGAAGTATCCCCGCACGACTACCGTGCCGTGTGCTTGGGTAGACGGTGACTCGGTTCGTCCGCTGATCCGTGAGGTTCAGGAACCACTTTTCTTGGTGCCGACAGCGGAGTAATAAGTCCCAAAGGATTCGAGAACTGATTACAATGAGCGCGTCGGAACACGGCGTCCCGCCGCGATAGAAATCAACGAAGGCGAAGTCGGACCATTCCGGCGACGCACGTCGATTAGGAATCGGGTTAGGAACCCAGCACGTGGAGGCTCACGTAAAGGGCCAACGTAATTAAGACCACCGCCCCCGAGATTATTCTGGCTGGCCGCCATTCTTCGTTATTGGAAGCGAATCCTTCAGCCGCGACAGCGACCTTGGAGTCCGGTTTGATCTTCCCGGCGACGAGCATGAAAATGCAGAGGAAAGCGAAGTTAAGCGCGGCGAAATGCAACCAGTGCATCGGGGTGCCAAAGAAGGTTTCGCCCATACCCCAGGTGAAGTAGCAATAGGTGGCCATGCCGCCCAAGAGAGAGATCTTCGCGGCCCACGCGGGAACCGAACGCGAGACCATGGCCATAATGACCACCGCCAGAATCGGGATATTAAAGATGGCTCCCAGTTTCTTCATCAGCGTGAACAAGCCATCGGGGGCATTGGCGATCACCGGAGCGAGGCACATCGCAAAAATGGCGAGGAACATACCAAAGATCTTGCCGATCAAAACCACCCGTCGGCCATCAGCTTTGGGGTTGATAATACCCTTATAAATATCGAGACCGAAGAGGGTGGAACAGCTGTGGAGCGCACTGTTGAATGAACTTAGAATCGCGCCAAACATCACGGCTCCAAAGATGCCAGCGAGAGAAGGAGGAAGCACCTCGGCGACGAGGCGCGGATAGGCCGAATCTCCGTTGCCCAGTTCGCTACCGAACATTTCGATGGCGATAATGCCGGGGAGGACCAAATAGAGAGGTCCGAGAAGTTTGAGTCCCGCGGCGGCGAGCACACCCTTTTGACCTTCGGCCAGGGACTTGGCGCCGAAGGTGCGCTGCACGATGGCTTGGTTGGTGCACCAGTAGTAGACGTTGATGAGCAACATTCCGGTGAAGAGGGTGCTGAATGGGATAGCAGAATCTGACTCTCCGATCGGGCTGATCTTTTCGGTCTGATTGGTGAGGATGCGATCCAGGCCGTCCCCCATACTGCCGTCGCCCAACGCTATAAGGCCGAGGATCGGAATCGCGAGACCACCGATGAGGAGGCCGATGCCATTGATCGTGTCGGAAACCGCGACGGCTTTCAGGCCACCGAAGATAGCGTAAATCGAACCAACGATGCCGATGGCCCAGACCATGATCCAAATCGAGCCGGTTTCACTCACGCCCAGCAACTCATCAACCTTGAACAGCCCGTTCATTCCGAGCGCGCCGGAGTAGAGCACGAAGGGGAGGAAATTGAGCACTAGAAAGACTAGAAAAAGTCCGCTTAGAATTTGCCGGGTCTGCGCATCAAATCGCTTTTCCAGAATCTGAGGCACCGTGGTGATGCCACTATTCCAATAGCGGGGAAGAAAATAGAGTGCCAGAACGACGAGCGCTAGGGCCGCGACGACTTCCCATGCCATCACGATCGTGCCACTGAGGTAGGCACTGCCGTTGAGCCCGATGAGTTGCTCCGTCGAAAGGTTGGTGAGCATCAACGATCCCGCTACGACAAACCAAGGGAGGCTCTTGCCCGCGAGGAAGTAATTATCCGCGTCACCGTGATCGTCCTGGCGCGTGCGCCACCAGGAGATGAATCCGACCAATGCCGTGAAAAGAATAAATGAGAGGAATGAGATCATGGGGTAAAAAAGTAGGGGCTTGCTTCGGGGTGAGCGTCGGAAGGGTCAGGCGGCATCACCCGTGGTGGCAGTTCTTTGTGGTGAAAGCGTTCAGTTCGAGTGGGGTGTTTTGCGAGAAATTTCGTGATCGGCTAATTTGGCGATCTTTCATGGATCTGCGCCGGTCGAAAGATGGCTGAGTGTCGTCGGAGGGTGTATCGTTTCATTCCGTCGGTGCTTCGTGACCGTCGAAAGCCAGAGACAGATCGTAGACTTCACCATCACAAACGGGTTCGTGGGCATCATCCGCGAACTGCTTCATTTTGGTCAGAATTTCAGGATGTTCGGCGGCGAGGTCGTTGAGCTCCTCGATATCGTGGTCGAGGTGGTAGAGTTCCCATGCAGCGTCTTTTTTCGGTTGAATGGCTTTCCATTGATCCATCCGCACGGCCCGACTTTTGAAGTCCTCCCAATACAGGTATTTATGGCGGCGCTGCTCGTGGTTGACGACATCGCGGCCTAAGAGCGTGGGCACCAAGGTGTATCCGTCCGTGTTGGCAGGAGCGGCGATCCCGGCGAATTCAGCCAGGGTAGGCATGATGTCCGGGAAATAGCCGAGGTGTTCGGAGACGCGGCCGGGATCAATCCGGCCGGGGTAGCGGACCATGAACGGAATGCGCAAGCCGCCTTCGTAGAAGTTGCCCTTGCCGCCGCGGAAACGTTCCCCGGTGCGGGGATTTAGATTGGGAGCAAGGAAGCCATGCGGGTAGCGCTCGTTTTGGAAATACGGCTGACCTCCGTTATCTCCGGACAGGAAAACAATGGTATTATCGTCGATATCCAATTCCTGAAGTAGATCCAAGATTTCGCCGACCTGCCGGTCCGCCATTTCAACCATCGCGGCATACATCTGCGGATCGTGGGTGCCTTTCTGATTCTCGGCTTTCCAGTCTTTATCTCGATATTTGATCCACGCGGGATCGTCTTCCGGCATACCCCAGTGGCCGTGGGGCGGGGTCCAGGCGAGATAGGCAAAGAAGGGGCGATCATGGTTATTGCGGATGAACTCCATGCTCTCCTCATGAATGAGATAGTGCGAAAACGTTTCGCCGTGATGAAGGTCGCCCGTATTTCCCGCGAGAGGCACGCGTTCGCTATTCCGAATCAGGTAGCGAGGATAATAAGTGTGGGCATGCACCTGATGGTAGTAGCCAAAAAACGTATCAAAACCCTGCCGTTCTGGAACGCCGGACGAGCCGACGTCGCCCAGTCCCCACTTCCCAAAACCGCCGCTGACGTAGCCGGCCGGTTTAAGCATCTCGGCGATCGTAAAATCCTCGTCGCGGATGGGCGCGGTTCCTTTGTTGCCCCGCACGGTCGTGTGGCCGCTGTGTTGCCCCGTCATCAATACATTGCGGGTCGGCGCGCAGACGTTGGCGCCGGCGAGAAACTGCGTGAACCGAACGCCCTCATCTGCGATCCGATCCATGTTGGGAGTATCCAAAATCCGGTGCTCCATACCGGAAGATTCGAAGTAACCCCATTCGTCCAACATCATGTAGATGATGTTCGGTGGACGGGCTTCGAGTCCTAGTGCGCCACAGCAGCAGAGCAGAATAGTGGTGATGATCTTTTTCATTTTTGAGCAGAGAGTTGAGCGGCAGTATCCTGGGCGGCTTTAGTGGGTATGCCCGGTTTTTGGAGAAATCCGAGATCACGGAACCAGTCGATGAATCGATCGGGCCAGGTGCCGAACGGAATTCTGCCTCGGTCAGTAATGCCTCCGCCATGCCCACCGTTGCCGTAAAGGTGTAGTTCGATGTTAGGCACTTCGAGGCGCAGCATCGCCATGTAATAGTCGGTTGACCAAATCGTATGACGTTTGCCGCCGTAACTGGCCGAAGCGATGAAGGCGGGAGGCACGTCGATCGGTATCGGGGCTTTGGGGTTGGCGGTCAGGATGGATGGGCCGGTGTAAAGCAGTCCGACAAAATCGGGTCGTGAACTAATCCCCGCGAGCGGATCATCGGTGGAGTTGTTTTCCGCATCGAAAGCCGGGTAATTGAGCGCGGTGCCAGTAGCCACTTCGCCGCCGGCGGAAGAACCGAAGACTCCGATTTTGAGAGGATCGATGCCCCACTCATCGGCGCGACTGCGGACGAGCCGGATGGCTTGAAGTGCATCGTTCACGGCGTCGACTTCGGCACTATAGCCGTCATCCCGTAGGCGGTAGCGGAGAATGATTGTCGTGATACCGTAGTTGTAGAAGTAGGGCACCATGTCGGTGCCGGCCGCGGCGATACCCAGGTGATTATGGCCTCCTCCCGACATTAGAATAATGGCTGCTCCGGTGCTGAGGTTGCGTTCGACGGGATGAATCTCGATCGAAGGAACATGCACGTTCTTGAGACGCTGAATCCGTCCCGGAACTTGTCCGTGCATTTCGTAGATCTCATCTTCGCGAACGCGCGATGCGTTGAGAAATGACGAGTCCGGGGGGAATACCGGCATCACGATTCCACCGGGTAATAGCGCCTGGGGTTGGTAAGGCTCGTCCGTCGCGACCGCGGGGCCGGGAATCATTTGCGGAGTCGGAGTGGGGGCCGCGCCGGTGAGCTGGCCGGCGAACAGCATGGTGAGGGTCGCAAGGCCGGAAATTAACCGGTGTGGCGAGAGAACTGGAGACATGGAATACAGAGGTGTTTCAGGTCAGATACTCGATAGTAAACCCGTGGAGTCACCGAGGCGGGGCAGGTTTTGCACACCCATTTTATCTGCGAGACTGAGGAACATGTTGGTCGCAGGCTGGGATCCACTCTTCACGTAGCGTCCGGGGGTGAGTTGGCCGCCACCGTGGCCGGCCAAAACAAAGGGCAGGTTATCGTGGGAGTGACGGTTGCCATCGGCGTTTCCGCTGCCGAAAACAATCATCGAGTTGTGCAGCAAGGACTGACCATCGACGTCATTGACCGCATCCAAGCGTTGGAGGAAGCGGGCAAATCGTTCGATATACCATCGATCAATACGCGCCACCTTTGCGATGCGATCTTGGCGGTTCTGATGGTGGGTGAGTTCGTGGTGGCCTTCGGGAATTCCAATCTCTTCGTGCGAGCGATTGTCGCCATCGTGGGCCGTCATGAGCGTGGCAATACGCGTGGAGTCGGTTAGGAATGCCAAGAGCATCATGTCATACATGATGTCCATATGTTCGCCATGGGTGAACGGCACCCCGGCTGGAGTGGCGAGATCAGGGTCGGCGGTCGAGCCGAACTGTTCGAGGTTTTCGATGCGTTGTTCTACTTCCCGAATGCCAGTGAGATATTGGTCGAGTTTCTCGCGATCGGAATGGCCGAGACGTTCCTGCATCTGACGGGCGTCGGTCATAACGAAATCCAAAATCGAGCGATGATTTGCCATACGCCGTTGCGCGTTGGCGGAGCGATCGCCGTGCTCGCCCTCGCCGAAGAGCCGTTCGAATACCCGCCGCGGATTGGCCTCGGGCGTCATGGGATTAGTCGGACTCTTCCAGGCCAAGTTGTATTGATAGGCGCAGGAATAGCCGGTGTCACAGGTGCCGGTGCGGCGGTTGGTGACACAACTCATTTCCAACGATGGAAAGCGAGTGGTGTGTCCGACCTCGCGCGCGATGGCCTGGTCGATGGAAACGCCAGCGCGGATATCGGTTGCGCTCTTTTTGATCCGCACGCCGGTGAGGAATACACTATTGCCGCGGGCGTGATCACCGCCGCCATCGGATCCGGGGTTAGCGTTGAGTTGGTCCAGTCCACTGAGGACTTGCACGGAGTCGCGCAGCGACGCGAGTGGTTGGAGTGTGTGCTTGAATCGGAAATCGGTCAGGCCGCCTTCGGGCCACCAAAGGTCAGGGATCGCCCCGTTGGGGAAAAAGACGAAGGCGGTTCGAAGCGGAGCGCCCGTAGCGGTTGTCGCGGCGGCACGCGTGCTGGCGGCGGCCATGAGAGAGTTCGGCACCAACGAGTGGAAGGCGGGGAGGGCCATGGTGGCCCCGAGGCCTTTTAGGAAATGCCGGCGGTTGAGCGGATTGGTAAGAGGCATAACTTCAGAGGTTGGTGAGATTGGGGTGACGGGTTTGTTGAAATGGGGCGGATGAAACGATCGCGCGAAAGAGGGCAGAGGGGCGGCCGTCGGACGATTTCAAGGTTTCGACCAAGTGATCGACGGTCTCGACGTCGTAGTATTCCAAACCACGTCCGAGAGCATAGGTAAGAAGTTTTTCACTGAAACAGTAATAGAAGTCAGAAAGGCGTTCGGTAGCTAGAACGTGCTTAAATTCCTGGATCGAGTCAAAGGTCTCTCCAGTCACTAGTTGACCCGCCATGTCGATGGGTTGGTTGAGCTCGGACTCACGCCATCTGCCCATGGCGTTGAAGTTCTCCAGCGCGAGTCCTAAGGGATCCATGCGTTCGTGGCAGGATGAGCAAAGTGGGTCCTCTCGATGCATTGCCAGTGTCTCGCGGAGACTGAGGGCGGCCAGATCATCGGGATTGGTGATGTCTTCCAGAGCCGGGATGTTCGGAGGTGGAGCGGCTGGCGGTGTCCCCAGGATGTTTTCCAAGATGAACACGCCACGTTTCACGGGTGACGTTCGGGTGGGGTTGGAGGTGTAGGCGAGTAACGTGCCCTGCGTCAGGACACCGCCGCGCGGGCTGCCGGCGGGGAGCTCGACCCGGCGCATGTGCCTTCCTTTCACGTCGGGAATGCCGTAGTGGTTAGCGAGATGCTCGTTGAGGAACGTGTAATTACTATCGATGAGTTCGGCAATCGGACGGTCTTTGCGGATCACGTATTCGAAGAACATTTCAGTTTCTTGCCGCATGGGAGTTGTCTCCTGCCGTTTCAACTGTGGCCGTTTTATGTTGTAAGCGGCCCGCACGATGGCCCGCGTGCGGTCGTAGTCAGCCTGCTGTTCGGCGGTGCGCTGGTTCTCGGGAATTTCTCGCAACTTCGAATATTCTTTTTGCGCGATGAAAAGCGTGGGATCGGGATTGTCCCGCAGCCAAATATCCAATGAACTGACGTTGACCGATTCGATGTCGCGGGCGTGCAGCCATTGGCCCGCGAAGTTCTTCATGAAGTTGTCGGAGCGCGGATCCTGCATCATGCGCGCAATCTGTTGTTCTAGGTTCGGGCGCAGCTGATTGTTCTCCGCCAATTCCATTAACTCCGCATCGGGCATGGTGGACCAGAGGAAGTAGGATAAACGGGAAGCCAACGAGAAATCGTCAATTTCTGGATGGCGGGTGTCTTGAGTAGAAGCGCTTCGGATAGCTTCTTCACGAAAAAGAAAACGAGGTGACGCGAGCACCGCAGTCATGGCCTGAGCCATCCCGCTTTCGAAGTTGAAGCCATCTTGAGCGGCAACCTCTTCAGCCATATTCACGAGTCGTTTTAGGGTGATCGCATCGACCGGGCGGCGAAACGCACGGGCAGCGAACTTGCTGAGGAGTTGATTTGTATAAGCGTGCCGCGCTGCGGGGGCTTGAGGCACGTCTCCCGGAAAGAATTGGGCATAATTCTCAGGCCGCACCCAATGTGAACGATCGAAGGGACCTCGAATGGTGAGGTGATCCACCCGCATTTTAAGACGTTTAATTTTCTCCGGGTCGACGGACACGGGAACGACTTCGAATGAGAACTGATGCTCTCCGGGAACCCAGTCATAATCGAACGTGTATTCGAAGATTTTACTCGAGGTGTTTTCGAACTCTTGATCGATCTTTACCTCGTTATCGATCCGGAAGATCAGACGGCATTTGCTATAATCGAAACCTTGGAAACTGACAAAACTCTTGGGCGAAATTTTCAGCCCAATTTGATACTTACCGGGGCGATCAACCCCGATTTGCGCGAAGCGGGTTGAGGCGTCGTAAAATGAAAGTTGGAGGTATTCGTCCGAGCGATCGGCTGCGTTGGGTGCCGGGGAAAACAGCTTGGCTAATTTTTCACCTTCGAGTTTTCGCTCGGGCATGATCCAAGGCTCAAGCGGCACGGCCTGGCCGACGATGTTGATGGCGGCATCGAAGTATTTTTCTAACAGCATGGGCGAAAGCGTCAGGATCTCGCCGATGTTATCAAAACCCTCGCCGGTGTTGTCGGGCGGGAAGGCGTCGCGGGTATCGAAGTTAACGCCCATCAGATCGTATATCGTATTCTGATATTCGATTCGATTGAGCCGTTGCACCGTGAGTTGGCCCGGATCGGGATTCGCGGGATCGATGCCGAAAGGCCCCGTCTTGATCCAAGTTCGTAAATTCTTCCGGTCTTCATCGGACGGGAGGGCCTCTTCTCGAGGCGGCATGATGTGGCTGCGCGTGTTGCGTAGGACCCGAAGCCACAGGTCAGTATCCGCAATGGTTTCAGCAGTGAATTCGTCGAGCGTGACACCGCCTTCGTTGGTGCCTAGTCCGTGGCAGTCATAGCAGAACTCGTCTAGGATCGGTTCAACGTCCGAGCGGAACGAAGCCATGATGTCCGCCGTTGCATGCAGGGGAAGGGATCCTGCGAACAGGCCTATCGTTAGCAGCACTGGACGATGTCGCTTCACGGATCAGATTTTTCCGGGGAACTGGTCGTGACGTGTGGACGCCACTCGTTGGTGGGCTCGTAAGCACTGGAACCGTAATCCTGCCCCGCATGACTGAGTTGAACCTCGGCGAAGAACGCGACGAGTTCGTGTTTCATGGCCGCAGCGAGTTGCGGATGAGCTGCTGCGAGGTTTTCGCTTTCATCTCGATCTTGGGAGAGATCATAAAGTTCCCCGGCAGGTAGGAGGAACTTGAAATTGTCCTTCACTAAAGATGAGATATTACCTTGGTAGCGAAAGGGGATAGCACGGTAGCGAGCTTTGGTTTGGCCTCGCAGAATCGGTCTGATATCTTCGCCGTCGAGAGCCCGTTCATCAGGCATAGTGTAGCCGACGATTTCGCGCACGGTGGAGAAATAATCCAAGGTCGACAGGGGCGTGTCTGAGGCGGATCCCGCTGAAATGTGGCCGGGCCACACCGCGAATGCTGGCACCCGCACCCCACCGTCGTAGAGCGCGCGTTTACGACCGCGCAGACCATCGGTGGTGCCGACCCGACGATTAGCTGCTACTTTGCCTTCGGGCCCGTTGTCGGAGCAGAAAAAGATTAAGGTGTTCTTCAATACCCCGGCATCTTCCAGGGTCGTTACGATTCGTCCAACCTGTTCGTCCAACTCTGTAATACAGCCGTAGAAATGAGCGGCTTCGCCATGACCTTCGTATCGGGCGAGGTATTCGGGACCGGCCTCTATGTTTTCATGGGGGGCGTGAAACCAAACCACGGCGAGGAAGGGGTTTTCATCGGAGGCGGCTTGATTGATGAATGGCACGGCCCGGTCGACGACGACTCGGGCGGCTCCACCCAAAAGACTCGGATCGTTGCCATCGAGGGCGACACCATCGGCGTAAAAGGGGTTGTCTTTTGCCCGAGGACCAACGCCAGGGTTCCAAGTGGTGACGGCCGATTCGGTTACGAACGATGTGTCATAGTCGCGCTCCCAAGGCGGTGAATAATTTAGATCGGGACGACGTTTGGGACCCTTTGCGGTCATGGTCCGACTGAGCGTGCCGAGATGCCATTTCCCAAAGTGCCCCGTGGTGTAGCCCTGAGCTTTGAGCATGCGCGCCATCGTAATTTCCTGCGCCGGCAGATGACCGGCGTTAGCGTTAAACACGCCAAAACGATCGTGATGCCGACCGGTCAGGGCCGTGCCACGGGTAGGGGAACACACCGAGTTTCCCGCATAGAAATGGGTCAACGTCATCCCACGCTTAGACAGCGCGTCGAGATGCGGGGTCTGAATGATCGTGTTGCCGTTGAAGCCGGTGTCCCCGTAGCCGAGATCATCGGCCATGATCAGGATAATGTTGGGACGTTCGGGGGTGGTGGCGCCCGTCAGGGTTGAGCTTAGCGACAGGCTAAGTCCGAGAACCGTTAGACGAATTCCGAGGGTGAATCGATCCATGGGGAGGGGAGGGTTGATGTTAGCTTAGCGGAACTGATCGTATTCAGGATTCACCTTTGCCTTGGAGAATATCTCTTTCGAAATCCACAGATCGTAGGTGGCCTCGAGCTGGACGGCAGCCTCCTGCTGTTGGCCTTGATCGCCCGTTTCTTGAATCCAGGTGTCCAAGATAGCGCGGTGACGCACGAGTTCGGTTTTGAATGCGACGTCATTGGCAAGATTGTGAATTTGGTGAGGATCGGTCGCGAGGTCGTATAACTCTTCCGCGGGGCGAGGGCCAAACCAGTGTTCGTCGAGGTAGGGCGAGAGTTTGCCCGCTTGGTGGAGTTTTTTCAGGTCGGCGACTGTGGGATGATTATCGCGGTATTGAGCCTGCAGCATAGCTCGGTCGAGGTAGCCGTTACGAATATAGCGGTATTCATCTGTGCGCACGGTGCGAATCTGGTCGATGGTGTAGTCGCAGCGATCGCGGGCGGAGATCATGTAAGATCTTTCCTGATACGAGTCGGCAAATAGATCCTGTCCATCCAAGTAGTCAGGCATGGCCGCGCCACCGAGGGAGAGTGTGGTGGCCGTGATGTCCAAAGCCGAAACGAGTTCGTCGCGAACCACCGAACTACCGATGGCAGGGTGGTTGCCTTTGACCATGAGCGGAATGTGCACGCCACCTTCGTAGCAGAACTGTTTGTGGCGGAGGGACTGGTTGTTGCCGTGGTCACTAAAGAAAAAGACGATGGTGTTTTCCATTTCCCCGTCGGCTTCGAGCTGATCGAGGATGGTTTGCACGCGAGCGTCAGCTCCGCGAACGGCATTGTAATGTTGAGTCCATGCCTTGCGGTGGTTGGGGGTCTCCGGGAAGTAAGGCGGTAACGGCACGTCGTTGTCGGCGAGTTCTTCGCCTTCACGCACCCACTTGCTGTTGGCCTTACCGCCTTTGATTTCGATCTGACCGAACCAAGGCTGATCCTTATCCGGGCGGGACTTCCAGGTCTGCCGGGTGATGGAGAGGTTGTGTTTTGCGTGGTTGCCCTGCCAACCGTTCATGCCGGGGACGTAGTCGTCTCTGTTGCCGGTTGAGTAAAGGTCACCTCGATCGTAGTGGAAATTGTAGTCATCCTTGCCGCTATTGAAGGTGTAGTAGCCGGCAGCCCGCATGAGTTCGGGCAATGTTTCCATGCCCTCAGGGAGATGGATGCGCAGCTCTTCGGGGACGACTTCGCCGTCGGTGGTGCGGCTGGAGCGATGTTGATGCGTGCCGGTGGTGGTCTGCATGACACCGGTGATGATGGCGGAGCGACTGGCCGAGCAGACGGGGGCGGTGGCGAAGGCGCGGGTGAATAGCACGCCCTGAGCCGCGAATTTATCAATCGTCGGCGTGTGGCCGGCATTGATGGGGTCGCCGTAGCAACCCATGTAAGGGGAAAGGTCTTCGGAGAATATCCAGAGAATGTTGGGACGACGCATATCGGTGGCAGCAGCAGCGCTGAGCGAGATTACACCAAGCAGAAGAAGGCGGAGGAAGGTCATGAGGTGTAGTAAGTTTAGGGCTAACAGGTCAGGGTTTAGCGACACGCGCAGAAAGGCACGAGGATCGAAATACCTTTTCGAGCAAAAGCATACTGAATTCTACGACCTAAGGCCGGAAAATTATGCTAGTGAGTGCGTTTGACCGCCCAGGTGATACCAGCGGCAATGCCCAGCAGAATGATCGAAAACCCCGCGAGGGTTTTCGAGTCAGATGAAGTGAAGATCGCCAGTCCGCCCATCACCGTAGCAATTATGCCCAAGGTGATCGCGACCATGACTGCTGGCAGCGTTGAGGACTCGCGGGCGGGTTGCTCGTGGAAATTGCGGGCCGACTCTTCGATCCGGTCCCAGCCCGGGTGTTGATTTTTGGACAAAACCTCGAGGAAGATCAGCACAAAGAATGGAACGAGGATGCCGGCACAAAGATCGGCGACCCGGCGGTTGTCTGCTACCCAATCGCAGAGAGAGCTCAGGAAACTCACGTCCACCAGGAATCCATGGGTGGAGAAGCCAAATTTCACCACGAGAGCGGAGAGAAAACCAACAATCGCAGTCGTCCAGACCGCGCTCATTCCGATCTTGCGAGAGAACAGTCCCCAGATTGTCGGCAATACCAGCGGGCCCGTGATCAAGGTCGTGATATCCAGGATGAAACGGGTGTATCCGTAACGGGGGATGAGCAACGAACTGGCCACGACAACGCAGCCCAAAATGACTGTGACAATACGCCCAACCCTCACGACCTGCGCATCGGCGGCGGTGCGGTTGATGAAGCGTTGATAGACCTCGGTGGTGAACGCTCCGGCAAACACGTTGAGTTGAGTGGTCGCCATACTCGCGGTGGCCGAAGCCATGGCGGCGATCATAAGTCCGAGCATGCCGGGTGGGAGCACCGCTTGGCAGGCGAGAATGTAGGCCTGTTCGTGGTCGGCGTCAGGATTGATCACGCGATAGACGAGTGGCGGGATCATCCAAAATAATGGACTGATCAAATACATCGCCCCGAAAATATAGGCGGCCTTTTTGGCGTCGCGCGAGGTGGGCACGCAGGTGAAACGCTGCACGAAGGCCCACTCGCCACCGATCTTGAAGAAATGAATAATGATCCAGCCCGTTAGGAACCATCCGGTAAAATCGTCCGCGACCATTGACGTGAAGCCCTCTGGAGTTTGATCGATGAAAGCGTTCCAACCGCCGACCTGAGCCAAAATCAATGGAACGACGAATAGCACCGAGACCACGAGGATCACGAACTGGAGCACGTCGGTCATGAGCACCGCCCACAGTCCGCCGGCGAAGGTGATCGCGATCACAATCAGACAGAGGATGATGGAGGTCAGCGGAACGGAGAGATGCCCGGTCGCGGCGTCGGCCAGCAGATGACCATCCGAGAGGGGGGTGAGGGCCGCGACGATCATGGAAAGCGCGTAGATGGCACCGCCCAGCGAACCAATATTTACGGCACCTTGGAACCACGTGTAGAATTGCACCACCGCCCCACCGAAGCGAAGTTGTAGAAACTCAGCGGCGGAACTGACGCCCATCGCTCGCCACCTTCCGGCCACAAACCAGCCAACAAACAAAGCCGCCACGCCGTAGCACATGTTGATGGCGACGGCGACGAAACCGTAGCGGTAGGCGATGCCCCCCCACACCACGAAGGTTCCGGCCGAGAACATCGTCATAAAACCCGACAATCCGGAGACCCACCACGGCGACTGACCGCCCGCGGCGAACATATCGGAGGACGACTTCATTCGCCCGGCGAAAACCATGCCGGCGGCGACGATGCCGACGAGGTAGATAACGATGACAAAGTAATCGACGGATTGCATGGGGTAGGGAGGAGGGAGAGCCGAAATACAGTGGACGTAAACGGTTGAGTTGAGCGACGAAGGTTAACCGTTGAGTTGACTGACCTAGGTCGGGAGGCCTTCCACTATTATCGGATGTTGGGAGCTTATCTTAAAATCCTAACGGATATCTTTTCACTCGCGGCGGAGCTAACATCTCGAATCAGCGAACGCTATAGTAGAAAGAGACGGGAACCCTTGGCGGATCTACGTGATTCTGCCGGACTCAAAGCGGCCAAGGATTCGCCCGTTTAATAAACCACTCTACCTCAATTTCCCTATGCGTCCCGTTTTCCTTAGAATCTTAGTCATGCTCCTCACTTTTGGTGGCGTGCTCTCCAGTATCTCATCGGCAGCCGCAGAGCAGGCGCGTCCCAATATCATTTGGCTCATGGCTGAAGATATGGGGCTGGATCTAGAGTGTTACGGCATGGCCGGAGTGCAGACTCCCAATCTGAATCGTCTTGCTCAAGAGGGGGCGCTATTCACGCGGGCTTATGCTTCGAACCCAATCTGTTCACCCAATCGATCAGCCATGATGGTGGGCGTGAACCAAAACGTGATCAACGCGCAGCACCACCGGAGCAATCGTGACGTGCCGCTGATGGCTCCCTATAAGCCCATCACTTATTGGTTACGGGAGGCAGGTTATACGGCATTGCTGGGGCATTCAACCGTGCTGGAGAAGGGCACTAAGATTGACTGCAATTTCAAGACTCAGACGACTGGCCCGTATGACGGAGTCACTCAGTTCGGGATCTTTCATGCGCGCGAAGATTTCTCCGCTGCCCAACAGCCCTTCTTCAGCCAGATCCAACTCAAAGTGACTCATCGCGGGGATTGGTGGAAAGGGGTTCGGGAAGCGTCTGCGGATCCAGTTAAACTGGCCGACGTCGAGTTGCCGCCATTCTTTGCCGACACGCCGGAGATTCGCTATGACTGGGCGACGTATTTGGATACGGTGGAGTATATGGATGCAGAAGTCGGCGTTCTCATGGATGACCTGAAAGCTCAAGGACTGGCGGACAATACGATCATCATCTTTATTGCCGACAATGGTCGCTGTAATCTGCGCGGGAAGGGTTACCTGCATGAGAGCGGCGTGCACGTGCCCATGATTGTTTGGGCTCCGGGGCTGATTGAAGCCGGCACGGTAGTGGAGGAGTTGGTTACCACGACCGATATATCGCGCACGGTGTTGGAACTAGCGGGGGCGCATCAGCCGGACTATCTCACGGGACAGTCTTTTCTCCGCGTGGCCGAATCGCCCAATCATGAGTATGTGCGCACTGCCCGTGACATTTGGGATGAAATCGACGAGTGCTCCCGCGGTATCACGACCAAAGAATTTTCCTACATCCGCAACTACATGCCCGAAGTTCCTTGGGCGACTGATCAGGCTTACCTCGAAATCAACCGACCCGCGCTGCATGTGATGCGTCGTTTGAAAGAACAGCGTGAACTCACCCATGCGGGCATGACGTTTTTCGCCGACCGCAAACCAGTGGAGGAACTCTATGATTTACGTAATGATCCGGACCAAATGGTGAACTTGGCTGATGATTCCCGTTACAGGGATGCGCTCCACGATATGCGTAATCGCGAACGCCAGTGGCAGGCCGAAAATCGCGACTTTGGGTTGATGGATCTGGGGCGACGAAGTCCGGATCAAGGCATGGGCGCTCAGCTCGTTCGCGAAGGCGTGAAACAGCAGGCTCCCGAGCTGTGGGAGCGTCTGGAAAGTGGTGAACTGATGGCCACTCAAGCTTGGAAGAAATACATTCTAAAAACGTCTAAATCGAAATGAATACGTCCCGTTCCAGCCTCGCGTTTACGATCTTCATTGCCGTGCTGACGGCCTTGCCTCTGGGCGCGGCCCAGCAGGAGCAGCCGAACATCGTGCTCTTCTTCGTCGATGACATGGGTTGGTCCGATCTCGGCTATCGGAATCCCATCTTTGAATCACCGAACATCGATGCTTTGGCGGAGGAGTCAGTCGATTATCTGCAGGCCTACATAGCCACGCCAACTTGCAGCCCGAGCCGCGCGACGCTCTTGACTGGGCAGCATCCGGCGCGGCTGCGTATGGTGCGTCATATTCCTAAAGATGAGGCAAATGGTTTCGATAAGTATGCGCGCACGGAAAAAGAGTTTAATCTGCTCAAAACGGATCCGGCGCAATTCCCCAGTCGCAATTGGGTGCCGCTGGAAAATGTGACTTATGCCGAAGCGTTAAGTGATCTGGGTTACTACAATCTCTTCGCGGGTAAGTGGCATCTCGGGCACGAACCTTATCATCCGATTGAACAAGGATTTGATCGGCAAATTGGCACCAGTAATGCGGGGCATCCAAGTTCGTATTATCCGGAGTATTTTAAAAATTCGGATGTGCTGCAGGATGAGACCGAACGCTATCTCACCGATTTGTTAACGGACGAAACGGTGGGGTTTATCGAAGACTACGATCGCGACCAGCCCTTCATGATTTCGATGTGGTATTACAACGTGCACGGACCGCATCAGGGTCGGGAGGACTACGTGAAGCACTTTGAAGCCAAAGGAATGACGGGGCTCTATGCCAACTATGCCGCCATGGTTAAATCGGTCGACGACTCCGTGGGGCGGGTCCGTGCGGCGCTCAGTGGCAAAGGAATCGAACGTGAGACGATTATCATCTTCTTGTCCGATCAAGGCGGGTATTTTGAGAATCCACCGTTTCATGGCGGGAAGCGTTCTGATACCCTTTACGAAGGTGGCGCACGCGTGCCGTTTATGATTAATTGGCCCGGAGTGACGGCGTCGCACGTGAAGCAGGAGAGCATTGTGCAATCAACGGATTTGTTTCCTACTCTAGTGGAGATTGCCGGAGGTGACGCGTCTGATTATGACAATCTCGATGGCATCTCACTCGTGCCGACGTTGCGCGGTCAGAAAACATGGACCCGGCCCGAAGCTATCTTTGGCTACCGTGCCTATGAGGACCTATATGCTTCGGTTCGTGAGGGCGACTGGAAGCTACTCGCTTATCGCAGCGGCACTACGAAATTGTATAATATCAAGGACGATATCGGCGAACGAAATGATGTCACTTGGGATGATCGGGAAACCCGCCTGAAGCATTCGTTATTGGTTGATGCCCTGGTCGATTTTGAACTGAGGATGGGCGTATACGATTTTTCCGGCGTGGATGATCTTCCTCTACTCACGAGCTATTATACGCGTCAGAGGTTAGCCGCAGCTGCGCTTACCGCGGAGCAGGATACTCAGTTAGCTAAAATGGATCGAACTCTCGGTCGTGAGATTCGTGAGACTCGGATTCAGCATGGCATTGATCTTAATACGATTCACCGCCGCGACCACGAAACATCCCGCTTACGAGCCGAGGGGGTAAAAGGCGCTGCACTACTGGAAGGTATGATAGCCTCGGCGGACCTCACCGCGCAGCAAGGTGACGGCTTTCGTGCCATTGTGAAACGCCAAGCCAAATACCAAGTGGATGTGCGTGCATTGCTCACTTTGGAGCAGCGTAAACTGATAGCTCGGAACTAGCAGGTTTTTCGAGTTAGGCACGCACCTCGAAGACGACCTCCGGACGGGTGATCCGATCAGTATTTCTGCTTGAAGGGGTGAACCACGTTTTCGTCTGGTGCCCGGAAAACATAGCTCTGCCAAGCCGCCTGGCGGGCTTTCCAACCTTCGAGTGATCTCGTGGGATAGGTGTCGGGGCGACCGCCGTAACGGAACTCATCGGATACGCCCTCGTCGCGGATAAATTCCCTCCAGTCGTTCAGGCGGGTCAGTAGGTCAGTTTTGACCGCGGCCAGAGCGGAGGAATCAGCCAAGTTCTCCAATTCGTGCGGATCTTCCGCTAAATCGTAGAGCTCGAATTCCGGTTTGGAGGTCGCAAAGAATTTGGCCTGATCCGCGTTTAATTTTCCTTCGAGGAAGAGCACACTCATCTCGGCCAACATGGGATAATTGTCTTCCTTGTAGCCGCTGTATTGGAGCCAGGCGCGCTCGGGCATGAGATTGTGAATCAGTTTGTAGCGATGTCCGCGAACGGTGCGGCTCGCGTCGTGCGTAAGTCCCATCCGACCGCGAGCGGCGAAGATGTGGTCGCGGTTTTTGATTTCCTCGGACCAGAGGTTTTTGCCATGGAGTTCGTAGGGCGGTGTCACCTGGGCCGCGTCGAGAATCGTCGCGGTGACGTCGATCATTTGCACGAGTTCGGAGCGAACCTGACCCGGTTTTACCTGATCGGGCCAGTTTACGATGAGGGGGACTTGGAGGCCTGGCTCGTAGAGGAACTGTTTCCCGCGGATGTGGCAGCGACCGTTGTCGCCAATTAGAAAAATGACGGTGTTATCGCTCAGTCCTTCGTCTTCGAGTCGTTGGACAAGGGCACCGACTTCGCGGTCACAAATCTGCATTTGTTCCAAACCGTTGGCCCAGTCCCGACGGTTGAGCGGCGTGTCGGTGTAATAGGGTGGCAATTCGATGTCAGCGGGGTCGATCGGATTGATGGGGTCACGACTCCACGGGCGATGCGTGCCGGTCAAGGTGATCTGAGCGAAGAAGGGTTGGCCATTGGCCCGTTCGTTCCAATCGGCCCCCATGAAACCGAGATCGGCGTCAAAATTATGGTGCGTCTTCTCCGATATCATCAGTGCGGTGAAGTAACCGGCATCTCGGAGCAAAACGGGAAACGGTTTGATTCCGTAAGGCAGAGGTTTGCGGTCGTCGCCTTTCGTGTCGTGTTGATGCCCGCCCACATAGTTCTGGTGGAATCCGGTGATCATGGCGGATCGAGAGGAGGAACAAACGGGTGCCGTGCAGAAGGCATTGAGATACATCTCGCCCGAGGCGGCGAGGCGGTCGACGTGAGGGGTTTCGATTCCTTTGGTGCCGTAGCAACCAAGATCCGGGCTCCAGTCTTCCAGCATGAGCCAGATGATATTGGGACGCTCGGAGGCGGCCGACGAAGCAGCGGTGAGCATACTCGTCGCAAATGCGAAGGCGACGATACTCAGGGGTAGAGGACGAAATCTCATTGCCCGCGAAAGGACCGAACTGAGGGTGATTACACGAGATGATTATTGGTCAATGGTTGAGTGGGCGCGTGTTTGTCAGGACAAATTACGTTAATTCGGCCAGCGACCGGATTCTGATCGAAAACCATCTCTGGCCGTTTATTGCTAGGGTCTATGATACGTCGTTTGTTTCTACCCTTCGCAATTCTGAGTTTAGCCACATCGAGTTTGGCAGGTGGAGAATGGGCCCCCATTTTCAACGGTAAGAATTTGGACGGTTGGGTCCCCAAGATAACGAAACATGAGGTTGGGGTGAATGTGCACGATACGTTTCGGGTCGAGGACGGGATTCTCAAGGTGTCCTACGAGAACTATGGGGAGTTCGACGGACGGTTCGGTCACCTGTATTCAGAGAAGTCTTATTCGCATTACCTGCTGCGGATGGAATATCGTTTCGAGGGTGAGATGATGCCCGATGCTCCGCATTACGTGAATCTGAACAGCGGCTTCATGGTGCACGCGCAACCAGCGCATGAAATGAAGCTCAACCAGAATTTCCCGGTCAGTGTAGAGTTCCAATTTTTGGCGGACGAGGGCAAAGGGCCCCGTCAGACCGGTAATGTTTGCACGCCGGGAACGTTGATCGAAATCGATGGTGAGACGATCACTCAGCACATCGTAAAATCGTCGGCCCCTACATTTCCCGCGGGCGAGTGGATCTCCGTCGAAATCGAAGTGCGAGGCGGTGAGTCGATCGTTCACCGGGTGAACGGTGAGGATGTGCTGCGATTCGAAAAACCTTCGCTGGATCCGAATGACGAGAAATTCGGCGCGCAGGACTTGATCAAAGCCGGCAAACCTCTGCTGATCGAATCAGGGCACATTGCCTTGCAGGCTGAGGGCCAAGGCGTGTGGTTTCGTAATATTGAACTCAAGCAGCTCGAACCTTAAGGGAGTGTCCTTTGCGCATTCGGATATGCGAAAAATTAATTCGCGACTCTCGTTGGGTGCCGCGAATTGCTAGGTTTCGAATAGTTTTATATGACTAATCCCCCTTTAAAATCCTCTCTCATGGCTCTGGCCTCCTTCGTTGGGCTTTCCTCACTCGCAGCAGAGACCGTTGAACTGAAACTGGAATTTCCTCCGCCTCTCGTAATCAGCACACCTGCTCCGATCAAGGTTCCACATTTGGAGCAACCCGGCAGGAAACCGCCGAAGATCATGGTGCCCGCCGACGTCACCAATGTCGCGGAACGTAGCCTTCAATTTTCCGCTCTCCATTCTCTCCCTCACCTCCTCAATGATGTCTTCCTCAAGAGAATGCAGGTTAAGGAACAGTTGCTTGCTCAGTCTCGCTCCAACCTCGGTCCATTGGCCAAGATGATCGGCATATTCCATCAGGGTGTGTTTAATCGTCTTATGGCAAAACCCGTACTTCTTAACCATCTGGGATTGGCTAACTCCGAGGCAGAACAAGTAGAGGATTAAACCCACTTTCTCAGGGTTCATCCTAGACAGGCTCTTAACGCCCTCCGCCTGCTTCTTGCTCGCAAATTCATGTACCGCCTCAGCGATACTCTCCTTTAGTTCTGGGGCTTCCATCATCATGGTTTATTATACCATCCAAATCGGGTGATTGCCCTTAGAAACCCATCTACCGATGAGAAAAAATTAAGGAAATTGCTTCACCTTCATTCTACAGTATGGCAATCCAACAGCATGCGATTAATTGTTCTACTGGTAATTCTTTTCTCTGGATGTGCAGAAAAGTCACAAACGACCTACAACGAAGATGAAATCATTTTTGTTGTGGAACTAAAGCCCGTCAGCGGCAAAAACTCAGAGGATATTACAAACTTCTCCAAGGTTTACACAGATGCCATCGACAACAATGAGCCCCAGTCACTTGGATGGGGTTTTTATGAATCTGAGGGTAAGATTACTCTCATTGAGCGCTACCAGAGTTCGGATGCCGTTTTAACTCACGTCCAGAATGTCTCAGAGGGAGGTAAATTAGAGGGCCTTTTCGGCGAGTTTTTAGGATACTTTGAAATTGCAAAGATAGAAATTTTTGGGACTGCCTCGCCAGAACTAAAAGCGGTTCTCAAGTCGATGGACATGCCCGCTTTTTACAGATCATCGATGGCAAGTTTCAGTCGGTAGAAATAAAAAAAGAAGCAGCTCTGCCGAACTGCCCCTTTGATTCGCCCCTCCGACATCGCTATACAGGTTAACGCCGAGTGAACTTACTTAAGTGTGTCGGAACTGGTCGGGTTACCCAAACTGGTCCACCTAAACAGTTAGTCTGGATGGGTTGATGTAGTGGTTGAGGGTGTAGAGTAAGTCAAGGGATGGGCGGAAGGAGGCCGGAGGCCGACTGGAGCCCTTCCCTTGAGTGGAGGATTCTGCTTCGAGC
>OJCR01000071.1_pt1 | contig 51199 bp, 33 predicted proteins | sample 1591611 | NCBI WGS metagenome assembly OJCR01 (sample SAMN05416815, study PRJEB24817) | seawater metagenome | isolation source: Sea water | place: Canada:Atlantic | collected 2013-07
TTTTATTGGTCCAGACTAACTTTTCAAGTGGATCAGTTCTCGTAACCTCGACCAGAAATTACCCCAGTCAGGCAATCGTTGTATTAGTAACCGGGGTCAAAAGAGCGCAAGCCGTAACAATAATACACTCAACGCAAATGGAACTTCAACTCTCTGCACTAGCAGGAGTTGAAACAACCATTACCGCCTATATTTATTTAGAGGAATGCCAAATCAGCATCTTGCGGACATCAAATCAGACGCCATCATGATGGCGTAGCACAAAATTGAGCACAGAAGTGAGCATAAAAACACACATTGACTATTACTGTTTGCAACGGCTTGATAAAATGACCCGGTATAGCCCTTAAATAAGAACTGGCATCCATTATGCTTAAGACTACTTGCATCCAAAAAGATGCCATAAATATTGATAGGTATTGTAACATTGAAAATAAACCATACCCCCTTGCTGTTTGCAGTTCAGCGAGGGGGTTTTTTCAACCTCCAATAATCCACTTTATGACAATAGAAGTTATCAGGGAAAACTTGTCCAACCAATAAAGCAGAGCCTAGCAAACAGGCGGATTTGATGCGGCAAGCGCTTCGCGTGCATGTAAGCATTCTAACATGATTCAAGTATTGAGGTTTTTCGTAATTTGTTCAATTATCAGAAATTTATGATTCCTCCGTATTTGAGATTAACTCTGGCATGCTGTCTGGTGAATTACGGCTGCGGAACTCATTGGCAACAACCGACAGTCCACTCACAATTAGTTGACCCTAGTTTTCAGCCTTTGCGGCAAGACTCTGTACCAGGGCCTGAAAGGGATAATCACGACCAGTCACGACCTGGATATTTAGTTCCATGAGAACTGCTGCTAAGAAATCAACAACCCTCGCAGGGTTTTAAGTCCTATGCATGTTACGCATGCTGGAAGCCTACAGTGTGGAAAGACTTAGCTCGGCGTGTTATGGCTGAATCGGTGCAGCATCAAGCGTTCCCACTTCCTTGAGGACCTTGAAAGCAGGGGCAGAAGCAAACGCTGGCTACAGGAATTCAATTGGGTGCTCAATCGTCTGCAGCGCCATGCAGGAGAGCATCTGACCCTATCCCAACGCACCACAAAAGCTGGGGGTCTATTCTTGATGCCATGCGTGCAAACAGGAATACCTTGTAGTCAGTGCAAAGGCTTCCAAGACCAGAAGCAGGTGGATCATTGAATTGCCGGCAGGTTATCGCAAATATATTTCCCAGTGGGTCGGGAATGAACTTGAAAAACAGCATCAAACTGAAATAGTCTTTATAATTAGAATCACCCAGAGAACGGATACAGTATGGATATGTCAAATAGCACTAGTCACCGATTCGATTACCTCTTGAACAAGATACGAGAAAGCGATTTCTCACTCGATCCATTCAGGCATGTCGAGATAAGGAACTTTTTCTCCGAAGAGGACTTTCAAGAAATCACCACGGCTAAGGAAATCTCTACATCAGGATCCAATGACCCTGCGTTGATCGATGTTTTGCTTGAGACAGGCTATCGTATCATCAACTTCCCGGGTTGTGTAACAGAGACTGACCGCTACATCCAGTGGCACGCATCAAAAGACTCAGATGCAACAGCGAATCATTAACAGAGTGAGCAAAAAACTATCACGTCGATCCCCGAAGAAAGAGTCAAAGACCCATGCGAAATTAAATCATCCCAAATACTGAATCTTTCATGATCGTAACACTGTTTCGGAGGGTCTTGAGTTGCACCTGACAAACTTTCTTTCAGCATGCTTGTTCCGTAATAAGATAGATGATCTCGATCATGAAAAAGTTGTCGACCATGATCATCCATGAAGGGAATAAACTCGCCCTAAAGCAAAAAATATGTCTCAATGAGATATACACTCTCACCTCTAAGCTCGTAAATGAGACGATTCGTCAGACGAGGTCGTATACCGTTTTGAGCATCATCAACAATGATTTCATTACAGAGGCCATGCAACGGCCAAACGTGCCGGTTTTTTGAAAGACGATATCGTTGTCTCGTTTGACGGCAAGACAGAATCAATGCGAGAAACTGAGGTACTCGCTCATATCCTGAGAGAGCGCCCACCAGGAACAAACGTGGAATTGAAAGGGATCTGAAAGGGAAACCATTGATATTTCTATTCGACGTAAAATGAGATGGGAAAAGCCACCTCTGGCAATACTGAAAACACATGAAACACTTACCTGCATTAAAAGACTGAATGGACCTTGAACTGAAAAACCAATCCGTCGCTGTCTTTGGAGGCGCCGGCACCATCGGACAGGCAGTTGTCAAACGCTTCATCGAGGAAGGATGTCAGGTTTTGATTTTTGACGCACATCCTTCCACTGATGAAATTTCAAAGAACATACATGAAAATGTCCTGAGTATTCGATCCAACGTCGTCGATTATGAAGCCGTAAAAATGGGTCTGAAAGATGCCGCCAATCGCTTCGGCAAAATAGATCATGTTGTTTTTTCAGTGGGAGCAGGTTCGGGAAAATTTGGTTTCCCCTTCTGGAATCTGGAGCCTTCCGACTGGTCTAGAATTTTAGAGATTAATCTTCAAGGCGCTGTCAATGTAGCCCACGCCTTTGCGCCTTATGCCGTCAGGCAAAAGGCAGGCAGTATCACATTCTTCACTTCGGTGGCTGGGCAAATTGGCTCACAAACGGACCCACCCTACAGTGCGGCCAAGGCAGGGTTGATTAATTTCATGCAATGCGTTGCGAAAGATCTAGCCCCTTACAGAGTGAGAGCCAACGCCATCTCCCCGGGTATGGTCGCTTCTGAGTTGAACCGGTCTGTTTGGCAGGCGGGACAAGAATTATTGCCAGAGGAAGACCGGCTGGAATATGAGGACTGGGCGAACGAAAAAATCCGTATGATTTCTCCATTGAATGATTGGCAAAGGCCAGAGGATCTGGGGGCCATGGCCGCCTACCTTGCTTCCGTAAAAGCACGTCAGATCACTGGCCAGGTACTCAACGTTGACGGAGGACAGGTCATGCATGCTTAATACACATAGCCATGAAAAGAAGGTTTGATAAGAAATGATTGTTTCACTGATAAGGTTACGTTGTGCATGTTCAATTTTCGGAATTCTTTTGGCGACGCTTCTGAGTCAGCCAACGGGCAGCGCAGATATCTGGAAAGAGGCGCAGCACGGTTTTGCAGATAATAAGGGTATTAAGATCCATTTTGCTACAGTTGGTAATGGTCCACTCGTGGTGATGATACACGGTTTCCCAGATTTCTGGTATACTTGGAGACATCAAATGGATGCGTTGAAAAATGATTTCAAAGTTGTGGCGATCGACCAACGCGGATACAACAAAAGTGCTCAACCCGCATCTCCTGAAGCCTATGACATGCCGCACCTCATCTCGGATGTCGAAGCAGTTATCCGGCACCATGGGGAGGAAAAGGCCACTATCATCGGTCATGACTGGGGAGGCGCTGTAGCATGGCAGTTTGCCTTTTCTCATCCGCAAATGACCCGAAATCTGGTCATTCTTAATTTACCTCATCCAAATGGTTTCATACGCGAACTCACGCGTAATCATGTTCAACGATCGAACAGTGCCTATGCTCAAACCTTCAAAAAAGGAAACGCATCAGATTCGGATGTATTCTTTGGCAGAGCAATGACTCCCGAAAACCTTGCTGGATGGATCACTGCCCCTGACATCAGGCAGCGCTACATTGCAGCGTTTGAGAAATCCAGCTTTGATTCCATGCTTCAAATTTATAAACGGAATTATCCTGATTTACCGAAATGGAACGCTGCCATTCAACAAAATGCAGTGGTGCTCAAATGTCCCACACTCATGTTTCACGGACTCGAAGACCAGGCCCTCCATTCTGACGGACTCAATAACACCTGGGATTGGATTGATGCTGAATTCACTTTAATGACCATTCCTGATGCGGGACATTTTGTGCAGAATGATGCCGCAGAGAAAGTTTCAAGGACCCTCAAATGGTGGTTGATGGATCATCATTGATCTTGCCTTTTGACAATGAGGATCGGCTATCGAGTGCATTGGATAATCACAATGCCTGAAGCACAAGAACGTTTCGATGAGTGAAAGCCCATAGAAGGCTTCATTTAGAGACTTGAGCATCCGTAAAAGGAATGAGCGCTATATTTTGAAACCCAAAAGGCTTTCGTTGCACTGGCGCACTACGCCCTTCTTGCTTTAATCGCTGCAGCAAAGCCTGCAGTTCACGACGAACTTCTGCTTTTTTGAAGTAAAGGTTGATGGTTTCTTGTGGGTCAGCAGCCAAGTCATAAAGTTGCCCTGGGGCTTCAGGAGCAGTTTCTTTGATTTCGTATTTTTTCAGGGCGCCTCTTTCATAATTATTCCCCCCAGAACCCTGATGATCCAGATACTTCCATTTACCTTTCCTTATCTGGAATTCTCCCCTGAAACTTTGAGTCAAAAGATGCGGACGAACGGGTTTCGCTGGATCCTGTTTACCTGTCATCACAGGTAACATATCGAAACTGTCAACCGCGGCATCATCGGGTAAGGTAAAATCAACAATCGATGCCAGAGTCGCAAAAATGTCGGTGGTGTTTGTTATTTGATCCGAAACCTGCCCTTGAGGAATCCTGCCGGGCCACCTTGCTATGAATGGTACACGATGACCTCCTTCCCAAGCATCACGCTTCATACCTCTCAAACCAGCTGAAGGATCATGATCATGATCCTCACGCATCCAATCCACATGCATGGTCTCAGCACCGTTGTCGGCGTTGAACAGAATCAGTGTTTCATCATCGATACCAAGTTTCTTTACAAGATCAATCACCCGTCCCACCAGGGTATCCAGCTCAACAACAAAATCTCCTCTTGGACCAGCTCCAGAATTACCGACAAATTCCGGAGCTGGCAGAACGGGAGCATGGGCTATCTGAGTAGAAAAAACGGTGAAAAATGGTTTTTCAGGACTCTTTTTAAGATGGTCGACAATGAATTCTTCCGTCTTTTCGTAAAACATTAAATCCGCTTCAAGAAAGTCATAGCCTGGAGCCATCCAACCTTCATCATTATCCCATCGCCACTTCCCTCCTGGATTGGGAAGAGTGGCACTAATATGACGACGGTCGGCAGGAATTGGCACCATACCGTTTTCAATATACATATATAGAGGGTCGGTTGTAGGACAGTTTGGTGTAACAAAGGACGCGTCAAAACCCCGTGCGTTCGGTCCATCAATCAATGGAGTAGATCGATCATAATCGATTAAAAGCGAGTTATCGAATCCTCCTCCAAGTCGTTTCCCTTCTTTATCAAACCAAGTTAAACCTACATGCCATTTCCCGAACACTCCTGTGTGATATCCTTTTTGCTTTAACATGTCCCCCAACGTAAGCGTACCGGGCTTGAGGTAACTCGGTCCACCCGGCCCTTCAAAGGCCCGTCCTCCCCGCCCCGTAGATCGATAAATCTGCTGACCGGAATATAGTCCGTATCGTGATGGGGAGCAGATGGTGGAAGGGCTATGAGCATCCAGAAAGCGTATACCCTCAGCTGCCATTTGATCCAGCCTTGGTGTGGTATAGGAAGATCCTGTATTGTAACATGACAAATCGCCAATACCCAGATCATCCGCGTAAATAATGATGATATTGGGAACTTTTGCTTCATGCCTCTCCTGTTGAGAACCGATGACGTTCACTGAAAATGTCGTCAAAAACCACAAAACAAACGAAAAACAACCTAGTTTGTTTTTCGAACTCTGTTCCACGAGAGGAAGAATACTTTGATTGATTGCTGAGTTCACCATGTAAAATTACACAAAGAACCTCCAACAGCCAAACAAAGTATCTCAGGAGTGAATATGACAAGGAATGAGGTAAAGAAGCCAACATATGGCCAGACAAATGTTGGCCCTCTAGCGAGAATGGATACGTCTCATCTTCATAAACGAGACAATTCAAGATTACCTCAAAACAATAGTTGAACAAATGAGCACGAAAAATCTGTACGAAAAAATTGGAGGAGCCGATGCAGTAGATGCTGCAGTGGATATTTTTTATACCAAAGTGTTGGTGGACGAACGTATCAAACACTTTTTTGAAAGCGTCGATATGAAACGGCAGGCAAAGCATCAAAAAGCATTTCTGACCTATGCTTTGGTAGGTGTATCCAGCTATTCAGGAAAAATCATGCGAACATCCCACAAACATCTTGTGGAAAAATGAGGTCTCAATGATGGTCATTTCGACGCAGTCATCGAAAACCTTGCAAAAACACTGACAAAACTGGGCGTCGCTCCAGAATTGATACAAGAGACTGCAGGCATCGTTGAGTCCACTCGCAGTGATGTGTTGAACCGTTGCCCCCTGCCCTTTGTTTTTGATTCTCCGAGTAAGAGCAAACTTGCCGGAGTTTTTTTGTAATTCTTCCGTCAAAGAAATCAGAAAAATGCAGCTTTCCAAAGGACTTCTAAAAACAAAATCTCGACTTGTTGTATGGAGTCATTGCCAAGTAGAATACGAGCAGGCAATCAATCAACCCTAAAAGACATATGTCAGAACCTTATCGAGTAGCGGTGATCGGAAGCAGTGGTCGCGGTAATTATGGCCACGGCATGGACACCGTGTGGCAACATATCACGCAGGCAAAAATTGTCGCTGTGGCCGACGACCAACCTGAAGGACTCGCCAAAGCAATGGAACGCTTGCAACCGGAAAAGGGTTTCGACGATTACCGAAAAATGTTGACTGAGATCAAGCCAGATATTGTGAGTATTTGCCCACGCTGGATTGATCAACGTCACGATATGGTCCTGATGGCAGCCGCAGAGGGAGTGAAAGGGATTTACCTTGAAAAACCCCTGTGCCGAACACTCGAGGAAGCCGATGCCATGATCGCTGCATGTCAGACAAACAATGTCAAAGTCGCTGTGGCACACCAAACCCGCTACAGCCCCATCCTTGCAGTTATTTATAGAATGATCCACGAAGGCCGCATTGGCCGGTTACTTGAGATTCGGGCTCGAGGAAAGGAAGATCAGCGTGGAGGGGGCGAGGACCTGTGGGTATTGGGCACCCACGTCTTGAATTTAATGCATTATCTTGGAGGCGAAGCTCAATGGTGCTTTGCATCCGTCAACAGCGATGGTCAGAGTGCGGATGCCTCACACGTCGAAGAGGGCAATGAGGGTATTGGCCCCATTTTGGGTGATCAAATACAGGCGATGTATGGACTGGACAATGGTGTGATGGGTTATTTCAATTCGGTCCGGAATGCCCAAGCAGAGCCATCCAGATTTGGAATCAAAATTTATGGAACTAAGGGAATCCTTGCCATGAACACTGGTTACCTACCCAGTGCCGGCTGGTTACCCGACGCGTCATGGACACCTTCACGCACAGGTAAACGCTGGGTGCAGGTCAGCTCCAGCGGCCCAGGGCAACCTGAAACTCTCCAGGACGGTGGATTGCAGGCTGGAAACTTACTGGCTTGTCAGGATTTAATCGCCGCCATGGAAGACAATCGCGCTCCCGAATCAAGTATAGAAGATGCGCGTTTGACAACAGAAATGATCGCCTCTGTTTACGAATCACACAGGCTGGGTAAAAAGGTTTATTTCCCGCTCCAAAACAGAAAAAACCCATTGAACGACCTTTTCTAATCGTTCGAATCCGTGATTGACGCATGATTAAAACCATCGAATGGACAGCAGACAACAGACTGCGATTACTCGATCAAACAAAGTTGCCTATTGAGGAAACCTACATTGATCTGGACACATTAAACGCAGTCATCGAAGCCATTCAATCACTGCGTGTCAGAGGAGCTCCGGCCATAGGAGTCAGTGCAGCCTACGGAATGGTTATTGCCGCAGATTCTATCTCAGAAAAGGATCCCAATGGCTACCTGTCTCGCCTCAGACAGCTGGCTGATCAGCTCGTGGCCGCACGCCCTACTGCAGTCAATCTCTCATGGGCTGTCGAATCCATCATGAAGGATTTAGGCAAACAGACTTTTGATTCCACCTCGGACATTGCTTCATACATTCTCGAAAGAGCAAAGACCATTCACGCAGATGACGCGCAAAGGTGCGATACCATGGCAAAGCACGGCCTTGCGGTAATCCCCAAAGAGGCCAGAGTTCTGACACATTGTAACACAGGTTATCTTGCAACGGCTGGCATAGGTACTGCACTTGGCGTGATTTTTCACGCTCATGAAAAGGGGCGAATCAAAATGGTATACACCGACGAGACTCGTCCTCTCCTTCAAGGCGCGAGGTTAACCACGTGGGAGTGCCAAAAAATGGGGGTTCCCCATACGCTGATCAGTGACAACATGGCCGGCGCACTGATGCGGCAAGGAATGGTGGATTTGGTCATTGTCGGATCCGATCGCATCGCATCGGACGGTGCCGCTGCCAATAAGATTGGAACTTACAGTGTCGCGGTTCTTGCACATCATCACCAAATTCCTTTTTACGTCGCAGCTCCATTGTCCACCTTCGACATGGACATCGTCTCCGGCGAGGAAATCCCAATAGAAGATCGCCACCCAGACGAAGTCCGCAAGGTTTTCGGGAAATGCCTGATCAGTTCTCCTGAAACACCTTGCTGGAATCCAGCCTTTGATGTGACTCCGCCTCACTTGATTAGTGGAATCATTACCGAAAGAGGACTACTGAAGCCGCCTCTTGTTCCGTCTATTGCAGACGCATTCGGAGGAATCGATTAATCTCCAATTGAATACTGATTGACCAAAGAGAAGCCTTCCCATTAGTATCCTGCTACATCCAACAATTAATTATGTCAAAACTTACATTAACCCAATTAGTCTGCAAGAGATCCGAACGCCGTTTAGGAGCTTTTACTCTGATCGAATTACTTGTGGTCATTGCCATCATAGCCATTCTTGCGGGTATGCTGTTGCCAGCCCTGAGCAAGGCAAAGCAGAAGGCAAAAGGTATCAAGTGCCTCAGCAATCTCAAACAAATGCAACTTTGCTGGATAATGTATGCCACGGATAACGAGGGCAAACTCATTTTAAATCATTTGGGAACACGCGATTCATGGATTGGCGGTAATGTGTCATCCGCCCCGGGTTGGACCAACCGTCTGGATATCATGGAGGGAGCTTTATTTACTTATAACTCTTCACTTGAAATTTACACGTGTCCATCAGATGCCGCATTCAAATCAGGCCCTCGAGTCATCAACCGTATCAGGAGTTTCTCGATGAGCGGCCGCATGAATGGGAATGCTGACTGGGTTTATCCAAATCTAAAAACGTGGACGAAAGAATCCTCCATCAACAGCCCTGGCCCTTCACAGGCTTTTGTTTTTGTCGATGAGGACAAGGAAAGTATTGACGATGGATTCTTTGCTGTGAGGAATCCAGCAGGCCGCAACGACGGTTTCTGGCAAAATGCACCAGCAAGTCGCCATGGCAATGGAGGCATCCTTTCGTTTGCTGATGGACATGCTGAGAACTGGAGATGGACGGAAAGCACGGCTACTGAAGTCAAAGGACTGAATACCAACACCAGGGCAGGAGATCGGGACCTGGAAAAATTCAGATTGGCAACACATGTTCCAGTAACACCTGCAAGATAAATTTTCTTTATAGTCAAAAGCGGCAACTCCTTCAAAGTTGCCGCTTTTCTATGTACATGTGTGGTAATACCGGCAGAACTAAATCTTTTCCTCAATCGAATTTACTGAGGTTCACCAGGTAATCCAATAGACTTGCCATTTCCTTGGTGGTAAATCCTCCCATCAAACCTTCTGGCATGATCGATGTTTTGAGTGTCATGCGATTTTGTATCTCGCTCTTCAAGAGAATATGTTCCTGAGACAGAGTATCACGCAGAGTCACTGCATCTCCCGCCTCATTAACCACAAAACCTGTCCACTCTTCGCCATCTTTCATGGTGATTTCATGCGTGGCAAACCCCTGGGCAATCGTCTTATTCGGATTGAGGATGGATTCAGCCAAATCATGACGACGATAGGTATTGGCAATATTCCCCAAATACGGCCCCTTCTGTGCCTGATCCTGACTGACCGTGTGGCAAGTGGCACAAGCTGCACGAGTAAATACCGCTTCACCCAATGCAATGTCGCCCGAAGTCGAGGCTACTTGCTTGAGAGTTTGCTCTAAACTGAGCGTTGCGATTTGAGACGTTTTATCCTCACCCAAAGCCGGAATGCGCAGTCTTCGCATGGCAGACTTGGCCGCCTTCGCCACATTTTCGTCAAAGTCATTGACGGCCGCTCGAATCCTGGCATCCAGATAATGATTCCGTGTTTTTGCGGCCGAGTTAATCAGTATCAATCTAAGCGTCGGATCCTGCCATGCCTTATCAATGTACCGCTGAACTTGGTCACGCACTTCAGGGGCAGCAGCGTCACGAGAGGCCAACTCCAGAAGCCCTGCAGATGCCCATCGGGCTTCTGACGACTCTATGCCTTCACCAAGCTCATTCACCAATACAGTGTGGAAATTATCCAGATTGGGATGGTTAAGAAATGCGCGCCTACCGGCATCTTGGGCTTTCCCTTCTCCTTTAGCTTTCTCAAGGGTGGAAAGCGCAGAGAGAATGGCTGGAACTGCTGTGGGACGATCTACTTTACTGAGACAAACAATCGCTTGCGACAAGGCCATTGGAGCAGTCTGTGGACTGCGGGCAGCTGCAAGAAGCAAAGGAAGAGCCTTGTCCGGAATGTTATCTACTTCTGCCAACTGTGTCACAGCTGTTTCCAAATGAGATGCATCCTCCAAAGCCAAACTAATGATCCGTTCCAATGCCTCATTGGATTGAATGCGATTGCGATTCATTTCCTCAATCAACTTGGCGGCGTCGCTAGGGTTCGATTCCACAAGGGCTTGCTTGATGGATTGGAGGATTTTTTCAGATTGGCCCCAGGTTTCGAGCTGGTAGTAAGGCCCACGGGTATCGGGGCGAGTCCCCCAACTATCGCCATTCCAATTTGCTTCTCGATGGTAGAGACGACACAGAGCGCTTAGTAAATAGGGTCGCGCAAATGATTTAAGAGGGTCATTCAAGCGCGCAATAAGCCCCTCAGCGACATCGGATCGATGCATTCGCATTAAAGCATATGAAGCACCTTTTCGTTGCGCATCACTGGCGTTGGCTGCATCCAGTATGGCAAAACAAGCATTGCTGTGCCCCAAAATGGCAAGCGCACGAAATGCAGTATGAGCAATCGTGCCGTCCGTATGGCCCAGACTGGCTGCGATGGCTTTACCTGCCTCGCTTTTATTTTGCCGAGCGGATGTAATAATGGCTTCAAGACGTGTTCGAGGGTCGTTACTTGCAAGCCCAATATTCAGCCATTTGATGGGAGCAGGCCCCGTTTTCCCTGCAGTCAACTGATCCATGCCAAGGTCGCCGATTGCGCGCATGACAAAAGGGAGCATGACAGTATCTTGTATTAGAGGTTCGATGAGTTGAATCACCTGCATGCTTTTCCGACTATCAAGTCCACGCTGAATGATGGCATACAACGCGGCTACCCTTGCTTTGGTCTCTTTTTCATGGTTGGCAGCCAGATGGAGCAGTGCTTCATTCGTTGAAGGAATTTCCTCCCTGCGCAATAAGGCTCGTTGAGCCGTCAAAGTCCGTATATGACTGGGCGATTGCAGTTGAACAACCAGCTCGGCATCTGTCAGATTGGGAAAATCAGGCAATGGTTCCGGTTCAAAACCTTTGGGTGATACCCGAAGAATATACCCGTGATCCGGACCAGCCCAATTGAAGGTCGCTGGACCTTTCCAGCTCGCTTGATATACCCGACTCATGGCATCCACATCAGCATCAGTGGGTCGAGTTACCTTGATGAATGGCTTGGGAGTTTCAGTCTCTACAAAAGTTGCCCCCTGCCGCTTCACACGGTGATGAAAGGTCGCAGCTCTTCCCCAATCACAGGTAAAAGGCGCATTGGCCCATTCAGAAGGAAAGCCTGGTTCATGAATATAGACTGAACCACAGCCTGATCCTCCTCCATAATCAGCCAATGGCTGAATGTGCTCCTCACCAAAATTCTTGTACAACCTGGGATACCCATGGTCTTCCAGTCCTGAGAAATGATGCAGTCGAACATCCCACCCACCTCCATCATTGGTGTTGTCTCTTGCAAACATATTCAGGAGCGGACTCATCGGGGTTCCCAAAATATTTCGAGTTCCAGTCGCAAAAAGCTCAAGCCCGGTTCCGTCAGGCCGAAAACGAATGACACCACCGCCACGATGCTGCAAGCGGCGCCCGTCCGTTCCAACGGCATCCATGAATCCAAAATCACCACCGGCTATGTAAATCCAGCCATCTATACCCAATTCCAGACCATTGGTCGTATGATCAGGCGGGCGTTGATCAAAATCAAATGCAATACCTGAAATCAAACGTTTGGAAGCGTCTGCCACACCATCCTTGTCACGGTCAAAATAGACACTGATGTGAGGTGGGTGTAACAGGTAAAGACAATCATGATCCCAGACTAATCCACGTGGAGAATCTATTTCAGGAATGAATTCCTTCACCTCATCGGCTCGACCGTCAAGATCGGAATCCCTCAGGCGAAGCACGCGACCACGGCGGGGGTTGCGACCTAGTGAGCCATTCCCATCACTCGACACATACAGATCCCCACCAGGAGAAGCTGCTACATAGACGGGATAATTCGCCGTCGCAGAGGAGGCAAAAAGAGTCATATCGAATCCATCTGGAACAGATGCGTCCTTTAGAATCTGTTCCTCTTCGGCCTGACTCAGGTTAACTATTGCAGGTTTGACATTCCCGCCCTTGGCCAGCGGATCTTCAGGCTTGTTTTTGACTGATTTCGCTATTTTTTTATCTTTAGCATCCAGTTGAGGATAAATTTTTTGAATCCCCTGCCCTTCCACTGAAAATTCCCACAAACTGATCCAACCTCCCGCGCTTGTGCGTGTACCTGACATCTTCAGAAAGCGAAGTTCGGTTTGTGAGAACCTGGCCTTCGTATTTCCGAGTTGAAGATTATCGCTAGCATCATGAATCATTGTCCACGATTCCCCATCCATGGAAGCCTCTAATTTATATGCGTAAGCGTTACTTTGACTTTCCCATTGAATGTTTACTCCCGATATTTTTTGAACTTGATCGAATTCCAACTGAAGCCATTGGGGTTTACTCGCATTTGCGGCACACCATCGCGTTTTGGTTTCTCCATCAATTGCCATCCATGCAAAACGGTTATTTTGTGTGCTACTTGCAGAAACTTTTACAGGAGTCGCGTTCTGGGGAGCTTTACCCGGGGCTTTTGCTTTCGCTTCGGGCTTTGGTTCACTTTTAACGAAAGTAACCTTGTTTGCACCTGTGTAGGGTTTGAAATAGTTTTCGTTCAATTTTCCACAGGCCCAGAGCAGGCCACGAGTGACTAACTCAAGATACCGATCATCTGCAACTGTTTCCGTATTGTGACCGAGAGTCGTACTGAAACTGCGTGCCCCCTGATTTTCATTGATCCAGGCAACCACATGTTCAACCGTCGTTTCCTTCCCTTTTCGTTTGATGATTTGCTTCCCTATTGCCAAAGGGTGGGCATCAAATATTTTGGCGTTGTTGTACAGCTCTTCGCGAATGGTCGTCCAGTCTTTCAGGGTTTCATTGATGGGATGCTCGGTGTCGGTAAAATGAATATCGATTGGCGCTTGAGGTCCATGGCTCGTGGATTGAATTCCCAGGTGTTTAAACCATAAATCGGTTCCATTGCGAAAGCTGTGCATCGCACAATGAAGATGCACAGCGGGCACAGTTTGATGCACATTCAATATATTGTGCATGACTTCAAGATCTCGGTTTCCAGCGGCACACTCATCATGAATGATCACATCGTAACCGTCTGCCCAGTTGGGATCTTCATATAAAGGCAGTGGAGGATGGGTAGAGCGATCATCTGTCCAGACGACATCCACCTGAACGTTTGCTCTGCCCTGAATACCGTCTGCGAGAATTTCATGCTGGTGCGTGTAGTCGTGACAACATCCCCCTGCAACAAGAAGTGCTTTGAGAGTTCGGACGTCTGATGAGTCATCCGATAACAAAGAGGTGTGGCAACCTAGAAAGGACACCATTGCTGTCAATGCCAGTGGCAAAAAGAATCTTGAGCTCATGATGCTGATCATCAGAAACCAAAAGTGAATTGGATTCAAGGCGTCAGGCAGGAAATTGTGCTCCGATTATTTGTCTGGAGGCGAGTTGGAAAACTGTGCCAGCCATTTTACCGCAGCATTTCGCAAGGATAAGTCACATCGTGTCCATCGAACAGAATGGTTTTCAAAAGGCAATGTGTGAAAAGTTAGATTCGCTTTAAAAGGGGTTGATTGAATCAAATCCATGATCGGTTGAACTGAAAGCTCATGGCTGATGAACTGAGGGCGTTTCCCCAAGCGTGCCAGCCTCTCAGGCCAATTTCCCTCATCCATGGCAGGATGTTTGAACTCACCATCATAATGACTGTGACAAATCATACCGCTCCAGAGTTCCGCAATCTCATCATCGTGTAATCCTATGTAGTTGACTGCAATGGCGCCTCTGGAAAAACCTGCAAGGATGACACGCTCTGAATCACCATTGAAGTTGAGGCACACTTGGCGAACTGTCTCTATGCAATAGCGTTTGGTCTTTTCCACGTCACCCCACCAATGAAGAGAAACACTTCCGGATTGAGTGACAAAAGGCATTGAAATCCATATGAAACCATCGCCTTGACTCAATCCATAACCCATTTGGCAGCCTTCCACGGTTCCATCACTGACATCTCCAAGCTGGTTCGAATAACCTCCATTCCCGGGATACTCTACGATGATGGGCCATTTACGATCGGCATCCCAATCATTCGGCAAGTAAAGGGCATGATGAGCGCCTGCATCCCCCCATCCTGAAGTTACCTGATTGACACGTCTGCCGGGCGCAGGTAAGTCGTTGACTACTGAGGGAAGTTCAAATAACGCAGGCAAGTCATTGAGATTGGTCTGCCCCTGAGCGAATACGGTCAGAGCGCTACAGAAAGTAAAAAAGGATCCAAAAAACCGAAAATGAAAGCTCCAATGCATCATTTGAGGGATCTTTGATGATAAACTAAAAAGCAATCAGGCTCCGATTTGGAGCCTGATTGTGAAAGAGAGAAACTTAGGTCATCGCCTCTTTGAGGTAGGCAGCAGTTTGGAAATTTTCCAGCACCACGGTACTCTTTGAATCACGCACCATACGAACCTGCGTCACGGTAATTTCAGGGGTTTTGCTTGGAGAAAACAAAATATCATCGTGGGTTGCGTTGCGGGCCTTGGCAAATTTGTCCGGCGTTAAATCTCCTCCCAGATGGTCGCTTCGACCAGTAGCCACATGCATTGTTCCAAGAATTTTCTCGTCCTGTATATCTTTTCCGGAAACAGGTAAAATCTGAGTCCCAAAACCCAATTCCCCCAATTCGCCCGTGACAGGATCTGAGATTAATTTCTGATTATGCTCTTCTATGAGTGCTGCATCCCCCTTGAGCAGGCTCGCCTTCTGTATGCGTCCGTCTGCGACTTCCATGATGCCAATGGTGCCGTCAGAATATTTCATCGGGAACTCGCCCTGCCCCCCCTTGGGAACAAAAAACACTTCTCCTGCCGGCAGGTTGGCGACATCAGGCTCTTCGCCCCGACATAGACCATGGCTTTTTTGGGCTTCCTGCTGCCCACAATCCAACTCAAGTGTGCATTTTCGGTTTTCAACTTGAAAATCAACTTGAAATGCATCTGCCTTGGTCAAGGCACTGCGCAATTTTTCAGCTTCAATGCTGATGATGTTGTAATCCACCGACAAGCCGGAGTTGAGAATAATATCGTTCAGGCCGTGCAGGGTAGCCCCTCGAAACCCAAACTGCTTGGCAAAGGCCGTCAGAGGTGCGGTTGCAGAGTCAGTCGACACACAAAGTAGGATATCATATTCTGTGTAGATATCGTTTTCAAAGTTGTATTGATTGCCGTCGGAATCAAATGCTGTGTCGGGCAGATCAAGGTTGCTTCCGCCGGTGCGCTCATATGCGAACAATTCACCGCCCGCCAACCCGAGTTCCTCAGCTACACCGTTTTTTAATCCTTGATAGAACACATCATGCGCCTTGCGCTGCACAGTCAGGGTTTCGTCACTCAAAAAGGCTAGATCCTTCATCAGATCTGTGTTTTCAAGGTCTATGAGGACGGCGACACGTTCACCTTTTTTGGGAGCAAACACGGTGGTTAGAAGTCTCGAAAGACTGAACGGAGGAAAAGTCATGGATTCTGCAATCATTGAACTAGAAGAGTCTTAATAATATTTGTCTACCACACACATTGAAGTAGTGATTAGATATTAACTCCGGTTTGGATGATAGCAACCCCTGCATGGAATTTTTATGGTTCTTTTGTTGTTTTTGATTTCCCTGACAGGTTTGTTTGTTTGGTGGACAGAGCCGAATCCGATGGAGAAAGTCATTTTCCACTGAGAAAACACCTCAAGACTCATTGATGAATAAAACACCCCCCCTCAAAGATTCGTTAATTGTCTGAAGCGCCATCAATGAGGTGACCCAATATGTGGAAATTCCCATCACTGTCATGAAAGGATGCAAACGATCGCAGAAGCTATTGATCAGGCTGACTAGCTCACGAAAGACGCGCTTTCTTGGTGCCCCCTACCAACCAGCACCAGATCGGTTCCAATGTCAGGACAGTCCTTTTTCCCCTATCTATACCATCCGTTACGAGATGCTGTCCCTCATGCCACCTGTGACCGGTGAGATCCGTAATATTTGCAGGGATACCGAGAATCCAGCCCTGATCCGGATCTGAGATTTCATTCAATCCATTGATCAATCTCGTCATCAGGAACCACTGCCATTAGCCGCACGTTCCATTCGCCCGGACTGGATATCATACCACTATTACCGTCGTCGTATATAGCAGGAAAATGAAGATGAAAACCCTCGTAACTAGGGCGAAAAGTCAAATACCGCTCGACAAAAACCAGTCTCTCGGCGAGGGAGGCAAACTGGCTGCTTGAAGAGTATATGGATTCCCCTTTTCCACAGCCCATGAGAAACAGAGCGAGTAACAAGGCAGTCAGTGTGGCGTATTTTCTTCGGTAAACCTTCCGTATTTACTTACAAGGTGTCCCGACCACGATTATCCCGTTGGGCAGCAAAGGCTCGAAGGGTTTCCCATCTTTTTGTTTTAAGAAGAAAGTCGTGATGTCATTTTCTTGAGGTACACAAGAATGCCCCTTTAAGCCTGCGAGTGGTGGAATCCGAACGAAGGGCTGCCAAGCTTCAATCGTGATTCGATCTCCCAGCTTAACATGCTCGCCTTTTGAGACGGCGCTCACCATGAGTTGGATCTTGAATATGCGATCACGATGGATACCTAGCCCTTTTTCGATAATTGATTTTCTGGTTTGTGAAGTCACCTTGATCACTATTCCAGAAACAACATGGCTGGCTTGCTTCCGAAGCATTTCTGGCGTCAGTGGGGCCTTTGCTGCACTAACGCTGAAAGCGTAGATGGCAATGAGTGAGACGATAATACGAAATTGCATGAGTTCCCCAAGTCTTCTTGTCCCTGCATCGGCCGAGTCAGGGATGGCATCGTTTTCTTTATTATTTGAAGAAATATCACAGTTAAGAGTATGTGTAGCACCCAATACGACACGTTTTCAATGGGACGTCTGGGCTCGAAAGTTCCACGTAAACATTCCTAGAAAGTGGCCTTTAAGAAAGTCTTGCACACACTCTTAACAAAAGAGATGGTTGCTGGGAGTATCACCTTGGAGAAAAGAAGCTCAGTTATATTGATGACTTACCCCATTGCCAACCGGATCAAAACCGTTCAAACCCCTGTAATTCCTACCGTCGGCGAGTGGGTGACTGAACATCCAGGTACCATTTCTCTGGGACAAGGTGTGGTGCATTATGGTCCGCCCTCCGAGATTGATGATGGCCTTTCCGATTTCAAATCTGACCCCCTTCATCATCGCTACAAACTGGTTCAGGGGATTCCCGAATTACTTCAAGCTATCGAGGAAAAACTGAGAAGGGATAACGGCATGGCCATTGAATCGAAAGATCGGGTCATGGTTACCGCTGGCAGCAACATGGCTTTCATGAATGCCATCATGGCTATTGCAGATGCAGGTGATGAAATCATCTTACCCAAACCGTATTATTTCAATCACGAAATGGCGGTCACCATGCTGGGAATGGTCCCGCGCACCGTGGAACCTGAAGCAAACATGCTTCCAACACTTGCGTCCATCGAAAAAGCCATCACCAAAAAAACGCGCGCAGTGGTCACTATTTCTCCGAATAATCCAAGCGGTATGGTTTTTCCTGCGGCTTTATTGCAATCCATCAATCAGCTATGCAAGGAAAGAAAAATCTATCATATCTCAGACGAAGCTTACGAATATTTCCTGTTTGATAATGAAAAACACTTTTCTCCGGGAACCATTAGCGGCAGTGAAGACCATACAATCTCTTTATTTTCCTTATCCAAGGCCTATGGATTTGCGAGCTGGAGGATTGGTTACATGGTGATGCCGGAGGCGTTGATGCCATCGATCAAGAAAATCCAGGATACAAACCTGATTTGTGCACCGGCCATTTCACAATTCGCGGCGGTGAAAGCGCTCCACCGCGGAAAATCCTATTGCACCCAGCACCTCTCATCGATGGGAGCTATTCGGGAACAGCTGCTTGATGGGTTGAGCCGTTTAGGCCCTTTTGTAAGAATCATCCCTTCGAAAGGAGCTTTTTATATTCTCATCGAACTGGATCTTCATGAAGAGCCGATTGATGTAGTAGAAGTATTAATAAGGGAATTCAAGATTGCTGTCATACCTGGAAGCGCTTTTGGATTGGAGAAAGGTTGTTATCTTAGGATTGCATTTGGTGCACTTAAAAATGCTGATGATGCTTTGGAACGCCTGATAAAAGGACTTAAATCCATCCGTGATCACGGAATAAAAAGAATTGCTTAGATACTAAGACACCCTTTCTACAAATGAAAACTTACGCTTATCAGCTGGATATACAGTGGGAGAAAAAAGAGGATAATTTTCGTAAAATCAGGAAATTAACCGAGTTGCATCAACCAGATAAGGGAAGCCTGATCATTTTACCCGAAATGTTTGCCACAGGTTTTTCCATGAACACAGAGATCACACAGGAGAAGGAGGATGGACCTTCTGGGAATTTTCTTAAAACATTCGCCAGCGAAACGGGATGTTATGTCATTGGTGGTATGACTCAAACAAAAGCCATTGGTAAGCCCACCAATGATGCACTTTTGATTTCACCTGATGGAAGGCGTATGGGTGAATACTCAAAGATTCATCCATTTTCTCTCGGAAAAGAAGATGAACATTATGCCGATGGCAATAAAGTTTTCACTTTCGAATTACCCAATGGTTTCAGGATCTGTCCTTTTATCTGCTATGACCTGCGTTTCCCTGAAATCTTCCGCATCGCCATGCAATCTGATCAACCTCCACATTTATTCGTTGTGATTGCAAATTGGCCAAATAGGCGCACTCAGCATTGGGTCCGGCTCCTGGAAGCCAGGGCGATCGAAAACTTGGCATATGTCGCCGGTATCAACCGATGCGGTTCAGATCCTCATTTGGACTATGATGGCAGCAGTATGATCATTGACCCTTCGGGCAAGGTTCTGGCGGATGCACGAAAAAGTGAAGGAATCATCTCGAGTACACTGAATCTGGAGACAGTCAGGGAATGGAGATCTCAGTTCCCTGCACTGAAGGATCAACGGGCCATGTGCGCCCTTCAACCCAAGAGGAAATGAGGCCACACGGCAACTTCAAATCACTCAATTCCTTTTGTGCAACACGACAGGAATCAAGAAGATCCGGGTTACCTGCATCAAGCCTTGTCAGAAGAAAATCTGCGTCCTGAAGTCTGATGGTCAGGAATTGAGACCACGAGAAATATTCCATGTCCATTCCTGATTGATTAATCACGATTTTTCTGGATAATGAATGCATGTTGCGTCGAGTAATCTGCCATTTGTTTTTGGTAAGCGCCATCAGTCTACAGGCAGCTGATGAACGTCCCAATATCCTACTGATCATGGCCGATGATTTGGGGTTCTCAGATATTGGATGCTACGGAGCCGAAATCCAGACCCCCCAACTGGACCAGCTGGCAAGCACTGGTTTGCGATTCACTCAATTTTACAACACGGCCAAATGTCACTCATCCCGTGTTTCATTACTCACTGGTCTTTACTGCGACCAGGCAGGGAGTGTATCTTTAAGTAGAGGTACTACGATTGCCGAGGTCCTTTCATCCGCAGGCTACTTTACTGCAATGTCAGGCAAATGGCACCTGAGCAAACAGCCAACCGATTTTGGTTTTCAACGTTATTGGGGACATCTTTCGGGTGCTGTCAACTTTTTCAAAGGAGACAATTCCTTTCGATACAACGGCGAAAAGTGGAGCGTTCCGAAGACTTTGAATGGAAAACCTTTCTATACCACGCATGCCATGACTGATTTCGCGCTCGACTTCCTTAATGAAGCCACCGAAAAAGAGGATCCATTCTTTCTGTATGTTGCCTACAATGCACCGCACTATCCCCTGCAAGCGCCAGAAGAAGAGGTTAAGAAATATAATGGAAAGTATGATCAAGGTTGGGACGTTTTACGGAGGCAACGGCATGAGCGGCAATTAAGGTCCGGCTTACTTCCATCAAAATGGGAAATGTCCCCACGCCCTGATCATGTCCCCAACTGGAATTCCTTGAATCCAAAAGAGCAGCAATGGGAAGCAGACCGAATGGAGGTATTTGCCGCCATGGTGGATGTAATGGATCAGAGCATTGGACGATTGGTCGAACGCTTGAAGGAGAAGGGAGTTTACGAAAACACCTTGATTCTCTTTTGCTCAGACAATGGCGCCTGCCCCTTTGAACGGACCCGAGGACGTTATCTCAAACCCTGGGATTCCGAATCTTACTGGACTTATGACGCAAGTTGGGCACACGTCGGAAACACTCCATTTCGCTTATACAAACAAAACCAGCACGAAGGCGGTATCAGCTCTCCAATGATAGCCCATTGGCCTAAGGGCATTAAGAGGGAATCGGAAAAAGGAATTAGAAGAATGCCAGATGGCAGTCTCGTCACGGATCAATCAGGGCATCTCGTGGATTTCATGGCAACGATCCTTGAGCTAGGGAAAGCAAGGTATCCTGATAAAGTTGATGATCGAAAAATAGATCCCCTCATGGGACGAAGCCTGGTTCCTGTTTTCGAGGGCAAAACCCGCGAAGGACATCAGACACTATACTTTCATTTTGGAACGGACAGAGCACTGAGGCAGGGTGATTGGAAAATTGTTTCAGCCAAATCAGGTCGGTGGGAACTTTATAATATGGATGAAGACCGAACTGAGATGCATGATCTGGCTCCCATGCATCCGCAACGAGTAAAGCAAATGGCAACGGAATGGCTTCAAATCGCCAGGGACAAAGAGCGCTTGAAAGGCAGACATATCGCTCCTGTTAAGTCCCGGTTACAATCACTGAATTTCCGAAAAAGCACGCTCAGTGGAAGTGCTTCGAAAAACTAATCTAAGACCAACGATAACATGACACGCCATATTCACTCAGGCCACCGTAATTGCTTCTCCAGAATTCACTTTATTTTCTGGAGTCTCCTGATTGCGATGACCATGAATACCACTTCATTAGCTGAGACTCAACCATTGCTCGATCCAGATCGCGGGATCCGCTTTCATCCAGTTAAAAAGCTAATAGAGGGGTGGACTATTTTCGTAGAGCCTATCCTACTGGAAGACGGAGAAGATTTGGTTGGTAAAAAGGCGCTGGAAATGCTTCGGAACCACCTGCAGCGCATCACGATCCTGATACCACCGAGGCCTTTGAAAAAAATGCAAGGTCTGGAGATCTGGATTGAAAAAGATCACCCAACTTTAAAATCGATGCAATATCACCCGAGTCGAGGGTGGTTGATTCAGCACAGCCACGATCCCCGGCTGACAAAAAAGGTTCACATCCCCGTTGCAGAAAACCTTCTATCAAGGCAGCAACTCCTGAAACACCCCATGGTTGTTCTTCATGAACTGGCACATGCATACCACGATCAAGTTCTGGGATTCGAGCATCCCGCCATCATAAAAGCATTTGAAGTCATGAAAGAATCTGGATCCTACGAAAAAGTACTTTTATACACGGGGCAGACAGTGAAACACTACGGTTTATCCAATCACAAGGAATACTTTGCTGAGGGCACGGAGGCTTATTTTTACCGTAACGATTTCTTCCCGTTCGTAAGGGCCGAACTCAAGTTGCACGATCCAACACTCCATGACGTCCTTCTGGACATTTGGGGCCCCGCCAGGTAATGCCCACTTTTTGACCTTTACCCTCTATCAAGCACGGACCTATCACTGCGTCCATCAGGGCGCTGGTGGCCAGACAGTATCAGGTCTTTTGGGTTCGGTCGTTCTGATTTGTAACCAGGGTACATCACGTGGGCCTCTCGGATTGGAAACAATAGTTTTTGAGAGAGTATCAGGATCCAGCCATTTTTTTATTTCAGAATGACCGTCAGCAAATGAAAATCCACAGGCGCCATTATGATAGTTGGCGGGCATGTTGCCCCATTGATTCCCACGATTCACAAGCGTCAAGTGGTAACCGTCATCTATCGCATCTGGATGTTCGTCCAGGAAAACGTATTTGTTGGCTGGATTGATAATGGAAGACTGCTTTCGCCAGGTGTAAAAATCACGATCGATTTCGTCCGTGTACCAACTGTCTCCGTTGATACAGCCATTCATCGACATGCTGCGAACACGCGGATGAACCACTCCCTTCATCTTGATTGTGCTTTTGTCAGCAGGACATTTATAAATTTTCAAGGATTGATTGTAATCCCAAAGCAATCCACGAGGTGCCATCAGGAGGTTAATGTTCGTCGCATCGGTTGGCGTTTTAAGCCAACCTTCTACCCATCCCTGCTGCCCCCCCGTACCGTTTGGCACCAATTTGTCGCCGTTATCACTCGGATACATATACCAGGCGAGCCCGAGCTGCTTGAGGTTGTTCATGCAGGCAATGCCTTGAGCCTTGGTTTTCGCCTTGGAGAGCGCAGGCAAGAGCATACCCGCCAGTATCGCGATAATGGCAATCACGACCAATAATTCAATCAAGGTAAACCCACGTAAATGATCACTTGGACGATATTTCATGACAATACTTTTGGATTGGGAGGTGTATTAAGATGTTGTGAAATGCACATGCCTGGCAATGTTTTTTTTTTAAAAAAAAAACATTGCCAGGCCCCTCTCTGTTTAAGGCAGATAGCTACAAAAAGGCCTGCACTCGGATTGAACCAAATGCAGGCCTGTGCAGAAAATAATATTTGTTATTTAAGCCTTTTGTCCTCTTCCCCCATGATGATCCGAATGGCACCACCACCTCCACCGATATCGGAAGTATTGTAGATGTAATCGGCATCAAGGGCTTTTTCAATCCTCACGGATGCCTCTGATAAATGAGCGGCGCTGTAGGGATCTGGGTTGAGATCTAAATCCTTCAATGTGTCATCAATTTTATTCTTTAATTTACGCAATTGGGATGTGGCCAAGTTGGATATCGGTTTGTAGGAAGCACTTGAATAGCTGTCTCCCATACTCAAATCGATCAAACGCTCCAAGTGCTCACGCTGCAGGTTTCTTCGCAAGCTGGAGATCATTGGACGGCGGGCCGTGAATTTCCCATCTTCGAAATCTTCAAGCTCAGACCAGATTGAATTACGGATTTCACCAAGAATCTCCGGTAATGTGATCATGTCCTCATCCTCAGGGGTCAGGAATTCATTATCGAAGACCCGCCCCATGGTCGTAGGGTTCATGAGCATGGTCAGTGAAGAAGCCTGAATCCCCATGATACGATCATGAATAGGCCACGTACTATCCTGAATGGCCGAGCTGAAATCATCCATCCACTTATCCGTCGACATGTGACGTAGCAGCTCTGGAGTTAAGCCAAACGCTTTATCGTTGAATGAATTTTTGATAACAAAACGAAGTGCCTCACGTTGCTTACCTGCTGCTACAACGGTAATCGGAGGACCTGCATTGGGATCACCTTTTTTGGACCGGTTGATAAACGCTCCCCCAAGCCAGTTCCCCATCATGCTGAGTGATCGAGTTTGCAAACTCAACGTCAGCCCATAACCGTAGCGAGCTTTGGCCCAGCTCTGACCGTCCTTGACAAACTTGTCGATGATATTCGCACGGTGGTCTTTGGCCAATTTCATCTGGCTGCGAGCGTAATTAATGGGGTCTTTTGCAAAATCATACCTGCGCGCCAATGGATCGGGGCCATAGGTATCTTCATCTGTAGCGTAGGCAAGCTGTGGTTCGTTCACACGTGCGAGGACTGATTTGAGATCGGATTCCTTCTTGACGGTGGAATATCCATACTCGATTGCCCACATGTCGTAAGGTCCAACTTCAATCATGCCGTAGTCACCCTGCTCTTCACCGAATCCCTCCAAATGCATATTGACGGGGAGGTAATCCATGACAGAGCCCGCAAAAGGCTTGTTTCCTTTGATTTCTTCGCTGTTGATTTCTTCAAGACTGTAAATACTGGAAGCCTTGAAGTTGTGGCGCAGTCCAAGGGTGTGCCCTACTTCATGTGCCACCAGATCGGCAATCAAAGGCCCTACAAACCAATCGGGAATTCCATCAAGCAAGTCTTCCTTTTCCTCTTCCTTCTTGGGTGTTTCATCGGTGCCTTCGCTTTCTTCTTCAGCTGTGTCATCACGCATCTGCATGAGGTCGAACGCAAACCGCATGACGGCCATGTCGAGTGACCGAAAATCTGCAGCTTGACAAAATCCATTGACTTGGCTCGTTCTTCCAACGAGTCCATCAAACTCATCATCACCGATCATGGTAGGATCACTATGCGCCAAAGGATGACCACCAAATGCAAGCTCGTGACCGTGGGCAATTTCATTGGCCACCATGGCTCTGTTGGAAGGATGGGCCAAACGCACTCTCGGGTCCCATTGGGGATTATGCTTCAACCATGCATGCGTTTCAGGAGAGAAGCCCTCCATGGCCAATTTAGGGAGTTCTTCATTGAATTTGCGCCAGAAGTGACGGATCCAACCATCTGTAAGAATAATATCTGCATCCAGTATTTGGCCAGTCATGGGATTGGCGCGACTTGGACCTATTGCTGTTCCCACATTGTTGTTGAGCCAGCGAATAAAATTATATCGAACATCTTCCGGATTTTTCTCCATGTGAGCCTGGGTGGCTGCATCCTGATAGCGAACCTCGATTGCGTTGAGTAGACCGATTTTCTCAAATGCCTTGTTCCACATCATGACTCCTTCCCTGACCCACCGACGATAACGGATAGGCGTGGTGTGTTCTACGTAGAAAATCAGGGGGTTTTTGACAGGGCTTTCCTTGAGGTTGGGAGCAGCTTTTTCGATGTGCCATCTGTTGATATACCGCGTTGTGACATCATCTGCCTGGTATTTCCCTAGATCGCTGTATCCCGTTGTAAAATAACCGATGCGCTCATCCGCATTTCGGGGGCGGTAAGCGGGATTTGGTTTGATCTCACTGATGGAATAGTGAAATGCCTTTAGCAAACCACTTGCCACTGGTACCTCGAATGAAACCTCGATGTTCTGAGGGAAGGCCATGGCAGTTTTTATGACTGCCAGTTGTTTTTTCAAGCCATTCGCGCTTCCACCAAAAAAACGAGCGCCAGACCCTAGAAGAAAGGCGTCCAAATCAATCACTGGCCCCCAGGCTGGATGCATGGTGACAATGGGAACATCAGCCAGCACCCGATCTGTGAACAAGCGGTCGACCGACCTTTTGGACTCAGAATCTCCTGTTGAGCGTACAGCTACGTTCGGCTGAATGAGGACCATGCGTTTTCCGATCTGTTTCCAGTAGACATACATATCTGCCTGTTGAAGCCCAGCATACTGCTCTCCGCTGGCAACAGTCAGAGCAATGAAAAATTTCTTGGATCGATATTTCTTGGGGAATGCAGCAAGTATTTGATTGTCCTTAGAATTGACAAAAAGCCCAAATAGACTTGGGCTTTGATCGATGGTTGAAACAACTTGCTTATACCCCTTCATCACCTCTGTATGTGGAGGATATTCAGGTTTGGGTGCTGATTTTGGCCGAGCCGACGGGCCCTCAGCGCCTAACATTTTGGCAGTCAATGCGGACAGAGCCAACAAGGACAAACATACGAAACGATACATGTTTTTCATATCTAGTGTAGATTGCATTGCCCAAGTATGAAACCGATCAGCAGGACTCATTGAGGGTCTTGGGCATTTCGGCGAACGTTGGGACAAAGATATTATGAAATGGATGCATCCTTTCTTCTGTCGGGTCAAGGAACAATATTGAATTTAAAATAAGGAACAGAACCCCTAAAAACTTGATGAGATTCATAGTAAGACCTATGATGTTTTCATGGACCTCATCAAGGACTGGCTTAAACGCCAACTATCCAATCCCCAGATAGTACTGCTGGCAAGTGTGTTGCTGGTGGTGTTCCTGACGATTTTCTTTCTTGGAGGTTTTATTGCTCCAGTTCTGGCTTCCGTTGTGATCGCTTACCTACTGGATGGGATCATCATGAGATTCCAGAAGCACGGTGTCCCCAGGCTGGTTGCCGTTTGCGGTGTTTTCGTCCTCTTTCTGTTATCTGTATTCCTGCTTTTCTTCGTCGTGTTTCCAAGACTTGCGATAGAATTGGACAAATTTGTAAGAAACGATGTGCCCGGTATTGCGACGAACGTGTCCAACAACATGAAAGGCGCTTACCAGAAATATGAATATTTCCGAAACAAGCGACTACCAGATTTCTTTACCAAACAATTACAATCATCCAAACCTGCAAACCCGCCCCAAACAAATACCGAGAGTTCCATCAGCCAACCCCTGGTGAATACCAATGAAATACAAGGACCGCGGCCTTTACTGGATGAAGCACAGTTTAATGGTGTTAGTCTGCTCGCGAGTGAACAAGGGGCAGACCCCTCCAGTTACGAGAGAATCACGAACGCCGTTGAAACAGAACTTACCGAGATTGGGCGCCGGGCACTGACTTTTTCTATTTCGTCTTTAAAAAATATAGTTGTCTATATGCTTTATCTGGTTCTGGTTCCTGTTTTGGTCTTTTTCATCTTGAAAGACAAACAAGCAATTTTGAACTGGTTCGCCAGATTCCTTCCCAGTGAAAGGGCATTGACACGGCAAGTTTGGGAAGAGGTCAACATCCAGACAAGCAATTACGTGCGTGGCAAATTCTGGGAAGTCATCATTGTCTGGGGAGTGACTTACATTACTTTGGAAGCGTTCGAACTGAGGGCGACCCTACTTGTCTCTTTGTTTGTAGGATTGTCAGTCCTTGTTCCTTATGTCGGCGCAACTTTGATGTACATCCCCATCATAATCCTAGGTTATTATCAATTCGGTATGTCTTCGACCTTTGTTTGGCTGTTCATCGCTTATTCAATCATTCAAGTATTGGATGGTAATGTGTTGGCACCCGTCCTTCTGTCCGAGGCTACCAGCCTGCATCCGATAGCCATCATTGCAGCCATATTGCTCTTTGGTGGATTGTGGGGCTTTTGGGGGGTGTTTTTTGCTATTCCGTTGGCAACACTGGTCAATTCCATCATCAAGGCCTGGCCAATGGAAAGAAACAAAGCGCTTCAGAGATGATCTAAGCTTACCGAGGCAAGGCGCGTTTCTGTTTCAAGACAGATTCAATACATTTTAACTTTCTTGATTTTTCAGCAACAACAGGATCGTCTCTATCTTCCGCACAAGCCCATCTTCCTTGCAATTTCATGTTGATCAAACAGAGCAAGAGACATGCACATCAACCTGAAATTTGCTGAGACACATTCTGGATTTTTTTGCTTCACTAAAAATCAATAATACTCATTGAATGCGCAAGTGACCTGGCCTGATGGCCATCAGATCCCTCCCGCTTGACCGGAGCGCATCAACAATTCGGGTGTGAATTACCCACGAGAATTACTGTCTATTTGTTACTGCATCGACCTGTCGAGTATGGCTATCCAGAAGCAGGCGTATGCGAGTTACAATGGACTCATCGAATGTTTCCTGATGACCTGCGTTCATTTTTTTGTCAAAAGATGACATTTTCGTTTTGACAAGCAGACCTTCTTCCACGATAAAACCTTTCTTTTGTATGGGGTCGTAGCTCAGTTGGTAGAGCACCACAATGGCATTGTGGGGGTCTGGGGTTCGACTCCCCACGGCTCCACCATACAAAACTGAAAACAACCTGCCTGACCAGGATTTGTCAGTCATTGCTGACATGTGGTCCAATGGGCAATCTCTTGCCCATGTTTGGGAGGATTGGAAAAAGTTGTATCTTGCCTCCAATCGGTCAGTAAAAACTTCTGTTGAGCTTTTCTTGCAGCACCAGCAGCCACCGTTACTGCCAGGAATTCAAGTGGATTCGTTTCCCTGACCTCGACCATCCGAACTAAGCCTCAAGTAATGCAAGTATCTTGCGATGACACTCCCACACATCAGACTCTTTAGGTATATAAGTATATCCATCTACACTGCGGCCCTTGAGTTGATCGCCGTATTTCTCTTTTAGTTCGTCTGGGCTCAGCGTAAGTTTTATCCCCAAGCCGCTCACATCAACACCTTCAAGCTCCGGCGATTTCCAAATCATACACGACTGTTATATGGCCATCTCCTCGGTCGGCGTCTCTAGCAACCCAACCCAAGTCCACTCCATCCTCGTCAGGGTTCAGGACGGTTTCTGAATAATAAGCGTCTCTCACTAACATATGGCAATCTTTCAGGCAGGACCACAATCCAGTCAAGGAAAGCGATGACAAAAAGAGGACGTTTCAGCACCTTAAATCAGTGTTATCGTCACGGATCTGTTGACTTGAAAACGAGTCAAACTACCAGCTACAGGCGGACATGCCGATGCCCTCTTATGGCTTTTCCAAGTTCACATCTTTGGTGACATCCACTTTTCTTGTGTTGGTGACGGGTTGTTGTTTGTGTTCTATGGGGCCCATTATTATTGGCTGATGTCACCATGAAACCAGCTGTAATACCTGGAGGAGAATCACTCTCTCCATGGAGCCATCCATTCCTGATATTGATGCTTAATCGTATTTGCTCTGATTGGCCCGAAATGCATTGTGAGAAGGCTTTTCACAGGAATCGTGACAGCGCCATAGCGTTTTGAAACCCCTGATATAAACTCCTTGTTTGAGTTCACATTGCTGACTATTACTGCTGATCCGTCAATCAACCAAAGACAAATTTCATCATGAGACATCATTGATTTTTCTATCGTCGGGTTTTTCGGAATTACTGAATTAGGGCGAATATCAACAACACCATGCAGGCGGTCATTGGGAAACTGAATATCTCGTGATTTGGATAAAATCGTTGTTTTTGCATCAGTAATACGAACTAGGGCCCCTCTTAATAAATCTCCATTCATCGTGATGGCCAAGTGAGATGGAAAACGGTCTTGCTGACCTAAATTCGCCAGTATCCTGTTCAGTTTTTCTTTCTTTGATAAATGAGATTGCGAGGATAAGGATTCGAACACTTTGTCCAAAAGACTGAAAGTGGCCTCTTCGAATTTCTCTTCATCCAGTGACAGAACTGGTGTCACAAATTCAATTGCTTTAAGGTGCGTTGAATGGACGCGTCGTTTTTCAAGATAGGGCGATTTAAGCCCAATCCATTCACTGGTGTAGCCAGTAATCTTACAAGGGAGAACCTCTCCACTTTGCAGATACAACTTGGATGGGAATTGTATGGATCCGTAACCAACTCCCAAATCAGCCCCCATTGCATTCCGTTGAATTCTGACAGATTCACGCACGTCCATCCTTAATGGCTGAGCCGCACCATCAGGCCTCCATCCAAATGAGGCCCCCTCCAGATCAAAGGTTAATTGACCACGCAACCTCCCGAATGATGTATTTAATCGGTCTCGAGACTTACCCGAGGGATCAGACATCGATGGGGATCCTTGGAATTCCAGCCTGGCTGCGCCCAGCAAATGGCACGTGATCGGTTTTACTGAGAAGCCAGTCTGCACTTGAACGTGATTTGAAGAAAAGGAAGCAAGCCGACCACTTACTTTCTCTCCGTTATGATACCTCACTATCACATCAATTGCGGATTGTTGTGATTGAGCGTTCAGAGGAAAAATATGCCCAAGCGTATTCAGATCAACCACAGATTGTTTTCCCTGAGGATCAATCAAATGAGACTTATCCGTCCTCAGATGCAATGTGCCCAGCTGAAAACCACCACCCAGGAGCTGAACACGTGGAACGTGCTCCTTGTCAGCTAAATCCGGAAGCGCAGGCTGCCGCAGCTGGTAAAGGCTCAGACGTTTCACGATTAAGTCTTCACCTTGATTGCGAATGAATACGCCTGAATCATTGCCCGATATCTTCATCCCCTCAATACGCCGAAGAGGGGTCCCATTCATATCTAAAACTTGTATTGTCTGAGACGCTGCGTCGTGCAGCAAATGCAAGGAAACATCGAGATCACCTTCTTGAATCCCTTGAAGCGATTCAACTTTACTGCCTTGTGCAAGCACCACATCGCTGCCCCAGGTTTCAATTTTAAGCGCTTCTTCGCTCTCAGCCTCGAACTCTGAATTACCGAATCCGAGAGTAAATTGCGGTTGACTTGAGGAGGCAAGCACCAGTTCCATCACAAAATTATCGGGTATTTGAACCGATTTGAACAATCCCGTTCGCTTGAGGCCAGTGATCGCATGTCCGCCAACATCTTCACGCCACCCCATTTGACGGTTGGTCCCAACCAGTGATCGATTTTTGAACCCTGGCCCCGACCACCAGACTCTTAGATCCCTCATGCCTTCACCGTTTACATATTCCACTTTCAACTGGTGCACACCTGACGACAAAACCATGGAAACGGGGACTACATTTCCGTTTGCTGCTTCAGCTAAAAACTCGCCATCGATCCAAAACCGCATTTTACTGTTTGCAGAGAGGTGGAATTGATATTCATCTGATTCATTGATTTGCAACTGACCTTCAAAATGTATCCCGAAATCCTGTTTTTGACCGGAGATACCAAGATCAAAATAGCTCGAGGCCAGATGTCCTTCCTGATCGATTCCGAATCTTGCCAAATCTGGAAATTTCCCAAGTAATGCTTTTCGGTCTATTTTACATACCTTGTATCTCAAATTCATTATTGGCCCTCCAAGAGCGACACTCCATTGATCAAACCTTGAGCCATCGAATAGCTCGTCCGGGTGGTCCTTTCTATGGGCGGCATACAAGGCACTGCGATTTAATTGAAACCTTCCAAATCGTTGACTCTTCAGAATCAATGTTTCGGAATCAGAACCAATGAAATCAGCATCAAAAACATCCCCGAAAACCGTTGTGAATCGAAAGCGGTGATTCTTTTGCCTGAGTATCTCCGGAAAACGTATCGAGTGGAGAGAACGTACATTAACCTGCAGTGGATCAAGGAAGACAGGCGAATCCCAGCTCACCCATGGCCCCATACTTGGCAACAATGTCCCTGATAAAGTATCACCATTCTTCCAATGCAAAGTGAGTGCATGGTTTTTCGCTGGGATATGTGATCCAGTTTCTGATGTCTGAGCCTCAATTACCAAAGGCCTTAGCCAGCAGAAAAAGTACACAATTTCAAACAGACCCCATAGGAACACGGGTCTGCCTTTCCATTTTGAAAACATTTCCATCATTATCAACGGGATCTTTATTATGAGGGTGTCAGAAATCAAACCCCCATGGCAAGTGTCCGTGGTATTTTTCATTCATCCATATCGTTTATATTGTCTTATTTGTTCAAAATTTGTCAGGTTCGTTCTACTTTTTGCGTTATTTATGAAACCCGGAACAATATTTACTTGTATCTACACGAAGCCAAATATTTGTTAACACTCATGAAATATCACTTTAAACCCAAATTTCACCGTTCCGGTTTCACTTTGATCGAACTCCTGGTGGTCATTGCCATCATTGCCATACTCGCTTCACTGCTGTCCCCTGCTTTGGGTAAAGCAAAGTCCAAGGCCAGGCAGATTGAATGTCTAAACAACCTACGGCAGCTCACATTAGCACTGCAGATGTATGCTGATGATTTTAATGACAGCATCCCAACACGAACGTCAACATCGGCTAACTGGATCAAAACACTCAAACCTTACTATTCTGACCCTGATGTTTTGAAGTGTCCTGCAGATGGCCCAACAGCAAAAAGCAGTTATCTCATCAACGGGTTTAACGATTGGTTCGCCGTTCGTCTGGGTCCGGAAGAATTTGAGCAGTTTAAAGAGTGGAGGGGTGGCGCAACTTTACGTCTAACAGTCATTCCCAACCCATCCGACACCGTTATTTTTGGCGAGAAATACAAGGACTCTCCGCACAACCACATGGATTTCTATCAAGGGGAGGGAAATGATTTTGAGGAAATCAATCAGGCCAAACATCGCGCCGCGAATCAGAGCAAGGAAAGCGGCGGTTCCAATTATGCTTTTGTGGACGGTAGTGTTCGGTTCATGAAGTATGGAACAACCATGGCTCCTGAAAATCTATGGGCAGTGACCGAACAGTGGCGGAAAGCTCCTCCGCAATCTACAGGACAGTGAATGGCCTGACTTGACAGGTATACGTGCAATGATTGAATATTAGAACCCCATGAAGAAGAAATTGGCTGTCGCAGGTTTAACCACCATGATCTTTATTTGCCTGGCTATCACTTACCGTAATCTGGCTCCGGTTCAAGATGATGGCTACAGAAGCGCCAGAGAACGCGCGGTCATTAAGAAATTTGATGAGGATGGTGACGGAGAATTAAGCAGGAAAGAGGAAAAGAAGGCTGAAAAAGCCATGGCAAAACAACGGGCGGAATGGATTACAAAATTCGATACCAATGGGGATGGTAAAATTTCAGCAGAAGAAAAAGGAGCTTCCAAGCGGGGCAATCAGGATAAAAAAGGAGAAAGGTCTGCTCCACTCCAAAAAAAATGATCCTATTTCATCAAGGAATTTGACTCGATCCTTTCCATCTCGCCTCCATGACTCTTGATTACACGCTCCTGAACATGTAATCTTGTCCAATAAGCCTATTTTGATCACAGATCAATCCAGATGTGTGAGCTACGGACATCATGTATTTGCTCGATTCATTTCACCAAAAAAAACACCCTTTTCGTATGATCCATCTGCTTGGATTGATGACGCTGGCTGCTATCCTCCTCTCTGAAAACAAAGGGATCGGCGCAGAGTCAAATACAGAAGATATTTCCACTGTATTGAAATGGGAATCCCTTCCAGATTTACCCGAATCATTAGGTGTTGCAGGGCCATTTGCAGGATCACACAAAGATGCGCTCATCATTGCAGGTGGTGCCAATTTCGCAAAACCCATATGGGCAACCGAAAAACAATGGACCCAGCAAATTCACGTTTTGGCAGAAGAAGAGGGCAGCTACACCTGGCATGATGGCGGCCTTCTGAAAAAACCCATTGCCTATGGAGCAAGCGTTACGACGGAAAAGGGTATTGTATGCATGGGGGGCAACGATGGTTCACAAACTTTTCGAGATGTTTTCCTGCTGCAGTGGGACCCCATAGGCAAAAAAACAAAAACAATAATCTACCCTTCGCTACCCGAGCCATGTGCCTATGGCCAAGCTGCACTCGTCGGAAACACAATCTATCTCGCTGGCGGTCAGAGGGGGGCTGATCTTGATTCCACCATGAACAATTTCTGGTCTCTGGACTTATCCCATGCAAATGTTCCAGAGGACTTCCAATGGGAAAAATTGAAGGCCTGGCCAGGAGAACCCCGTGCATTCAATCTTACGGTTACTCAGCATAACGGATATGATGACTGCATCTACGTTCTCAGTGGCAGACGAGAGTTTGAAGGGGCAACGCAGTTTCTCAAGGACGTTTGGGAATTCACCCCTCGGACAAAAATCTGGCGTTCGAGAGCAGCATTACCACGCTGCGTGATGGCAGGGACCGGGATTGCGATCGGACATAGTCACATCTTCGTGTTGGGCGGAGCCGACGGCTCTTTATTTTTCAAGGCGGACGATCTTAAGGACACTCATCCGGGTTTTCCTAAAGAGGCGTTAACCTACCATACCATTACTGACACCTGGACAAGTGCAGGCCCCATGCCTGCAAATCACGTCACCACCACGGCGCTTAAGTGGGGAAGCAGGATTATTATTCCCAGCGGTGAAGTTCGCCCACGCGTACGTTCCCCAAAAATCTGGAGTATCGCTCCTGAATCCACACGCAAGGGTTTTGGTGCGGTGAATTATACCATTCTAATTGGTTATCTTCTTTTGATGATTGGGATTGGTTTTTACTTCAATCGCAAAAACAAGGATACGGATGATTATTTTCGCGGAGGCAGCCAGATACCCTGGTGGGCTGCGGGATGCAGTATCTTTGCAACCATGCTGAGTTCCCTCACCTTCACTGGGCTTCCCTCCAAAGCCTTTGCGCAGGATTGGGTATACGCCATGGGGAATATGATGATACCGGTGGTTGCCATCCTTGCAGTCTATATCGCACTGCCGCTTTATCGGAAACTTGATGTCACGAGTGCCTATGAATATCTGGAAAACAGATTCAGCCGCGGTGTTCGTCTTTTTGGAAGTGCAAGTTTCACACTGTTTCATATTTTCCGCATGTCGGTCGTCATGTCACTCACCGGACTCGCACTGGCAGTTGCAACGCCACTTACACCGGCAGAATCAGTTGTTTTGATGGGGGCTCTCAGTATCCTGTATTGTACGCTCGGAGGCATTGAAGCTGTCATCTGGACCGATACGATCCAGACCATTGTTCTAATGGGAGGAGCTTTACTGGCCATTTATTTCATGACAGCAGGAACCGATGGAGGCTTCCTTGGAGCCACTCAAATGGCAATAAATGCAAATAAATTTCGCTTTTTGAATACTCATTGGGATATGACGAGCACGCAGATCGCACTTTGGGTTATTATTTTCGGAGGCATTGGCCAAAACGTCTCCTCTTACACGGCGGATCAAGCGGTTGTTCAACGATACATGACAACTAGCAGCTCAAAGCTCGCAGCACGCTCCATCTGGACCAATGCGATCATGAGCGTCGTCGCCACCGTCTTGTTTTTTGGAATCGGCACCGCACTCTTTGCTTTTTACCAGTCAAACCCACAGAAACTTGATCCAACCATAACGACAGATCAAATTTTTCCGTTGTTTATCGCGATGGAAATGCCTGTTGGAGTTGCTGGTTTAATCGTGGCTGGAATTTTCTCTGCAGCTCAGTCAACCGTCTCAACAAGCATGAATTCAACCGCCACGACTTTGGTGACTGACTTTATGCGCCCATTGAAGATTTGTCAGGATGAGAAGGGTTATCTGAAAGCTGCAAAACGCACGACTTTCTTTATTGGAACCTTGGGAACCCTGCTGGGACTTGTGTTTGTGAACCCAGAAATCAAATCTTTGTTTGATACGTTCATTAAGATCATTGGCTTGTTCATGGGGGTTTTGGGCGGATTGTTTCTTCTTGGTTTCTTGACCAGAAAGGCAAATTCTGCAGGCGCCATGACGGGAGCAATCCTTGGCACTATCTTTATGTTTTATTTATGGAAATACACTTCCGTCAATGGATACCTGTATACATCCTGCGGTATCACTGCTTGTTTTGTATCAGGTTATCTGACGAGTCTTTTAACAAGCAACGATTCTGATTGAAGTATCTCCTGGAAACAATCGGTTTGAGCCGTCAGGAAATAATTCCATTGCATGTAGGCGGTTGTTTAGGGTCTTTCTCAATCCGGTGATATGCTTTGCTCAGCGATTACACGGTAGAACCGAGTATCTTGATAAGGGGATGCATCTAATACCTCATCTGAATCCCCTGTTCCGATTAATGTTTTCAGATCATTCCAATGTCCCCTGTTTAACGCATCGGTGTGCTGCACCGTGTAGCGAATACCCACTTGAGTGGCAATTTCCAAAACAATCCCCCCCTCAACCAGAGACAAACCTTGGATGAACCCCGAGTTTTGCTTGGGATGAATAACCTCGCTTAATTGCCCTGGAGAAGGACTGTTGTAACTCCAATTCAAAGAGACGTTACCGTAGGAGTCTTGATCAAGTCTATGAAGACTGAACACACCTCTTTGCGGAGGAGTTACCCAAGGAACATCAGAAGCATATTCAATCCGATCCTCATCAACCCACCCCAGAGACTCTGCATTATGTTGCACATCCATTGAGTTTGGAAGCATCTCCAATTCCTGAAGCCTGACAAGGTCTCCGCCATTGTCCAGTCTGCCTTTAAATGGACCATACACGGGAACCATCAAGGGGAGGCCCCAACTTTGCTGAAGGGCTCGAGTGATCATCGGTTCCTTGGAAGGATCATAGTTCACTACCAACAATACCTGACCAGGCTCAAGTTCGACGTCAGATTTAAAATGATAACTCACACCTCCAGCCAATCGCCATCCACGCAAATCATGGACTGTGTCAAAGAGTATCACGCTTTCATTGGAACGATTGTAAACTTCAATGAACTCAACACCATCCAGTATAGAAGGTAATTGAGTGGCGCTTGTTTTTGTGTCGATGAGTAATTCAGAAATTACCAAGGGGCCCATCGAGGCAATCACATTCTGTCCGCCTGCTGATAATTGAAACGTTTCAAGGGATTCCGTGAGGGACTTACCAAAAGTTGGAGCCTGCAAGCGCGCAAACTCATCCACATAACTCAAATCCAGTTTTCCGAATGATTCGTTCCAATGCGTAGGCAGAACCGGTGCTGACAAACGTCTTCCTGTCGGAGCGCCTTGAGCATCTATTTCTGAGATGTAAATGCGTTCAGTCAGTGAATTCCGCCAATCTCTCGAACGAATAATATCGGAGGGCAACCAAAATGCCTCATGCAAAACATAAAATTGACCTGCTCCCACCAGCGTTCCGGGTGGCAATCGAAAGGCATCAAGCGAGGTTCGCTCGGATCCAATAGCCCAACCCGAAATATCAACAGGACTCGCCCCGAAATTAAACACCTCAATCGCTCGGCCTGAAGGAGTCCTTGGGGTCAAAAGCAACTCATTGATTTGAAGGCCTTCAATTTGAGTATGGTTTGGAAGTCCCTTTGATGTTTCGACAGTGTCAAAACTTACCAAACGATCCTCCCCATCCGGCAATCTTCCACTGGAACCTCCTTGCACAAGCGAGTCCGCCACAAGAATCTCATCAATCACATTCAGGGATTCTGCGTAAATCCGTAATGTTTCTCCCTTCGAAGAAAGTCGAAAATTCAAGTGATCGCTACCTCGCTGGGGTTCACCATCAGCTCTAAAAACAACCCAGGACTTAGGGCCGACAAAACTCAAATTTGCAATGGCATGCTTGGTCTTCCCTGCAAGAGAAGGATCATCTGTCAAATAGAGACCGCTGATATCAACTGGCTGATTGCCTCTGTGGTATAGTTCCAGCCAATCGTCTCCCTCCCCTCCTCCACTCCATTCATTGATCCGCAAATCATCGGGCAAACCAAGGGGCACAGCGTTGCCATTGACTTTTCCCGGAGTCCCTTCAACAAGTAATTGCCATTGATTTCCTTTCCTGCCGATTGTTTGATTAACCACCTGAATGCCATATCTCAATTGATCAAGCTGTCTTCCCTCGGCAGTTAAAAGTTCAATACCAGCCCCAGAAGGGGGTAGTGAACGATCAACCACAATTCCCGAAAATTTACCACGACGAATCAGGTCATCGCCATCAAACCATACAATGAAATGATCATGACCTTCCAAATAAATCCCGTCGGGTAAAACCCATTCATCGGCCCCATCCAACCTCAACCTCATCCCGCTCAAATCGATGAAACCATCCGTCTTGTTGAGCAACTCTATCCAATCTGGTGTCCCAGCCATGCCTGGATAGATGACTGTTTGATTCCTTGCCATGATTTCGTTGATCATGATTGACGGACTTTCCTGAATGACATTTTTTTGCCCGGGAGTTGCCTGCTCAGAAAACTGTTGGAATTCCCCAATCCCATTGGGCAGGCGCCCCGAAGATGAGCCTTCGATCTGCAAACCAAAGCTTAGTTTATCCAGAAAATTTCCTTGCGAATCTAATAATCCAAGCTCTGCCCCCACCGATGGGATTTTGAATCTCAATGATCCACGCCGAGGTATGTTGACCGAATAAAAAGCTCGATATCCACCCGCTTCAAGAAAACTTTGGGAGGATAAGCCCACCGCATGCCCATCAAGTGCAAAATGCAAACCACTTAAATCAACAGGCAATGCATCATTGAGATTCACAACTTCCAGCCAATCTTCCTCACCAGATAAAGGGTTTGCCATGAACTCATTGATACGCAGGGAATCGACCAACGATGCCGTTGCGGTTGCCTGATTTTTTTGAGCAGGGCTTGGTTCTCCTAAAAACCATTCGCCGTGATCATCTCGATTAAGTGAATAATCAAACAACTGATGACCGAATGTCACGGCATCTACTTGATTCCCTTGCGGGTCAAGTAGAACAACAGAGTCACCTTCCCGATCCAACCCAAAGGAAAACCCCTCTGGATCAGAGCCACTTACCGTTTGCCATAGCACCAAACGCTCTGCTGGTTCAATGAAACTGCCCTTGGAGAACACAAAATCGGATCGGCCAGATTCATCTCGAAGACGATATCCGGTCAGATTCAATCTGCGATCACTACGATTCTCCAGTTCAATCCAATCAGGTAAGAAACCGCTCGGCTGCTTGATCGTTCGGTTGGCTGCAACGATTTCACTGATCACCAAGTCTCCTTGAGATTCGCTTTCAACAAACCTCCCGGGACTTCCGCCAGCAGATGAACTTCGCCACCAATCAGCAGGGTTTGAATTACTTCCACCTGCCATCTTGAACTCCAGACTATCCCCCCCACCATCGGCTGATATCGGCCAAGCACCTTCATCGCCATATCGCACGCCTGTGACATATTTTCCCTGTCCGTCTTCCAGAATAAGTGATTCGCCTCCGTTTGAAAGACTACCAGCAAAATACCCCCAAATATTCACCGAAGGATATCTCGACTGAAAAGCGGCTGAATTTTTGTCCGATGCCAAAAGGATGACTCCACCTGGTTCCAGATAGGATTCAGGAGCAAACAAGTAGGAAATACCTCGAAAAGAGTAACGCGAGAGATTGACCGAAACGGGACTGAAATTGGTCAATTCAACAAACTCAAAAGCGTCGCCTCCCGGGGGATGATACATTATCTCAGTCAATTTCAGTTCCGAGGTCAACCCACCTGGATAGAAATCCCCGGAACTCATGGCACTCCACCTGCCGTTGATCAATGCTCTTGCCTTTATTTGGGTTACCGACTTGATAGGAATGGGGTCTTCATACAAAACCGCGGAATCAGCTACCCTACCTGGCTGTTCGACTCCTATTTCAAGCAAAGCGTCAAAGAGAAAATCAGAACTGGATAGTTGCGCGTTGAGTCCCTGGATAGCCAGGGTGTTGCCTCCTTCTTTCAAGAGCTGTATGTGATCGCTCACGTTGAAGGACTGGAAAATAACAGCGGAGGCATCAGAATGATCGCCGTTCGCTGAAGTATTCCATTGCAGACGGGATGGGGCATTGGCAGCAGCAATAGGTTCCCCGTTGAGGTAGGCCGCAAATCCATCGTCATACTTCACCCGGAGATCCATGAGATTCCGGCCGTCTAGATCATTGGATCGAACATTGAATGGAATGGCAATGTATACAGTGGTGTTTTTATCATTCATGGATGCGTTCACATCAATGCCAATATGAGCCCCATAGGTCTGGTTTTCATCATAGCCGATGCCTCCACGTCCGCGCACCCAGTCAGCAGTATCAATATCAGGATCATCGGCGCGCCATTTTGTTCCCAGACTGCCATCTGTCGGAACGTGGGCAAACTTAATCGTGCGACTGGAAATCAGCTCTGTTCGAGTCGAGGACGTGATGCTTGGCAGAAGCGGATCTGTTCCATCAAGCGTGTAGTAAATGTCGCCCTGATCATTGTCCAACCTCAAAGCATTGGCACGCATACTTCCTGCCGGTTCTGAGAAACGCGGCACATTGGACTCAAGAAAAAGGCCTTCCGCTGCCAGATGTGAAAGCACATTCTGGCGCCGTTGAGGTATCCATGACCTGGCAATGGAATTGTTGATATTGCGTATACCGGACATATCTCCTCTTAACTCCTGAAAACGGCTCAGGATGTTTGCATCAGTGAGCGCGCCATTGTTGAAAAAGTGTTGATATACTCGATCAGCAAACCGCGTTCGGAATTCAGTATTATTCGACAGTGATTGATAAAAACGAGCAATATCCTGATTCACTGCCAATTCACTCGTCAACGTATTATGGCGGACTGAACCACCTTGATTGAAAAAAGACCACTCTGCATCCCATGCATAAAAACGCCATTTGGCACCGTCGACTCTTTCCCTTGCAGCGCGCCAGTTATTATGCGGCCAATCACGCGTTCCGACGTAAATATTGAGGATTAAATAGTCTATGAAACTATCAATGTTGAGCAATTGCCCTGCCTGCTCATAATTGGCTGCCACGGAAAGGTCCCGACGCAAGGTCTGCTTGAGTTGGTTCCACATGACCAAATCACCCGCTCTTACTTCCCCAAATTGAGCAATGATATCGTAATCACCGTTACCTCCCTGCCATGTGTCTAGGAAGTCTTCATCAATCCTTTCCGTTGGATTGTAGTATCCTTTGTATACACCATTCACGAAAAGGTTCACCAATGTTCCCTGGCTGGAAACTTGCCCCATGTCTGCAGATAATCGACGTACAAGTTCGTCCACTATAAAAGGGTCGGAATGATCATTCATTCCTGCGCGCAACACAATCTGTTTGTATTCATCCTCCGGAGAGCGTGGTATGAACGGATACTTGAGTGCAGACTCACCGTAATCTCCCCTGAAATAAAGGCGATACGAATATTTACTGAAAGGCAACCCCCCGTTGGGGTTATACCTCCCTCTTACATAATCACCTCCTTGGATACGGAGCCCGCAATCAATTTGAAATCCGGTTGAACCATCAGGAAGGAAATATTCCACCGATACGGGGCGTTCCCAGGATCGGCCCCGCTTGGAAGTGTTTCGGGGACTTGTTTCCATGATACCTTGAGCCCCCCACAAGTGATCTTTATCCGTCACTAACGATAAAACAGGTAAAGACCGCCTTGCAGCGCTCAACCGAAACAAATAGGAGTGTGTGACCGTTTCTGAAGGTAAGTAACCTTCTTTGAAAACTGCAGCTCTCACGATGGCGGACCGACTCAAGCTAATGGGTTGATCATATTTAAATCCATTGTTCAGCGTCGGCTCGGACTTGTCCAATGTGTAGCGAACCGAAGCTCCCTCTGTGCCAGAAGAGATAACCAAATTAAAGGGTTTGTCATAGAAGCCTCGCCTGGCACTGAAAGAAGCAGGTGGTAAAATTTCAGATAGCGCTTCATTGCTGTTTGCGCTTCCGGGTGAAGGCGATGAAAAATACCCGATCCGTCCATCCGAACGCCGACCGTACGAATGATCGTTGCGTTGTTCAGGGAAACGATTACCTAAATCACTGACCAGACGTCGCGGCAATTCAGGGCTGTACAGCCCAATGAATTCACCTGCACTACTTAATTTGAAATTCGTGTGCGGTGGACGACCTGAGCGATGGTTCAATCGTCCTTTTGCGGATGCATAGACAAGCTTGTATTCATTTGGGGTAAGAATGAATCCGTCAAACATCCATTTCCCGGGATCATTGATATCATCAGAAAGAGCCCACCCCGAGAGATCCACATCGAAGTCGTTGGTGTTGTGGAGTTCAATCCAATCAACACGCGCTCTATCATCATCCACTATGCCACTCTGATTCGCGGCTAATATTTCCGAAAGGATGACACCACCATAATTGGTTTGAGGATTGATGGTATATGCCCATGCATTTGTTTGCAGTGGGTTAGGCTCCCTTGCAAAGTCTTCAATCCCATGGTCAAGACGCCATTCCAGTTGGGGTGAACCCTCACTCATTCTGGAAAAAGAAAAGATATAAGGTCCTGCGCCTGCGCCTGAAAGCGAAAGCGCAGGCTCACCGTCCACCAATAAATCCGAAGCATCCAAACCTTTTAATGTTTCAGAAAACAAAATTTCGACTTCAGTAAACTCGCTCAATTGTTGCCCAGGCGGTGGTAATACACGGCTTACATAAGGTGCATCCTGATCCATCAATTGATAGGAGCGTACTTCGGAGGGGTTTTGCCAATCAAACTCATTAGGGGTAGCAGCAAGGTCTACGATGCCCGCATCCTGCTGCCAACGCAGGGTAAGCTCACCTGGTTCAGTGTTTGTAAAGGTGAACAGGTACGCATCTCCACCCCCAGTCAAACTCGAAGCTGCTTTTCCATTCAATGTGAGGTCTGAGGCCTCGACACCTACCACTGGCTCTGAAAAAGTCACACGAACTTGCCTAAAGACTCCAATCAACCCTGGTGCTGGCTCGACAGCAATGACCGAAGGAGCCTGTGTATCCAGCCCAATAAAATTTAATTCCGGGTGCAGCACAAAATCGCTACTCGATAAATTGACATTGAAACCCTGAACAGCAATGACATTGTCGCCGTCACGCAAATGTGCAATTCCCCCATTCAAGGAAAAAACTTCAAAACTACCAGACTCATGCCCCAGTGAGGCAAATCCATTCAAAGCGAGTGTATCAGGTGCATTCACCCGCAGCACCTCATTACCGTTCAGCCAGACAACAAATCCATCGTCATAATCGACATTTAATTCCAACCCCTCGACTAACGAAACGGAATCCACAGAGAAATGTCGGCGAAGGAAATAAGTGGAATAAGTATTGCGCATGCCATTGATTTCAGTACCGCCTGCTCCATCGCCATATCGAAAAGGCGCGCTTCCCTTGGACCATTCACTGTCGTTGAAATCAAACTCAACCCACTTCAATGTTTCGGCAGATGGGGCCTGATTACCCGGCCATGCATGCCATTGACTTTCTTTGGCAATCAAGGTTCCGGCATGGCCACGGAATGAGAACGCGGCAATCAGTCCAAAAAATGCTCCAATTAAGATTTGATTTTTCACAATGATGATAAAACATTTTTAAAGCAAGATTCGTGCAGGGTCGAGGAAGGCGGCAAAGTTTTCGAGCGTTTTTGGTTCATGAAGAATGAATAGGAGCTGATGATGAACCAAACGCGCACTGGATAGACGGGCTAATCATCACATCCAGTAGGAACATGATGCATGCAGTATTCCGGGATGGATCTGAAGTTGTTTTGAATTGGAACGTTTCCTCTGGAATGGAACTTTCCTGTTCTTATTGCATGGACATTACAGGAATCGACAGAGTCTTTGAGACAGCAAAAGATTACCAATACGCTGTTAAAACGATAAGAAAATGAAATTTTCCGTTAGGAGCTTTAGGCATCTTCGGGATATGGTCGGGGTTTTGAATGAAACCAACTCTATTTTCTGAACTAGATCTTTCTCCTGAACTCGAAAAAGCCATCAAAAAGCTTGGATTCGAACAAGCTTCACCCATCCAGGCTGCTGCCATCCCATGTCTATTGAATGGGAAGGACGTTGTTGGTCAGTCTCAAACAGGCTCCGGAAAGACGGCGGCCTTTGGTATCCCTGCGATTGAACGCACTGAAGCAAAGCTCAAAGCCGTGCAAGTCCTCGTTCTGTGCCCGACACGTGAACTTGCAGTTCAGGTATCAGAGGAAATGCATAAATTGGCTTATTACAAACGTGGAATCATCTGCTTGCCGATTTACGGAGGGCAATCTTATGAGCGCCAGTATGCAGGTTTGCGTCAGGGTGCACAGATTGTGATCGGAACTCCCGGCAGAGTCATGGACCATATGAGACGCGGCTCTCTCAAATTGGACCAATTACACACCATTATTCTGGACGAAGCCGATGTCATGCTCGACATGGGTTTTCGAGAAGATATTGAAATGGTCTTGAGCGACCTTCCACCCGAGCGACAAACCGTCTTCTTCTCGGCCACCATGCCACGCCCCATTCGCAACTTGATTGAACGATTTGCCAATGAGCCTGAAAGTGTCCAGATTGAACAAGAGTCCATGACGGTTCCCACGGTGGAACAGTCCGTCTTTGAAGTTCAGCGTCGTTTCAAAGTGGAACTACTGACACGTTTGATTGATATACATGACCTGAAGCTAGGAATCATTTTCTGCAACACCAAAGCCATGGTGGACGACTTGGTCGAACACCTGGTGGCTCAAGGATATCAGGCCGACCGACTTCATGGAGACATGAGTCAGCAGCAGCGAGATCGTGTGATGAATCGTTTTCGAAAATCCGGCCTGGAATTTCTTGTGGCCACGGATGTGGCTGCTCGTGGCATAGATGTGAATAACGTGGAAGTCGTTTTCAACTATGACATACCTTACGATGCAGAAGACTATGTTCACCGTATAGGCCGGACGGGGCGAGCGGGTAAGAGTGGCATTGCCATTTCCTTCGTTTCCGGGCGCGAGGTATTCAAAATACGAAATATTGAACGATTCACGCGAACCTCGATTCGTCGAGGAAGGATTCCAACACTGCAGGATGTGGATGAAGCGAGAAACAGCCACGTGCTGAACAGAGTAAGAGAAACCCTGCAGGGTAACGAATTCCGCACTCAGGACCACCTCATCGAACGACTTCTTGAGGAAGGGTTTACATCGACAGATGTAGCTGCATCATTACTTTATTTGTTACAGCCAAATGAATCCAATGTTGGAAATGAACACCGCCGGGATGAGCTTGGTGAGCGATATACCGCGCGTGAGCAAGATGGCCGAGGCAGAGACCGTCGAGGGCGATCCGATCGTGAAGGTTCAGACGATTCCCGGGGAAGGTCTCGGGAACGCTTCAAGAACGATCGATTCGAAAACAAGGAACCTAGAAGGCGTACAGGTGAAGCCAGACCATTCAAGCAGAGCAGGCAAATTGCACCCAACCCGGATCGGCCCGCAACTGAGCCTGAAAAAAACCTCGAGCCAAAAAAGGACGTAAAAAAGAATGTCAGCGCACAGGAAAAACCTTCTCGAACTATTTCAAAGCCCAAACCAGTGACAGAGTCTTCAAAGGTTGCAGCTCCCGAGACAGTAAAAAAGGTTGACACTAAGGAGACAAAAACACCTGAACTCAAGAAACATAAAAAAGCATCAAAGTTCAGCTTACCAGATGAGAATAAATCATCCGATGATTCTCCGGATTCCAGAAATCAATTGCGCTTAAACATTGGAAAAGATGCCGGCGTCACAGCTGATCAGATACGCGAGGCCATTCTTGGAGAAACCGGAGTGCCAGAAAGTATCATTGGGAAAGTGGAACTACAGGCAAAGCACTCCACCATTGACATTGCTGCTGAAAAAGCAAACGCAGTGATGAGTAAAATGAAGCGGGCTAACATTGCCGGGAAACGAGTGAAAGCTAAGTTGGTATAATGAACCAGAAGATATCGGCGCGCGTTGACTGAAACCCGTGACAACCCCTCATGGATGCAGGCAATCACGAAATCCAGCAAGAAGAATCAATCTCTTCAATGCCATCAGGTCCTGTGTTGAAGGATCAAATGCAAGAGGCTGTTCTCTTACTGGAAAGAGTCGCCTCGGATCGTTCTATGTTGATGGCACTTTCGGAGGATTACCGCGTACGCCTCCACAAAGCAGCTGGGGAGGTTTTTTGCCCTGATGTACGGCAGCGTCGAAAACTCAGCAAGGCAATTATCAAGAAACGCAGGGAGGAGAAATTATCGAAGGATCAAAACCAGTTGAACGAAAGCGGCATTCGTTCCCTTCGCAAAAAGACGGTTTATACGACCCCTGATTTTTATCCACCAAAAGAATTACAGCTACCTGGAAAACATAGTACCTCCGACTCACGTCATGTTGCCCATCCTCAGAATTGCTACATCTGCAAGCAGGATTACTCAGAACTGCATGCTTTCTACGATCAATTATGCCCGACATGTGCCGAACTTAATTTCCGCAAACGGACCGAATCCGCAAACCTGAAAAATCGCGTAGCACTCCTGACGGGGGGGCGGGTAAAAATCGGTTACCAGGCAGGCATTAAACTCCTGAGAGCTGGCTCTACATTGATCGTCACAACGAGATTTCCCATGGATGCCGCGCTCCGATACTCGAAGGAGAAGGACTTTGAACACTGGAAACATCGCCTGCATGTCTTTGGACTCGATCTGCGCCATACCCCAAGCGTGGAGGGGTTTTGTCGATATTTGGAACAGCATTTTGAGCGGTTGGATTTCATCATCAACAATGCGTGTCAAACCGTGCGCAGGCCGCCTGAATTTTATCGACACATGCTCGAAAAGGAATCTGCGTTCACCAATCAAATTCCGGAAAATGTGCGCGGCCTGCTCAAAGAATACCAGCAGCTTCGTGACGTTGGAGTTCCTCCTTCCAAGACAAGTTTATGGAAGAACCCCGATAAAAATGTTGTCGGCCTCACCGAGGCAGCAAGGTTATCCCAGCAAGCACTGACAGGGGAGGATTTTGATGTGGGCGAACACTTATTTCCAAGTGGCCAGCTAGATCAAGACCTTCAGCAAATAGACCTCAGAAGCCGCAATTCATGGCGCTTGCTCATGGACGAAGTTTCTTCGGTAGAGCTCATGGAGGTTCAATTGATTAATGCCATCGCGCCGTATGTGATCAATGCTCGGCTCAAGTCAATGCTGGTGAAGGGCAAAGAGCGTGATCGACACATCATCAATGTCTCGGCCGTAGAAGGACAGTTCTATCGCAGATTCAAGACGACAAGACATCCTCACACAAATATGGCCAAGGCGGCCCTGAACATGATGACTCGTACTTCGGCAGCGGATTACCATTCAGACGGCATTCACATGAATAGTGTGGATACTGGCTGGGTAACAGATGAAGATCCCGCTGAAATAGCAAAACGAAAGACAGCAGAACATCAATTTCACCCTCCCTTGGATGTAGTGGATGGAGCCGCGCGCATCGTGGATCCTATTATGAACGGGTTTAATTCAGGAGATCATGTTTGGGGAAAGTTTTTGAAAAACTACGAAGTAACAGATTGGTAATAGATAAAGAACCATGAGCAAAAAAAAACGCATCGAGACTGTGGGGGGCGAACCTCTGACTCAGAATCCTTTCGGGAGTTTGGAAAATCTGGAACTGCCGGAAGTGACTCCGAAGCACATCCCACCTAAGACGGAAAGCAAAAGGTCCAAGCCGAACAAGAACCGGGGCCGGGTGGATATCATTCGTCAAAAAGCACACCGAGGTGGAAAGACGGTTACCGTTGTTACGAACTTTAAGGGGATTGGAATCCCAGAAAAAGAAGCACTAGCCAAAAAAATGCAGAAAACATGCGGCAGCGGAGGCACCGTTAAAGCTGGTAATATCGAGATTCAGGGAGAGCAACGAGACAAAATTGCGGATATCCTGAGGGAAGCCGGCTTTAGACCGGTCTTCGCGGGAGGCTGACTACAGCAATTTGTTTCCTGCAATCTGATCGACGGTCATTTTTGAGCGGGCTTCGCCTTTTTTGGGGTTTTGTTTGTTTCCGTTTTTTTCCTGAATTTAAGCGAAGCGGAGTTGATGCAGTAACGCAGGCCTGTGGGTCTGGGGCCATCATTGAAAACATGACCTAGATGACCATCGCAGCGATTGCAAACAACCTCGGTTCGTGTGCTGAAAAACCCGCGGTCGATTTTTTCACCAACATGCTCTTTCTTGACGGGCTGCCAATAGCTTGGCCAGCCTGTGCCTGATTTATATTTGGTATCGGAACTGAACAGAGGCAAGTCACAGGCAACGCAGTGATACATCCCCTTTGCTTTATTGTTCCAGTAAGTACCTGTGAACGCTCTTTCGGTGCCTTGCCTGCGAACGACTCGATATTGTTCAGGCGTTAGTGTTTTCCTCCATTCGGATTCAGGTTTGACAATCTTTTTTAAAGATTCCACTTGAGCAAACTTCTTCTTTTCATCCTCGGCGACGGCCCGAAAAGAAGATTGGATAAAGCACACGCCAGCAAGGAAGAGAGTGACGCAGGTAGTCAGGAGAGAGCACTGAATGATAGATTTTCTTTTTTTCATAAATGCCAATTCTAGTTCACACTGATAATGAAGCCCGCAGTGGGGCAACACAAATTTAATGTTACGTTTATGAGCATTTTGTAAATCTCCGTCATGAATCCACTCAGATCAAGTAGAGAAATAAACTTTGATTATTGTCATAAAGGCAAACATTCAAATCAATCCCATTGCGGAGTCTCTTGACTTGCCTGGCCGGCTTTTCTAGCCTCAGACCACATGACTAAGAGATGGATCATAATGTGTCTCACTGTTTTCCTGACAGTTGGCGTCACTTATCGTTGCCCTGCACCTCTGATTTTCACCCCAGGTGAAGGATGGAGCTATGAAACTCCCGGAAGTGCGGGTGAGTGGCTGCGCGACCGGGCAGAAGATCAGTATACGGCCGCCAAGGAGTTGTATGAAAACAAAGACTTCAAGACATCCCTCAAGGCAGCGAAGAGGGTCATCCGAGAGTGGCCCTTCTCGGACTTTGCTCCCGGAGCTCAATATCTAGCAGGCCTGACCTACGAAGCGATGAGTCGAGATGAAAAGGCTTTCAAGGAATACCAGCAGTTGTTGGATACCTATCCTACCTCTGAACACTATGATGACTCTCTGAATCGACAATTCGCTATCGCAAACAAGTTTCTTGCTGGTAAACGTTTCAGGCTGTGGGGCTTGATTCCGTTTTACAAGTCCATGAAAAAGACGACCGACATGTACATGGAATTGATTGATAACGGTCCATTCAGCGAAGTTGCCCCAAAAGCCCAGATGAATATTGGCACAGCCAAAGAAAACCAGAAGAAATTTGCTGAAGCCGTTATTGTTTACGAGCAGGCAGCTGATAAGTACAACAAGCAGCCCAATGTCGTATCCGATGCCTTGTATCGTGCTGGAATGGCACTACTCATGGAAGCCCAGACAGCAGAGTATGATCAAGGTGCCGCATTGAAAGCCATCGACATTTTCACAGACTTCATGGCTCTATTCCCCGATGATGCAAGACTGGAGAAAGCTCGAGTTCACATCGATGAACTGCGGATTGAACAGGCGCGAGGAAGCTTGATGATCGCTCGTTTCTATGACGGAAAAGAAGCTATCGATGGCGCCCTCACTTATTACAACGATGTGGTCGATATCTTGAACAGACTTTTGAACGATCCTGATCACCCTTTTGCGGTAGAAGCCAGAGACCGCATCACCAAATTGAAAAAAAACAATCCATCACCCGCATCCAATGAGAATACTGAAACTCGCTCGTGAGGCTGCCCATGCCTGATTTATCACGCCGTTTTCTCTTGCTTTTAGGATGCTTACTGTTGAGCGGTTGTGCGGGCTACCGTCTGGGATCAACCGGTGGATTTGCTGACGGGCGATCGATTGAGATACACGCCTTCCAGAATCAAACTACGGAACCAAGACTCACCGAGGAGCTTTCAATTGCTTTGAGACAGCAGGTTCACAGGGATGGAACCTTGTTACTCGAAACAAGGGACCGAGGTGATATTCTTCTTGAAGGCAGCATCACGCGATACATTCGCCAAGGACTTACCTTCCAGCCGAGGGATATCCTTACTGTTCGTGACTTTGAAATTCAAATCCTTGCCAAAGTCAAAGCGCGCAACCGAAACAGCGGAGAGGTTATTCTAGATCGCGAGGTTACTGGGCGCACGCTCGTCCGTGGACAAATTGATCTCACTGAAGCAGAAAGGCGCGCCACACCTCTGTTGATGGAAGATCTAGCACGCAAAATTACCGATCTGCTGGTTAATGAAGATTGGTAGACCCGGAAGTTAGCCAACATTCAAAGCGTCGGACCAAGCATCCACGGTGCGAATTCTTCATCCCCCATCCCGCATTGTTCGCTCTTGGTTTTTTCACCGCTTGCCACCGAAATCATTTTTTCAAACAAACGCCTGCCAACCTGCTCCACTGTTTCTGTTCCATCCAGAATGGTACCGGCGTTGAGGTCCATGTCATCTTTCATCCATTCGTAAAGCGGCGTGTTGGTTGCCACTTTGATACAAGGAGCCGGCTTGCAACCGAAAACACTTCCTCTACCGGTTGTAAACACACCCAGATTGCAGCCTCCCGAAACAAGCCCTGTCATGCTGACGGGATCATTGCCGGGCGTGTCCATGAAGCATAGCCCGGAGCTGGATATTTTCTCCCCGTATTTATAGACAGCCTCCAGAGGAGCCTGTCCGGCTTTTGCCACAGCTCCCAGACTTTTTTCGTAAATGGTGGTCAATCCTCCCTCTTTGTTCCCGTAGGAGGGATTATTGTCAATGGTAGCTCCAAATTTTGCAGTGTAAGATTCCCACCACCGAATCAAACCGAGAAGTTTTTCCCCAACTTCCCTTGAAGCAGCTCGCTGAGTGAGAAGATGTTCGGCCCCATAAATTTCACTGGTTTCACCGAATACCGAAGTCGCTCCGTGTCTGACTAAGGCGTCTGAGGCAACTCCAAGGGCAGGATTGGCGGTGATTCCACTGTTGCCATCCGAGCCCCCACAATTCATGGCAAGCATGAGATCACTGACTGAGCAAGGAGTGCGTTTGAGGCCAGCTAGTTTGGGCAGGAATCCAGTCAACGATTTTACTCCTGCTTCGACCGTTTTACGAATACCACCCAGGGTCTGAATGTTCATATGAATCGGTGCGGAGTCAGGGTCGTCTGAATTGGTTAATCCATGTTTTCGAATCAGGTGAGGAATTTGATTCACTTCGCACCCAAGCCCAACCAGGATATAGCCGGCAATGTTAGGATGGACAGCCATACCTGCCAGCACACGCTGTAGCACCTGTCTCTTATACACATCTGACGCTGCCGACGACTCCTTACGTGTAG
>OJCR01000075.1_pt1 | contig 50467 bp, 38 predicted proteins | sample 1591611 | NCBI WGS metagenome assembly OJCR01 (sample SAMN05416815, study PRJEB24817) | seawater metagenome | isolation source: Sea water | place: Canada:Atlantic | collected 2013-07
TACACGTAAGGAGTCGTCGGCAGCGTCAGATGTGTATAAGAGACAGCCCATAACCCATGTCATCGGCAAGAATGATGATGATGTTCGGTGTTTGAGCCTGAATGCCAAGACCAAGGAAAAAGCAAAGGACTGTCCATATTGATTTGAAAAAGTTTGTTACAGTCATGCTGACATACTAAAAGACGAATCAAGATTTGCCATCCTTCATTCTGGACTCTTGTTCTACAAGTGTTCAGTTTAATGAATCTCATGATAGAAGGCTCTGACAAATTCGAGATCACTCCCGCGATTTCAAAGCAAGAAAGATCAAATAAACGATTTGAATTCACACCAGCAAGTTGTGAGGCGCCACAAGTGCTTAGTGTAGCTCAAATACAGACATTCAATCGAGAAGGGTTCATCCATGGGCTACAATTGTTTGCTCCGGAAGCCATCGCGGAGATTTGTAACTATTTTGACAGGCTTTTGGTGGAGACGCTGCGGAGTGGTAAATCCAGTTACTCCATCAGCACTGCCCACCTGAAGCACGGAAGGGTTCACGATATTCTCAACCATACTCGTTTGGGAGAAATGATGCGCGATCTGATCGGGCCGAACGTAATTGGCTGGGGATCACACTTTTTCTGCAAAATGCCGAAAGATGGTAAAGCTGTTTCATGGCATCAGGACGTCAGTTATTGGCCGGTGTCGGACTCAAAAACAATAACCGTCTGGCTGGCTATTGATGATTCTGATCTTGAGAACGGCTGCATGGAGGTCATACCTGGATCGCATCGAAATGGGCTGCTCCACTGCCGCGAAAGCAAGCAAGAAGAAAATAATGTGCTGAATCAAACCATTGATTCTAAATTAGACTGGCCAGATCCGGTTCCTCTTTGCCTTGAAGCAGGCGAAATCTCCATTCATTCAGACCTTTTGATTCACGGATCCAGACCCAACAAATCCCACCGTCGGCGATGTGGCTTAACTCTCCGTTATTGTCCGCCGGAAGTGAGAGCAGGTGAGAGCTGGAACAAGAAAGGTGTATGGGTAATTGGGGGGGACCCTGAAAAACACTGGTTCAATGCCAGGAGACCCGCTGTGGATTGAAACCCCAGAATAGGGCAATGTTGCTCAGAGCATGGATTGCTTGTCCTTCAGGCCTGAGTTTCCTAGTCTCAGTTCATTAGATGAGTGAATTCTATTGAAAGCATGCCATGGTGTCAGTAATTGTGGCCCCGTTGTGCAAAGGGGGGTGACGCAGATGATTTGTCTTGGAACTTCCATTACAGTCGTCTGTCCATGGCACCGCAAAAAATCGATTTTGTGGAGCATTCTGCATGGAATGTTCTTCTGATTTTATTTCACCTGCTTTGCGCTTGAGCCTGACAAGAACAAATAATGCATTCATGACCTTAAAAGATTCGACAGTATTGATCACCGGAGGCACGGGTTCTTTTGGAAGCCGTGTGGCAAGGCATTTATTGGATAAACATCCAAAGCAAATCCGCATTTTCAGTCGCGATGAAAAGAAACAATGGGAAATGCGGCGTCAATTTCCTGATTTTCGTTACATGCTTGGTGATGTCAGAGATCCCGCAAGGTTGGCCGTGGCAATGGATGGAGTGGATTTCGTCTTTCATGCGGCAGCTTTGAAGCAAGTGGGGTCCTGCGAAGATTATCCTTTCGAAGCGGTTCAAACCAATATCATTGGCTCCAATCAAGCTTGTCAGACAGCCAAGGCAGCTGGGGTTCGAACTTTTGTTGCCTTGAGTACGGATAAAGCTGTGAAGCCCGTCAACGCCATGGGAGTCAGTAAGGCGATGATGGAGAAAATCGTCTGTAGTCAAAATCAATTTGAAAATAAGACCACCTTTTGCTGTGTGCGATATGGTAACGTGATGGGAAGTCGTGGTTCGGTGATTCCCCTATTCAAGGAGCAGATTGAACAAGGGTTGCCATTGACTGTTACGGTACCGGAAATGACACGGTTTCTCATGACTCTGGATCAATCGGTTGATCTCGTGTTTCATGCGATGACACAGGCAAAGGGCGGGGAAGTATTTGTCCGTAAAGCCCCTGCATGCACCGTCATGGATTTAGCAAACACCATGAGGCAGCGTATGGGAGTCCCGTTACATCCCATTGAAATTAAGGGCATACGTCCAGGAGAAAAGCTGCATGAAATTCTGGTCAATGAGTATGAAATGCAACGAGTGACTGACGCGCCCGATTATTACACTATTCACCCAGAGTATCGACCTGTCTCCGCATTGACACCCAAACCACTTGGTGAAGAATTTACCAGTCTCAACACGCATCAATTACAAGCTGGCGTGGCTATTGATTCTATGCTCGAGGCGATGGGGAATCAGGAGACATATCATTGAGCGGCATGTCGGTCTCAAAACCATATTCACTGATAAAAAAGTGCCGGGCATGCCATGCTTCCTCGAATCAATTGATGGTTGGATTGGAAATGGACCCGATGCCTCTGGCTGGACAGTTCTGCGCAACCCCTGAAGAATCGCAACAAGCGGTTAGCATGCCTTTGAGTTGGGTGCTGTGCGAACATTGCGGATTGGTTCAAGCCCTGCAAGATGTGGATGATCGAATGCTTTTTCGCAAATACAATTACTCATCATCCACGGTAGGAGGATTGGTGCGGCACTTTGAAAATTACGCCTCCTTGCTCTCCATTACTTATGATGCAAAATCGCTGAGATTCCTCGAAATTGGATGCAATGATGGAGTACTGATTCGCAGGCTTCCTGAAGAATGGGTGAAGTGCGGTGTGGATCCAAGTGATGTTGCCAGGCAATCCCATGCAGCAGATGATCAGCAAGTATATCAACTCTTGAGCGAACCTTTTACGGAAGCGCTGGTGGCACAACAGCAATGGCAGGGCAAATGGGATGTTATCAGCGGGTCCAATTGTCTGGCCCACATATCGGATATTCGTGACGTGTTTGAGGGCGTGGCCCTTGCTTTGCGTGAAGGGGGTGAATTCTGGGTAGAGGTACACGATCTCGAGGCATTGCTTTCAGGATTTCAATGGGACACGATTTATCACGAACACAAGGCTGAGTGGAGTCTGGATTCATTGACTTATTGCCTTGGGATACTCGGTTTCGAGCGCGTTCATTATGAGAAGATTCCCATGCATGGCGGTGCCATTCGATGTCGATTCAAGAAAACGGGGAAAAAGCAGCAATTACCTCGTGACTGGAAGCGATATGTGCACTCCATTGCTGCTCTCTCTGAAGTCTATCAAAAAAGGCACGATCATCCGACTGCGGTTAAATTTGCGAAATCTGCAGAAAAAGGAGAAAAGATAGTTGCCTATGGGGCTGCTGGCCGAGCCAACGTATACTTGAATCAATTGCCAGCTCTACCTTTCGATTGGATCGTGGACGAATCACCTCTCCGAGTTGGGAAATATATTCCATGCGTCGGTACGTCAATTGTATCCCAGAAAGTCCTCACGGAAAAGCAACCAGAATATTGTCTGATCACTGCGTGGAATTATCGTGATGATATTGTCAGGAAGAACGCTCAATACAGAGGCGAATGGTTCACAGCATTTAAATTCATGGAGGATGATTGATGAAGATTGTCGTGCTGGGGGCAAAAGGTATGCTGGGGCACACTGTGCTGCATTATCTGAAGCAGGAGGGATGTTTTGCAATTCCTTTTACACAACGATGGTCACCCGGTAATGCATCCGAAGTCATGAGGATGCTATTAAGCATCGAACCAGACGTGTGTATCAATGCTATCGGAGTTTTGCCTGGTGGGGGAGTTGGATTGGCCGAGACTCTCTGGACCAATGGCATATTACCTGGGTGGATTTCCAGACATTTACCAGAGGCATGCACTTTCATTCATGCCAGCTCCGATGCTGTTTTTGCCGCACATTCTACCGGATGCCGTGCACATGATACACAAACGCCAGACACTGATTACGGTCGGAGTAAAAGGCAGGGTGAGCTTGGATTACTGCGGGATAATGACGTGATCATCAGGACCTCGATCATTGGTCTGGAATCTGATAGCAGACGATCCCTGCTTAGTTGGTTCCTGAGTCAGTCAGGTAAGGTCACTGGTTTTACCAATCAGATGTGGAATGGGGTGACGACACTGGAGTGGGCGAGGTTTTGCTTCGAGCTTCTTGAAGGGGAAATCAGTCCAATGCACGGAGTGATTCAACCCGGAACACTACCTCCATTAAGCAAGTATTCTTTATTGAAATTGATAGGTAAAGTTTTTCAGCATGATGTCTCGCTGATTCCTGCCATTGCCATGGAAAATGTTCAACGGTCGCTCATTCCGAGCCATCATAGCAGCGCGATTGAAACACAACTCTGTGCATTACGCGATTGGTGGCGGGAGAATGCCGATGGTGCATGTAATTTCACAACTCCGCCGATTGAATGACTTCTTAACTTTTTAAAAAACGGACACTTGCCGTGTTTGTACTTTTACTGCTGCCAGGGAAAGGATTTGACTGGAAGGTAGCCGCTAAGCGGGAGCAGTCGGCATCTTGGGTAAGGTTTGTTTTTAAAAAATGACCATTTGACCTGCAATCGATGTGTGATACTTCTAACTGTTTTAAGAATTATCAAACTACAAGATTTTTGAATGGTGAACGATACATTGAACATTGAGGAAGACAGAGACCATGGACGAGCCCTTGAGGTACATGAAAAGCATGCAAAGGTATCCAAAACAATCGTGCCGCATAAAGATGGGATAAGATTGATTGGGAGAGTGCTAATCTGTTGCTCCTTGTGGATAGTGGGGCAGATGCTTGCCGAGGACGAAAACGCCAACATGCCGAGGTCTCTGCAAAATGGGTGGTATCAGAGTTTCGAAACAGGTGCTTTGCATCAGTTTGAAACCGATATGGACAGCGCTGGAGGTTTTGGGGTTAGTCGGTTTCTGGCGCGAGCTTCCATTGGTTACCGCAAGGACTTCCTCAACAGCACCTCATTGAGCTTCGGATACGCCCACACCTCCTATCAGTTTAATGCTTCGACAGGTCCGTGGGCGCCAGAACCCTGGGGTGGTGTGCATACGATGAGCCTTTCTGCACCGATACGCCGAAGCTTAGGCAGTAACTGGATGCTGCTAGCCATTCCCTCCATACGTACCATATCCGAGGACAATGCAGATTTGGGACAGTCAATTGTTGGTGGCATCATCACTGGGATCTCCTATCAGGTGCGTCCCGGCCTCAGCATAGGCCCGGGATTTGGCGTTTTGACTCAGCTGGAAGACAGTGTGAATGCTTTCCCAATCGTCCTGGTGGATTGGGCCATGTCAGAAAAATTCAAACTTCAGACGGGTCGTGGCTTTGGCGCCTCCCAAGGCCCCGGACTAGTCTTGACCTATGCGTTGAGCGATTCATGGAACCTCATGATCGGAGGGCGAATGGAAAGATTTCGCCTGCGTTTGAACAGCAATGGACGGGTGCCGAACGGGGTGGGGCAGGACAGGAAAGCCTCGGTAAGTGTTGGGGCACAATACGCCATGGGGAAAGTGGGTTTCATCACCCTGTACACCGGAATCAACCTCAGCGGTGAACTGGAACTGAATGATGCCGTCGGGAATGAAATCGTTGCGACCGACTACGACTCAACCCCTTTTGTCGGATTGAATGCAAGCATCAGATTCTAGTCCCATTCATTGCTTTATTTCTTCACATCATGCTTCGATTTCAAAAAAGAACGACCCTGGCGTGTTCTGCATCAACGCTTTATCACTGGCATATGTTACCCGATGCATTCCAGACATTGACACCACCCTGGGAGAACGTTTCGATTGTCTCACGCCCGGAGTCATTACAAAATGGGGCAAAGATCAAGCTGCAACTATGCGTGGGGCCATTGAGGATATCCTGGGTAGCATTGCATGAGAATTTTGTCGAGGGGCGGCGTTTCGACGATGTGCAACTTTCCGGTCCATTCAGGAAATGGCATCACTCCCACTTGTTCGAGCCCGTAACCGAAGATTCATCAATCATGCATGATTCGATCACGTTCGAAATCCCGGGAGGCAGGTTACTCAACCGCCTTGCATCACCGATAGTCAATCGGCGCTTGGAAAAGATGTTCCATTACCGTCACCAACAACTCGTCTCGATATTTGGCAAAATATCCTGACATACGCGAGGAGATAGATCCGGAATTTCAAAACCTGCCTTGACGGCCCATTGAATTGGGTGTCTGTTACGATTATCGTTCTTCTACAAACATGAAACAAATAATTAATTGCAAGTCATCTGAATGCCCCAAGGAGTGGGTGTCTTTGACTGAAGGGGATAATGCATTCACCAAATTTTGTCATATTTGCTTCAAAAAAGTTCTCTTTGTTGAAGACTCCCATTTATCGGAAGATTATATCAAATCTGGTGCCATTGTTGCGACCCGGTTATCTGAATCCAATTAGCAGACACGCTTCGTTTACCTGGCTCCATCCATCTTCCATGGCTGGTTGCGGGAGCAGCATTTCATCATAAGCTTATGTTCATCTGGTCCGCTGCTCATGCTGTTCCACCGAATTCTTACACTCAGACTGAGTGTCTGGAATCTTTTGTCAAATCTTCGCAGTATGGCCAGTTAAATCCAACTTCTCAGATTTTGTTGAGGCGCATCCTGCGAGGCGACAATGGAATAACGACCAGATCGCTGGCGCTTGATTCCGTTCAGGAAGCTTTTAATCTCACACCGGATATCCTACAGCTTCGGTTTCAGACGCACGCTCCGGCCTTGGCTTCTCAGGCTGCCAGGAATGCATTGATCAAAGCAGACTTGGTATCACAAGACCTGGACGCCGTGATAATTAGCACTTGCACGGGATATCTATGCCCGGGATTGACGAGTTACCTGAGTGAATCATTAGGTTTGGATCCATCCATGATCCTCCTGGATCTGGTAGGGCACGGGTGTGGCGCTGCCATTCCAAATCTGAGAAACGCGCATGCTTTGATCCACAGTGGTCAGGCGTCCAAAGTGCTCTCCATCTGTGTGGAGGTTTGTAGTGCTGCTTTTTATCTTGATGATGATCCTGGCGTCCTGATCAGCGCGTGTTTGTTTGGAGACGCCGCCGCTGCGGCGGTATGCAGCTCCTGCCCCTCAGCAGCTCACCGTCCGATACAAACCGTTGCCATGCAGTCTACCATGCGTCCTGAGCACCGTGACCTGCTCCGATTTGAGCACAAGATGGGCATGCTGAGAAATATCCTTTCTCCTGATACACCCCGTCTGGCAGCTGAAAGCGCATATGCGGATCTCCTGATGGTGTTGGAAAAAGAAGGTATATCCCAGGAATCCATTCAAACCTGGATCGCTCATGCAGGTGGCAAACGCGTGCTCGACGCTTTGACTGAGAAATTCAAGCTTCAGCATGCGGACCTGGAAGTCAGCAGGAAACTATTGGAGAAGTACGGCAACACCAGTAGTCCTTTTGTTTTGATGGCGCTTGAAGAGCAAATCAAACGGGATGCACCCGGCGGCTATTGGTGGATGAATTCCTTCGGTGCTGGATTCAGTAGCCATGGCATCCTTTTGAAAGCAGAATAAAAGGCAGTTTGAGATTGTGAAGCGCCTCATTCAACCTGAAATACTGGACCATCTTTCACCGGACGATCCCCGTGTATTCCATGCGAGGAAAGATCTGCGACTCATCAATGCGTTGATGAATCATGCTCGGATACTCAGATCCAGTATTTTTCCACAACTCAATATGGGGCACTCCCTCAGAATTGTTGAAATTGGTTCTGGCGACGGAGCTCTTGCTTATGAAGTTTTCAAGAAGTGGGGTAAATTACCCGCTGGCGGTCGTTTAGATTTTGTCGATAAAGCAGGCAGCCTCTCCAGCCAGGTAAAGCGAGACCTGGGTGAACTAGGATGGGAAGTGAATGAGTTTGAAGACGATGTTTTTCACTGGATTGAGAATAGTCCTGATGCATACGATTTATGTTTTGCCAGTTTGTTTCTTCATCATTTCGATGAAAAAGAACTAAAGCTCCTTTTTCACCATTTATCCCGGAAAATCGAACGGTTTATCTGTATCGAACCCCGCCGTGATCGATTCGGATTGCTGGGGGCACTGGGGCTGAGATTGTTGGGATGCGACCCGGTGACCTTGCACGATGCCAAAGTCAGCGTTCGCGCAGGTTTCCATCATCAGGAACTATCCCGTATCTGGAATCAATCCGTTTCTGCAAGATGGCAGCTGAAGGAGCGACGAGCAGGTTTGTTCAGTCATTTCTTTTCTGCTTCTTCCACTGCTACATGACTACGCGCCCCATTCATATTGTGGGTGGAGGTGTAGGTGGCCTGGCGCTCGGTATCCGTCTCCGACAATTGGATGTCAAAACTCGTATCAGCGAGTCAGGAACTTATCCAAGGCATCGTGTTTGTGGTGAATTTATCAGCGGTCGAGGAGTGAAATTGCTCAGGGAACTAGGTGTGTTTGACGCATTCCTAAGGGGGGGAGGGAAATTAGCGGAAACAATGAAATTTTTTGGAACTCAAACCATGTCTCCTGTGATCCGGATGCCTCAACCTGCGTTTTGCATTTCACGGTATGCCATGGATCGCATCATGAGTGATCAGTTCAAATCAATGGGAGGTGAACTCCGCACGGGGCTGCGCGTAGCTTCTGAAAAATTACGTGATGAAGGCACAGTGCTTGCCAACGGTAGAAAACCAAACACCGAGAAGCATGCTACCTGGACAGGCTACAAATTTCATGTTCAGGGCTTGAAACTGGAAGCAGATCTTGAAATGCATTTCAACAACGGTGGTTATCTTGGAATGTGTGCAGTGGAAAAAGACTGGGTCAATGTTTGTGGCTTAATGCCATCAAAACATGTCACTGGCCTGAATCTGCGATCGCAGTGGAAAGGGTTTCTGCGCTCCAATCTGCACCCAAAGAAACATCATGCTTTGGAGACAATTGAGATGATGGAAGGATCCATCTGCTTTGTATCGGGCATTTCATATAATACTGATCAACTGAAAAGGGCCGATCCGCTGGTCAGGGTGGGCGATCGCATGTCCACGATCCCACCGCTCACAGGCAATGGCATGTCCCTGGCGATTGAATCCGCGTGGTTGGCTTCAGGACCCATCGCACAATATGCAAGCAGCAAAAACAATTGGACAGAAATGACTGAAAGTCTCACTGGTCTACAATCTCGATACTTTCAAAAACGGCTTGCAGTTTCTATTCCATTGCAAAGTCTTTTGATGGCTCAAAAGATGCATGGAATTCGGGAATTCATGATCAAGCACCTTTCGTGTTTTCATCAAACGCTGTTTCGTCTTACAAGGTGAATCAAGTCAATGAATAATCATGACAGGGCTTCATGTGTCGTTTGCAGATCAACGAGTTCAAAACATACGGTAAAATGAAGACTAAAAAGGTCCGGACGTCATACGCCCGGACCTTTCGTGATTGATTTGTGCTGCCTTTTACTGAGTCACTGAACGGGCGTATCCCATCGGGGCTTCTTCTGTGGACCAAATACGCGGGCTTTGACTGTCGTCTGCGACATCGGTCCATGGGCCATCCACCTCATCAGCCATTTGGAGCATACCTGTTCACTTGAGGTTTACATTTGCACCGTCACTGGTAATGACAATCTCCGGTTCAATATCCTGAAGCTCACCTGCCGTTTGGAAGGCTCGGATGGATTTTGGGTTGGATGAGTCATTGACCGAGTGCAATGCACGATCTTTGATCGTGTAGAACTCAAGCATGATGCCTGTTTCCTGATTGGCCTCGGACTGAAACCAGAGTAATCGGAATGGGTAGAGACCGATTTTGGGTGCGACTATATCGAATATTTGACTACGTCCATAGTAGGTTGGAATACTGTCTTCATTTTCTGATGAGTCATACAAGCTCAACACAGGCCCATCTGGTGAATGAGTTGCCGTTACTTTATGTCCACCTTCTGAAAACAATCCTAATTGATGGTATCCGGCCTCTAATTCCAAATAGGTTATTAATTCGATGACGACACCTTCAAGTCCAGGAGCTCCCAATTCGGATAGGACCGGCCATTCTTCATCGTTTGGGAAATTCAGGACTGCGTCATTCTCGAACGCTTGCTCAAACCAGTTGATTACGCCATCTATTTCAACTGATTCTACTTCCCATTTAGCGAAGTTTTTTGTGGCTTCGTTGTAGTAGCCTAAACCTGTTTCGTCTGCAAGATCGCCACTTAGCTGTTGCTCGGCAAGGCTGGCGATATTCCCATGCACATTCGAGACGTCCAGTGGTTGCCATGAGCTGATCATTGTGAATTTCCCAATAAACCCTGGCTTACTATCCTCCGTTAGAGCGCCACGACTGGCCAGTGGGAGCGCGCTATAATCGTTGACATTGACAGTGAAGGATTGTGTTTGATTTGAGCCGCCTACGGTGGCGGTGATCGTCACTTCATGAATGCTTCCGGGCACCAGTAAATTCGGAAATTGACCAACGATAGTGGTGATCCCATTGGCTTTGGAAACACTCAGTGATATGGTGCTGTCTCCCATTTCAGCAACGATGGAACTTTGATCCACAATGCGAGTGTCTTCATCGGTCAGGTTCAATGAAAAACCAAATCCATTGGCGTTGAATTGAGAATCCACATCAAACCCGGAAGCGCCTCCTTGAGAAATGACCAGTTCGCTTGATTCCATCCAGTCGACTTGCCAACCGTTGGATGCACCCTCTTGAAAGGCTGAAATTCCAACTGTTTGGCCAGGTGAAATGCCAAGCTCAGAAAGGTTTAAAGTCGCGCTGATGGTATTACCTGAGACCACGTAATCGTAATTCTGAACAATGGCGGTTTCATCATCTGCTGGATCATAAACATAGATACCATCAGGGGCACCATTACGCCAACCGAACTGAACGACTAGATCCGCACCAATTGGTTTTTCTAAATTAGTCACATTCCTTTGTATTCGCTGTTCGTACGGCCTGTCGCCGGATTATTATCGGTATCCAGAAGCCAGTGGTAGTAATAACGATTGTTCATGCCATCGAGCGTTTGATCGACTGTCGGTGCGGCGACATTTTGTGCTGTCATGTAAAGATGCAATTGATCGCCAACGACAGCTGCCATGATGGATGAAATATCTCCATTCGCATCAGCCATGTCCGCTGGATCGTTCACCCATGCAGAGGCTGCTTGTCCACCCTCAAGAGAGAGTGTGGCAGATTCAATCCAATCGACTTGCCAACCATTGGAAGCTCCTTCCTGGAATGCGGAAAAACCAATGGTTTGCCCTTTGGCCAAGCCAAGCGATTCCAGAGGAAAGACCGCGTTGATGGTGTTGCCGCGAGCAAAAAAAGCATAATTGGTGACGATGGGGGTTTCGTCGTCTGCCGGATCATACGCATACACACCGTCAGTAGCTTCGTTTCGCCATCCAAATTGAATGACCAGATCTGCCCCTATGGGGTTTTCCAGGTTAGTCGCATTCCCTTCGTATTCGCTGTTGCTTCTGCCGGTGGCTGGATTGTTGTCCGAGTCAATGAGCCAATGGTAATAATAACGATTACTCATATCCTCCGGAGTTTGATCTGGAGTGGGCGCTGCAAGGCCGTGGACAGTCAGAGATAGGTGGAGGAAATTTCCAACGACAGCTGCCTGAGCTCCCGCAATATCGCCACTGGAATCTGCCATATCTGCAGGATCCTGAATATCGGCGCTTTGTTGTGCTGAAAGGAGTGACTGTGATGTCAGGATCAGGAAAACACAAAGACCTTTAGGATGATGCCCAATATGATAAAATAGATGGGCCGAAAATCGAGAAAACCACTCAAGAAGTTTCATAAATACAGATATTCCGCATGAACTGAGATGGTGGGAGACTGTTTATTACCATCCAATTGATTAAATGATGGCAAATCAATTCTTTCAGGCACGATCCATCTAGTTGACAAACATTGGTGTTTTTAATTTTATTTGCTGGATACAAATTGTTCCACGAAGCTAAATTACCTTCCATCTGGCCCCAGAGATGATCCGGTGTCCATCTGCAATGAATATTCCCGACTTTAAATTTCAACACACTTACGCTCAATTGCCTGATATTTTTTTTACCAGAATGCCACCTGTCCGTGTGAAGCAACCTGAGATGATCATTCTGAACCAGGGGCTGGGGGAGCGACTGGGGCTTGACTTCGAGGGGAGCTCCTCAGGTGACTTGGCATCGGCCTTCTCTGGTAATGCTATATTGAATGGAAGCGATCCAATCGCACAGGCATATGCGGGTCATCAATTCGGACATTTTACTAATCTCGGAGACGGGCGCGCTATTCTATTGGGAGAGCAAGTAACTCCTGATGCTCGCACTTTTGATGTCCAATTAAAGGGATCTGGTCGCACTCCGTATTCACGAGGGGGGGATGGTCGTGCGGCTTTGGGACCGATGTTGCGTGAGTATCTGATGAGTGAAGCCATGCATGGGCTCGGTATAGAAACAACCCGAAGTCTGGCTGTGGTAAGCACGGGAGAGGATGTCTTGCGCGAAACTCCATTGAGAGGGGCGATATTGACTCGAGTTGCAAGTTCTCATATTCGAGTGGGGACATTTCAGTATGCCGCTGCGCATCGTAATGAGTCATGGATCCGGGCGCTTATGGATTACACCATTGATAGACATTATCCAGAAGTGAGAGCATCTGATAACGCAGCGCTTGCTTTGCTGGATGCATTCATGGAAAAGCAAATTAAACTGGTGATTGATTGGATGCGGGTGGGTTTTATCCATGGGGTGATGAATACGGATAATATGGCTCTCTCCGGTGAGACCATTGATTACGGTCCATGTGCGTTCATGGATGCATACGATCCTGCAACGGTGTTTAGTTCCATCGATCATGCGGGTCGCTATGCATTCAGTCATCAACCGGTCATTGCACAGTGGAACATTGCACGATTTGCGGAAACACTTTTACCTTTGATAGACCGTGATTCGAACAAGGCTTTGAGCATGGCAGGTGAGGTGATGAGTCGAGCCGATCGGTTTTATCAGGATGAATGGTTAGGTATGATGCGAGCCAAACTGGGTTTGCGTGACGTTGAATCAAACGATGAGGTATTGATTCGCGATTTACTTGATTGGATGAAGGATGCAGAAGCAGATTATACCAATACCTTTATTGAATTGATGAAAGGAGCCCGGCCTGGCTTTGCCAAATGTTCCCAACAGGCCTTTGAAGATTGGAAGCGTCGTTGCGATGAACGTCGTCTCGTCGATAGTGCAGACAAACAGGCGTCGGAAGACTTAATGCAGAAGAATAACCCGCTCGTCATTCCTCGTAATTATCAAGTCGAAGAAGTCCTTGCTGCTGCGACTGACGGGGATCTTGATCCGCTAAACCAAATGCTTGAGGTTTTTGAAAATCCTTATCAGGACCATGAATCAACGAAAGCCTATCAAGAGCCAGGGAAGGGGGCTTATCAAACTTTCTGTGGCACTTAAATGGATCCCACAGTAGCTTCGGTTTTTCTGGTCACGCTACCCCAGCTCATGTATCTCCCCGTTCGTGTAGCATTGGAGCACCACCTGGCCTGGAACCTCAAAAGCCATATACCTTAACATCCTCACAGCGAGGATGATCAAGTCTACGCATCATCCCAAGAAAAAAACTTTTCGAGGCCTGAGGATAAAGACGCTGTGTAAAAGAAATTATATATTGAATATTGAGACGAGATCCTTGTGACACAGCAGTGGGTTGGTCACGCAAATGTGAGCACCACACGCCTCTATGATCGCGGGAAGTCACGTCCAGAGGAATCCCCCACTTACCAGGTGAAATATTAAACCACCGAGATTAGTCTCCGTGAACCGTGATGACGGGCCAATTACATTCGGGAAGGAATATGGTATCTGAACAGTTCAGATTAACAGAAGAATTCCCATTAATTCTGATATCTGGGGGTAAATATTGGGGTAATTTAAATATTATATTGCTTAGTATGTGACTGCGATCCTCGAAAAGCTAAATTGTAAAAAGCGGAAATCAAGTTTGAATTCGCTTTAACAGCGAAGGATCCTCCTCGGCCACTCTGTGCCAGGCATATCTCACTTCCTATCGAAGAGGTTGATATTGTGCTTTATTTTGGCCACTTCATTCCCGGCGTATTTTGGAGATGTTTTATGGGATAACATATGGTCCCCCTCCTGCCTGCATCAACGAAAAGGCATTGCTTCAAAAGTGGATTCACCCTAGCTTTGGGGGCGTTCCAAATGAACCTTAATGAGCCAAGGGTTTTTCGTTTTTGTCTCATTGTTCAGTTGCTCAATAACGTGATCAATGTTCGGGAAACGTACGTCAATTGTTTGTGAGTACTCACTTATATATACTGAGTTTTAATCTGATATTTCTCAATCTGGTGTCTGGTCAGTCCATTCATTTTCAGACAGAGGTGCGCCCTATCTTGATGGAGCACTGTGCAGAATGTCATGGAGGCGTTAAAAAAGCCTCTGGTTTCAGTGTGCTATCGCGTGCATCCATGCTTCAGGAAGGTGATTCAGGAGATCCGGGGTTTGTTGCGGGTAACTCCGAAGAAAGTGCATTGATCACTCGCATTCGTTCCAAAGATTTGGATGAACGGATGCCACCCGAAGGGCAGGATGCCTTGAGTGCTCATCAAGTTGAAGTGCTGACTAAGTGGGTTGATCAAGGAGCCCCATGGCCACAGCATTGGGCTTTTGCCTCCATTCAAGGGCAGGATGTGCCAAGAGGTGTTCATCCCATCGATTATTTTGTCAACCAACGCCTCGATCCGGAAGGTCTGACATCGTCTTCAAGAGCAGAACCATCGACTTTGGTGAGGCGTTTGTTTTTGGACCTGACGGGTTTGCTTCCTGATATGGAATCGTTGAATACGTTTGTTGCAGATCCCTCAGGTCTCAATTACGAGGGACTTGTTGATCAGTTGCTCACATCACCTCATTTTGGTGAACGTTGGGGAAGGCATTGGCTCGACGAAGCCAGGTATGCCGATTCATTGGGGTATGAGAAGGATAGTGTCAAAAAGGATGCCTGGCGATACCGCGATTGGGTGGTGAACGTCTTGAATCAGGGCATGCCTTTTGATCAGTTTAGTCGTCATCAACTTGCCGGTGATTTAATTCCCGAGGCTGCGCAAGAGACTTTGATTGCGACCAAATTGCATTTACAAACCCAGTTCAATCTGGAGGGGGGGATTGATGCTGAGGAGGATCGAGTCAAACGCGTGGTGGATCGAGTGAATATGGTGAGCTCGACCTGGCTTGGTTTGACCGTGGAGTGTAGTCAATGCCATGACCATCCCTATGATCCCATCACTCAACGTGAGTATTATTCACTTTATGCGTTCTTCAATAATGTGGATGTGGATGCATCCTTCTTGAGTGATAATCCAAGCAATGCGGAAAGCATATTGAACGAGAGAGCCGGCATTGCTGAAAAGCTGGACCAAATGCTTTCGCGCCAAATTACCGATAAGAATCTAAACAATCAAACGGTCGGCCTTTTAGGGAAGTTGTTTAATTTTGATGGAGGCAAAGGGCTCACGCGACACATGCGCGAGCGTGTTGAAAATCGTCGGGAAACGTTCGTCATGAAGCGAGGAGATTTCCTTCGACCTGATTATAAGCAGGGAGTGGTTTTGCCGGGGACACCAAGGATATTTCCTCCACTGCGCGATGAGATTCAATTACATGATCGTTTAGATCTGGTCGATTGGCTTTTTTCAGGCAAGCATCCCACCACCGCTCGCGTCGCGGTCAATAAAGTTTGGATGCGGCTGTTCGGTCAGCCCTTGGTCGATACCGTTCAGGATTTTGGCTCCCGTGGAGCGCAACCGACTCATCCGGAACTCCTCGATTGGATGTCAGCTTGGTGGCAGTCCGAGGCACAGTGGAGTTTGAAGCGATTGATCAAGTGGATCGTGATGTCTGATACTTATCAACAGTCCTCCGCTCATCGCCCGGAGTTGAAACGGGTCGATCCCGATAATCGATTTCTGGCGAGACAGAACCGCTTTCGCGTGGAGGCTGAAATTATTCGCGACATCAGTTTGCAAACCGCGGGTTTGTTGAACCTGCATCTTGGCGGACCTGCGGTGTTTCCTCCCATTCCGGATGCAGTGCTGAATCAAAGTTTCACGAAATACGGAGGGAATTCCAAGGGAAGAGATCGCTACCGTCGAGGTATCTACACCTTCTTTCGACGAACGGCTATCGATCCCAACATGATGGTGTTTGATTGTCCGGACGCCTCAGCCTCCAAGGCTATGCGAGATCGTTCCAATAATGCGTTGCAGGCCATGACCATGTTGAACAACGAAGTGTTTTTGGAAGCAGCGCAGAGTTGGTCTGCGAAATTGCTCCAGGCATTGCCGGATACAACCGATGATTTGAGAATGGATCATACTTTTCAGTCGGCTTTGGGGCGTGAACCATCTGCAGAAGAAAAAGCCCAATTGATCCAAATGTTGCAAGAGGCACGGGATTGGTTTCAAGGACACGACAAAGAGGCCGTTGAATTCTTGGGGCCTCATGCTTCAAACGAAATGAATCCAAGCGAGCAGGCGGCCTGGATGACCTTATTGCGTTTGATATTGAATCTGGATGAATTTTTTACTCGTGAATAAAGCATGAATTCCAAGGAGTCAAACCTCAGGTCCAAAGTGGAGGAAGGTCGGCACACGATGCTTCGGCGTGACTTTTTATTGTCCGGCGCCAGTGGGCTTGGTGCTTTGGCTGTGTCAAATCTGTTGGGTGGCGCCATGGATTCAACCAACGGGCATACGGCAGTCAATCCACTCGAAGAAAAACCACCTCATTTTCCAGGGAAAGCCAAAAATTGTATTTTTATTTTCAATGCCGGAGCCCCTTCTCAATTAGATTTATTTGATTACAAACCCAAATTAAACGAGTACGATGGTCAACCTCTCCCGGACTCGTTAACCGAGGGAGTTCGTTTTGCTTTTTTGCAAAAAGAAACGGCACGCCTGATGGGGTCTCAACGAAAGTTCAAGCGACACGGTCAGTCGGGGATGTGGTTTTCTGATGCCTTACCTCATATCGCAACATGTGCGGATGATATCTGCATGATTCAGTCCATGCAGACGGATCAATTCAATCATCATCCCGGCCAACTCCTGATGCAATGTGGTCAGGCACAATTCGGTCTGCCTTCCATGGGGTCCTGGATTTCTTATGGACTGGGAACTCAAAACCAGAATCTACCCAGTTACGTCGTGCTCAGTTCCGGCCGCGGGCCGAGTGGAGGCGCAACCTTGTGGCATAACGGTTTTCTTCCATCTGTCCACGCAGGAGTATTGTTCAGGAATCAAGGTGCACCCATTTTAAACCTTGGAAGGCCTCCCGGTTTGCCGCCTGAATTGGAGAGAAAAGGATTGGATGTGCTGGGGGAACTCAACCGTCAACGATTTCAAAAAGTCCAGGATTCAGAGATTAGCAGCCGGATCGCCAATTACGAATTGGCTTTTCGCATGCAAATGGCAGCCCCTGAGTTGACCGATTTATCAGGGGAATCGCATGCAGTCTTGCAAAGTTATGGCATTGACCGTCAGGAGCCAGAGAAGAGATCGGGGCGCGTTGGGACCGGCAATCACTACGCCACTTTTGGTGCCAACTGTCTCCTGGCACGCCGCCTGGTCGAGCGCGGTGTGAGATTTGTCAATATCATGTTCGCTTCATGGGATCACCATTCCAATCTCGACGCTGAACTGGGATACAACGCAGGCTGTGTCGATCAGCCTATCGGGGCCTTGATCAAGGATTTGAAACAAAGGGGATTGTTGGATGATACACTTGTCGTATGGGGTGGCGAATTTGGACGCACCCCACTCGGCGAAAACCGCATTGGACGCGCGGGTGTGACAGGAAGAGATCACCATCCCAATGCCTTCAGTATGTTCATGGCTGGAGGTGGTGCAAAGCCCGGGAGTGTCTACGGCAAAACAGATGAACTGGGATGGGCACCTGTGGTCGACCCGATCCATATCAACGATTTCCAGGCGACCTTGCTTCACATGTTCGGGATGGATCATCGTCAACTTACCTTTCGGCATCAAGGTATCGACAAGAGATTGACTTCCATCACGCGAGAGTCCTCAGTGATTAATGAGCTTCTGAGTTGAATCCTGTTTTTGTTCATCTCCCGTGATGCGGCTTGAATGACACTTGAATTCAATTGGATTTCCATACCCTGAAAACCTGAACCCATGAAATAGCATCGACGATGACTAACACAGTAATCCTCCATTATTGGGTCCTTTTCATCCTGATTTTAAAATGCATGCAGCCCCTTGATGTCTGCGCTGCCACGCGATCATTGAGTGATGACGATACGCATTTTTTGAATGACGTACAACAACGCACGTTCAAATGGTTCTGGGATTATTCGAACCCCCGGAACGGACTCACGCTGGATCGATCGCCCAGAGAAAATGCCTTTGCAAGCATTGCGGGGGTTGGGTTCGCTTTGACTACCTATCCCGTTGCCGTTGAGCGAGGGTTTTTGAATCGAAATCAAGCTGTGGAGAAAACGCTGGCGACACTTGAATTTTTCGTGAAATCACGACAAACCGAAGCTCCTGTTCAAACAACAGGTTATCGCGGGTTTTATTATCACTTCCTTGATCCGCAGTCCGGCTTGCGGTTTCGAAACGTTGAACTTTCTACGATCGATACGGCCCTCATGATGGCTGGGATATTGTTTTGTCGCGAGTATTACGACCTGGATAACAGACTCGAAAGGCGGATCCGTGAATTGTCCGACTTCCTTTATCGACGGGTGGAGTGGGGTTGGGCGCAGGTGCGTGGTGGTTTGATCTCGCACGGCTGGAAACCCGAATCTGGAATGCTGAAGCATGACTATAAAGGTTATAATGAAGCCATGCTCCTTTACATATTGGCCTTGGGAAGTCCAACCCATCCCGCGCGTGATGATTCCTGGCAGTCATTTGTCCGTTCATGCACCTGGACCGATTTTTATGGACAACCCCATGTGAATTTCACACCGCTGTTCGGACATCAGTATTCTCATGTGTGGGTTGATTTCCGGGCGATTCAAGATGATTACATTCGGGAGCAGGGGATTGATTATTTTGAGAATTCAAGACGAGCTACCTATGCTCAGCGAAGTTATGCCATCGAGAATCCCATGGGATGGAAAGACTACAGCTCAAATATCTGGGGGCTGACGGCGTGTGATGGTCCTGCCAATGTTGAATTGGGATACCTAGGCGAAAAAAGACGCTTCTGGACATACACCGCCCGAGGGGTTTCTGCTGTGAGAACACGTGATGATGGAACCATAGCCCCAACCGCAGCTGGCGGGAGTATCGCGTTTGCTCCAGAAATAGTCATTCCAGCGCTCAGGGCAATGGTAAAACGTTATGGAGATGATTTGTACACCCCATATGGATTTGTGGACGCCTTTAATCCATCCTTCCAATTTGAATCTGCCAAGTTAGGCCATGGTCATTTGACCGAAGGAAAAGGGTGGTTCGACAATGATCACCTTGGGATTGATCAGGGACCCATCATTTTGATGATTGAAAACTACCGCTCCGAATTTGTGTGGAATATCATGAAGCGCAGCCCTTATATTCAGGCTGGATTGAAGAAAGCTGGATTTGCAGGCGGGTGGTTGGATTGACTTATTGATCCTGTCATTTGAACGAAACGATAAAGCCTCTTAGTCATAATCAGGTGAGTGTTAATATCGACCGCTTCGACTTGAGTAGCTATCTTTTCAGCATCATGCAGCATTCGCAATTCATGATAATGGCCAAAGCCGGATGGCTGCTTCTTTCTTTTGCTGCAGTTATCCAGACAGGAGATGTAGATTTAAATGCACAAGATTCATCGGCCATAAGCAACGCTGCTGAACTTTACGTCCAAGCCTTTGCACAGTTGGAGAATATAAGTCCTGTCGAAAAAAAAACTCCTTCAGCGTAGTCATGTCAGTCAACCGAATGCTAAGGAAAATACAATCCAAGTCGATGAAAGGAAATTACTGGAGCGCTTGGAGCCAGTTATTGAACTCGTCCAGACTGCGTCAAAATTAGATCAGGCCGATTGGGGAAACGAGGTGGATGATACCCCGTGGATTCATTTAGCCAGCGCAGCCAAACAGCTTCAACGAGGATTGATGCTCCAGGCTAGATTGCATATTGAAGAAAAGGAATTTGAAGAAGCTTCCAATGTGATCGTATCAGCAGTGGCGTTCTCTCGTCACATGGGGCAGGATGGAATACTGATCGCCAGGTTAATCGAAGCGAGTACGTTCAAGATTGCAGCCAATTTTTGTGCTTGGAAATCAACGGCATTTCCCAAATCTGTCTTGAAGGGCATGCAGGAAGATCTAAGAAATTTGCCCGTCAGCATGACCGCCCAAGAGGTTCTTCTGGCGGAAAGTCAGTATTCGGCACGACTCAGTAAACAAAATGGCAATCCCTACCCTAAAAAACAGATGGATGACTTTCTCAAATTCTACGATCAAGTTGTTGCTTTTGGAGCCTTACCGCTTGATCAATTCAAGGGTCAATTGAAAAAGCTAGGGGATTCATTCCCTGACAATATCATGATCAAAGGAGTCCTGCCGGTAATTTCAAGCATGAGGCATCAGATTGCGGTTCATGAAGTCAATACGGCTCTTTTCGGGCTGGGTTTGAAGGTGTTGCTCTCGGGTCCGCTAGAGGTCAAGGATGGCAAAGATCCATCCGGCAAGGGCCCCTTTGAATATGTTCCGTTGAAGAACGAATCTTTCGAGCTATTCAGCCAACTGATGCAACGAGGTGAGAAGCTGATGCTTCGCTTTGGAAGTTAGTCCTTATCCAGGAGTTTTGAATGAAGTTCATCACTCCAGCCTTTGGTCAAGAACCTGAAAATCCATTTCTGTTTTTTGCGGATACGATTATAGGCTTCGTGAATATCCAGGATCATGGTGATACGACGATTGGGACAGTTTAACTCGCCTACGTCATGTGTGGCGACGGGTTTGAAACCCATCACCCGGGTGTGAAATTCATAGGGGCTGTGTTTTTCTCCTTCGAAGATGTCCGTGACATAATGCGAATACTCGCGTTCCACGGTTTCCTGGCTGGCGGCTCGCATGAGTGCGGCAACCACAACGATGTAGCGTCGATAATCGGGTAAAACGGCAAACCTTCCAATCTCCGCAATCTTGTTTTCATTCACGAAAGCTTCGACATCCAGTCCACTGTCCAATTGCTTGAAACCATACTCTTTGTAGAGCTCAAGAGGAGGATTATACATGACCCGTAATACACCGACAGGCTCGTCTTTTACCTGGCTTACAAACCAGGAAATATCATCACCTTCGAGGTCCTCTTCCGGGAAAAAATCATCGGCATCATAAATCCAATGTTTTTCCTGATCATAGGTCCGTTTCAGGACCGATATGGCACGATCACGGTCTTCTTTCGTTTGGACCTTGATCACATTGACTTTATTGGAGAGGGATAAACTCATTTTTTGCGTTGCTGACGATTCCAGCTCTTTCCCGAAAGCTTCGAGATAGCCGACATCACCTCGAAATGACAATCACGCACTTCCTTCAAAGCAGGTTTCTCCTGAGGCGGGCCAGGATGGATGGGGGCTCCGAATTCAATGGAGAACGGAATATATTCAGAAATGGGGTGTTGGTTTGAGTGCTTCGGAAAGCGGATGCCGGCAGGCACAACGGGTACGCCTGTTTTCAACGACATCTGTGCCACGCCCGAATATCCTTTGAGAAGGACTTCTGGTTGACGATTCGTGGTTCCTTCTGGAAACACCCCCAGAGATTGTCTGGATTCAAGGGCATCAAGTGCCTGATCAAAACTTCCTTGTCCTTTGACAAACATCGGTTTGAACACGTTTAAAAACTTGGGTCTGGCTGGCTTACGAGCGACGGTAATGACTTCACCAAAATAATAGAACACCCAAATTCCGGGAACCAGACAAAAATTCCAATCCGCCAGGAAGTGGATCAGTTTTCCTTTTCGAAGGAAATGCAGCAAGGCAGGAATGTAGATTGCTTCAAGCTTCTGGCTGTGGTTCAAGGCCAGAATGAAGGGGTCCATGGCGGGATTGATGTGCCTCAAACCTCGTACCTCGACGACTTTATTACCAAAAAGCAAAAGTGTTAATTTGGTGAGCCATCTGGTCGGTGCACGATGTGTCAATGGCATGGGTGCCTTGAGGATCTCCGACATCGTAAAAGAGGCGGTATCCATCGATTCAGGGAAGGAAACAGCAGGGACTGCTTTTTCATGCAATGACCTGCTGGATTCAGAACCTTGTTTCTGTGTCGATTTTTTCGACATGATGGCATGAAAATTACCCTTCTTGCTGACTCCTCGTAAAGCCGAAAACGGAGGATATTGTGTGTTCGTGTGGCGTGGTATAAAGGAAACACAGACCGGGACAAGCCTACAGCTTTATGGGCCTGCCTTCTTTGAACGATTGTTCCGCCTTGTCGCACAGGATATGGCTCATGATCACATCAGATTCACTGATGGGGAAGGGTTCCCCTGTGCTGATGCAATGATGAAAAACTTTCAATTCTTCAACGTAGGCCTCTCGGTAACGGGTAGGGAAGGAGTGCTCAATGAGCGGCCTGTTGATACCTGAGTGGTTGGAAAGGACGGTTGATCGAGGAGATCTGTTTTCAGCCTGAATCATCCCTTGACCGCCGAAGGCCTCAATGCGTTGATCATACCCATAAGATGCGAAGCGGTTCACATCAATACTTGCCAATAAACCACTCTCGTATTTGAGCGACACGAGGACGTTGTCGAGGTCTTTCAAATCCCGGATGTCGTCCACAAAGTTACTTCCTATCGCATACACTTCCATGGGATCCTCATGCGTGATAAAACGCAGCATGTCAAAATCATGAACAATACAATCATGGAAAATGCCGTGGGACGTCCGGATGTAATCCATTGAGGGAAGAGGGGAATCTCTGGAAGTGAGACGCATTAATTGAGGGGAACCGATGGCTCCACCCTGAACTTGACTGGCCAAATCTGCGAAACTCGGGTCAAATCTGCGGTTGAAACCAACAAACAGGCCCTTGCCGGCCTTTTGTGATGTGCTGAAGCATTCCCTGATTTCATTCAAACCGTTGCCAAGCGGTTTTTCGGTGAAAACGGCTTTGCCTGCATTCAATGATGCTATGATCTGTTGATGATGTTCGCCGGTAGGGGTCGCTACAATGACAGCCTCAACGGAGTCATCCTCAAGCGCTGCATCCATGTGAGTGGAACTCGCACAATTAAAGTCACTACCAATACGCGCCGCTTGTTCTGGATCTACATCCACGACATGTGCAAGTTCAATTTGAGGTAAGGTTCGAATGCTTTGTAAGTGGAATCGGCCGGCCCTGCCCAGACCGATGAGGGCGATGCGGAGTGGTTTATCTTGATCCATTGATTTACTTGATCTGATTAAATTATTGGAAAATTTTTGTCCAGGTGATGAAAATACCGTGAGCATCATAATCGAGATAACCATTACTTAAGTCATCTCGGTATCGGTAGTAGGCATATTGAACTCCGAGTGTATCACGTTCCGAAAGCTGTTTGTGCACTTCAAACTGCCAGGCATGCTGACTGAATTCCGATCCCATGGGCAATCCCAAGGGCAAGGATTGCCCATAGTCGGCATGGCTGAATGTATAGTTGGCCATCAATCGGGTTGATTCATCATATAAAAATGTCCATGAGGAAAACAACGTGTAGAGATCACCTGCGTAAGGTGCGATGGTATCGTTGTCATTGATGCCGGAAACAATCCGCGAGTCGGTGTAACTTGCCGATCCCATCCAGAACCACCTGACAGCAGGAGTCAGTGTAGTGGTGAAACGATAGGTGTGACTATCAAAATTGCCTGCCAGCAGACTGCCAGCAGGGTAAGTCACGCCATTCAGATTCAAGGTCCCAACCGTGGTTCTGTAATCGGATTGTTCGCCTTCATAGGCAAGGGATGTTTTCAGCCAGCGAGCGGGTTTCCATGTCGTCTTCAGTCCCCAGTTCTGACCTTCCGTTTCGCGCTCAAGTATAGCTGCCGGATACCCGTTTCCGGGCTGTGGTCCACGATCGGTATCCAGGAGGTTGTTAAAATCGTGATGACGTCGCCTGTATCCATAGGTAGGGTTGAAACTCCATTGGTTCAAGGGGGAAAAAGTAGTTCCTAACTCCACGTTTGCGTGCCGCCCTTTGGCATCCGTGTCTCGCATGAAATCCTCGCGAGCATCAAAGCTGTCATCCAGCAGCGAGTTCTCCGTCTGGCCGATGGACTCCTGCTGAATCCTGACGTCTGTGTAGAGAATCGTATTTGCGATGCCTGTGTGCCGTAATCCAAAGTTTTCTTCGATTTGAAAACGGTCAACATTGCTGCCCAAGGTGGTGGGAGTGCCAAAGAAGGTCGTGTCACCGGTTCCTTTGCGCCGAGTCCATTCGGTTTGAATGCCTGCATAACCAGTTGTATGATGCGACGGTTCCAGAAGACTGTTGAGATTCATGATGTGGGATTCACTGCTCAACTGGATCCCTCTTGTCGAGAAGGGCATGCCTGCTCCTGCCGGATTGCTGGGATCGAAGTTTCCCAGAGCAAGATTGGCATCTCCGTCAAGATGTGAGTAGTAGTAACCACCGCTTGCCAGCCACCATGGTTTGAGCTTCTTCTCCACCGTGAGCGCATTGGAACCCTGAAAATGATCGTAGTCATCTTCCTGAGTCGACACAAAGCCGGGAAGCGGGTCCCCGTCGCTGATGAAATCTCCCGTTTCAAGTGTGTGGGTTTGGCTGTAGAATTCACCGCGAAAATCATCCTGGATACGGAATCCGTTCCATTCATGCTCCAGGCCTAGCGTGATGATATGTGTTTCCTGATCGATACGTTTCCACGCAGGAAAGATACTTCGACCGTTAAAGGCTGCATCAAAGGCAGGCCCCCATTGCAGCATGGATTTGCTGCCATTGCGTGATCTGTATTCGTAACCAACAGTCAAGCTGGGCAAATCAGGTCGATTTAATCCGAATTCAAACCAGACGTTGGAAAGGTCCAGATGAAGATCACGATTCAACGCATATGGACCGAGGTTGAAACTGGGAGAATAACCACCGTGAGGGTCGTCGTATGTTCTGGCTTGATCCAGCCCAAAACGGAAAAACCCAAGATCTCGTTTTTGAATTTCGGCTTCGACGTTGTATCTGTCATTGGGGGCCGTTATTCTGCCATCACCCGAAAAGGAAGTACCACCTTCGAGCGTTTGTTTCCATTCGAAATTCTGAATTCCGCCATTGACACCATCGCGCATCCAGTAGTGCTCGCGAAAGGCATTTTTGTTACCGTCCACTGCAATGAACCGTAATTGAGGAGCTACCTTGAAATAAAATGATTCTTCTGAGATATCTTCAAAAGGCAGTCCCTGATCGATCCACGCCCTTAATAATCCTATTTCTTCGTTAGTGAGTTTATCTCCTTTGCCAATGGGAGGCATTTCGTAGTCTTCCTCCAGATGAGCCACAAATTGAATCAATGTGCTTTCGGCGCTATTGCCGATTTCAATGTTGGATCCGTAGTCGCCCTCTTTGAGTGCTTCCGTACGACTTGTCAGACGATAATCTCCCTCGATGTTTTCCTGCCCGTGACATTGAAAGCACGATTCTCTGAGGATAGGCAGGATATCCGCATTAAAATCAACGGTCCTTGCAGTTGGTGGAGGGAGTGGATCGTTTTCGCCTTGCAAGATAACTAAATTCGAGGCTAACGCCACCAGTAAAAAAAAACGAATGCAGGTTCCTGAGATGTAACTGAGGGATTTCTTTGGAGTGATAGCAGTCATACGCATTCTTATCTTGATTAGAATCGCATTTTGGGATCCACCATGGAGCCGTGGACTTGCGTGTGACACCCGGCAGTCCAACAACTGCCAGCCTGCATACTGAAGCTATGGGGTGCTTTCCCAATGAAAATGTCTCCTGATCCCGGGAATTGAATTTGAGAATGACATTTGAGACAGAGATTCGAATCGCGTTGAATCAGCATTTTGGAATTCACAGAGCCGTGCGGGTCATGGCATTCGGTACAACCTTCCCTCATGGCCTCATGCTCGAACACAAATGTGCGAGCCTGTTCTTGATGACACTCTGCGCAGGATTGATTCAATCGGGCAAACGCAAGCCCTCCCTGTGGCTTGTTCATGTCGCGTCCATGTGGATCATGGCAGTCCACACAGTTCATTAAATCCTCGAGTACTGGGTGGTGGTTGGGGAGACTGAACTTGGCGTGGATTTCCTGATGACATTCCATGCAAGAGGCAGAGTCATTCCCGGGATTGTGAATAAAGATCCCTTTTCCTCCACCTGCCTTGATGTGAAGGCTTCCGGGGCCATGACACGATTCACAACCGGATGAACCGATAGATCTTTGATCATCCATATGAAATCTGGCATGCGGACTGGAGGGGAAAACATCGACTATCGGAGTATGACAATCAGAACACGCATCGTTTCCAGCGAAGGTTGCCCCTTCAATTTCAGGGGGACGAACAATGGCGACTTTGGTGGTGGTGCCACAAGAAGTGCTTCCTAGACTAATCCAAAAAGCGGCGACTGCAGTGATGAGTCCTCCGCATATAGAGTGCAATTTCTTTTTGCTCATGAGTTAGATTTGGAATGAATACTGCGCAACCTACTTATCCTGCATATATTCTGCAACCATTTAGCAGCTCAGTCGATGATGTGTCAGTAAAGAAATCTTAGTCCTTTTTCCTGAAGAGTCGGCTCAGCGTGGGAAGCATAAATATCACCAAGAGGACAGTAACCATGGTCAGACAAAAAGGACGGGTCAGAAACGGCATCCAGTCACCTTCTGTTTTGATCAAGCCTGTTCGGAGGTTTTTTTCCACCATTGGCCCAAGGATGAGTCCCAGGATGAGGGGAGCAAGGGGGATGGCCAGAAGTTCGAGCCCAAATCCAATCAATCCGAACAGAGCCATCACATACACATCAAACATGCTGTTTTGAAGTGAATAGGCACCCACTACTGAAAATACCACGACAGCGGTGAGTACCCAGTGCCGAGGAAGTTGAAGGAGTTTGTCGAATGTTTTGATTCCGATCCATCCAGCTGGGAGCAATAAGATTTGCGTGATAAAGGCGATTGCAAAAATTGACTGAACCTGTGGTCCACTTTGTTCAAAGATCATGGGGCCGGGTTTGATGTCGTAAACCATCAGCGCTCCCAGCACGATGGCTGTCACGGCATCTCCTGGAATGCCGAAGACCAGCGCAGGGATCCATGCACCGCCAACCGCCGCGTTATTGGCACTTGTCGGCGCAATCACTCCTTCATCGCTTCCTGTGCCGAACTCTTCTGGAGATTTGGAAGTTTTTTGAGCAAGTCCATAAGCTCCCCACGCGGCAATATCCGCGCCGGCTCCAGGGAGGGCCCCGATCACCGTTCCCACAAAAGCGGATTGACCAATCAATCGTTTTCTCTTTGTCAGATTTTTAAAGATGCTTTTGAATGGAATTCTGGAGCTCTTTGTGGATTTCAAATGGTCTTGGCTGGACTTTGAGATGGATGGTCGCCACAGATTTCGAAGCACTTCAGATAAACCGAATAATCCGATCATGACGGGGATGAACTGGACTCCATCCATGAGTTCATTTTTACCATATGTGAATCGTTGTGCCCCGCTGACAATGTCAAGTCCAACAGTGGAGATGAGCATTCCCAAACTTGCCGCCAGGATGCCATTGAGTGTATTTCCTGCGCTGACCAAAGCACTCAGGCTGAGACCGAATATGGCAAGCCAGAAGTATTCAAAAGAACTGAACTTCAAAGCGAACTTGGCTAATTGTGGTGCAAGAAATATCATCAGGAGTACTCCGATCATACCTCCTATGCAACTGCAGCAAAGATTCAGGTAAAGTGCTTGCAAGCCTTGCCCCTTGCGTGCCATCTGATGTCCGTCCAGTGTGGCTGCCGCAGATGCCGGGGTCCCGGGGATCCTCAGGTAAGTAGCGGGGATATCACCGGCAAAAATAGCGGTAAAACTGACGCCAATGATCATCGCTAAACCCGCATCGGCAGGCAGGTAGTAGCTCAAAGGAACGATGAGGGCAACGGCCATGGTTGCCGTCAGGCCTGGAGTGGCACCGACAAAAATGCCAAATACCATTCCCAGTAGCCAGGGAATCAAGGTACCCGGCTGAAATAACTCAATCCAGTTCATCCTATGTTTGAATTCATCCTCATTGAACCATGCTCAGAGCTTTGCGCAGGGACTGGGCAATGAAGCCAATGCCCTGTGAGCGAGGCATGTCTCTGAAGTGTTGGTTGAATGGTTCTGCCATCACTGGACCGCGTATCCCTTGTTGAGCTAATCCGTTCAGGAAACCTGCTGTGTCTATGACGCCAGTGGAGCAGGGCAATTCACGACGGTTGTCTTGCAGGAATGGGCGTTGGATTCCTGGTTGAGCGTCATTGAGTTCTATGCTTACCACATGTCTGGGTTTGAGTAATTTGAGGTCCTCGAGGTTATCTTGAGCGTTGTGCCAATGCCAGCAATCCATTACCAGACCCACTGAGTCCAGTCCAATGGATTCAATGAGCTCCAGGCCTTCGCGTAAAGTGTGAATAAATGGGAATTTACGGCGATTGCGCAACGACTCGGTTCCAACATACTCCATTCCAAACCGCAAACCGTGATCTGCAAGTATTTTGGAAATTTGTTTCAAGCGCATGCTGTGTTGCTTGAAGTTTTCCTTGTAGGTCAATGTGCTATGGTTGGGCATGATGTGAGTGATGGCACTTGCGACGCCCGCCTTTTTCAGGGATTTTGCCACCGAGGGAAGACTTCGAATGTCATCCTGAAATCGACTTTCGTCTTTTCTGAATTCTACGGGCATGCTGGCCGTGCCCCATTTTAAATCAGCTTCCATCAATTGCTGCGCGTAGCTTTCATGGTCCGCATCGTTCCATCTCTGGATTTCCTCAGTGTGAGCACCCACCGATTGAAAACCAAATTGCCTGGCCCATGAAATAGCCTCATTTTGATTGCCATGAATGCCCAGTTTCCAAACAGTGAGATCCAGGGTGAAGGCATCAGAAGCAGCCGCAGCGGCTGCCTCTTGATTGAATATTGACGTGGCTGCAACGGCACCTGTTATTAAACCAGAGCGCCGCATCCATTCTCGACGGTTCATGCTGAAAACGGATTCTGGCTTATCCGAGTTTGGTCTGGGAGTGGTTGTTTGCATGCCTCCCTGATACTGGAAGCCGGGATTCAGGTCAATGTCAGGTTGGACAGCATCTATGCATTTGGATCCATTCCTTGATGCGTCGTGAGTCAATCTTCCATGGGCATGCAAGGAAAAAACCCGCTACTAACGTAACGGGTTTTACTTGTTCAATGAGTGTCTGCTTTCATTTAACGCAGTGCTTTGATACGTATATTTTTGAAAGCGACCGGATCGCCGTGACCCGCAAATCCAAAATAACCCTCATACCGGTTCATGCCCGGATGACTTGAGCCCCCCATGAAATCCTTCACTTCCCTGAGGTCGTCATCAAGAATGGTTGTGCCATTCAATACGACTTTAATCCTGGAGCCCTTGACTGTTACTTCCTGCTCATTCCATTCACCCACAGGTTTTAATGCACCTCTTTTGGCTGCGACCATGCCGTAAGCTGATCCGTGGTATTGGCGTTTATCCAGCTTGGCATACTTATCCGCAGTGTTATCGAGCACCTGGAGTTCGCACATGCCGTTGTAGGCGGTGTTACCCTGTCCCGGATATCGAATTGCCAGTCCATTGTTGCCGCCTGGAGGCAGTTTGAATTCGAGGCGAGCGACGAAATCAGTCAGGTTTTGATGATGGTAGATCGTACCGCCGTTATTGGGTTTGCAGACGATGGCGCCGTCTTTTACCTGGTAATTGTCAACGGGGCCATTCCATCCGTCTAAATTTTTACCATTGAAAATGGGCTTGAACCCTGGCTCGGCTAGCATTTGCTCCACTTCGTTGTCTGGAATCTCTCGAGCGAAGATGTTTCGCCAACGGATTTCTCCACCATGTGTTTGAAGTTGAACGGGTCCCTTATCCCAAAGTGGCTTGGATCGGTCCCAGAAGTTTTCCATTTTGGCGTGCTCCACGACTAATTGATCATTCAGGTAAATGGTGGTGTAATCCTTAACCTGAATAATGCGAAAGGAGTTCCACTCTCCAAAAGGACGGTCAGCCAATACCATGGGGTTTTTCCCCGGTGCTCCGGCACTGTTGTTCCACAAGCCGCCTGATCCCTTGTCTGCATCGATGTTCCATTTCCCACCTTCTTTGGTGTAATCCCAGATCTGAACTTGCGGGTTCCCTCGCAGGTAAATGCCACTGTCGGCTTTGGCGACGGTCTTGTAATCAATCAGGAATTCCATGTTGCCATAATCCTGATCAGTTGTCAGATAAACGCCGTGGCCATCATTCACCAGTTCCCCGTTTTCAACGGTCCAGTGCTTTTTGACATTTTCCAGGTCCTCATCCCTCTTGGTTTTGCGCTCTTCATCGGACATCGCCCAAAGCTTGCGCGGATCAAAATGACCCATGCCATGCCAGCCCGAAAGGTCCTTGCCATTGAACAACGCTGTGAATCCTGTAGGTGGTTGATTGAGTTCTCCAGCCTGCACTGCATTCAAGCTGCCTAAACCGACCGCGCATGCAGTTAATAAGATAGTTTTGATTTTCATGGTATTGATTTGATCACAAAGGTTGCCTTCTGTGCTCATTGATGTGTGCTAATTGTCTAAGAAAGATGATGAAAAGCCAGCGTAAAATCAGTTGCGATGAGTTGTTTTCAATGTGTCGTCTCCTCAAGGATGCGCGTAATCGCTTGGGCTGCCTCTGCTGGATGAGGTGCTGCATAAATTGGGCGTCCAATGACCAGTCGACTGGCTCCAGATGCGATCGCCTCCTCAGGGCCCAGAGTGCGCTTCTGATCTCCCATGGCATCCTTTTGAGCGCGAATACCCGGGGTCACCAAGTGAACGGAAGGAGGCAATAGGCTGCGAAGCCGCGTCAATTCCAATGGAGAACAAACGAGTCCACGTAATCCATGCGAGACGGCCATCTCAGCCAATGCAGCAACCTGATCTTCGACTCCATGCTGCACTCCGATCGCACTTAACTGGCTTTGATCCATGCTGGTCAGTACGGTCACCCCCAGGATAACGGGGGGGGCGATTCCAAGAGAAGAGGCTGTTTCCTGAGCAGATTGCTCGGCTGCTTTGATCATCTCGGGACCTCCAGCGCAATGAATGGTCATCCATTGGACATTCAGCTTGGTTGCGTTGGCAACAGCTTTGGCGACAGTGTTGGGAATATCATGGAATTTGAGATCCAGAAATATTTCCTTACCGAGTGCCTGAATCGTTTTGACTGTATTCGAGCCGCCGTTCGTGAATAATTCGAGCCCAATTTTAAAACCGCCCACATGAGGATAAATATCCTCTGCCAGCGCCATAGCCTTTTCAGCCGAGGGAACATCAAGAGCTGCAAGTATTGGATTCGACTCCATAGGTATCTTGTTTGGAATATTGAAACTGATAAAACTGCAGCCCCGTCACAATCCCAGAGCACTCAGTTTGGACTCTATGGCTTCAGCCCAGAGCTCGTATCCCTTTTCACTTAAATGCAGAGCATCTGGCATGATAGAAGCAGGTAGGTTTCCTTCGTCATCAAGGAAAATATTTCCCACATCCATATAGTGAACATGGTTTCCATCATCAAAGCGTCGTATGATCTGGTTGATTCCCTGGTTGGTGATTCGTCCTGCATCATGTGGAGTGCGTCCGCGAGGGAACACGCCCAGGAGCAAGACCTTCGTTTCAGGGGATTTCTCTTTCATGATCTCAAGAATGCGCTCTACACCAGCAGCCGTTTCAGCCGGTGCCTGCATCTTGTGTCCGGTGTTGTTCGTGCCAACCATAAGCACCGCGACCTTTGGCTGGATGTTGTTGAACTGCCCTTTGTTCAGTCGCCAGATGACATGTTCAGTCCGGTCACCACCGAAGCCCAGATTAACGGGTTTACGATCGGCGTAATATTTGTTCCAGACAGATTTTCCATTGCCTTCCCATCCTTGAGTGATTGAATCACCAATAAAAGCCAGATCGATGTCACCTTTCTTCACAATGGCTTTCTTGGCCTGGTCTCGCTCCCTCCACCATGATTCATCTCCTCGGGTATTTGGTATGACCGCTGGATTTACATCGTAAAAATGTCGAATGTCATTGTATCTGCGTTGGAGTCCTGCGAGCACATTTTTGTAGGCCGGATCCTTATGCAGGCTCTTCATTTCGTTTGGGTCCGTGACAAGGTCGTAAAGGTTCCACTCTCGATTGCGGGGGAAGTACATGAGCTTGTGTCGCTCGGTCCTCACACCGTCATGAATCGGAACTTCATGCACTGCTGCATTTTCATAGTAAGCATAATAAATGGCATCTCTCCAGTCGGGTGTCTTGTTACCTCCGTTTTCAAACAGCGGTTTCAGACTTCGTCCCTGCATTTCTGTCGGTACATTGACTCCTGCTATATCGAGGAAGGTGGGCCCATAATCGATATTCTGAATCATGGCCTCAGATCGTGTGCCTGGGTTTACTTTACCTGGCCATCGCACCAGAAACGGCATTTTCAATGACTCTTCGAACATCCATCGTTTATCATACCAACCATGTTCTCCGAGGTAAAACCCTTGATCGGAGGAATAGATGACGAGGGTGTTCTCGGAAAGTCCATTCTGATCCAGATAATTCAAAATACGTCCCACGCTGTCATCGACGGCCTGAACAGATCCAAGGTAATCGTGCATGTATCGCTGGTATTTCCACTGTGTGATTTCCTTTTCTGACAATTTACCAGATTTCATTTTATGAATGAAAGATTGGTTTTCCGGTTCGTAATAAGAATCCCAAACTGCCTTTTGCTCGGCATTCATGCGGCGGTATTCGCCATTGCCCAGGTTTTTGAAATGCTCGGTAAATTGATTTTCACCATGAAATTTGGTGTCATGCCCCCAGTGGAAATGATCCTTCAAAGTCATTTCGTTTTCCTTGAGCAGCTTGGATCGACCTGAATAGTCATCAAAGAGGGAGGCAGGCTCAGGAATCGTTCCCATTTTGTAACGCCCGAAATGCCGGGGGTGAGGGGACCAGTTACGATGAGGCGCTTTATGCTGACACATAAGCATGAACGGTTCGCCACTTTCTTTTTGATCTTTCATCCAATCAAGTGCCAGATCAGTAATCAAGTCGGTGCAATACCCCTGATACCGTTTTCTCGAGCCATCCATTTGGATCAAGTCCGGGTTGTAGTAGCTTCCCTGCCCGGGAAGGATTTCCCAATAATTAAATCCTGTTGGATTGGTGCCCAAATGCCATTTACCGATCATGGCCGTCTTGTAACCAGCCTTTTGCAGGATTTTGGGAAACGTCGTTTGATTGCCATCGAAGCGATCGCCGTTGCGCAGGAATCCATTTAAATGACTATGCTTGCCCGTCAGGATACAAGCGCGCGAGGGACCGCAAATAGAATTAGCACAAAATGAGTTCACATAAAGAGCCCCTTCATGAGCTAAACGGTCGATGTGCGGAGTCTGGTTGACGTTCGATCCGTAAGCGCCTATGGCCTGTACTGCATGATCATCGCTGAAAATAAAGACGATGTTAGGACGCTTTGATTTGGCAGCCTGTGAAGAGTCTCCCTGGAGCATACCAATGACAAGCAGCACAGATAGACCACTCCATTGAAGAATGATCATGAGCCGGCGCAATAAACAGCGAAAAGGATTCTGCATCCCCAAAGAATCTAAAAGACGAGCCCAGTAGTCAAGCCAGTCCTTTCTATTCAATCGATACTCGTTATTTACAATTGTATCCATTATAATCTAACCAAGTGAAAGGCATTCGAGCCATCATACATTCATTAGTCCATTCCTGGCACTTGTTCGTGCGCAGGCATTGGCAGGGCTTTCTCGCCTGGAGAGAGCGTTTTCGTTTTACGGAAGAGGCCTTGCATCTCCTGATTGCGGGCGGAATTGGGATTATTGGAGGCGTGGTGAATGTCGTCTTCGTGAAACTGATTGTTGGGTGTCAAGATCTTGTCTGGGCAAAGGGGGATTCTTCTTCATTAACTCCATTTCAGGGAACGGAATGGGAGCGTCTATTGATTCCAGTGGCAGGGGGCCTGATCGCTGGTTTGTTATTGTATCTAGGACTTAAATGGTCTGCGAAAAAGGGGAGTAACAATTTACTTGAAGCGGTTTCGATGGGAGACGGTAAATTGCCTTTTGGAACCGCAGTTAGTCAGGCTTTTTCTTCCATGGTAAGTATTGTTTCTGGAGCTACTATTGGTCGAGAGGGTTCCATCACGCAGTTTACGAGCACGCTTGCTTCTAAATGGGGAGCGCTGGCGCGTTGGCACCCTTATCGCTTGCGGTTAATGGTTGCTTGTGGTGCGGCCTCGGGAATGGCTGCAGCTTACAACGCACCGATCGCAGGGGCCGTATTTGCTGCGCACATTGTGCTCGGTAATTTCTCCATGCATTTGTTCGCGCCCTTGATTTTTTCCTCAGTGGTTTCTTCCATGGTCTCCAGAAGTTTTTTTGGAATGTCACCTCTTTACAGAACTTCCCTGGAAATGGATCTTACTTTGTTTCAATTACCCTGGTTTCTGGTGCTGGGAGTCTTGTGTGGATTAATGGGAGGTTTGTTTCTGAAATCAATGCTGTGGGTTCGAGGTATTTTCCAAAGATTTTCAATCCCCATGCCTTTCAAACTGGCACTCGGAGGTCTGGCGATTGGCGTGTTGGCCTTCCGTTTTCCGCAAGTCCTTGGTAATGGTTATTCAGGCGTGAATCTTATCATGGCTAATCAACTGAATCTCGCAGCAGTGGTGGCCTTGTTTTTGTTGAGATGGTTGGCCACGATCCTTGCGGTTGGCTCCGGGGCCTTTGGGGGCGTGATGACCCCGGTTTTGTTTCTTGGAGCGGCTCTTGGGGGAGTGTTTGGTCTTTACGGCATGCAGGAACAGTGGCATCCCGACATACCTGTGGCTGTCTTTGCTTTGGTTGGTATGAGCAGCATGCTGGCCGCGACCACTCACAGTCCGCTACTGGCGATGATCATGGTGTTTGAAATTTCCCTGAACTACAGTTTGATGCCTGCATTAATGATTTCCTCCGCCATTGCGACGCTTGTTGCGCGGCAAGTGCATCGGACCAATATCTACAGTGAAACCCTCTACGCCAAAGGACTGGATGCTTCCTGGGAATCGGACCGGTTCGGCGAGGCCTCGCGGCAACGGGTTGGAGACCTCATGCGACATCCGGTGCCACCCGTGCGAGACAACGATTTCTTTGCGGACATTGCAGATAGGTTCATTACCAGCTCCTATCACTTCCTTCCTGTGGTGGATCAGCGCATGCGGTTGCTGGGCGTGGTTGCCCTCAGCGATCTCAAGGAGTATCTGCAGATGGGGGAACAACTGAAAAGCGTCATTGCCATCGATATCATGCGTCCCGCTCCCCAATGCCTGACACCCGGTCAGCGATTGGACGAAGCCTTGTCGGTTTTGCTGGGAGCTGAAATGCGGAACGTCCCAGTGGTAAATAACGGCAAAGACAAAAAACTCATCGGTGCTGTGAATCGCTCTGAAGCACTCGGGCAACTCGCGGAAGCAATGTCTTCTCCCAGCTTGAAATCCGGCACAGGACCTAGCGAATTAAACAATCAAAAAATATGAGACTCCTTTACAAACAAGTAAACCAATTCGAAAACGTACGTATCATGGTCGTGATTGCTGTAGGAATGTTGTTTTCCTCGCTGGACACATTCAGCGCAGCCGAACCTGTTGCCAGCTCTGAGCAATTGCCGCGGATACAAGCAACCGAAGTGGCGGCTGTCATGTCTGCCTTTGAAGTACGTGACGGATTTACGTTGGATCTGGTGGCAGCAGAACCTTTGGTGGTTGATCCGGTAGCCATGGATTTTGATGCATGGGGAAGGGCTTTTGTCGTCGAAATGCGAGGATACTCGGAGAGACGCCCCGAAAGGCTCGGCCGGATCAAGATGCTTGAAGATATAGATAAAGACGGATCCTTCGATCAAAGTGTCGTTTATGCGGGAGACCTGCCTTGGCCGACAGCAGTCATGTGTTACGATGGGGGAATCTTCGTAGGAGCGACACCAGATATTTTTTATTTCAAAGACACCGACGGTGATGGCTCAGCCGATATCCGGCAATTGGTATTTACCGGTTTTGCTTCTGCAAGTGCACCTTATCGAGTGGACCAGTTGAACATGCAAGCCATGTTAAATTCGTTTCATTGGGGGCCGGATAACCGGATCCACGGAGCCACAGGCCCTGTAGGAGGCAAAGTCTATTCGCCGCTTCGTCCGGATCAGGCCCCTTTGAACCTGCGTGGGAAAGACTTTTCGTTCGACCCAAAAACGCTGGAATTACGCGCCGAAAGTGGAGGAGCACAAAATGGAATGTCTTTTGATAGCCACGGAAGGAAATTCGTCTGCAGTAACAGTGATCACCTGCAATACATTGTCTATGATGAGGCATTCGCCGGCCTGAATCCATTTATCAAACAGCAACCGGCAAGGATCAGCATCGCGGAAGATGGACCCGCCGCTCCGGTTTTTCGGATCAGTCCGGATGAACCCTGGAGAATCGTGCGTACGAAATGGCGTGTAGCAGGTGCCGTGCGTGGTCCTGTTGAAGGAGGCGGTACTCCTTCTGGCTACTTTACGGGAGCAACGGGAGCGACTCTGTATACAGGAGACGCCTGGGCAAGGGAGTATGCAGATCATGCCTTTATTGCTGATTGCGGCAGTAATTTGATTCACAGAAAAGGAATATATCCGAAAGGTCATGTCGCGACCGCGCGGCGTCCAGCAGAGGAATCGGGCATAGAATTTGTGCGCTCCTCTGATATCTGGTTTCGCCCTGTTCAATTTTCCAACGCTCCGGATGGTAATCTTTATGTAATGGATATGTACCGAGAAGTCATTGAGCATCCATGGTCGTTGCCCGACGGAATAAAGCAATTTCTGGATCTCAATAGCGGCAGTAATCGGGGACGCATTTACCGTATTCGAACAATTGAAGGTAAAACCAAACAACGGAGATTGCCTGGTGAAGCAAAGGCCATGGAGCTGGTGCAAATGCTTGGTCATTCCAATCATTGGCACCGTGAAACCGCGAGGCGTTTGCTTGTTCAACGAAATATGATCCATTTACAGGATGCCGTGAGAGCATTGTTGAAGGAGTCGGTTGACGTTTCTGCTCAAGTGAACGCAGTGCAGGTACTCCATGGTTTCGGGAATTTGACAACTGATGATGTGGAGACGGTTTTTCGAAGTAAATCCAGCGCGGTTCATCTGGCCTTATTAAAACTCTGGGGCAACAGGGACGAATTGAGTCCATTTGATGTACCGTTTGAAAAATATATCTCTCAACTTATTCTTAATAGTCAAACAAGGTTTCAAGCCACTTTATTATTGTCCAAATTTCCGCTTCATTCATCCAGACAATCTGAGTTTCTTTGGCGCGCCATGTCCCTCGAAAAAGAAGACAAATACTGGATGCAATTTGCAGTGCTGAACGCGATGAATTCTTGTCGCTCCGATTTTTTGAATCACATGATCGCCAAGGGGGAAATCGGAGGTAATTTGTTCCATGATACGGGCGCATTCTATCAATTTTTGGGGGCATCAAGTGATAAGAAGGAAATTGCGCAGATATTTCGATTCGTTTTCGAAGCTCCCATTTCAGTGGATACTCTGGATGCCTTATCCTCGTTGAGTCATGGTATGCGTCAGAATGGGAAAGGCTGGTCAACGGTTCTAACCGATACAGAGCTGGCTCATGCTCGAAAAAGGTATTTAGTCTGGATCCAGAGTCAGGCTCTGGACGACCTCTCATCAGCAGGGAAAATCATCGGAATCATGGGTGAGATGATGAATGAAAATCTCAAGCAGAGTTGGAAGACCATGCTCTCTCAGTCCGAGTGGGCCATCTTGCATTCTGAACTGCTGGCTTCCCTTGCCAATGTCTTTTCATTGAGTGATCTTGACTGGGTATGCGGCCAGTGGTCCTCCTGGAGTCCATCAGTTCGGCAAGTTGCTCTTGCTTTGATGATGTCGCGTGATGAATTGTTGCTTGCATACTTGAAAACAGCTCAGGAAAAACCGGAGCTTATAAAAGATCTGACATTCTCTCAGAGAAGGAATCTTCAACATCATCGTTCGGACAAGGTTCAACAGTCTGCATCTCGACTCTGGGATCCCTCTACAGAAAATGGAGTGAAGAAGTCTGTGGAGGATTTTGGAGAAGCGCTGTTACTTGAGGCTGACATGGATAACGGCCAACGAATCTTCAACGAACGGTGTGCTTCCTGTCATCGTGGTAATGGAGAAGGGTTTGCTCTGGGCCCTGATCTTATTTCCATTAAAACGTCCGGTAAGAACCGTATTCTGGACAGTATTCTATACCCAAACAGAGAAGTGCAACCGCAGTATATCTCATATGAGATAGAGACAACTGAAGGGGAAAGTGTCGTAGGCTTGATCGCTCAGGAATCACGTTCGCTCATGGTCGTCAAACAGGCAGGTGGGATAACTCAAACGATACAACGACAAAAAATTGCTTCTATCGATGGAACAGGAAATTCCATCATGCCCTCAGGGCTATTGGAGGGAATGACAACTCAGGACGTGGGTGATTTGCTGGAATACATCGTTCAACTGAAACGTTGAAATCAACTTCGAACAGGCGACCTTCTTGTGACACGAATCCTGATCATTACAGATGTTCACTACGCGAGTGAGGCGGAGAGATTAAGGGGAGACTATGAATCCCGAACGGTTTCCAATCCATGGCTACGGTTTCTTTTGAAACAATACCGGAATTTCTTGTGGCGTAGAGACACCTTTGGGTGGAACCATTATTGTGATCGTTTTATTTCAAGAGCAGGGGACGCAGACTGGGTGATTGGAAATGGAGATTACTGCTGTGATTCAGGATTTATTGGGGTGGCTGATGATCCTTCCATGTGCAGTGCTCAGGCTTGTTTAGGAAAGTTGCAGCATGCTTTTGGGGATAAGTTTATCGGGATGATGGGGGATCATGATCTGGGTAAGAAAAGTATGTTCGGTGGATTTGGGGGAATGCGGCTGAAGAGTTGGGAACGATGCACGGGGAGCCTTGGGTTAAAGGCGTTTTTTCGATTGGACATTGAACAGCACGTTTTGGTTGGAATGAATTCCACCCTGATTGGGTTGCCTGAATTCGTCCCTGACTGTCCTCCTGAAGAATATGAAACATGGAATGCGTTACGTGAAAAGCATCTCGATACATTAAGAGATGCTTTTGAGTCCATCGGAAGAAAACAACGGATCATTATTTTCCTGCATGATCCCACCGCAATTCCTTATCTCGTAAACATTCCTTGGGTTCGGTCAAAATTATGTCAGATTGATGCTACAATCATTGGTCATTTACATTCTCCATTGATCATGCAAATGAGTCGATTACTTGCTGGGATGCCAAAGATTCAAGGCATGGGGCATACCGCACTTAAAATGTCCACAGCTTTGCAAAAAGCAAGAGAGTGGAAGCCGTTTAATTTGAAATTAGTACCTGCACCCGGTGGGATTGAAATCTGGAAAAAGGGAGGTTTCGGGGAGTTGATCTTGAACTCATCCGACACTTCGTCGGGTATGCATTTCCAAATAAAATCTCTGGTGAGTGAGCGAGGATTGTGATGAGTTTTTTCCTGCGGAAATTGACAAGCGACTCGAAAAATCGTTTTTACGTCTCATGTGCAGGTAGTTTACAGTATGAATGGCATTCTCAAATGCAGACGCTCAGTGCATGTGGCAAAACGGTGACCTTGGCTCTTTTCCCTGAATAAATTTCTCCATCCAGATTCCACAGCGTGGTTTTTAGCGCATCAATCTCGAACTCCTTGCACTGAATGCAAGAAATACCAGGCTCGTGTATGTGGTTTCCTTTGGGTAGTTTCTGAAACAACCGCATCAATGCCCACCGTCCTGATTGCTTGAGGAAAGTCAAATCCATCTTTCCGTCGTCAAATTTTGCCGAGGGGGAAAGCATCATACTTTTCCCTACGTTGCGTGTATTGCTGGCGACAATTAAAGAAAAAATACCTTCCATGGTTTGGCTGTCAAAAGTAAGTTTTGCCTGTTGACTTCGATTTCGAATTATTTCCCATAACCCGGCTACATGATATCTGGTTTTTTTGATGCAACGGAGCGATTCGGCTACCGCGTTGGCTGACGCGAACATTCCCCATCCGCAAACATTGAAAGCAAAATGACATGAGTCATCAAGGTGGATCTTGAATAGGTCGATGTTGGTGTGATTCGCTCGAATAATCATTCCCAAAGCGTCATTGAAGTTGAATGCTCCCACATCCTCTAGAAATGAATTGCCTGTTCCTCCGGGGAGAAGGCCAACGGGCATCATCTCCTCTGGTGGTCGACACATGATGCCATTGATAATTTCATGCATCGTTCCATCACCTCCCAATCCGCAAATGGTCTTTTCTGGAGCATAGGAAAGAGAGCGGGCAACGTTCATCGCATGACCTTTGCGTTCAGAAAAATCGACGTTTACCTTGATTCCATGATCATTCAAGGTGGAAAAAGCCTTGTGGGCCAGCGCACGATTGTCCTGAGTTCCTCCAAAGGGGTTGACGATCAGGTGAACAGTTCGATTCATTCTTGGTATCTTGGTTCATCCTCAGATCATGGATCAAGGGAGATTTTGTATTCAATATTGACTTGTAAAAGTTCTTATTCACCATGCACGCATGAAAAGCGCCTCCGGCATCATCAAGAAAATCATCATACTCTTAATACTCCTCTGCATTGTTGGGGTAGGCTTTTATATTTACACAAACAAAGAGGCACAGTCGGCCATTAAAGATGCAAAATGGATTTATGATAACCGAGATCCACAGTTGTATGAAGGTGAAGAGTGGCTGGACGGTGAGATTGTTAAGGTGTTGGATGGAAATTGGGTCTATGTGAAAATTCCTGAAGGGTTTGTATATGGATTGCGAATACGAGGATTGGAAGCTCCCACCCTTGCCGTTTTGTTGGGAGACGATACTCTGAGGATGGGGAAAGAATCGCAGACCTTTCTCGAAGAACTTGTGCTGCGTAAAAAAATACGGTTTCAAGCCATCGACATGAATGACTCTCGATATGGTCATGGATACATAGAATTCCAGGGAAAGTCCATCGTGTTACCAATGGTCAAGGCAGGGATGGCAAAACTCAAGCGGACCGAGATCACTCACTTTTCGGACGAGGAACTCTGGGATTTACTCCAGATTGAGCGGGAGGCAGTCAAGTCGGGGGTAGGCATCTGGGATCCCTCCCTCACCCTTGATTGGACCATGGGTGACTTCAGTTCAGACTCAACAACGCCAGGGCTCTAAACATCAGCGATTTCGCAGCCTTTTCAGCTACTGGGAACAAAGAGATCCTGTTGTTTCAGCATTGCTGGGTTAGGCTTTACCGAAGTTCTTTCCACAAAAAAGTGTGAATCATGGCTTCGACAAACGCTCGCTGAGGATTATCAGAGGCTCCTCCGTGACCGCCTTCCATGTTTTCATAGTAAAGAACATCGTGGCCTTGATTCGTCATTTTGGCGACCATTTTACGTGCATGTCCAGGATGCACTCGGTCATCTCTTGTGGAGGTAGTAAAAAGTACTCTAGGATATTTCATGGCGCTTTCCACCAATTGATAAGGTGAATATTTTTGTAAAAATGCCCACTCTTCGGGAAGGTCCGGATTCCCGTATTCTCCCATCCAGCTGGCACCGGCCAGGAGTTTATTGAATCGCTTCATGTCCAATAGTGGAACTTGACAAACCACGGCCTTGAACAAATCCGGACGTTGAACAATCATGTTTCCCATCAGAAGGCCGCCATTTGATCCACCACGAATACCCAGATGCCCAGGAGTCGTTACCTTTCGTTCGATCAGATGTTCTGCGATGGCTATGAAATCATCATAGGCACGCTGGCGATTTTCCTTAAGCGCTGCTTGATGCCAACGGGGACCGAACTCACCACCCCCTCTGATATTGGCAAGCACATACACACCCCCGTTCTCAAGCCAACTAATACCTGTGGTGGCCCGGTAACTGGAAAGCATAGAAATTTCAAAGCCACCATAACCATAAAGCAGGGTTGGGTTTTGGCCATTCAGGGCCATACCTTCTTTGCTGACCATGAAGTAAGGCACTCTTGTGCCATCTTTGGAAATCGCCTCCATTTGATCAATTTTCAGTCCTTTGGTAGCGAAAAATCCTGGTTGGGATTTGATGAGGCGCTGATCGCCGGTATGCAGACTTCCAAGATAAAGGCTGGCTGGCGTCAAAAAATCCGTCACGGTCATCCAGTAATCGTCGGAAGTTTCCGAATCCACACCCCAGGCACTCACCGTTCCTAATCCGGGAGAGTTCAGATCCTCTTGAATCCACCGATCTCCTTCTTTTCTGACGCTGATCAACCGGTTTCGGACATTGTCCAGCGCATTGATGAGTAAATAGTTTTTCGTAGAAGAAAAATCATCAAGAGAGGTGCGTTTGCCTGGGGAAAAGAGAACTGATAAGTCTCTTTTCCCATCAAGGTAGGCAGTTAATTCAGAAGCAAGCAGAGAACCTGCCTTGTAAGTTTGATTCGGTGTAACCCAATCCTTGCGCAATGTAAGCAGAATATGATTCTTGAAAAAACTGACCTCAGCGCCGTCCGGTTTGTCAATGCGAACCCATTCCGGACCTTTCCTGATAAAGGACTCGTTGGTCCAGAATGTGGTTGACCTTTGAATGAGCTCATGGCGGTTGCCGTGGTCATGGACGACATAAGCTCCCACCGAAACGTCGGTTTGTTTGCCGACAAAGGTGAGTTTGGCATCTTTCAGTGATTGACCTCGATTCCAGAGCTTGATCAACCTTGGATAGCCAGAGTCGGTCATGGAATCATGACCAAAATCAGTGCCTACATACACCGTGTCTTCGTTGATCCAGCTTACTCTTGATTTTGCCTCAGGTAGAATGAATCCATCTTCAATCAACGATTTTGTGGATAAATCAAATTCACGTATGACGGTTGCATCAGCGCCTCCCCGGGAAAGACGCAATAGGCACCTTTTAAAATCTGTTCTGAGTATCGTTGCACCTTTCCAGACCCAGTTCTCACCTTCAATAAGACTTAACTTATCAAGATCCAGAACTGTTTCCCATGACGGGGCCTCTTTCAGGTATTCCTCCATGGTGGTACGTCGCCAAATGCCTTTCGGATGGGCATTGTCGCGCCAGAAATTATAGAGCTTTTCACCGTAAAGAGTAACGCCAGGGATGCGTTTCTTGGAATCCAGAGCGGCCAGTAGTCTTTTTTCGAGTATCTCGAAACCGCTTTCGGCAGTCAGCTCGTCCTTGCTGAGCTGGTTGAGCGATTTCGCCCATTCAATTGCTTTCTCAGATTCTACTTCTTCCAGCCACAAATACGGGTCTTTTTCCACGTTACTCACATCACGATCATGCTGTGCGAGCGTTATCTGTCAATGGATCTTTGGCTCTTCCAAGTGATGATTTCGTTGGAGAGTCATGAGTTAGTGAACACTTTTATCTGGTGTTCATCAGACTTAGTTTTTATCTCTAATGCCAGGCTAAATAATATGATAGACTCGACGGACACATTGGATGAATTGCTGACATGCAGGCTAGGTGCTGGGAAAAGGGACGTTCAGCCCTGCACAATTGTGATTTTTGGTGCCAGTGGGGATCTTACATCACGCAAGCTTATTCCCGCTCTCTATCATTTGTATAAGGAGAAACAATTGCCTCAACCTTTTCGAATCCTCGGATTTGCCAGGCGCGATAAATCTGACGACTCCTGGCGCGCTGAGCTTTTGGAGGGGTTGAAAAAATACTCACGAAGCAAGAGTGTGGACTTGTCATTATGGGCTCAGTTTGCTGAAACAATTTTTTATCACCGAGGTGATTTGAACGATTTAGAGGCCTACAAATCACTCAAGATTTCCCTGGATCAAGCTGAGGATGATCGATTGAAAAAGAACCTCCTGTTCTATCTGGCCATTTCCCCCAGTCAGTTCTCAGAAACTGTCCAACACCTCAGTGAGGCAAGCCTCTTGTCCAAGGAAGAAACGGGTGATCATTGGCAGCGAATCGTTGTTGAAAAGCCTTTCGGACATGACGGACCGTCCGCTCATGAACTGAATGAGAGCCTTACTCATCATGCGCATGAACGTCAGATTTACCGCATTGATCATTACCTCGGCAAGGAGACGGTTCAGAACATCATGGTGTTCCGTTTCTCTAATTTCATCTTCGAGGAACTTTGGACGAGGCAATCCATTGACCATATTCAAATCACCGTGAGTGAAAAGCTCGGGGTGGGTTCACGTGGAGGATACTATGAAGAAGCTGGTGCACTTCGTGATATGGTACAGAACCACCTCCTTCAGGTCATGTCTCTCATTGCGATGGAACCCCCGGTTTCTTTGGATGATGAATCCATTCGTGATGAAAAAGTAAAACTCCTTCAGAGCATTCGTCCGATGACGGAGGAGGATGTCGCGAGCCGCGTTGTCCGAGGGCAATATTTTGCGGGAATGATGGACGGTGAGATGCGCCCTGCCTACCGGCAGGAACAAAAAGTGTCCCCTACATCCAACGTGGAAACCTATGTCGCCATGAAGTTATTTGTGGATAACTGGCGCTGGTCTGATGTGCCTTTCTACCTGCGAACTGGAAAAAATTTACCTTTGAGTGCCAGTGAGGTTCGTGTTCAGTTCCGTCCTGTGCCCAATGTGCTTTTTGCTGCTCAATGTCAACATAACCTTGATTCCAACGCGCTCACATTGAGGTTGCAACCTAACGAGGGGATCAACCTACGATTCAATGGCAAGGTCCCCGGTAACAGTTCCGAATTGCGGCCAGTGAGCATGCAGTTCAGTTATGATACGGAATTTGGCGCCTACACTCCAGAGGCTTACGAACGATTACTTCTGGAAGCCGTAGCAGGGGATGCTACCCTTTTTATCCGTCGTGATGAGGTCGAGGCGGCCTGGAAGGTTGTGGATACCATTCGAAAGGCATGGAAGGATAAGCCATTGAGTAATCGCGAGTTTTATTCCGCTGGAACCTGGGGTCCTGAAGCTGCTGATGAATTATTGGAGCGCTCTGGTCATAGGTGGAGAAATCCTGTAATCCACTCTTAAGTGCAAAGATCAATCAACACTCAGCTGCATTAAAACTACCTCATGAAAGAACTTCGATATCGTGCTCAAGTTTTCAAAAACCCTGCGTATCTGGTTTCTGCAGCGGCGCGCCAATGGTTCGAGGCAGTAAAAGTTCTGAAAGACAATCAGCCATTCAACGTTGCTCTTTCCGGTGGTCGAATAGCGGTTTCATTTCTTCAGGAAGCTTCGGCACTGTTTGGCAAATCGCCAGCTCTTCTGAAACGACTCAATGTTTTTTGGGCAGATGAACGTTGTGTTGGTCCAGAGCATCCAGATAGTAATCATTTGGTGTTTCAGGAAAACTTTGCAAATCCAATTTCATTCCCCGATTCGAGGGTTTTCAGGTTTCGAGGTGAAGACGATCCAGACAAAGCCGCCAAATCAATGGCATCCACATTGAAAGTCAAACTTCCCTTGAATTCAAACGGTGTTCCTATATTTGATCTCATTTTTCTAGGTATGGGGGAGGATGGGCATGTGGCATCTCTTTTTCCTGAGAATATGGCAGAAGACCTCATGCGTCCTGATCGTCACGTGTTTCAAGTTGTTGCTTCCAAACCACCTCCACAAAGACTTACTTTGTCTTATGATGTTCTGGAAGCATCCAAGCATGTGTGGGCGCTTATCAGTGGCGCCGGAAAAGAAACAGCCTTGCGGGAATCCATTGGACACCACGGGCAAACTCCATTTGCCCGTGTCATTCAAGCTAGAGTTCACACCGAAATATTGACGGATATTGCCATCAATGATCATGTTTGAATTCGTTTCATAGGCTCAGCCAGTCAGCAAATAAAAAAAGAGAAGTCACCCAATTAATCTGCTTCCCAGGTCGGGTGTTTTTTTGACTCAAGATGACCGCATAAATCTTGGAATAGTGGCTGAAATGAGATAGTTTCATACTTATGGATCCTCAATTCAACATTCGACGGGTAATCGGTTTGCTTTTGATACTGTCTTTGTGTGTTGCTCAAGCTGCGGGCCGTCAGCTGACTGGAGGGCACGCACCTGCGTCCTCCGTTCCCATTCCTCCTGAAAATGCCGCTTCGACCTTCACTGTTCCTGAAGGTTTTGAGATGAGACTGTTCGCAGCGGAACCCGACGTAGTGAATCCTGTTGCAATGGATTGGGATGAGCGGGGCAGATTGTGGGTGCTGGAACTTTTTGAATATCCTCTGGGTGCCAAGCGCGGTGAAAAGCCGAGAGATCGTATCCGTATTCTGGAGGACACGGATGCTGATGGTCGAGCGGACAAATCTACTTTGTTTGCCGATGGTCTGAACCTGGCCACAGGTTTGTTGTTGGGAAATGGTGGTGTCTATGTAGGGCAAGCACCCTATTTGCTGTTCCTTGAAGATACCAATGGAGATGATCGTGCCGATAAACGGACTACCCTTCTGGGTGGGTTCGGATTGGAGGATAGACATGAGCTTTTGAATGGATTTGCTTGGGGGCCCGATGGATGGCTATACATGACACAGGGCGTTTTCACTCATTCTAAAGTGAAGGACCCTGAACACCCAGAACGCCCTGAAGTCATCATGAATGCTGCTGTCGGGCGCTTCCATCCGGATACAAAAGCGTTCGAAGTTTTCGCTGATGGTGCCTCCAATCAGTGGCATGTTGATTTCGACCGTTTTGGAAATGCATTTGTCAGTGCATGTGTGATTGACCATTTATTCCACATGGCACCCGGGGGGCTTTATACCCGTCAAGCGGGACGACCTGAGCATGCCTATAGCTACGAACTTCTGCCGTCTATTGTAGATCATAAACATTACCGCGCTGCTTATTGTGGCATATCCATCTACCAAGGGAACCAATACCCGCAATCCTATCAAGGTCGCGTGCTCATGGGGAATATTCATGAGAATGCTGTCAATATGGATCGTTTGGAGCGTGATGGTTCGTCGTTTAAAGCCCATGCATTGGATAACTTTGTTGAATCAACCGATGGCTGGTTCCGTGCTGTGAGTGAGCAAATTGGGCCTGATGGTACTGTCTGGATCGCTGATTGGTATGACAAATATCCATGCTATCAAAACGCTAACGCAGATCCCGGGGGTGTGGATCGTCAGTATGGACGCATCTGGCGTGTGGCATATGTGGGGGATCAGCCTGATAAACCACTTCCCAGCAGACCTGCAGTCAACATGAATCTCGCTCTTAAAAGTAGTCAAGATCTCATTGGTTTATTGGCTCATTCAAACGTATGGCATCGGGAAACCGCTCAACGTTTGCTTAACGAACGAAAAGACAATCATACTCAAAAAAATCTAGTGAAATTGATGGAAACAGGCGATTCCATTGAGTCACGACTTACGGCACTCTGGACTTTGCACGGCGCTGGATTACTTGATGAATCCATCCTCAAAAAAGCAGAAGAAGATGGGCATTTTGCGATCCGAAGCTGGGCAGCACGCCTCACTGGTGAGCGACGTTCATCAGACCTGAAGGCATTGGCTAGATTGCAACGGCTTGCCGAGGATCGCCATCCCTCCGTGAGAAATGCAGTGGCAACGGCCTTGAGGCAATACAGCTCCGGAGCCTTGACTGTGAATCGTCCATCTCGAGTCAATGTGTCATTATCTGATTTGGGCCCGATATTTGCGAGCTTGATTCAGGCTTCCGCAGCAAAAGAAGATCCGCTTATTCCATTCATGACCTGGATGGCATTGGAACCTTGGATGACTGAAGCGCACGAGATAATTTTAAGCTGGCTGGTTAGCAATGGAGAATCCACAAAACCCCTCAGTCAGAAAATACTTTATAAAACCATGCGACGGCTCTGTGATCAGGCGGATGCAGGTGTCATGGGGGCTGCGGCTGGTGCGTTGTCTGATCTGTTGTCAGGCGACCGTGAGCTCTTGTTGAGTGGTTTGGATGGTTTGATTGACGGTCAAAAACTCACCAAAACCTTGCCTGCTGGAAATGGAAAATCCTTACTTGTTCAGCTTTCAAAAGCAACGGACCCCTCGTTACGTCGACGTTACTGGCAGCTTGGCTCACTCTGGGGAGATGATGCTACTGTGGAGCAGTTGGCAGGGATTATATCGAATCCATCCACAAAAAAAGATGAGTTGGGGTTAGCGATCGGCCTTGCGAGACAAATCAATCATCCGGAAATTATCAACGCATTGTTATTACGTATCGAGTCAGGAGCACAAGCGGACATGGTGAATGATGCCATTGAAGCTCTGGGGACACATCAGGATGCTCGTGTGCCTGATCTCCTGATTAACCTTTGGCCTGAGTTTGGTATGGCGCAAAAACAGATCAGCACAGCAGTACTGGTATCCAGACCAACGTGGTTGAATGCTTTTTTATCCGCCGTGGAATCCAGGAAGATTTTACCTGCCGAAGTGCCGACACCCGTCATCCGATCGTTGGCTAACCATCGAGATGATGACATCAAAACGCGGGCGCAAAAAAGCATCGGCCGTTTCCGCGAACCCAATGCCAGTATGGACCGCTTGATGGATGAAAAAAGAAAAGTGGTTCTTGATGGGGAACCGGATCCGGTCAACGGGCGTCAATTGACCGAAATGGTGTGTCTGGTTTGTCACCAGCTTCATGGCAAGGGAGCAAATGTAGGCCCGGATCTGACAGGGGTAGGGCGATCTACCCTGGATGCCCTTCTGGCCAATGTGATCAATCCCAATCAGCTCATTGGGGCAGGTTACGAGAACACGGTCATCGAAACCAAAGACGAACGCAGTGTGAGTGGTCGTTTAGTGGAAGAAACGGATAGCTATGTCAAACTGCTTGCAGCCGGCCCACGCGAGGAGGTCATTTCCAAATCCGACATTCAAACACGCGCAATCACCGCAAATTCGGTGATGCCTGAGGGATTGGAGCAAATGGAAGATAAAGACTTCAGAGATATGATCTGGTTCATCCTGAATCCTCCAGAAGATCAACGCCCCTTGACCGCTGCCTTGCGGCGTGAACTCGTGGGCGAAGCACCAGATAGTGTTCAACGCGATTACGAATCCATCAGTCTCTGGAACCCTGACTGGCAAGTTGAATCCTCAGAAAAGGGTAATGCTCCCTCTATTGAACCGGATTGGGAAGATGCAAAAAACGTTTTGGTCACGCATCCTTTCTGGCATCAGCGTGGAGCTGCATTGCTGAGAAAAGTAAATATACCGGCTCAGGGGAACACCTTCCTTCGGTTCAAAGTCGCCTCTGCGCCAGAAGGTCAATGGGTGCTGCGTGTGTTTGCGGACCTGAAGCTTGTTCAACGACAGAGTGTTTCTCGTCAAAAAGGTGTATGGAACACGGTGGAAATCGATTTGACGCCATTTGCTGGAAACGAAATTCCTATTCGCCTCGAAAATTATGCTTATGACATGAAGAACGACTTTGGATACTGGGGGCCGATCAAGTTGATCACCAAGTAAATTGGCAAACCGGATCAGGCAGGGAGTTGGAAACTTCCGGATTTCCATTCCTTCTCTATTTGAGTTTTGATTTGTTTGCAGCCCAAACGTTGAAAACATTCCTTCACGGCTGGAAATTGTTCGGTCAGGATCCCGGCCAGAAGGAGATACCCGCCGGGTTTGAGGCGGTTGAGAATGGTTTCCGCGTGTGATTTCAGGAGGTCATGCATGAGGTTGGCACAGACCAAGTCATATTTCGTGCCTGTCTGTGGCTTCAATTTCGTCAGGTCACTTCGAGAAACCTGGATAAGGTCAGAGACATCATTGCTTTCGGCATTGTCGCGCGTAACGGTCACTGAATCTGGATCAAAATCAAAGGCTTTCACTGGGATGTATCCAAGCTTGGCAGCGGCGATAGCAAGGATACCTGAACCTGTGCCGACATCCAGAAGCGAGGGATGGTTCAGTTTGGATTGGAGGCGTTCGATCTCTTCAAGGCAAAATCGTGTTGTAGCGTGCTGCCCTGTGCCAAAGCTCAGCCCCGGATCCAGAACGATCAGTGATTGACTTTTCCGGGGCTTTCGACGGTTCCAGCTAGGCTTGATCAGCAGACGGCTACCTATCTCGAGAGGTTTGAAATCTGTCTCTTATACACATCTCCGAGCCCACGAGACCGAGGCTGATCT
>OJCR01000077.1_pt1 | contig 50153 bp, 31 predicted proteins | sample 1591611 | NCBI WGS metagenome assembly OJCR01 (sample SAMN05416815, study PRJEB24817) | seawater metagenome | isolation source: Sea water | place: Canada:Atlantic | collected 2013-07
CCACATCATCTCCATTGCTATCATAGAGTGAGGCTGGAAGATCGAGCTGATAAGCTCCGCGGTTGTCTGTCTGGGTCGAAGGCTCATCCGCATCCAGCACACGGTTGGCGTTCCTGTCAAAGAACACCGTCGCACCAGAAATCAAACCGTCTGATACCGTACCAGCAACGGGTGCTTCGAGGTCGTCATCCTGAATCGTCATCTCGATCGGTTCACCAAGATCACGATAGGCTGTCTTCAACTGAATGGAAACAAGCTCATCTCCATTGGAATCCGAATCATCGATACCTGTGACAGTAAACTCGATTTTTTCAAGACCTCTAACAACAGGGAAGGAAGCAGGCACCTTGACTCTCGAGGCCGGGGTGGCAACCGCTGAAATAATCGTCCTTTCTGCCAGGGCTGGCTGTGAAAGATAGACGGTGATTTTGTTTTCGCCGCCGTTCTCTGATATCTGATTGGACCTCGATGTGATCTGAGTCACTTCCAGACCATCCGTGACGGTTACCGTGCGCTCTACTGGAGTAGCCTCATTGCCAGAACTGTCCTTGGCACTGTAACTCAGTGTATAGGCACCGAGTTCCTCGGTATTCAAATCTCCACTCAACTCATATTTGACAGACAGATCAAAGCTATCAATTGCCTGAGCCCCCGGATCGTTGTAGTCCGTCCCTACAATATGGGTGATTTCCGCATCTCCCTCTAAGGTGAGGACAGGCTTGATGGTATCCTTGACCACCACCGTTCGCGTCAGTGGCGTCGCAGCATTGCCTGCTGCGTCAGTGGCATTGTAGGTCAAGATGTAAGTTCCAAGCTTGCTCACATTTACTGAACCGGTCGTTTTCACTGTCACCTTCCCATCCACGTCGTCTTTTGCCGTGGCGCCAGGTTCCACATACTTAACGCCAGCTTCCTGATCCATGAAATTTTCGCCGCCTTGATTCAGATCTCCGCTCAGAGTGATCACTGGCGCTGTTTGATCCGTCACATGCACGGTCAGAAGCACCTTGGAAGCGTCGTTTTTCGAACTGTCTTGGGCGGAATAAGTCAACTGATAACTTCCTGGTTTGGATGTATCCACGTCTCCAACAACGGTTGCCGTCAGCCCCTTCTCAAAACTATCACTGACGCTGCTACCAGGATCTGTGAAAGTGTCGCCTACAGCGAGTGTCAGGGTCGCTTCCCCTGAGAGCGCGATGACGGGTGGAGTCGTATCAACCACCGATACTGTTCGTGTCACTGCAACGGCTGGATTACCGGAACTGTCACTGGCATTAAAGGTCAGGGTGTAGGTGTCCAATTTCGACGAATCCACGCTACCCGTCAACTCTGCGATCAACCCATTCTCAAAACTATCGGTCACGATACTGCCCTGATCTGTATACTCAGTTCCAGCCTCATGCTCCAAAGAAGATTCTCCGTCAAGACTGATTTCAGGAGCAATGCTGTCATTGACCTGCACGGTGCGGATTTTCTGTAGGGCTTCATTACCAGCGGCATCCGCCAAGTCGTATTTCAATTCATAAACTCCAATGGTCTGCACATCCACGTTCCCTGATTCCTGGATGGAAGATGTGATATCACCATCACGGTTATCACTTCCCTCTGCTCCGGGGTCACTGAATGCTGTTCCCGCTTCATGCCGGGAAAAAGGCGCTCCCAAAAGAGTAATGACAGGGGGCGTGGTGTCATCAACCACAAGGACCGTGCGTGTCACTTCCTGAGCCGGGTTGCCAGAGTTATCACTCGCGCTGTAGGTCACTGTGTAGCTACCTAATGTTGAGGTGTCGACGGTGCTTACCGCCAATGCAACCAAGCCCGTATCGAAAGAATCATTGACAGTGGCACCCGGGTCGTCAAAAACAGTATTCTGCAGTACGGTCGTCAAACTACCACCCGGAAGCGTCAGGACTGGCTTGATAGTATCCTTCACCACCACCGTTCGCATCAGTGGCGTCGCGGCATTACCTGCAGCATCAATCGCATTGTAGGTCAATATGTAAGTTCCGAGATTACTGATATCCACCGTGCCGGTGGTGATCACTGCCACCGGTCCGTCCACTGTGTCCATTGCCGTGGCACCAGGCTCCACATACGCAAAGCCGGCTTCCTGATCCATGAAATTTTCGCCGCCTTGATTCAGTGGGCCGCTTAGCGTAATAACTGGACTGGTAAGGTCAACCACCACCACTGTTCGTGTCACGGGTGTCGCTTGATTACCCTCACTGTCAGCTGCTTTGTATGTCAATGTGTAGGCGCCCGGTGCATTGACATTCACCTCACCACTGACCTCCACAGTCACGCTGGAATCAGAATTGTCGGTTGCATTCGCCCCGGCATCCGTGTAATTGGTGCCCGCTTTATGCTCCAAGGTAGCTTCGTTAACCAATGTGATCACTGGAGCAACCGTATCGGGTTCGCCCCTAATAGTTCCATTCTGCGAGGTAAACACGGGGGCTGTTGTAAAAAAGGATGCAATTTTTCTGGGAGTTGGATCATCCCCGAAAGAAATGTCTGTTGAACTACCAACGCCACCAACAACATCAAAGGTGACTGAGAAAATCGTTGCATTGTCATCTACGGAAGCATCCAAGGACAAAACATGCTCATAAAGAACAGGTAGCTTGCCGTTAGCCACCTGTGCAAGATTGAAATTAGTCTCACCAAAGAAGAAAAGTTCTGCATTTTCTGTGGAATGATTGAAATCACCAAGACTACTGAAAGTGAGGACGCTTGGGTCCCAAGTTAGAGTAAACTGCATGGCACCCACATGGGCAAAACTACTAACCTTGACCGGAACGGTTACGCGGGCATCACCTGCAAGTGTCTGATCCTGAATGATGAAGGTAACCGCATCGACTACCTTCACTGTTCGCGCCACCTCTGCTGCTGCATTCCCTGCTGCATCACTCGCATTGTAAGTCAATATGTAGCTTCCTATAGTGCTCTCATCCACCTGACCACTTATCGTGACCGCCACATTCTTGTCAAAACTGTCAGTCGCGATTGCTCCCGCATCCGTGTATGAGATTCCTTCAACTAGCTCCATACTAGCATCTCCCGCGAGAGTTATCACTGGAGCAGTCGTATCGGCTACCACCACCGTTCGCGTCATTGGCGCAGCTTCATTGCCCTCACTGTCAGTTGCATTGTAGGTCAAAATGTAAGTCCCGGGGGTATTGACATCTACTGAACCGGTCGTGATCACTGCCACCGGTCCATCCACGTTGTCCGTTGCCGTGGCACCGGGTTCCTCATACGCAACACCGGCTTCCTGATCCATGAAATTTGCACCTCCTTGATTCAACTCGCCACTCAGAGTAATGATGGGTGCCGCTTGATCGACCACATTCACTGTACGCTTGACTTCCGTCGCCGCATTACCGGCGTCATCACTCACGTTGTAGCTCAAGATATAGGTCCCTAACTCCGCAGTATTGACGCTGCCTGTGACGACAACCGTCAGTCCGCTCTCAAATGCATCACTCACGCTGCTACCTGGATCCGTGAATGTGGCGTTGAACAAGACATTCACTTCAGCCGATCCCAACAGGGTGATCACCGGGGCAACCCTATCAGCTACCACCACTGTTCGGGTCAAAGGCGTCGCTTCATTTCCTGCTGCGTCAGTAGCCGTGTAGGTCAATATGTAGGTTCCAGGAGCGCTGACATCCACCGAACCGGTCGCATTCACTGTCACCGGACCGTCCACGTTGTCCGCTGCCGTGACACCGGGCTCCACAAACGCAACACCGGCTTCCTGATCCATGAAATTGGCACCTCCTTGATTCAACTCGCCGCTCAGAGTGATCACTGGCGCCGTTGTATCCGACACAGTTACTGTTCGGGTCAGCGCTGTAGCCGCATTCCCGGCTGCGTCAGTTGCAGTGTAGGTCAGGGTATAGGTTCCAGCGGTGTTCACATCCACTGTCCCAGTCGTTGTTACAGTTTCCCCTCCATCTGCTGTCGCCCCCTCATCCGTATAAGTCGTTCCCAACTCATGGGTCACTGAAGCAGCGCCTGTCAGCGTGATCACGGGTGCCGTTGTATCCGACACAGTTACAGTTACTGTTCGGGTCACTGCTGTAGCCGCATTCCCGGCTGCGTCAGTTGCAGTGTAGGTCAGGGTATAGGTTCCAGCGGTGTTCACATCCACTGTCCCAGTCGTTGTTACAGTTTCCCCTCCATCTGCTGTCGCCCCCTCATCCGTATAAGTCGTTCCCAACTCATGGGTCACTGAAGCAGCGCCTGTCAGCGTGATCACGGGTGCTGTTGTATCTGTTGCTGCCGTGCCAATCTGAATGGTGCCCTTCTGAGAGACAAAATCTGGATTGGCGGCGGCAAACGAAGCAAGTTTCCGTGGGGTGGGTACATCAGTGAACGAAACAGCCGTCGAACTACCGTCCCCACCGATCACATTAAAAGTAATTGAAAAAATCGTTTCATCATCAGCTATGGACGCATCCGCGGATAAAATCTGCTCATAAAGAACAGCCAAATTCCCAGCCCCAACAAAGTCGGTGTTGAAATTATTTGCACCAAAGAAGAAAAGTTCAGTGACTAATGTGGAATGATCAAAATCTCCCAGACTGCTGTAAGTCAGCACAGCTGGATCCCAGCTGATGGTAAATTGCATGGCACCCACATTGGCGAAATCACTGACCTTGACGGGCACTGTCACCGTGGCGGCATCCCCTGCAAGCGTTTGATCCTCGATGATGAAGTTAGTGGCGGCAGCTTGCTGAAGGCCTGCGGCGCTGATAACTGCCAAAAAAGCAAGGCAGATTTTTTTTGTGTATCCGGGTAATGAAGTCATGGTCTGTGAATTTGCAATTCTTTTCTTAAATCAGTTATTTGTCTGCACAATTGATTAAATTATCGAACAAATCAAATAGCCGAACTTTATCAAAGGAAAGTCCATTGACCTTATTATTAAGTGAAACCCATACTCAATTCAAGCTTGTTTTCAGCGCTGTAAGCCAAACTCTATTTGGCGCAAACGGAAATAGCGGTCTGATGCTTGATTCACAGGCACTTGAAACGCATGACTCTGGTGGATGGGTTGAACCACCTTCCAGGTCTGCCAATCACCTTTGGCAAGGGATTGTTTTGTCTCAATCGCGTAGGATTGCCCGGGTCGGGTTTCAAATTCCAGATGCAGGTTTCCATCCTCCAAACGCATCGAACGCATCAGCCCCTGCCCCTTGAGCGGGATATTGCCTTCCGGGTGGTAGTAGCCAAGGGCGGTCTGCTCTCCACGAAAGGCTCCCCCATCATCCTGAAGAATGAGGTTTCTGACATGGATGGGTGAACCACGCTTCACGCTCTGCTGCCTTGAAAAAATCAATTGAATGATCGAGTGGTCCTTGTCCGGGTCCACACCCTTCAAACTGGCATCATCCCATGCGATGCGGGTAGAACCCTTGATGTGCCCGGTGTGAATACTGGCATCGAAACCTTTCAGCCCATGACTATGGATCCCATCCAATGCGAGGACCTCAGGGTCCCAGTGCAGGTCCAGCTGCAGGGCCAGCAGGCCACGCAACTGATTCGCATGGAGTGCCAGCGCCACCCTTCCATCCTCCATGACGAAGGGCGAACCGAGCGCAAGACGCTCGGCTTGAGGGCGTCCCCCTTCCACGAACACGTTTTGAGTGGTTGAAGAGGTCGGTGCACTCCAGTCATCATTCACATCACCCAGCTTGACGGCCAGGAAATCCGCATCATGGATGTCCGCATTGATCGAGGAGTAATCGATGGATTGTGCTGCGTCCACCTCCGCGAAGGCTTGTGAAGCATCCACCGACTGAAAATCAGAAGCCACAAAACGCCAGAAGGAGACTTTCTCTCCATTCGCATCCTCGAGGAAGGCATCCGTCCTGACCAGGATCACCTTGCGCATGCCGACGATATCCCGTACATCAACCGAGGCATCCAGATTGGTATCCGCTGCCACCATTTCGATGGACTTGGTGAAAGGCGCTCTGACGAGGATGTGCTTGCGAATCAGGCAATCAACTGTTTCACCACTTGACCATGCACATCTGTCAATCGATAATCTCTTCCCTGGTGACGGAAGGTCAGTCTTTCATGATCCAATCCCAGCAGGTGCAGGATCGTTGCCTGAATATCATGGACGTGAACGGCATCCTCGACGATATTGAAACCGAGTTCGTCGGTAGCTCCAAGGGAGACACCGGGTCTGATTCCACCTCCAGCAAACCACATGGTATAGGCTTGTGGGTGATGGTCTCTACCCAGGCTTCGATTGAGTGCCGCACTCGCCTCCACCATGGGCGTGCGCCCGAACTCGCCACCCCAGACCACCAGCGTGTCCTCAAGCAAACCACGCCTCTTCAGATCCATGATCAAGGCCGCACTGGCCTGATCGGTTTGCTTGGTCTGCCCCGTAACTCCATTGGCTACCTGGGAGTGATGATCCCATCCGGAATGATATACCTGAACAAAGCGAACCCCGCGCTCAATCAATCGCCTCGCCAGCAGGCAATTGTTTGCGTAACTGGCTTTGCCGTGCTGAGCACCATATAGGTCCATGGTCTCCTGACTTTCGGATTTGAAATCCGTCAATTCAGGTGCCGCCACCTGCATGCGCCAGGCCATTTCATAGGCATCGATCCGCGTTTGAATTTCAGGATCTCCCACCTGACTCAATTGACGTTCATTGAGGGTCTGGATCAAATCAAGCGAATCCCGCTGAGCCCGATTGTCATACCCCTTGGGATGAGCCGTATTCAAAATGGGGTCACCCGAAGAGCGGAAGAGGACGCCGGCGTGACTACCGGGCAGGAAACCGGCACTCCACATCGCGGCACCGCCACTCACACTGCCGCCACTCTTGAGCACCACAAAGGATGGAAGGTTCTGCGAAACACTTCCAAGACCATAGCTGAGCCATGCCCCCATGGCTGGTCGCCCGGGGATGGGCGCACCTGTGTTGACCATGATCTGTGCGGGAGCGTGGTTGAACTGATCGGTGTTCAATGACTTCACGATTGCAATCTCATCCGCGATTTTTGCCAGATGCGGCAGACGATCTGAAAGTTCGGCACCTGACTGACCATGACGTGCAAATTCGAACTGGGGAGCCAGCACAGCCGCATCCGGCTGAATGAAGGCATAGCGCTGTCCCGCGATCACAGAGGGTGGAATGGGTTTGCCTGCCAATTCCCGTAGCTTGGGCTTATGATCAAACAACTCCAGCTGACTGGGAGCCCCAGCCTGAAAGAGGAAAATCACCCGCTTGGCCCTCGAGCCGAACATGGTTGCTTTGGGGGGGAATGCCGTTTTGGCTGCCCTTGCGCTGACATCAGCAAGCAGGGAGCCCAGTGCAATTTTCCCTAAACCGACGCCACAGCTTTCAAAAAACTGTCGCCTGGTGGATTGTTTGAGTGGATGATGGTTCATTATTCCCGTGTGATGGCTTCGTCCAGATTGTAAATCGCCCGTGCAAGCATTGTCATGGCAGCCCTTTGATTATTGCCACTTTGATCCAGCAGGATTTCAGTCGCTTCCAGATCACCGGCATTCAAGCGGGCCAACTGATTTTCATAAAACTGCAACAAAGCCTTTCTTTCTTCTTCATGAGGCAGGCGCGTCAAAATCCTGTGATAAAGCATATCCAACTGCTCATCCTTTGTCCCCTTCAGCTGCAAGGCCAGGGCACGCGCCGCTTCAATGAACATCTCGTCATTCAGTAGCGTGAGCGCCTGAATCGGCGTATTGCTGCGATCACGTCTTGGAAGGCATTGTTCACCTGTTGGTCCATCAAAAGCAAGGTAGGCAGCAAATGGAGCGGTCCGTTTCATGAACGTGTAGAGACTGCGTCGATAGCGGCTTTCTCCCTGAGAAGCCTTCCATCGAGCTCCTCCATAAGCAGCAGCGGTGACGCTGGAGGGTTGAGGAGGATGCACACTTGGACCACCCAGTTTCCGGGACAGAAGCCCACTGGAAGCCAGCACCATGTCACGAATCATTTCCCCGCTCATTCGAAACCTGGGACCACGAGCCAACCAGATGTTCTCGGAATCTCTTTCAAGGGCCTCAGGCGATATCGAGGCGTCCTGCTGGTAGGTTCGACTGCTGACAATCAGCCGGTGGAGGGACTTCAGTGACCATCCGTCATCCATCAATCGCACCGCAAGATAGTCCAACAATTCAGGATGACTGGGTAATTGGGATTGATAACCAAAATCTCCCGCCGTCGGCACGATACCCCGCCCAAAGAAAGCTCTCCATGCGCGGTTGACCACCATGCGCGCGGCCAGGGGATTGTCCTCGCCGACCAGCCAGCGCGCCAGGCTCAGTCGATTGGCAGGCTGATTCGCAGGCAGAGGCCTGAACATCGCAGGAACTGCAGCAGAGACTTCCTCCTTGGGTTGCAGGTATTCGCCGCGGTGATGCCGAAATGTTTGCCGTTGATTTTCGTTCCATTCACGCATGACGAGCGTTGTCGGATATTCCGGAATACTCTTTCTCAGCGCGGCAATTTCCTGTCGCTCAGCCTCGAACACCTCCGACTGGTTCACATACAACCGTTTCAACGCATCGTCAGTGGCTTTTGTCAGATCTGAGATCTCCCCCCCACGCGCCTGGACCTCTCCAGGATCATCCGTGACCGAAAGACGAAAGCGACCCAGAGCCGCGACAAAATGACGTTCAAACACCATCTCAATCGATAAGTCCTGCAAGGATTGGGGAGAATCAAGGAGTAATACCAATTCATGGCGCTTGCCTTCCTGCGTCGCCGTGGACCAACCGCTGGAACCGATGCCGTCATACACATTTGTTCCAAGCGACTTGCCTGATCCAATGGCAATCTTACCAAAATCAATGGATGCATCCTTGAAAGCGAGGGGCATTCCCCCGGATTTGGCAATGACTTCACTGAGGAAAAAATCTCCTTTCCGCCCCTCGTAATAAGCCGCGCCGGGGCCATTGGCGGGAAGCCGCTCGTCAGGCAATGCCTCAATTCGAATCGCAGACACCTGACGCTCGAACTGATTTTTCAGGTCATATTTGAGGCGATAAACATCCCGTTTTTGAAAATCGCCACTGGCAAACACCGACCCATCCTCCATCAAGTCAAGCAGCGGTCGGGTTGATTTCATGGAATCGGGACGCAGCGTGGTCCATTCGGCGGTTAGGGCCAGCGTCTCCTGCTTCCAGCGTTTGTATGCAGCAGGTTCGATCTGACCAATCAAGGCTGCCTCTGCCTTGCGTATTTCGGATTCAATGCGCTCGCGCTGCGCTTTCAATGCCGGGGAGGAAACTTCCATCTCGGGTTCATCCGCGTTGTTGAGCAAGGCAAACAGACTGTAGTAATCCTTGTGGGTGATGGGGTCAAACTTATGGGTATGGCATTGGGCGCACCCAACGGTCAATCCCAGCCAAATGGTCCCTGTCGTCGCCACCCGATCGACCATCGCATGGAATCGATATTCAAGCGGATCAATGCCGCCCTCCTCGTTAAGCATGGTATTGCGGTGAAAGCCCGTCGCGACTTTTTGATCCGCTGTGGCGCCCGGCAACATATCACCCGCCAACTGCTCGATGCTGAACTGATCGTATGGCATGTCATTGTTAAGCGCATTGATCACCCAATCCCGGTATGGCCAAATGGATCGAGGCCGGTCTTTCTCATATCCATTCGTATCGGCATAGCGAGCCAGATCCAGCCATGGACGCGCCCAGCGCTCACCATACTCCGGTCTTCCAAGTAAGGCATCGATGACGGTGGTGATCGCCTTCTCATGATCTAGTTTGTATTCAGCCAAAAAAGACTCGAGTTCGTCCGTGGACGGAGGCAGGCCGATGAGATCCAGATGCAAGCGACGCAACAATTTCTCAGGTGAGGCGGGTTTGGAGAATGCAAGCCCCTCCTGCTTCAAACGTCGCTCAATCAGTCCATCAACAGGATGCGTCGCAGATTCGAGCGGGACGGTCTGTGTCTCACGCGGAGAGACGAAAGCCCAGTGGTCTTCGTAGATGGCTCCCTGCTCAATCCATGCTCTGAATTTTGCCAACTCGTCGGGACTCAGTCTGGGTTTGTTGGAGGAAGGTGGCGGCATGAGGTCATCCGGATCCTCCGTCATCATGCGCTGGATCATCAGACTGGCATTTGGATCGCCGGGCACGATCCCTTTTTCCTTCACTGCAATCGCGCGATCATGGAAGGCCATTCCAGCTTCACGACTGTTTTCATCCAATCCATGGCATTTGAAACAGCGATCACTGAGAATAGGCCTGATGTCTCTTGCGAACTGGATAGTTTCCTCGGCCTGCGCGGCCAGAACGAGGCTCACTGAGCAAATAATGGATCGTAACATCAGCATTTTCTAAAGGAGATGTTAGCATAAAAAACGGGAGGGTGACAACTTTCGAGTGTTGAACCCTGCTTCAAGGAAGCGGTGCGCAACCATTCATGCTCAATCTGCAATCATGCGGCTGAAAAGCACGCGATTGACCTCTCCTTTTCGTTTTCCGTAACTCACCCGCACTTCCCCACAGGTCACCCAGCTTTCCTGATCACTGACTCGGCAGATCCCTGAATTCCCCAGACAGGCGTGGTTCTCAGGCAGGAGCACCTGTTCAGTTTTCCTGATAACGACCAAGCGCTCAGGGTCTACCCGGGCAATGAACAATGGCGCGCGGTGACGAAAAACATGATCATTGCCTGCACCACGGCGCGTGTAGACCAGATATAACTGATCGCCCACATGCGCCCAATGCTGCTGCGTGTTGTAACTTCCCAGAAGATCGCCATCGTCAAATCGCCATTCCTTGACTGGATCGTAATGGAGACCATCCTGACCACGGGTCACATAGGCAGCATGATCAGCCCTCAAGGTAAGGTAATAGCCCCCCTTGAAAGCGATCACCGATGGTTCATAAAGACCTCGGTCTCGCGCAATGGAATGTTCAGTTCCGTGCTCCAAGTAAAGCAACTCTTCTCCATCAAAACGGCAACGCGCGACCACACTGGTGTAGACACGCTGATCTTGTGTGCGCTGATAGCGTATCGGCAGAAGAAGATCACCTTCAGGCAGGACAAAGGGCTGATTGCAACCTGCATTGGCAGCCAGTATGTTTGCGCCAGAGTGATCCAATGAAGGCATGTCCATCGTTTTCAAGGGTCCCCATCGGCCGTCCTGCAGCGATTTGACCGCATAAGCAACCTTCTCTTTCAAAAAATCCTCCTGGCTGCCATTAGCAAAATTAAACGTTTTACCGGTGACAATCACCTTATGGGTCGCAGGATGGTAGGTCGGCCACAAATCACCGGCTGCGACTTCATATCCATCGTCATCCTGATGTCGGCCCAGACTGGGGATCAAACGAGGAGCGGACCAGGTTTGCCCACGGTCTCGACTGATGGATTCGTAGATATCGTAATAGCCATGACTCCCGAGTTTTCTGGTACGCGACATGGTGGTGATCGAGATGGGCTCCGTTCCCGGAACAAAAGTTGTCCTCGCTTGAGTCCAATCCCATTCGGCGAGTCCCTGGATGGAAGTCATGGACTCTATCGTCAGTGGCGCAGAAGTCAGGGTCTGTGACTGACACAGGATGGGACTACCAGCATAAAAGAAGACGCAAAAAAAGATCCCGGTAAGCAGCCACTGTTTCATCATGCAATATCGCAAGGTGTGCAAGGCAGGAAGACCCGACAGTAGAACAACAGGAATTGTTTCCATGGCCAAAAGTGTCGCTTGACCCTGGTATTGCGGATCAGGTGATTGAGGGGAACGTGCTTCGGACATGGTGAATAAAATGACAGTACCTTGATGCAATTGAAATTAAAAAGAAAGATCACCAAGCAGGCTGGCGTGTGCTTTGAGCCGATCAGCGGGAAGCAAGCCACAGTCGCCATGATGCAGTTTGCCAGAGCCAATGCAGGCATGAAAAAATCCAGTTTTCGTGGGATGCTTGATGCAGTCAGCATCCCGGAGGATCCGGTCATTGCATGTGCATGGAAGCTTAACAGAACCGAAAGTTGCACGATTGACTGCATTGAGGCAAAATTTTGAGATGTTTTTCTCAAAGGTTAACCTCAAGGACGGTCTCAAAGCGACATGCATGCTCCTATGCTTGAGCTTTTCTCTCGGACTACTCGGTCAAGCAAACAAGCCGATTCAATGGCATGACGCCTCAGAATGGGGTACCGAGGGACGGGCCTGGGGTAATGAAGAAAGAGCGCGGTGGTTTGACCGATTACCAGCCAGGGCAGAGGGAGTTGTGACCGATGCCGTCTGGAATCTGAGTCGGCACAGTGCCGGCATGATGGTTCGATTCCAGACCGATGCCTCTTCCATCCATGCCAAGTGGTCCCTGCTCTCAGCCAACCTTGCCATGCCACACATGCCTGCCAGCGGCGTGAGTGGATTGGATCTTTATGCACGTGATGAACGTGGTGAATGGCGTTGGGCAGCAGCCACTCGCCCGAACCAGCAGTCCATGGAGGCACGGTTACTCCAAGGTATCCGTCCGGGACTCCGTGAATATGTTGTTTATTTACCACTTTACAACGGTGCGGAGTCCTTGGAGATAGGCGTGCCTGAGGGAGCAGTATTCAAGGGACTATCCCCTCGCACGGCCAAACCGATCGTCTTCTATGGCACATCCATCACGCATGGTGCCTGTGCTTCTCGTCCCGGCATGACCCATCCAGCGATTCTGGGCCGACGCTTGGATCGCCCGGTGATCAATCTGGGGTTTTCAGGTAATGGCAAAATGCACCCGGAAGTCGGCGCTCTTTTGACAGCAATAGACGCCGCTGTATTTGTGATCGACTGTTTACCCAATATGAACGCCAAAGCTGTGACCGATAGAACCATCCCGCTGGTGCAGCAACTGCGAAAAGCGCACCCGGAAACGCCCGTTGTGCTTGTGGAGGACCGGCGTTTTACCAATGACTGGCTCCTTCCCGAGAAAGCAGCTTTCCATGACGCCAACCACACGGCCTTGCGCCGTGCTTACACCGAACTCAAAGGTTCCGGCGTCTCAAATCTTTTCTACGTTCCGGGGGACGATTTACTCGGTCATGATGCCGAGGGAGCCACAGACGCATCCCACCCCAACGACCTCGGCTTCATGAGGCAGGCGGATGTGTTCGAGCCTGTTCTGCGTGAGGCACTCCGCTTGAGTGACTCCCTGTGATCGGCCAGAGCGTTCAACAAAAAGACGCCAGACCGAATGAACGGTCTGGCGGCTCATTGTCTGGCTTAAATATTCGCTGGAGTCGGGTGCACCCAATCGCCCCGATACTTTCGTGCCAATCGTCGATTCGCTTCAGGATCTCCAATCACCTGCTCAGTTTCGGCATCCCATCGCAGTTCCCTGCCAAGTTCCATCGAGAGATTAGCGAGGATGCACGAGGCCGAGGAGATATGACCTTCGTGAATGTCAGCGACAGGACGTTTTCCCTGCTGACGTGATCTGACAAAATCAAGGAGCTGGCGTCGGTTTCCGGGAGCGGCGAACACTTCTGTTTCCTTGTGCACGAGATCTTCCGGGTATTGATCACTCTCGTCCACGGAATCCCTCCGAATGGTTTCGCCGCCATCATTCGGGATATAGTCGTAGCGCCACACACTCAGTTTCAAAGTCCCTTTCTCACCATAGATGGTAGCCCCCCATGGGTAATCCTTGTCGGGGTTCATTCCCCAGTTTTTCTGAGTCCAGACCATCTGCAGTCCATCGTAGTCAAAAAGTGCGTTCTGCGTGTCGTGCACATTCACATTGGAGTCGGAAGGTCGCATCAATGAGCCTCCTGTGGCGGCAACACGCCTGGGCCAGCCAAGATCGAAGAAGTAACGCATGAGATCGAAGAAATGAACGCACAAATCTCCGGTCTGCCCATTACTGAATTCCCTGCAATCTCGCCAGCTGCGCGGATGAAGCTTGGGATGATAATCTCTCCAGGAGGCGGGTCCGACATACATGTCCCAGTCCAGGTGTGCAGGAGGAGCAACCGGTGCTGGAAACGATTTTCTACTTCCGTAATAACTATGGATATCGATGTAACCGATTTTCCCCATCACTCCTGATCGAATGTATTTATCGCGCGCTTCCAGTAGATGAGGGGTACTGCGGCGCTCCAGGCCGACCTGCACGGTACGACCATATTTTCTGGCGGCGGCTACCATTGCCTGCCCTTCCACCACATCAATGCTGATGGGTTTTTGCACATAGACGTCTGCGCCCGCCTTGCATGCCTCCACCACCGGAAGGCAATGCCAATGATCAGGAGTACCCACCAGCACGATTTCAGGGGACTGGTCGCTCAACAGCTTGCGAAAGTCACCGTACACTTGAGGTTTTTTACCTGAACTCTGTCTTTGAGCCACAAGCTCTGAAGCCGCTTCAACCATGTTTCGATCAACATCACACAGACCGACAACATCGACAGGAGCCACCTGCATCAGGTGAAGAAGATCGGTCTTGCCATACCAACCGCACCCGATTAATCCCACTCGCAGGGGCTTTTCAGTCCCGGCGGCAAATAGGTTAGAACTCAGTGCGCTTAAGCCAACGGCACCCTTGGCTCCGTGTTGCAGAAATGTTCTTCGGTTCATGATTTTCTTTTTTAACGAATTTGAATGAGCATGCAGATAGGGGACATGGGGAGAGAATAAGGTCACCTGAGTTCCATGTCCATTTCTTTAAAGACTGCTGACGAGAAGCATCAGGGGTTATCCATCCAATGCTGCTCCCTCCAGCTGCCAAGAGAAAATATGGATCGACTTCAGGGATTCAGTTTTATCCAGCGAACGGCATCGATCACGACGAAGCCATCGGTGCCTTCATTGGATACAATGACGGATGCATCATGATGGAAATTAAACGTTCCAATTTGATGAAACCCGTTTTCCCCTTTGGGATGTGTCCGCTGATTAACCTGTATTTCATGCAACCCTTCACTGTGATGAACTTTCACAGGCACATTGGTAGCCCGGTTGGAATGAGGCAACCAGGAGATCTGAATGGCATATTCTCCCGATTCAGGCAGTTCAGTGAAGAATTCGGCCGAAGCCTGTCCATCGCGAATGTCACCATCGTGCTTGTAACCCAGTTTGTAGCCACTGTGAATCGTCGATTGCTTCCAGTTTCCTCTGAGCCTGGCTTCGGAATCGTCAACAATAATGCCATCAAGATCTGTTTGCCCGTAATTCAGAATCTGATCATCAGCTTCCAACCTGGTTTTGAGCTCCGAATAATTCACCTCCTGCACGGGGACCTTGGCATCGAGCGCCATGCAGGCAGCAGTGGCAGCAGATTGCCCCAGCACCATGAATACTGGTTCCATGCGAATCGATCCAAAGGCCATGTGACTCGCCGAAAGACAAATGGGAACCAAAAGGTTTTCCGCTTCACTCGGGCGGGGCACAATAGATCGGTAACTGATGGGATACGGGGGAAACCCTCCTACCTCGACATCCCCTTCATTCTGAACGAAGCCGTCCGAATTCACATACCGTTGAACATGGTGAGAATCCATGGTGTAGGCCCCCATGCCGATGGAATCACTCACTCTCTCTTTCTGCTGGCAATGGTTTTGAGTCATCACAAAGTCACTCACCATACGACGAGCTTCACGAACATAAAGCTGGTCCTGCCATCCATTGCCTTCCACAAATTCGTCCCGACACATGCCCCACCGCGCTACTTCATTTCGAATCTTGTCGGGAACACGCGGATGGTTTGCCAGTGTCCACATCAAGCCTTGTTGATACAATCGATGCTGAACCACCATTTGCTCTCGCTCGGCGTAACTGGCTTCAGGGTAGGCATGATTCTGACCAATGAAGTCCGTTGAAAATCCCGTGCGATTGTTGGTATCGGTTTTTCGATTCGGCATACCTGAATGGATCCATGGCATGCCTCGTTCACCTGCCTCAAAATTGCGGAGAAGCAATTCGTACCAGAGTGGATTGTACCCAGCAGGTTTGTGGAAAGGAATCCGATTATCAGGATGATCTGTCAAACACATGCGAAAGCAATAGGCTTGCAATCGCATGTCTCCAGCGCCTTCGACGCCCGGCCCCGTGGCGTCGATGAAAGGCAAGAGCCCACTGCCGGGATCGCCCTTGATTCGATAAGGGTCCACCCCCTTCATGAATTGATGATACTTTGCCATCCGGGTTTGCACGCCATTCAGTGATTCCTGATATTGACCGACGGGTTCACGTCCAACGGTGTAACGCACACCCACGCTTGCCATGAGATCCCCTTCGTAGGTTGCGTCCAGGAACATGCGACCCGCAAATGCTCGTCCTGATTCCATCCGGATGGATTGAATGACATTGCCTTTTTTCATGACTCCATGATCACGGTCCAATCGCTCATGATGAACCACTCTGAGGCCCACTTCCTGAATCCAAGCGCGATAAACCTTGAGTGCGGCACTGGGTTCAAACGTCCACTGCGTGCTCTCTCCATGAAGCGTCCGGCTCTGACCCCCACTTTTGTAAGAATCAGCGTTCTGCCATTCCCATGCGCTCTCATCCGCATAGTATCGGGCAATGCGTTCATAGAAAGACCGCGACAGACCACCGATCACATGCTTGTTGCCAATATCCGTCTGCCCGAGTCCCCCTGTTGTCAATCCGCCCTCACGACCTGACGGTTCGATGACAACCACTGATTTTCCCATCAAGCGTGCTTGAATGCCTGCGATGATTCCCGCACTTGTACCACCATAAATAACAATATCATGGACCTCATCCGCCAGCGTTCTGGTCGTCAGAGAGAGCGTCAGGATCAGACTTAAGAATAAAGAGAAATGTTGCATGTCCGTTTTTATTGATGTTCACCTGTGACAACACACCTTCTTCCTTGAGTCAGGACGCGAGGCGTGGTGCGTATCCTCAAAAATGGTTTGGGCTACCTGTCAGGCAGGTGGGGTTCATCCTTTTCGATGCGAAACAAATGATGTCGCGTACGAAGGAAAAACGCACTCCCAACAACCGCAGGCGAGGCCATGAAACCCGGACCTCGACGCGGATCATCATTGGCAACCCCCTCCTCCAGCGGGTTGGTTGCCATTATTTCGAACGCACGCCCGGGCTTGATCACCGTGGTCACCCCCTCCAGACTGAAGAAATAAAGCAATCCATCCACATAAACGGGGCATGCGCGGAACTTCCCTCCCACGCGCTCCTTCCAGACGGTCTCACCTGTATGGGCCTCAATGCAGACCAGGAAGCTATCGTCCAGAGCCATGTAAATCAGGTCCTCTACCACAATGGGAGAGGAGTATTTTGGGAAGGGAGATTTATTTGCCCAATGCAGGTGGGTATCCGTGACCACACCCCTGCCGCCTGCTTTCAACGAAATCATCTGAGCTCCACGGCTGAATCCCGTCACAAAGATGACATGGTCCTTGTCATAAAGAGGCCGGGGAGCAGCGGAATAGGCTCCATGATCAAACCTCCACAATTCCTTACCGGTCGAAGGATCATAGGCATAGGCCGCCTTGGCACCGACACTGAAGAGCCTCGCCTTGCCGCCCTGTTCAACGATCAAAGGAGTACTGTGAGCCTTTCTCCAGTCGCCCTCCTGCACCATTCTGTTTTCCACGTGCTCATCATTCCAGATGGCCGAGCGATCGGTTCTCCATGCCGTTTTGCCGGTTTTCTTGTTGAGAGCGATGTGGTATTGCTGATCAGCACCATCAAAGGTAAGGATCAACAGCTCCTTGAAAAGGACCGGTGAAGAGGATGCACCTCGGTAATGCCAGCAAGGCATGTCGTCTCTTTTCCAGATCACTTCGAAAGATTGAGCATCCAGACAGGCAGTTCCAAAACTGCCAAAGTGGACATAAACCCGGCCGGATTCAAGAACCGCCGAAGGCGTCGCGTAGCTGTTGTCCTGGCGGCCATTGCCCAGGGATTGAGGGTCATCGCTGTGAAAAATCTTTTTGTTCGCCAGTATGTCTCCACTGTTGGCGTCTACACAGATCACAAAGAAATCGTGTCCCTCCTCGCTGGCAGTCGTCAACCAGATGCGATCATCCATCACCACAGGGGATGAAAGGCCCAGCAGCGGGAGCCTGGTTTTCCATTGCACGTTTTTTGTGTCACTCCAATAGACCGGAACACCATGGATTTCTGCGTCCCCTTTTGCAGCAACATGACCATCACCCCCGGGGCCACGAAAATCAGGCCACGTATCTGCCGCGTTTCCAAGCTGAGGGAAAAGCAGTTGCGCAGTCAGGAGCCCAACAAGAAGTTTGCAATGCGATGCAGCCAGTTTGAAGAAAGGCACAGTGCTTGTATGATGGGAAGTCATTGTGAGAGATTGAGACAGGGGACTCAAAGTGTCAATCAGAGGACCGTTCAAATCCCCCCTCAAACTCCCTGCAAAAATGGAAACCAATCTACTTGGACGCTTGATCTGAGGTCCAGAAAGTGCCTGCCTCACTGACTTGTTTCTCGAAAGCCTCCAGCTGATTCAACATCAGAGAGACCATGTCCCCCTGCTCTTTGGCACGATCAAACCGTTCGCCCAGATCCTGTTCCACTTGAAACAAAAGAGGCGAATCACGCGAAGCACGGAAACCGTAATTATTTCCCGTTTGAGAATAAAGTCGCACGTGCAGCTTCCACGCCCCCATTCGCAGAGCGGAAGGCTTGTTGTCAGAGGCAGAAAAGAAGAACTTGAACGGCGACACGCGTTTTGAGGAATGTCGAAAAAACAGGTAAGCCCCGATATCACGACCGTCGATGGATCGATCCGCAGGCACCCTTCCTCCGGCAAGAGTCACCAAAGTGGGAAAAACATCCAGCGTACTGACAGGCGCCAGTTCGCTCTGAGTGGCAGCGATCATACCCGGCCAGCAAAAAACACCCGGCACCCGATGCCCTCCCTCCCAGGTGGAGCCCTTACCATCTCGAAAAGGTGTCGCATAGCCAATATGCATGCGCGCTTCCCCATATTTGGGATGTTCCACTGTGTCCTGAAAACGAATCCAGGGGCCATTGTCAGAAGAAAAGATGATGAGTGTATTCTCCGTCAATCCCGCATCTTTCAATGCGTTCCTGATTCGACCGACACCATCATCTATTTCCGCCATGACATCCCCAAGCAGACCGCGCCTGGATTGCCCTGCAAACGTATCGCTCGCGTGGATACCTAGGTGAGGCATGTTGTAAGGAATATAAGCAAGGAAGGGATCTTTTTTGTTTCTCTCGATGAAGGAAAGAGCCGCTTCGGTACAGCGTCCTGTCAAGGAGGCACACACATCATGTTTGGAGGGTAAATCTCTTGTGATGACACGATATCCGTCCACAGGGTCTGTGCCGTCAGGATCTGATTTCATCAGCATCGCATTGACGTAGTCATGTGAAACGTTGGTACCGATCCACTCATCAAATCCATGAGCCAAAGGAAGCGTGTCTTTGGAAAAAAGATTCTTTTGATTCGGGGAGCCAAGGTGCCATTTCCCAAAAATTCCCGTTTTGTAACCCTGTTCCTTCAGGGCCTCCGGAAGTGTCATTTCCTCAGGGTGCAAGTAACGTTTTGAAGAGGGACCAATCACCCAGGTACCCAGCCCTGAACGACCTGGATACCGCCCAGTCATGAGTGAATACCGAGAAGCACTGCAGGCAGGAGAAGTCACATAAAACTGAGTAAAGTTCAATCCTTCCCGAACCAGGCGAGTGATCTGTGGAGTCTGAATCGTTGGATTACCATTGTGCGAGTAGTCGCCATATCCTGAGTCATCGAGAAAGAAGATCACAAAATTAGGTTGGTCTCCTGCATCTCGTGCTTCCGCGACTTGAAAGTTCAATGAAAGAGCCGCGCACAAAAGTAGGATGACTGGGAATAATCCCGATTCAACCCGAGCACGCCAAAGGGTGTCATTGCCGTTGAGAAATGGTTTCATCATTAAAATAAAATAGAAGCAGTTCGCTTTCTGATCCGCATCAGAGACAAACGACTTTGTCAGTTTCGCTTGAACACCTCATGCCGGCGATTTCCGCCTGAGATCAAATATGCCATTAAATCCATGAGTTCATGCTGGTTCATCCCGTTGACAGTCCCGGGAGGCATCAGGGAAATCTGCGAAGGTTTGATTTCCGCAACATCTGAGGCAGGGATTTTCTGAACATCACCAAAGTTAAATGGATTCGAAGCAAGGGCGATCTCGGTTTCGTTTTTGAAGATGATCCGCCCGTAGCGGGAAGATCCATTTTTCAATGTCACCGTACTGGCCTGGTATTGTTCCGATATGGAATGACTCGGCTCGCAAATCGAAACGAGGATATCACGTATGGAATATCGATTCCCAACAGACCCCAGATCCGGCCCTGAATATCCACCCGAGCCCTGAAATCGATGACACGCCACACAACGCCCTGCAGAGAACATGGCCTTGCCGTTCTGATAATCCCGTCCGCTCAGTTCCCCTTCAAAATGCTGCATTGCCTTGTCCGTTTTCCATGCGACCGAAGGCCCTTTGGGAGTTGGAAGCTGACTGAGATCCACCCCTTCGATATCCCCGAGAAGCCAGGACACGGAGGTGGCAACTTCAGGTGCGAGATGTTGGATGGCGTCTTCTCTGATCGCCCGCATGTAGCCGGCAAAGCTCTTCCCCCCACTCTTCCTGAGCGTTTCATTCATCCACGAAAAAAAGTATTTCCGGTCCGCAAGGGTCCACCCGTTCTGAACGCGCCGCAGTGAGTATGCATATTGAATATTCTGACTGTTGGGCGTGTTGACCATCGTTTTCAGAATCTCCTTGCCATACTCGTGACGCGACAACATTTCCTTGTCGTAATCGAGGGTCCTGGTCTGTGTTATTTTCATCAAGGAGATCGTCTTTTTGACAACCTGAGGTGCATCCAGATAGGAAAGGACCCGACACAACTCGGTGTTCACTTGTTCATCGTCTGCCGGAAAGAATGGATCCAGATTTCCGATGACCACATTGATTAATTCTGGTGCAGGCTGACCCAATCTAATGAAGCAAAGGGAATAAGCTCTGAGAAGGGCAAGTTGATCCTCCGCAGCGAGTGAATCGAATGGAATTTGATTGAGCTTCTTCAAAATACGATGAGACAAGGACGGATCACCATGACGACAAAGAGCAATGGAAGCATGGATCAAGGCTCTTTGATCTTCTTCCCTCAGCACGCGTTCCTGCCACAAAATCACCGGTTGATTCTCAATGGCCAGGCGTGCGGCGTATCGAATATTTCGATCCGGATGAGACAAGTGAGGCCAGGACCTGGTGATGGCTTGATTGCCGGCATGTGGGTTCCCGTGAAAAACCTCCAACGAATGGCGCAGGTCCCTAAGATTTTGATTAGCTACCAGCCTTTTTTCTACCCCTTTTTGTGGAGGACCTACATACCGTATTCGATAAAGCTTGGAGTCCGTATTACGCCCTCCCACAAGAAAATACATGTGACCATCGGGCCCGAAACGCATGGCTGAAATATTCAGTGGCTGCCCATTGAGAAACTCTGTTTTGGTGCCCACATAACTTGAGCCATCCTCTTCCATGTCGATCAGATAAATAGAACCGAAAGTCCAATCGCATATGAACAGTTTATCCTGATACGGAGCAGGGAAATTTGAGTGATGACCAAAACTGATTCCGGTAGGCGAGCCGGGGCCGATGTTGATGACGGCACCCTTGCTGTCCGCAAAATACTCGGGCCATTTCGCAGAGCCCGGGCGCCAACCAAACTCACTGGCCGATGTCACATGGTTCACACGTGTCGGGCGATACCACGGAGTTCCCACATCAAACTCCAGATCAGAATCATAAGTGAACAATTCCCCTTCCCGGTTGATGGCGATATCCACGGCGTTCCTGAAACCTGATGCCACCATCACCCAATCCTTGCCATCGGGTGAAATACGACAAATCCATCCCGCCGGAGGTTGAATTCCAACCGCATGCCCCATCGCATCGGGCATTTCCTGAAGCAAGGAATCCGTTTCCCAGACGGCAGGCTGAAGACTGGGGATCCCCGAAGGCAGAGGAGTGTGATTCCCTGTCACCAGATACAATCCCTGACCATCTTCCGTCTTGATGATGGAATGAGCAGAGTGCTCGTAACCAACACCCAACTGCTTCAGCAGCGTGAATTCATCAAAGGTGTCATCTCCATCGGTATCCCTGATCCGGTAAAATCCCTTCATGGAGGACATGTAGAGACTATCAAACGCATACAGAAATCCCAGTGCTCCGCCCACGCGACGTCTCCCCCAGTTGATGGGCAGGTATGGGAAGCCCTCGAGAGGTTCGACACGGACTCCCGCCCCTTCGGTTTCCGTCAATGTGAGCCTGAACACCCCTTTGTCATCCTGATCTGATACGATGAGTCTACCTTTGGGGTCAAATGCCATGGCCACCCATGAACCTTGGGATGCGGGCACGTCATACAGAAGTTCAGCATCAAATCCTGAGGGCAAATTGATCTGAGTATCTGCATCGAGGACAAGATGCTCGGCACTTGCCTTTGAATTGCAGAGCGCAATGCAAACGGTAATCCACAAAATGACGTATTTCATCTGACTTTGCATGGGGTATGAAGCATTCAGCTGAGTATCGACAAATTAACCATCGAAAGCAAATCAAGGATGATCAGAAATTTGATTTATGATTGAGGGGATTTAGGATATGAAATCTCCGGGAAGAACGACTATGACGGCCTGCCTCCGTGAAGGTTCGTTTCAGCAAGATCAAAATGACAAGAATACAAGCTAACTTGACACTGCTGCTGGCCGGAGCCATCTGGGGAATGGGCTTTGTCGCTCAATCGAGCGCGATGGATGCTGTTGGACCCTACACGTTCATTGCTTTGAGGTTCTTGATTGCCACACTCATTCTGATCCCTCTTGCATGGAAAGAATCCCGATCCGCAACCATCCCCTTGAGCAGAAAAAGCTGGCGAGGTCTTTGCTGGATCGGGTGCGTTCTATTCCTCGGCATGGCTTCACAACAAGTAGGATTACTAACCACAACCGTGACCAACTCAGGTTTCCTTACAGGATTGTATGTGGTCATCACTCCCATATTGACCGTCTTGTTTCTGAGACAAAAACCACATTTTGTCATCTGGCCCGCCTCGGTGATCTCCACCATCGGCATTTATCTCATGAGCGGAGGTGATTTTGCCAAGCTGCAGACCGGAGATCTGTTGACCATCCTCTGCGCATTCTTCTGGGCCATTCAGGTGATCATGGTTGGAAATCTGAGTCGCCAGACGGCCCGGCCAATGACGTTGTCCGCGGTTCAATTTGGGGTATGTGCTCTACTGGGATTCATCGGTGCCCTGTCGTTTGAATCGTTTGAACTCGATGCCATCCGCGCTGCCACCAAGGAAATTCTTTATGCGGGGATCTTCTCCAGTGGTGTCGCATTTACACTACAGGCTATCGCTCAGCGATATACGACTGGACCTCAGGCAGCCATTTTCTTATCGTCAGAAGCACTCTTCGCGGGTCTGTTTGGCGCCCTCTTTCTGGGTGAGCGAATCAGCGGGATCGGATACGTGGGGTGCGCCATGATCTTCCTGGCCATGATCCTGGTCGAAGTTGTTCCTGAGTGGATCAAAGCCAAACAGCAACAAACTTGAAGACCTTCGCACTCCACTCGAAATCACGACAGGACAAACCAAGACAGCGGGCAAAGCAGATGAAACCGCATCGCCCCCTTCATTGTTTAACGCTGAAAACCGCGTGTTTGCATTAAAACACGGCACCGCATCACCCAATCTCCTGGTGCATCTCTGACACCTTCAAGGCGTCGAGGAACCGGGAAGAGAAGTATTGAAATGTTTTTGTCCGGCATTGGATAAATAGTTGGAGGGCTGATTTACCTTGGCGAAAAACAGGATAAAAGACAGGATAACTGCAACCCTGAGCAGCACCTTGCATTTATTTGTTGTGCGGAGGTTTGACGCCTTTGATGGCGCTATGAATAACATGAAAACATATCACAAATCCCACTTAATCGCATGGACTGCACTTTGTCTGTTTTCCACAAGTGTCCGGTCTGAAGTTCGAGTGCCATCCATCATTGGAAACAACATGGTTCTTCAAAGAAACCAATCCAACCCCGTTTGGGGTTGGGCAGATCCCAGGGAGACCGTCACCGTGACTGTCCATGATCAGACAGTGAAAACTCGGGCTGAAGATGACGGATCATGGCGTGTCAGTGTGTCGGCGTTGCCCACGGGGGGGCCATATGCAATGACCATCCGGGGAAAGAACACACTGAAATTTGAAAACATCCTTTCGGGCGAAGTCTGGATCTGCTCCGGCCAATCCAACATGCAATGGTCCATCAATGCATCCAATGACCCCGACCTCGAGAAATTAACCGCCCATTATCCTGAGATCAGGTTGGTCTCCGTTCCCCAAGTAGGCACTCAAGTGCCAATGGACGATTTCGAAGGACAATGGGAGGAATGCTCCAGTGACACCATAGGTAATTTTTCCGCCGTGGGTTACTTCTTTGGACGTCAGCTGCACAACACTCTCAAGGTACCCATTGGTCTGATCAATAACGCCTGGGGAGGTTCCGCCGCCGAGGCATGGATCCGCCGCGATTTACTGGAAACTGATGCTCGCTATGCCCCTCTCATGGAGCGGTGGAAAAAAACGGAGGCCAATGAGAAGTTGAAAACACAGATCGCCGACTATGAGAAAGCGATGAAAGAATGGAAATGGAAGGCCATCGAGGCCCGCGCCAAGGGGGAAGCCACTCCAAAAAGGCCTAATCGTCCCAATAATCAGCTGTTTGGCAATCATCGACCCTCCAACATTTACAACGGAGTGCTGCACCCAACAATTGGTTATGGCATCAAAGGAGCCATCTGGTATCAGGGAGAAAGCAATGCAGGAAGGGCTTATCAATACCGTGATTTATTTCCTTTGATGATTCAGAATTGGCGCGACGTCTGGAATCAAGGTGATTTTCCGTTTTACTGGGTTCAGTTAGCCGATTTCAGATTGGAAAAGGATCTGCCGGCTGAGAGTGACTGGGCTGAGCTCAGGGAGGCGCAAACCATGACCATGAGCAAGCTTGCCAATACAGGCGAAGCGGTCATCATCGACTTGGGGGAAGCTCAGGATATCCATCCAAAAAACAAAGAAGATGTCGGCAAGCGCCTCGCCCGCTGGGCTCTCGCAAAGGATTACGATTATGACCTGGTCTATCGCAGTCCGATCTATCAATCAATGGATCGGCAAGGTAGCAAGATCACACTGACGTTTGACCATGTGGGTGGCGGCATGGATTTATTTGACGTTAACACTCCCATTGGCTTTACCCTCGCAGGAGCGGATCAGCAATTCGTGCGTGCGGCGGCAAAGGTCATCAACAGAACACAGATAGAAGTGTGGAGTGAATCGGTCTCCAATCCGGTAGCCGTCAGGTATGCCTGGGCGGACAATCCCGTCTGCAATGTGCAGAACAAGGAAGGATTACCACTGACACCATTCCGCACAGACGACTGGCCCGGGATCACTGTCGACAATCATTGATATTTCCTGAAATCCCTGTATAAAAAAAGAAAGGCGCATCCAATGATGCGCCTTTCCTGTGCTTGGATCTGCAGTTCAATTCAAACAGTCTTTGATTTGCTTTTCACGCCGGACATCAGGAAATCGAGGTAGTGGGACAAGCTGTCTTTAAGATCCTTCCGCGGGATGATGGCATCGATCAAACCGTGATCACATAAAAACTCAGAGGTCTGGAAACCCTCGGGCAAATCCGCCTTGGTGGTGTCCTTGATCACACGTGGCCCTGCAAAACCAATGCGAGCGGCCGGTTCCGCGACAATTAAATCGCCCACACTCGCAAAACTGGCCATCACGCCCGCCATGGTTGGGTCAGTTAATACACTGATGAATGGTAATCCCTGCTTGCCGTGGTAGGCCAGCGCACCGCAGGTTTTTGCCATCTGCATGAGACTGAACATACCTTCATACATTCGAGCTCCACCACTGGTGGAACAAATGATGACTGGTAAACCCAATTCGGTTCCCTTCTCAATCAATCGAGTCAATTTCTCTCCGACTACGGATCCCATGGAGCCGCCATTGAAGCTGAAATCCATGACACCAAGAGCGATTTGATGATGATTCAGTGAACCCAGCCCAGTGATCACTGCATCCTTGAGACCGGTTTTCTGCTGATTTGCTCTGATCTTACTCATGTAGCCGGGAAACTCCAACACGTCTACGCTGGACATGTTTTCATCCATTTGCTCAAAGTCATCGGCATTGACAAGTGAATGCACACGCTCCCAGGCCGTCAGTGCAAAATGATGTCCACAAGTGAAGCAAACATTCAGTTTGGCTTCGAGTTCCTTGTCATAGATCATCTCATTGCACTTGGGACATTTCGTCCAAAGCCCTTCTGGAATGACTCGTTTTCGTGGCCCCCCGGTCAAAGGACGAGGCCGTTTCAGCATCACCTGCTCAGACGCACTTGACAAGGGCGTCACCGTCGGCTCTTTGGCTTCTACGCCTGGGATACTGCGGGTCGTAAATTTGGTATCATGCTTTTCTGGAGATTTACTCATCTTGTTGCAATTTCTAAAATTCTTTTACCAAAGGTTGTTAAAAATTCTCGTTATATCGAAGCCTCATTCAGGTTCCCATCACTCCCAGCCCACGAGCCAGCGTCCAGACATGCACCGATTGGGCGCCTGCACACATGCAGACGCGTGCGCACTCATTGACAGTCGCGCCGGTCGTAAACACATCATCGATCAGGAGAATCCGGCGATTTGAGATTGTCTCGACATCAACCACTTCAAAGGCCTTCGCCATGTTGACAGCCCTCTCTTTCCGACTGAGCATAGTTTGTGAAGGCGTGTGAGCAACCCTTTTTACCACTCCTTCAAGGCAAGGCAACTTTAAGCGAACCGCCATACTTTGGGCAAGGAATGCGGATTGATTATATCCACGCTCACGCTGCCGAACGGAATAAAGCGGTACCGGAAGGACAACATCCCAGGTATCAATGACACGGTCGTTGAAGAGCGCATCCCCCATCAAACGTTCAAAAAGAGGTTCCAGCCAGCGGGCATTGGCGTATTTATAACGGTGTAACATATCCAACATCAGTGTATTGGCAACGCATGCGGACCTTGATGAAACAAAGAATAAACGGACATCGTGACAATTCGAGCATTGGAATGCCTGATGTATTTCCCCTTCGAAAGGAAGTCCACAACGATGACAGAAGGGAGCCTGAACAGACATGATGCCCCGTTGACAAGCTTCACATACAAACCCCTGCAAAGGTAAGGCAGTGGAATCAAGGCAGATCTGACATACTTCAGGATAAAACAGGCGGACCGGTCCCTCGACAGCTGTTTTCAGGATGTTTTTCAATGTTCTGAGAAGAAATACCATGCAGTAAATTCACAAAAGACTTCTAAGCTATTAATAAAAATCCTTGATCCCTCCAAGGTCTAAAACTAACACTTGAAACGTGAAAACTGGAACGGAACGAGACACATTGAGCATGGTTTCTGCTCATTTGAAGGCATGCTGAATCTCTTTGGCCGAAAGAATCCATCTGAAGGCGAAGCCGTTGGACCTGGTCCATTCGGCCCCTACAAGCTTCATGAACTCATCAACAGTGGTGGGATGGCTGACCTTTGGTTGGCCACAAACCCGGAGGGCCAGACGGTCGCGGTCAGGCTTCTCTTATCCAAATTAAAAACGGATTCTGTTGCCCGAAAACGATTTATCGCAGGCTGCGAAATTCTTGCTGATGTCCACAACCATGAATACATCATCCACTACGTGGAGCATGGCAAACTTCATGGTGAGCACTTTCTGGTCATGGAGTATGTTGAGGGACTGAACTTGAAGGAAGCCATGGCCGATGATACCATGGAATTAAGCGAACTCATCGGCAACATATTGATCGACAGCGCGGAAGCTCTTGAACATGTGCATGACTGCGGTTACATGCATCTTGATTTCAAACCAGAGAACATCCTCGTGTCGCGCAACGGTAATGTGCGCCTGCTTGATTTCGATCTTTCCCAGGCACGCCCTGAAACACCGATCAAGTTACAGAAAAATCCGGGTACCCCTGCCTACATGGCTCCCGAACAATTACAGCGAGAAGCCATCGATCACCGGGTAGATATTTTTGCCTATGGGGTCATGGCTTACGAGGTCTTGACCGGCCAGAAGCCCTTTCAAGGACAATCACCCGACGAAATCCTTCGCAAGCAAATCCATCGAGGAAAGGATTTCATTCCTCCTAGGGATGTGAATCCACATATTCCAGTCGGAGTTGAAAAAAGTATTTTGAAAGCACTGGAGCCCGACCCAAACAGGCGCCATGGACTGGTCAGTGTGCTTCTTCATGAATTGAAAACCGCGCTTTACGTTTGAGCGGCAGCATTTTTTACCTTTTGAAATCGAGTTACATTCCGTAAAGTGTGGTCTTACTCCGCGACGCACAAAACTATCAAAGATCATGAAACGATATTTGACATTTCTATTGGGCTGCATGTTGCTTACCCAATCAACGCAAGCAGCCAACTGGCCGCAATGGCGAGGTCCGAATTTCAACGGATTCACAGACGAAAGCAACCTTCCTGAGCGATGGTCCAAAACTGAAAATCTGGCATGGACAAAGGATTTGCCGGGAAGCAGTGCGGCTACACCGGTGATTTGGGAAGATAAGGTATTGGTTTCTTCTACAGACGAAACCAATCAGACCCTGCTTGCGATTTGTCTGGATCGCACAACTGGAACCATACAGTGGTCCAATAAGGTTGCCGTCGGTATGAGGCGCGATGACCGAAGCAATTTCGCCTCCCCTTCCCCTCTCACGAATGGCAAACAGGCCATTTTCTTTTATGGCAACGGAGAACTCGTTGCATTCGACATGGATGGAAAAAAGCTTTGGGGCTTCAATCTCGAGAAGAAATGGGGAGAATTCTGTTTCCAATGGACATTCAGCAGCACGCCCTTGCTTTACGGGGACACGCTTTACATTCAGGTTTTACAGCGAGATATACCGGTCCACGGCCGGGGTTTTAAAGATAAACCAAACGAGTCCTACATAGCGGGTCTCAATCCAGCGACAGGTGAAGTCAAATGGAAAACACTGCGCCCCAGCGATGCTCGAATGGAGTCGTTGGAAGCCTTCTCAACCCCAATGCCCTACACGCACGACGGAAGGACTGAAATTCTAGTGGTAGGTGGGGATGACATCACCGGGCACGACCCTGAAACCGGAAGAGAGATCTGGCGATGGGGAACGTGGAATCCAAAACGGATCACCCACTGGCGACTGGTCCCTTCTCCCATAGCCGGAGCAGGGATTGCGCTGGCATGCGCACCCAAGAAAGATCCAATTTATGCGGTGAAGCTGGGCGGCAAGGGTAAACTGAACGATGACGCACTTGCCTGGGTAAGCAATGATCAACGCAGTCTGAGTTCCGACGTTCCTACCCCTGCTTTTGCATACAAGGACTTTTTCATTTTAAGCGATGTGCGAGGCGCACTTTCCCGAGTACATCCGAAAACAGGCGAAATCAAGTGGTCTCTGGAACTGCCTGGACGCAGCAAGTTTGAAGCTTCTCCACTGGTGGCTGATGGAAAGGTTTATCTCATGAATTTCGCTGCAGATGTCGTGGTGGTGGATGCCAGCAACGGGACCATCAAGGCAACGATTCCAATGGGTGAGCGCGGCGACAACATGACGCGCTCCATGATCACAGCGGCCCATGGAAACTTGTTTATCCGGGCCAACAACAAACTTTACTGTGTAGGTAATTAAAGCAATCCAACTAGAATGAAAAATATGAGAAACAAAATCCTTGTCGCATTCCTCATGTCACTCTTGGCATTCCAATGCTCCGCCACAGCTGCAGACTCCGGAAAGAAAGAGGACAAAGCACCTGAAATAGTCACACCCGGCAACAATCACTCAGCACCTTCCGATGCCATCGTGTTATTTGATGGATCAAACCTGGACGCATGGCAGAGTGGTGACGCTCCAGCCAAGTGGAACCTGATCTCGTCGGAGTCTGCCATGGAAGTCAAAAAAGGCGCGGGTTCCCTGAAGACAAAGCAATCATTTGGCGATGTACAGTTGCACATTGAATGGGCTTCTCCCAGTGAAGTGAAAGGGAACGGTCAAGGCCGGGGAAACAGTGGTGTTTACTTGCAGGGACGCTACGAAATCCAGGTGTTGGATTCCTTCAACAATGAAACCTACTTCAACGGACAGGCAGGTTCCTTCTACGGAAACGCAGCACCTTTGGTCAATGCCTCGAGACCTCCCGGAAAATGGCAGGCATATGACATCATTTTCATTTCCCCCAAACCTCAGAAGGATGGTTCGGTCAAACCGGGCTCCTTCACGGTATTGCACAACGGAGTCCTCATTCAGAACCACACGACCATCAAAGGGGGCGCTACAACCGCTGCGGCTTTCAAGGGCATGGCTCCTGAAGGACCGCTTGTCTTGCAGGATCACGGTAATCCTGTCCGATTCCGCAACATCTGGGTTCGCGAATTAAACAAGTAAGATTCGGAACTCTTTTCTGAAGGCGACTCCGCTTGGGACAAGGGCTTTTGCCCTCACCTCGGAGTCGCTTTTTTTGTTGAAGAAGTTCTTGTGGAAATCCGTTTTGCCCGATTTTGTCCACCGTCTAGACATCAATCACATCATCATCATCCAATCCAGTCTGGGGTTTCACATGGGGCTGTGGCATTTTGAAACGTTGAGAAACCCAACCCGCTGCACGACCGCTTATCAGACGACGCAAGGGCGGGATCAGGAGACTGAACCCGATCAGATCCGTGATGATTCCTGGCGTGATGAGCAGCAGGCCGGCAACCAGGATCAGCAAGCCATCCAGGAGTGCCCCCGCAGGCATGCGTCCCTGAGCCATGTCTCGTTGAATTTTCTGCAGAGTGGTAAAACCTTGTCGATGAGCCAGCGTTCCCCCCATGAAACCTGTCATCAGGATCAGCCAGATCGTGGCTCCCCACCCCATGACGGCGCTCAGTTTGAGAATCAACCACAATTCCAGTAGCGGGAAACCAACAAAAAGCAGTAACCACTTCCACTTGGCGCCCGGCTTGATGGGGCGACCGGATTGCATATTGAATCGAAAAAGCATCTCGCCTCATTATGCCAGTATTCGCGCAGAGTTCAACGATCTGAAAAATCGTATTTTTTTAAACGTAATTATTGTCAGAATATGAATTTGTGGTTAACGAATGGATGTGGCATTTTTAACCCACAAAGAACAATGGGTGGTATTCTGGATACTGTTCCTTCTGATGGTTGGTTACGGCGTGAAACATTATCGTTTGAGTCATCCACCGGAACGGTCCGACACAGAGCTCGCGCCTTGATTAGAATATGCAAACGCTCGACTTTGACCAGACTGTTGAACAGATAACGCAATCCGATGAAAGGTTTGCGCCAGATGCCTACTATTTCCTTCGAGACGCTCTGGACCATACCCAGAGCCAAATCAAAAAAGAGAAAACATCAGGCAAACAACCCCAGCACGTCTCAGGTGAACAATTGCTCAAAGGTATTCGAGACCTGGCTCTCGAGCAGTTTGGCCCAATGGCCTTGACCGTGATGTATGACTGGGGGATGTTGCGCTGCGAAGATTTTGGCGAAATCGTTTTCAACATGGTTGACCACAAATTATTATCGAAAACCAAGGAAGACACACGGGCCGATTTCAAGTCTATTTACAATTTTGAAGATGCTTTCAAAAAACCATTCCTTCCAAGAACACGCCCCGAGTTCTCCCCTGAAAAGCCAAAGAAAAGCCTGAAGCAGAAAGATCGATCCTGAAACTAGTGGTTTGACCTTGCTTTCCGGGGGCAACTTGCCAATACCAGTGATTCAGAACTTAACTCGATTACCATCACACATATTACATGTCCGATTACTCTATTTCCTCACATTCCTCAGGAGCACAGCTGTGCACGCTGCCTAACGGGTTAACAATTATTTTACTGGAAGATAAAAGTGCTCCAGTTGTTTCAGTACAAGCCTGGTGCGAGGCTGGAAGCATTCATGAAGACAAATGGCTGGGTGCCGGACTCTCTCACGTTCTGGAGCATATGCTCTTCAAGGGAACCAGCACTCGGGGAAAAGGTCGAATTGACCAGGAAGTTCAGGAGGCGGGAGGCTACATGAATGCCTATACCTCCTTCGATCGGACCGTTTATTACATCAACACGCCCTCCTCAGGCACACATGTTGCCGTAGATATCCTTTGTGATATCATGCAAAATGCCTCACTGCCGGAAGATGAACTCATCAGCGAGCTGGATGTGATCCGTCGAGAGATGGACATGAATCATGACGACCCTGCGCGTCGTTCCGGACGTGGGCTTTTCGAAACTGCCTATCTGCACTCTCCTTACCGATATACCGTGATTGGTTACCCGGATGTTTTCAACCGTATCAGCCGCGAGGACGTGTTTGATTATTACCGGAAAATGTACACACCATCGAATCAGTTTTTCATCGTGGTGGGTGACATTGATATCAAAAAGATCGCAGATCAAATCAGCGCAGCCTACAAAGATTCCCCATTCAGCCCCCTCCCCCCTGCATTTATTCCATCTGAACCGCCTCAACTGGCACCTCGTCAAAGAGTGGAAGAATCATCGATTGAGCTGGGGCACACCCATTTGTCATGGCATATCCCCGACATCCGGCACGAAGATCTGCCAGCCCTCGAGACATTATCGATCATCCTGGGGGGTGGAAGGAGTTCGCGCTTGTATCGAAGTCTCAGAGAAGAGCAAGGTGTCGTTCATGCCATTGATGCCTGGACTTACAATCCAGGAAATCCCGGATTGTTTGGGATCAGTGCTGTCTTCGATGGTGGCCAGTATGAGAAAGCCGTTCAGGGCATCGAGGCGGAATTACAAGGTGTCAGGGAAAAGGGTGTTACCTCCTCCGAGGTAGCCAAGGCCGTCAAACAGTTTACTTCTGCCACTCTGGCGGCTCGTAAGACCATGCAGGGACAAGCGCAGGATCTGGGCGGCGCCTGGATGGCGGCCAGAGACCTCGGCTTTTCCAATCGATATTTGAGTCAGGTTCAATCCATCACTGCTGAAAAAATAGTCGAAGTTGCGAACAGATACATGTTCCCGGATAACCGAAGCACCTTTGCACTTTTGCCCAAGGGCAGCAGCCCTGTTTCGCTCCAAAAATCCGCCAATGTCCATCGAACTGAAATTGAAAAATGGGAGCCTGGCAATGGAATGCGTGTCCTGTTCAAACAAGATGATCGATTGCCATTTGTAGAGATTCGCTCGGTGTTTTTGGGGGGGGTTCTTGAAGAGTCCAACGCCGACAGCGGCATCACACAACTCATGAGTCAGGGACTCCTCAAAGGCACGGCGGATCGATCAGCTGGAGAGATAATGGAGGCCATCGAGGCGATTGGCGGCAGCGTTGAGGCGTATGCAGGAAACAACAGCTTTGGATTGAACATTGAGGTGTTGAATCAGGATGTGAAGTTTGGACTGGATCTCCTGCGGGAAACACTTCGCTTCCCTTCATTTCCTTCCACTGAAATTGAGCGGGAACGCCAGGTGCAAATGGCTGGTATCCGCGCGCAGAAGGATCAATTGTTGGGCCGGTGTTTCAAACTCATGAAGAAGGGATTGTTCGGGGAAAAAGGCTATGGGCTTTCGAACGCGGGTGAAGAATCATCTGTCCAATCATTGAGTATCGAGCAAATCAAGTCACACCACGGACGGCTCGTGAAACCAGGTAATCAGGTCTTATCTATTTTTGGAGACATTGATATTGAGCGGGTAAAAAAAGAACTTTCAAACCTTTGGGAAGACAGCAGCGAGTCATCAAGGATTGAATTGCCACAGTCGCCATCCGAAACGCGTGTTGAAAGCCTTGATTTATCGGAGACATGCGACAAAAAACAGTCGGTGGTTGTCTTTGGCTTTCCTGGAACGACTTTCTTCGACAAGGAGCGTCATGCACTGGATTTGTTGCAGGAAACATGCAGCGATCTGGGATCTCGACTCTTCATGCGTATTCGAGATGAATTGGGGTTAGCCTACTATGTTGGCGCACAGCACATGCCAGGCTTAGTGAGGGGTTACTTCGGATTTTATGCAGGCACCTCTCCGGAACACGTCGAACAAGTGAAGGAAGAATTCAAAATTCAAATAAACAAAATCAAAAGTGAGGGTATCACGCAGCAGGAATTAGATCGATCCAAAGCAAAGATGTTGGGGCAGAAACAGATCGCACGTCAGGACCTGGGCCACCTGGCCATGGCCAGTGCGCTGGATGAACTTTACGGGCTGGGCTTTCAACACCCTCTGGAAGAGGACGCGGCTATTCGCGCTGTGAGTCTGGAAGATGTGCAGAAAGCCGCGGAAAAGATATTCGACCTTGAAAATTCAACCGTCGCCGTGGTAGGACCATGACATGAGCAAAGCACTTACCATTGTTGCCACCATCGAAGCCAAACCAGACAAGATCGATCTGGTGAAGGCGGAGCTGAAAAAGCTGATTGCGCCGACTTTGAAAGAAGCTGGTTGCATTCAATATGACCTGCATCAAGACAACCAAAATCCGGCTTTTTTCTTATTTTTCGAAAATTGGGAGAGCCGGGAACTCTGGCAGAATCACATGAACAACACTCATCTTGCCGAATATGCAAGCGCTACCGAGGGCTCGATAAACGCTATTGTCATCCAGGAAATGTCGCAGGTGTGAGTGGCTGATCTTTTTGAGGAAAGCACATTCACAGCCCGAAACAAGGGCTATTCCTTCAATCCGCCAAGTGCGGCGGAGACGAGTAAGGCCCTTACTTATTGAAAATGGTAGTCACCCGAATCCCCATTTTTTCGGCGAATGTAAAGAAGAGAAGCAGCAAAAATGGAAATGTGACGATTGCCAGTTTGAGGATTGTTTTGCGGTTCATGACTCCTCGCCTTCTTCCCAGTCCAAAGCATGCTTTTTAAGTTCATCCAAATCGACGAACTCAAGCGCCGAAATATGGGTGGACTTGAGGAGAATGCGCGGGGGGCATCCTGCCTGCAGTGCTTCCATCCAGCGACTGAGGCAGACACACCAGCGATCTCCCTCTTTCAATCCGGGAAACTGATATTGCGGGTTAGGTGTGATCAAATCATTCCCACCCTGCCGACCAAATTCCAGAAACGCATCGGTCATTTCCACACATATCACGTGGAGACCATGATCGCCAGGACCGGTGTGGCACTTGCCGTTGCGATAGTAGCCCGTGACTGGATCTGTGCAGCAGGATTGCAATGGTGTGCCTAAAACATTGCTTGTTGTCTCTTCTCGTTCGTTCAATCCCATAACTTAGTGATAGAGAGATAACTGTTTTTCAGCAGAAAGCAAAGGTTTACCCTCATTTGAATCTACATGGAATCCAAGTCCAATTTCCTTTGATTTCTGACCTTGTTTTGCTGTAATGGTGGTGAGATTCAATGTTTGCAGGATAAATCTTTTAAGCTGGCCCCAAAACAAACACCTGATCACCGCTTGTTCCATTCGCGCCAAGACATTCATGACACTCCTACAACAAATCACACTTAATTTCGGCGGCATGGCATGCATCCAGACCCTTTTCCTGAGCATCGCCGCAGTGAATGCGGGGACCACGGATGCCTTCCCCTTTAAAACCAGGCCTCACTTGTCAAATGCACCGCTTTTTGAATCGCTGAAGGCTGAAACCACAGGCATTGACCTCAAATATCGTTTCCCTGAAAAAGCCCCTTTCAACATGTTGACTGATCAGGGCGCAGGTTCAGGGGTTTGTATTGGAGATGTCGATGGGGACCATTTGCCTGATATTTTTTTTACGCATTATGATCATGGAAACAAACTCTACCGCAACCTTGGTGATCTTCGCTTTGAGGACATAACCGACAAAGCCGGTCTTGGCGGCCGACAGGGTTGGAGTGGTGGAACTACTTTCGTGGATATCGACAATGATGGCGACCTTGACCTTTTCGTTGCGGTCTACAATGCACCCAATCTTCTCTACATCAACCAAGGCAACGGAGTTTTTGATGAACAAGCCGCGCAATTCGGATTGAACCACCGCGCAGCAAGTGTGATGACAGCCTTTTGCGATTATGATCGAGATGGTGATCTGGACGCTTACCTGGTCACTCACCGCTTGAAGGTCAATGGTAAGCATATCCTACCCAAGACCACTGCTGAGACTTTCCAGCGCAGGATCATTGAGATGGATGCGGATCGAAAGCCATCCATGACCGCGGAATATGAGGAGATATTTCAGATGATGGACAAAGGCAAGGGGCGTATCGAACTCGTCATTGCGGGAGGCAGGGACAAATTATATCGCAATGATGGCATGGAAGGATTCAAGGATGTCAGCGAAGAAGCAGGCATCTCTGGATTCGACATTGGCCTGGCTGCCACCTGGTGGGACTTTGATAATGATGGATGGCAAGACCTTTACGTCAGCAACGACTACAAAGGTTCAGATAAACTCTATCGAAATAATCGAGATGGAAGTTTCACTGAAATTGCCCGGTCTGCCCTCCCTCACATTCCCTGGTTCTCCATGGGGTGTGATACTGCCGACATCAATAACGACGGGCTCATTGACCTTTTCGCAACCGACATGTCAGGCACAAGCCATTACAGCAGGAAGATTGGTATGGGCGACATGCGCGATGAACAGTGGTTCATGAAAAACGCGAATCCACGTCAATACATGCGCAATACTCTCTTTCTGAGCACCGGTACTGAGCGGTTGTTTGAGGCTGCTTCCATGATGGGCATGGCCAACACGGATTGGTCATGGTCTCCCAAGTTCGGTGATTTCAACAACGATGGCATGATTGATCTCTTCGTCTCTAACGGCATGTCACGGGATTTCATGAACAGCGATCTTGCCGCAACGATCACGAGTCGATACAGCAAACAGTGGCGCCAGACTGCCGTTTTGAAACAGAGAAATTTGATATTCAAAAACTCGGGCAATCTCAATTTCAAAGAAGTAGGCAAGGATTGGGGAATCACACAGCTCACGGCCAGTTTCGGAGCAGCCATCAGTGATCTGGACAGGGATGGTGATCTGGATCTGATTGTTCATAATTTTAACGAGCCTGTTTCAGTTTTTCGTAACAACGAAAGCACGCATCAATCGGTCTCAATTCGATTGAAAGGAAGCACCAGTAACCATTGGGGTATCGGAGCAAAGGTGAAAATCGTCATGAAAGATGGTTCCTTTCAGGTCCGATCGCTTGGATTATCTCAGGGCTTCATGTCCAGCAATGAACCTGTTCTGCATTTTGGATTGAAGGATCAATCACAAGTTCAGAAAACAATGATTCATTGGCCATCTGGAGTGATTCAGGAAATAGAAAATCTGTCCACGGGACATCTCGTCACTATTACCGAGCCCGATAAAGACAAAGAGCGCATGATAAAGTCCGATCCATTGCCCACCCTTTTCAAGGGTATCCCATTGGGTATCGCCGTCAAACATTCTGAAAGGGATCATGACGATTATCAGACTCAACCTCTGATTCCCTGGAAAGTATCGCAATCGGGCCCCGGGCTGGCCGTGGGCGATGTTGATGCCAATGGAACGGAGGATATTTTCATGGGAGGTGCAGCTGGTCAAACCGGGTATCTTTTGATGCGATACCAAAACTCCCCTCCCAAGAGGATTTCGACTCCGTTCAGAGCGCATGTCAATCACGAGGACATGGGAGCTTTGTTCCTTGATTTGGAAGGAGATGGTGACCTTGACCTTTATGTTGTTTCAGGAGGTGTGGAATGCGCCCCCAGACATGCATGGCTTCAAGACAGACTCTACGTGAATGACGGCACCGGACGTTTGACCTCAGACCCATCCAGGATCCCCGACACGCGCTATTCTGGATCTTCGGTCTCAGCTGCCGATTTTGATAGAGATGGCGACCTCGATTTGTTTGTGGGAGGGTTTTCCAAGCCGGGAGCTTATCCCACAGCGGAACGAAATATATTACTTCTGAACGATCGTGGAACACTTGTGGATAGCACCGATGCATCTGCCCCTTCGCTGGCCACGTCCGGTCTGGTCAAAGGAGCCCTCTGGAGCGATGTGAATCAGGATGGCTGGATAGACCTGCTTGTCACCCATCATTGGGGCCCTGTGCGATACTTCGAAAACCAAGGGGGCTCCTTGAGCGACTCAACAGAGGGGTCAGGCATGCAGTCTTACCAAGGACTCTGGAATGGCATTGCTGGAGCGGACGTCGACAACGATGGGGATATTGATTACGCAGTCACCAATCTGGGACTCAATACCAAATACCATGCCAGCAGGAAGAAACCTTTCACCATGTTCTACGGAGACATGGACGGTTCAGGAAAAAAGAGACTGATCGAAGCGGAGTATGAGGGAGATAAATGGTATCCCGTCCGAGGCAAGAGTTGTTCAACCCTTGCCATGCCTTCCCTGAAAAACAAATTCCCCGACTTTGGCTCCTTCGCGATCGCTACATTGGAAGAGATTTATCCTCCAGCCAAGCTTGAAGACAGTGAGCGGTTCGATGCCACTCATCTTGAGTCAGGTATTTTCATGAATGACGGAACCGGGTATTTCGAGTTCAGACCGCTTCCTCGGCTTGCTCAGATCACGGCCGCATTCGGGGTGACTTTTTCTGATGTGGACGGCGATGGATTCCAGGATTTACTCATCAGTCAGAACAGCTATGCCCCTCAATTGGAAACGGGGCATTTTGACGGGGGTCAGGGACTATTGCTGCGAGGAAATGAAATGGGATACTTCAAAGCTGTCTGGCCAAAAGAAAGCGGGTTCTCCGTGCCGGGAGATGCCAAATCGCTGATCCTGATTGATTGGAATGACGATGCCAGACTCGACCTGCTCGTCGGCAGGAACAACGATACGATGCTGGCATTCAGGAATGAGGCAGACCTGGGAGCAACTCCAATGATGATAAACCTGAGAGGTTCACGAAAAAACCCTCACGCGATCGGTGCAAAAGTTACGGCTGTCATGAGTGATCAGTCATCTTCTATGAGGGAATGTTATGCAGGTGATTCTTACTTGAGTCAGTCAAGTCCAAGTATCCACTTCAGTATACCAAAGGGTAAAAACCTGAAAGAAATCAGAGTCCACTGGCCGGACGCCACCCAGTCAAAACATCCATTTAAAAACAAAGGCCAGAACATAGTTCGATTATCAAAACCAGGCATCCAGTAAGGCTGAGGGGGCATTCTGTATCGTAACAGAAAATCAAGCGGGAATTTTGAGAGCGCTCCGAGGCATGAGTTCCCGAGTTCACTTCATCATGACAGCGGGAGACGTTTCCCCTGCAACTTGGCTTGACCTTGAGCTCATTCCTTGCGACATATGGAATCCATGAAACACCTGATTCTTGCTGGCCTCGGAACACTTGCTCTGTCTTGCGGCGTAAGCGCGCAATCTCACACGCTTCACTCTTTTGAAAAGCTACAGTTGACGGACCGGTTCTGGAGTGAGGGAGCAACCTTTGGTGACTTTAACAAAGACGGGAATCAGGACGCGGCTTCCGGTCCTTATTGGTGGGAAGGCCCGGCTTTCACGCATCGACACACGTTCTACTCCGACAAGCGCGGATGGGAAAAGCAACATGCCGACGGCAGCGCTCAAATCATTCAAGGTTATGAAGGCGCACTCGGGACCAAGAACAGCTACTCGGAAAATTTCGTGGCCTTCTCGCATGATTTCAATGCGGATGGCTGGGATGACATTCTTGTTTTGGGGTTCCCCGGAAAAGAATCATCCTGGTACGAAAACCCACAGGGAAAAGATCATTACTGGAATAAGCACGACATACTGGATGTCACCGACAACGAATCTCCGACCTTCCTCGACTTAACTGGCGATGGAAAACCTGAAATAGTATGCGGTTCAGGCGGCTATTATGGTTATGCAAGTCCCGATTGGTCACAACCTGAAAAGCCCTGGAAATTTCATCCGATCACCCCCAAGGGTCCCTGGCAGCGATTTACTCATGGCCTGGGCGTCGGAGACGTCAATGGCGATGGCCGCATGGATCTCATGGCAAAAGAAGGCTGGTGGCAGCAACCTGAGAACCTGGCTGGCGATCCTGAATGGAAATTCCATCCTCAACTTTTCAGCCCGGGAGGGGGAGCTCAAATGTATGCCTACGACGTAGATGGTGACGGTGACAATGATGTCATTACCAGCATTGCTGCCCACGGATACGGGTTGGCATGGTATGAACACATCCCCACTCCAGAAGGCATCACCTTCAAGGCTCACATTTTCGTCAATAAAGAACCTTCTGAAAACCGCTATGGAGTCCAGTTTTCACAACTGCATGCCATTGATGTGGCCGATATGAATGGGGATGGTCTCAAGGATATTATCACTGGAAAAAGATTCTGGGCCCATGGCCCAAATGGAGATGCAGAACCAAATGCCGCTGCTGTCCTTTATTGGTTTGAACTCAAGCGCACGGATGCAGGTGTCGATTTTGTCCCTCATCTGGTCGATAGCGACTCAGGCATTGGCACGCAGGTAATGGCTAGAGATATCAATGATGATGGCTATCCAGAAATTGTCGTGGGCAATAAGAAGGGAACCTTTGTTCACCGGCATTTGACTCAAAAGGTGAGTCGGGATGAGTGGCTGCAGGCTCAGCCCAAAGCACTTTTCAAGTAATCTTGCAACACGGTGCTCAAGCAGGTGAAACCAGGTACTACTATCGCTGATGTATGGTCGTTCCGTTCTATTGAGCGGCGCCTGTTTTTTGCGTGTTTTCTCACCATTGCATTTGGTTACGCAGGCTTTTTTCTAAATGATCTAAAGCAGGCAGGCAGTGTCGCTCAGCAAGGTATTTTCCCTCTGGTCATATTCGGACTGAGCCTGCTGCTGATGCATGCCTGGTTCATTATCACTCGATTCCAGGGGGATCCTGTTATTCTGGGATCGGTCGCTTTCCTGGGAGGCTTCGGTGTTCTGGCTCAATACAGGATGGGTTTGTTTGATTTTGAACATCCATGGCGTTTGAGTCATTTTGCTTATCCGATTGGTGTTTTGACGATGCTTCTGATGATAGGTCTCTTCAAGAATGGTCGATATCAAGCATTGCGCCGCCTGAGCTGGGCTGCAGCAGGTGTCTCCCTCATTCTGGTGGCAGTCTTGATTGCTACGGGGACTCGCTACCGCGGAGCTTATTATGCAGCTGGTCAATTAACACCCACCGAGATCCTGAAACTTTTGATGGTTCTGTTCCTCGGCGGCTATTTCGCTTCGAGGGAAAAAGAAATACGTCAAGCCACTCAGCGCGGAAAAGCATCAATGATCCGTGTACTTTGGCCGGTCATATCAATCTACGTGATGCTGATGGCCTTGCTTTTGATCCAGCGTGACCTGGGCATGCTCGCTATCCTGACCATGACACTGTGCATGGTTTTGTTCTTCATTACAGGTCAGTGGCGGTACCTGATTGCCTCAGGTCTGGGAATCGCCGCGACAGGTGTCATTGCCAATCAATTTGTAGCGCATGCACGTGAAAGAATCCAAACGTGGATGGACCCTTTCGGAGATCCTACCGGAAGTGGCTGGCAGATTCTCCAGGGATTATCGGGCATGTTTGCCGGCGGATTCCTGGGAGCGGGTTTTGGCAAAGGCAATCCAGAGCGCATTCCCATCGCTGAATCAGATTTCATATATGCGGTCATTGGAGAGGAACTTGGATTCGTTGGTTGCCTGCTGGTGATCGTCTTTTACCTTATCTTCTTTCACCAAGGATACCGAATTGCATTCAAAACCAAAGATTACTTCGGGTCGCTCCTGGCGGCAGGCATTGTTTCTGTGCTCGCATGTCAAACTCTCCTGAATATAGGAGGCGTCACCAAAAGTCTCCCGATGACGGGTATTCCTTTACCCTTGATCAGTCACGGAGGCAGCAACTTGGTAACCGTGTTTCTTGGTCTCGGACTTTTGCTGAGTATTTCCGAAAATCAAGGAATGAAGGCAGCTAAGAAAGAGACCAGGCCCAAGCCCTCCAAGCGAGGTCCAGCAACTAAAAAAGCCGCACTTAAAAAAGCGAGTTCAAAGCGACAAAAAACTTAGCCTGATTGATTCCACTGGATCATGGGAATGCTTCCAGAAAACACTTGCTGGAAAATTGAGCCATTCGCTTTTGCCACAAGCCATAACCGCAGCACCATGCAGTGGCTTGAGCAACAAGACGGAGATCAAAGGCCAAGCGATTTGAGCCACCTTCCCAAAGAATGCTTGTAGTGAAATTGCGCACCTCGATCGAACCATTCCGACTTGACCGAATCGTGTGTCAACTTGCCTCGAAAGAATTCCCCTGCGGAAAGTGACTCTTCCACCGATGGAGGAAGCCTGCCATGAGGATTCGATTGACACCTGATTGTCTCATTGACTATTTTGCAATGGTTATGACAAAGGCGACTTATCTCAGAAAAGCTTTCGGCTTCACGTTGATCGAACTACTTGTTGTCATTGCGATTATCGCTATTTTGGCAGGCATGCTTTTACCCGCCTTGAGCAAGGCCAAGAGTAAGGCGCTCACCATCAAATGCATTTCCAACTTGAAGCAGCTTCAACTGGCTTGGGCTATGTACGCGGACGATCACCAAGACGTGATGCCACCCAACAAATGGGGAGCACAAAATGGCGCCGTCAGTCTCCAAGGATCCTGGATACTCGGAAATGCCAAGAATGATCTAACGGATGAAAACATCCGCGCAGGCATTCTGTTCAAATACAATCAAGCCGTCGGCATATACAAGTGTCCAGCCGACAAATCGAAAGTTGAAAAGCATCAGGAAATCCCACGTCTTCGCAGCGTTGCGATCAACTCATGGTTGAACGGGACGGAGTGGCCGGATTTCAAGGACAGTCGTTTCGTGAAGCAATCTCAGATAATGCGAACATCGCTTGTGTTTGCGTTTATCGACGAGCTGGAGGAGAGAATTGACGACGGGCACTTTGGTTTGTCGGCTCCTGGGCTGGATCGCTTCCTCAACATTCCTGCCGATCGACATTCCCAAGGGGCCAACCTCTCATTTCTCGATGGTCACGCAGATCGCTATGCGTGGCGTGCTCCCAAAACATTAGAGTCCCTGGACGCCAGCAAATCTCCAGAGCGAGAGGACCTACACCGTCTACAAACCGGGATCCCTCACTACGAGGACTTTCTCTCAGGAAGACAAAAATAACCTTCTTTGCGAAGCAGGAATCAGGGGGATTCGTTCAGCAAATGCTTCATGAAAAATCGAGCCATCCTTTTTTTGCCATAAGGCGTACCCGCAGCCCCGTGCCCCACCCCCGGCATCACCAGCATGTCGAAGTCTTTATCGGCTTTAATCAATGCATCCACAACTTGCATCGTGGATGCCGGGTCTACATTGCGATCCATTTCTCCCACCATGAGCAGGAGCTTACCTTTTAATCGATGTGCTTGCGTAACGTTGGATTGCTCACGGTAGTGAGGTCCCAGTGGCCAGCCCATCCAAAGCTCATTCCACCAGATCTTGTCCATTCGATTGTCGTGGCAACCGCAGTCCGCAACACCTACCTTGTAAAAGTCACCATGCGCCAATAATCCACGAAGCGTATTTTGACCACCTGCCGAGCCTCCATAGATACCCACCCGACTGAGATCCATGTAGGATCGCGATTCAGCGGCTGCTTTCATCCAGGCAATCCGATCAGGAAAGCCTGCATCTCCGATGTTTTGCCAGCAGACATCGTGGAAAGCTTTGGATCGATTCGATGTCCCCATCCCATCAATTTGCACAACCACGAATCCAAGTTCAGCCATTGCCTGAGCACTGTGAAAAGATCGAAAAGATTTTGGAACAAACGATCCATGAGGACCGGCATATATCTTTTCAATCACAGGATATTTTTTGGATGGGTCAAAATGTGTGGGTCGGTAAATCACACCATGAATATTCGTTGAACCATCCCTGCCCTTGGCCACAAATGCTTCCGGCTTCTGCCAACCAGATGCTTCAAGCATCTTCATGTCAGCCTGCTCTACCACTGATATCAAGTCACCTGAAGAAGCATCTCTGAGTTCTGCAACAGGCGCTTGGTCGACTCGAGACCAGGTGTCGATGAGAAACCTTCCATCAGGGGAATATTGAGCCGAGTGATTCCCATTGCTTTGAGTCAATCTAACCAATCCCGTACCGTCAAAATTCACACGGCAATAGTGAATATAATACGGATCCTGCCCCTTAAAAATCCCACTTGCCTTAAACCAAATCTGTCTTTTCTCCTCGTCCACTCGATCTACCTGACGAACAACCCAATCCCCTCTGGTGATCTGATGCTTCATGAAGCCAGTTTCAGCATCGAACAAATAAAGATGATTCCATCCATCCCGCTCGGACATCCAAATAATCTCCTGGCTGGACTCCATGTCCCGGTAGTGGTTTTTGTAGGCGTAGTCCAGAAATGTATCACTTTGCTCATCGATCAATGATTGGACGTTTCCAGTGCTGGCCTCTACCGCAATCACTCTCAAGACCTGATGCCCTCTTTCGTTGAAAAGAAACGTGAATCGCTGACTGTCCTTATCCCAGCGCATCTGATTAATGGACCATGGATTTGAGTATAATGTGTCATCCAATATCATTTCTTTGCGTGTGGATACATTGAACAATGCGGGTTTCTGAACGGGTATCCTGTCCCCTGGCTTGAGGTAGGTGTAGGAATGGAGCATGGGCTGCAATTGATCTTCAGGTGAGGACTCAACGATATGGACATGCCGCTCCACACCCGGTTCGTAACGCAGGGCAATGAGCCACTTTGAATCCGGAGACCAATACACACGAGAGCGCCCGACGGGAGGATCCTCCCTCTGATACTGCATCCCTACAAATCGTTCGCGATCAGCCGTGGGCTGATAGGAATTACCTGGATTACCGTCAAAGCTGAGCGGTGACACTTGACCAGACTCAAGGTCCTCAATCCAGAGATTGTGCTCCTTGACCGTTACCCTCCATTTTCCATTGGGAGAAACACCCGCTCGATCCTCTTCACGCTCGCGCCGGTTCCGTGGGCCTTCAAGATTGCGTCTTTCGGGCTTGACTGCTTCCACGGCATTTCCTTTGTTCCATTTGATCAAATGCGAGCGATATGGATTCCATAGCCAGGACACCCCTTGCCCCTTCAAGAGGATACGTCCTGAAGGGAAGCTCATATCAATGGATTGCACTGGCAATCGATCTGGTGAAATGTCGTTTCCAATCATCAAAGACATGGCTTGCGCGACAAGGTGATGGTCAAAGGCTTTTCGATTTGAGCCGTCTTCCGTATGAACCACTCGAAATTGATACTTTCCATCTTCCAGAGAACGTTTGTAGTGAAATTGTGCGCCTTGATCGAACCATTGAGGCTTGACCGAATCCTGCGTCACCTTGCCTCGAAAGGATTTCCCTATGGAAAGTGCCTCTTCCACCGATGGAGGAAGCCTGCTGCTATCAGGATTCGATTGAAGTTGAGCTTCAGGTTTGGCATGCACCGGTTCTTGACGATGATAAAACTTCCAGTCAGGACGATAATCAGTCGTGAGTGGCGTCTGCATCAAACTGGCCCGTATCATGTCGATTGGTATGGCATTTTCACGGAGGATTGCGTCGTGAAATGCTTTGGCTGTCATTTGATTGGATTCGACCAATTCACGATACATGGAGCGAATCTGCAGTCCACCCAACATGTAGGCGGCTTGATAAAGGGGTATGTAGCCTCCTTGAATGGATCGTCGAACCTCCGCGCTTGCATTGCGATGTTCGTGGCCCACATTTTTCACAAGAAATTCAATTGCCTCTTGAGCGCTCATGGTCCCCAGATGAAAACTAAGGGAGAAAATAATCCTGGCACATCGATGCGATCGCCAAAAAAGCATACCGATTCGATCTTCGGGAGAGTCATAAAATTCTAGATCCCAGAGAAGCATTTCCCAGTAAAGCGCCCAGCCCTCTACCAAGAACGGGGTTCGAAACAAAGCGCGATGTGTCTGATGGCGCTCAGCCATGTAGAGCTGCAGATGATGACCGGGGATCAGTTCATGATGAACCGTTGCTTTTGAGAAATGCACGTTGTTTCCACGCATGCTCATCAGTTTGTCCTCATGTTCCATGCTTTCTGTTGGAAAGGAAACGGAGATAACCTCACCTCCGGTGAAGTAGGGATTCACCTTTTGACGCTCCGCCGTCATCATACGCATGCGCCAGACCTCTTTCGCGAGAGGCGGGATTGATAACAAATCACGCTGTTCAAGGAAATCGACGGCCTCATGAGCCAGCCTTTTAATTAATTGCGTTTGCTCACCGGGGGGCACATATCTGGATTTCACAAAATCGTAAGCAGCCCGCCAATCGTCTCCGAAGCCCAGATCCCTTGCCGCTCGTTGACGCTCACGATCACACCAGGCAAATTCGGCCTGAGCTATTTCAAGCAATTCCTCCGGTGTATACGTTACCATCTCGTGATCCAGAGCATCCAAAAGAGCCTTTCGCCCGACAGGATCCCCCAGCACAGGCGGATCTTGACCCTGCACAAAGCCTGCAACCTCATGACGAATAAAATCTGCATAATCTTCCAATGCCTTGACGGTTGCCTCATGGGGGGATCGAACCCACCAGGTAAAGGAAGGATGATAGCCGGCATAAAACTGATACCATTCCTCAAGCATCTTGCTGTAAAGATCGATCGTCTGAGCAACCCTCCCCCCCAACACTGGGGTGAGTGAAGAATCTGATAGCTCCAATGAGGATCGAACCTTCTGGTGGGATTGAGTCACCTGTAATTTCAAAGCATGCATCACTGTTGCCGTTTCTTCTGCTTCGATGGGTTCTACTCGCTGACGCGCCTCAGCCAACTCGAGTATGGATGCACCAAATGGCAACCACTCCTTGATTTCAGCATATCGTGCCCGTGCTTGGTCAAGTTGCCGTGATGCAAATTTCAATTGATTCCGCAGCAGTATATAATCGATACGTTCTTGCTGAGCTAGTTGCTGAAATTCAGTCGCAAGAAGAGAAGTTGAGTATTCCTGAATCAATTCCTGTAATCGATCATGACGTGTCTCTGACATCGCCCAGGGATGATACCGTTTGAGCACTTTGACATCTTTGGTGAAGGCCTCAATCAAACCACGGACGGGAGGCAGGGAAGAATCAACATCCACTGAAAATGCTTTGTCCGCTGGAGTGAATAGCGGCAACAAACAACAACCCGAGAGGCATAAACCAAGACGAATCAACCTACCTGCTTGGGGAAGAGAAAAGGAACGCATATACACAAAATAACTCAGAGCCAAAGAGTTGAGAAGTCCGTTTTTATAAGCTCGACAGGTAAGCAATCGTAAGTTAATATGATTCCATATAGTATTGAAAAACATTGTAGCAATTCTGATATGAAAGTAATCAATCAAAAGATGGGAAAGCTCAGGTCCAAAAAGGGATTTACCCTCATTGAGCTTCTGGTGGTAATCGCCATCATTGCAATACTCGCCGGCATGTTGTTGCCAGCTTTGAGCAAGGCCAAAACAAAAGCTCAGGGCATCAGTTGCATGAACAACCTCAAGCAGCTTGGTCTCGCTTGGTTTATGTATGCGGGTGACAATGAAGGAGGTCTTGTCTCATCACTTGGAACCGTTAACAGAAGACCGGCATGGATCGAAGGCAGTCTCAACTACAATGGTGGCAACCGTGCAAACTGGGATGTCACCATGCACATTGAGAAAGGCCCTCTTTTCACCTACGCGGGAAGCAGTGCAAAAATCTTCAAGTGCCCGTCGGACAAGGCAAATGTCAAGGTTGGAGGCGAAATTCGCCCAAGGGTACGCAGTAACTCGATGAGTCAGGCTTTTGACAACGGAAGCTGGCTACCCGGTTCCATGTATCGAACCTTTGGCAAGGAATCCGACCTGATTGATCCAGGTCCATCGATGACCTGGATATTGATTGACGAGCATCCCGGTAGTATCAACGACGCCGCCTTCGCGGTCCAAATGCAGCAGGCTAGTACGTTGAGCCAGGCGAGAATCATCGATTTCCCCGCCAGCTACCACAACGGAGCGTGCGGATTAGCTTTTGCCGATGGCCACTCGGAAATCAAAAAGTGGGTTGACAATCGTACTGTTGAACCAGCTAATTTTGGCAAACAACTTCCAGCTTTGAATGTGGCCTCACCCAATAACAGGGACGTTTTGTGGATGTCAGAGCGCACATCATCCTTGAAGCCTGGTAGAACCCGGTAATTTCCAAAACATTTGAATCTAATTGCCTGGGGAGCGTGAGCTTCTCAGGTTTTTTTTTGCCCACTGAAATGCCGTATAAGTCATTCCAGTAAAACGATGTTCCATATCGTAGTAGTATTGCTCACGGTGAGGAGTCATCCTGCAATAAAATGCTGCATGGCAGGCAGTTTCATTGCGGCAAGGGATTCCTTGCTAACCAAAATCAAATCACTTTCTGGAGGACTGTTGCCTATTGCTCGAGGAGAAGCCGCATTGCCTGACCAAAAGCGGTGCCTGTCTGAGCGAAGAACCATGGACTACCAAGATAGTGGTACGGGCGGTCATCGCCAAATTGTCGCCACTTATCCACATCTTTTTTCCAGCTCCCCGGGCCGTAGTAAATGGCATCAGCGTCCATGTCCCAAAATGGTGCAGTGCGTATGCAAACAACCGTCCCCTCGAAACCACTGACTTGCGCTGCATCCCATTGAGCTTTACGTATGATCGCGTGATTGTCTGGATTGCCATCTTTGTCAGTCGGATAAGCCCCTTTTTTATCGCCATCGTGTCCATTTTGGCCAATCACAACAGGTAAATCAGGAACATTGAGATCCTTTCGAATGTCCCGTATGAGCGCAGTAAGATTGGATTCATATCCCTTACGATAGTTTTCGTCGAAAAGATCGTTCCAGCCCTGAAACCAAACCATTCCTTTTATTTCGTAACCTTGCTCCTGATAGTCCGGATGATTTTTTTGCAGTTGTGACAATGACTGCTTAATTTCATCAATCATCAAGTCGTAAAAAACACCGTAGGTATCGAGTATTTCCTGCACCGTTTTCTTCTCGCGAACAGCCAAAGCCTTGATTTTCTTATTTGTGTTACGGAGACTGGGGGGAAGAAATTCCCGACCAAGAGCTTTCCCACCCCATGCTGTTTTAATCAGTAGAACGGGCTCTTCAAACAAATCTCCCATCACTTGACCAAAGTTGAATTCAGGACCGAAACAGTCTCGGTTTGGACTATACCCAACTTTTAAATTCCCATGTTGCTCATGAAAATCCACCCACACATCCTTTCGCTCAGCCCAGGCATACTCAGGTTGCCGAGAGTTTTCAGCCAAGGATGAGTGCAGCGTTTTCAAAAATGCTTCATCATCCCCGTCTTTAATGAAACGCAGGTATCGTTCACGGTATTTTGCTTGTCCTAACTGCCATGATAGCGGCCTGGGAAAACCCTTGCCTTCCATGTTGGATTGGCCGGCAAGGATAAAAACCTGAACCGGACCATTGGGTTCCCCTGTTACCTGCTCAAGGGAGCAAAGACCAAGAAATACAAAAATTGAGTTAAAGAACAAAGAGGCGCGTACTTTTTTCGCAACATGCATGGTCTGGATTATTTTTAAGTTGTAAGGGTAATACAACAAGACACTTATTTTCTCTGTACAGGGGGTCGGGCGCCTGAAAGCCGCAGATTTTGTTCACGACGCATTTTGAATTGCCGTGAAAGTTGAATCGCTTTTTCCCGATCATCTGAATCATAATCCCAGAATTCCTGAACAACTTTTTCACATTCAGGATGGTGGCTTCCATCATCCCCTACATGTTGTCTCAAGGTGGCAAATTGCTTTTTCAAGTCATTACGGATCTGACGGTAGGCCGGGTGATCATAGACATTGTTCAGTTCGCTGGGATCCTGTTCCAAATCATATAGCTCCCAGGCCGGTGGCGTTTGATTGCCACCATTGTAGTCACAACCATAAAAGAAAATCAGTTTATGTTTTTTCGTGCGCATGGCCATTTCACCCGGATTGTCATGATGGGCCATGTGCATCCAATAACGATAGTAGGCAGCCT